>Ga0268250_10000365_pt1 | contig 21940 bp, 22 predicted proteins | sample AgamicAsSfe_FD_200448 | JGI IMG/M metagenome (GOLD analysis project Ga0268250, IMG submission 200448) | Agave microbial communities from Guanajuato, Mexico - As.Sf.e (v2) (version 2) | ecosystem: Host-associated > Plants > Phyllosphere > Phylloplane/Leaf | place: Guanajuato, Mexico | collected... | reverse complement strand
GTGGAGGTGGAGGACTTCTTAATGGACGAGGTGCTGGTGAGGAGGGTTGTGGGACTGCTGCTGGAGGACAAGGCAGATGAAGTCGAAGTGCTGAGGTGGACGGAGCTGCTTGAAGAGAGGCGGACGGAGGTAGATGTGCTGAGACTGCTGGATGTGCTCGGTTTCACTGACGACGAGGAGCTCGAGGAGCCAGAATTCAAGCGTGCGCCCCAGACACCGGAGTTGTACGAAGGAGTCAAGATGCTGCCTTTCATATAGCATGCACCTCCGCCACTTGCGACATACGACACGTCGACGCAGCCCTTGTAGTTGGCACAAGCCTGGATGCAGGTGGCGAAGTTCGACGTGTACAGCATGTTGATGTTGCCTGCACGATCGAGGCCGCATTCAATCACAAAGGATTGACCATTGGAAGTGTATGTTGTCGAGTTGGACGACGGGCAGGAGACGGTGGACACGAGGGTACTAGGTGCTGCAGAACGCTTCTCGAGGACGTTCTTGACGGGCGCTACTTCTGCTTCTGTCGCGGCGCGCCTGGCATGAGCATGGCTGTGCGCATGTTGGTGAGTATGTTCATCACGCTTTGCCTTAGTGGATGCAGTGCTTGGCGTGTAGTATGCAAACTGCTTGAGCTGAATGGGGCCACGAATGTGGATGGAGAGCTGAAGTTGTCAGTATAGTGTACATTTCTGCGAAGAGTGAGTAGATGACAAACCTCTTCATCAAAGGGGGCATTGGTTCCAGAGTAGCTGTAAGTTGAAAAGTTGCAAGCACCGGTAGTGTCATCCATGTCGATGACACGGTTATAAGTGCCAGAACCGCCAAAGTTGTCATACTGAAGATATGTTAATCATGATGGACATCGGGAGAACAGCAAATACTGATACTTACAGTGACTTCGGTAACCTGGTTGCAGTACCAGTTGCCACCTGCAGTCGAAGGTTAGACATGCCAAGTATCGAGTCCCAATGGCTAAATACTGACTGATCTCAGTGCAGGCAGATTGTGCAAGGCCGACCAGAGCGGCCATAGCTGCGATGCTGCTAGTGGTAGATTTCATGATCGAAGATGTCTCTTGTATGGACAAGAAGAAAGAAGTTTGAGCAGGATCTCAGTAGTATACACTTGAAAAAGAGAGAGCGTCGTGGTTATAGAGCCAAGCAAAGAGTGAGCTTAGCGAGTATACCACTAGAGAACGTGTATAGAGGGCGAAACAGAAGAGAATGATCGTCAGCTAGAAGAAACGGCACACAGCAGCACGGGCATGGCTTGACTTGATATATAGCATGGTATACTAGTCATTAGCTCATCGGGAAGTTGAATTGCGATATCACCGAACTTTTTCAGCATGGCTCGAATGGGCGGCAGCTGAATACATCAGTACTACTGGCTGAGACTTGTCGAGTAACTATGCAGGGGCGGCCCCCCCCTGCCCCTCATTGGAGTCTGTGGTATTTCCTGAAACACGTCCTCCCTTCCTCCATCCATTGAAAGGGTGGAGAGTAAGTAAGTATGCTCTGTGCAGTAGGTATAGCCGTGCACGGAACGTCGGTCTTCGGCACTGAAGCAGTCTCGCACGAGTGGAAACAACAATGAATATTTCAGGTCAGGACACAATCGGGCGAAATCTCACTGTCTTGCGACGCACTTTATCCTCCAAGCATCTCCAAGGATCACAGAATAGGAAATGGCAGGGAAAATGCAGATGACCCCCGTATCCTGTTTCAGCTGGAAAGGCAAAAGGACGAAGTCTCGCCTCCTTGACCGGCCCAGCGGTAGCCCACCGGCCATCGGTACCCGTTGCATGTCACCATCCACAAGGCGATGGGGACAAGGAGGCGCGGGAGGCTAAAAAGACAAGACTCAACGGCTGAATCGTCGCCTCATCTCGCCCTTGCAACGGGCGGCAGAGAAGAGTAGGTCATAGAATCCTCACGGCATTCTTCCCAGGAATTTTTAAGGCTTGTTATCCAGTATGATAGATTGCCTTGTCCCATCTACTACTGAGGAGTGATGCTGATGATCGTAGCATACGAGGATATAATTTCGAGCAGAACCAGTACGGCACTCTCTCCAGAAACCTTTTGTGGGTTATGCATCCTTAGGTGGGAATGTTGTGGGTGCCTGACAAGGCGGGCAACAGATAGCGCATGTATGTAGTCGGTCAGCTCAGCTCGTGCTGGGATCGCCGTCATGATTGGCGGACCTGTATCGAGACACAGCTCGGGAAGGAGGAGACATGGACGAAAATCAGCTTTGCGCTTCGACTTGCCTCGAGATTCATGTGGGGTTGATTGAGGATAAAAGGGTGAAACTTCATGAAGGCCAGCACCGCGTAAGCTCTTGAAGTCCTCGGTAAATATACGTAAGTATGTCTATATCATGCCATCGTATGTTGCGGAGACATCGGAAGGTCTTACACAAGAAGCAAACGCTGAGAGGAAGAAGGCGGAACAAGAGAGAGCTGAAGCTGAACGCCTCGGAGACGAGATGGACGTCGAAAAGTCTGAGCGATAACGTCTTGCAGAAGGAGGAAAAGGGATGGTAGAGGCATTGGGCAGGCAGGGGTACAGATACATTATCCAGATAATAGGTGAGGGCACTCCTCAGCCTTGATCAAAAAGCTTGCATTGCTGTATTGCATTAGGTCAAAAGGCTGGGGCATCCTATGGAGAGTGCCGTGAAGATTTCGGTCAAGCCTCTGCTCGGGAATGGTGTACTGCTCTACCGCCTTAAATCAAAGCTTGCATTGCTGTATTATGTACTGAGGCACAAGTTTGAGGAGACCTGGGGAGAGTGCCGTCAGGTTCCGCTCAACTGCACGCAAATAGTTTGTCACTCCCGTATACTCAAAGGTATGTGCTATTGTATACTGTACATGATCCTCCCATGCCGTGCTTGATCTCCGATGAGCACCCTCGTATTGTATCCATGCAAAGACTTCGCGTCTTGGTCTTCATGAGCACATCACTATCATCATTCATACCCACACTTCCCTCTCACTCCCCATCACCCCTCCTCCCACCAAACCTCGAAGCCCCAATTCCCAACACAGCATTTGCGAAACTCATGCTACTAGCACTTCCCCCTCGTCTATGCTGATGCATCTGCACTCCACCCCCTCCACCATCGTACCCTCTCCCACTCTGTATCGCACTCATCTGCTCCACCGCCGTAGACGCTCGCTCCCTGATATCCTGTGCGTCGTCATTTTCCTTCAGCTCTCTCAGCCGGGCGTCCCAGCCCATGGCGACAAGTTCGCGCACGCGGATTTTGGCGCCATACTCCTCGTCGCGGTCGTCGATATATGTTAGATTTATTATGGTCCAGACAACTCCGCGGCGGATCTCGGGGTCGGAGTGTGTCGCTAGTGGCAGCATGGAAAGGAGTATGTGACGTGGGTCTACAAGCAGGTTGCGATGTGTAGATGTGCCAGCGGCGATGTGTACAATGACGAGGATGACTGCTACTGTGAGTTGACGCATCGCTGAAGCTTCCATAGCGGTACAGGTTGGGTGTGGTGCCGGTGCTCTAGCTGAAGGGCCGAGAAGTGCTGGCTCTGCTGATGATTGAAGTTTGCTGTTGAGAAGATCGAAGAAGTTCCTGGTTCCAAACTGTTCGAAAAGCAAGTCGATCATCTGCGCATTATCATCGCCGAATGTCAGGTTTCGAATAAAGTCAAATCCACCTGCTTGCATTTCGAGTTCTTTGGCGTATGCTTCTGATGCCTCGATGTTTTGGGCATGCTCTTGTAGACGTCTGAGATATGATCGGTATTGAGGGGCTATGGTTGAAAGGTCAAACGTCAAGAATGACAGGTGTACTATCGTAGAGTCGCTGACTGTGTATTCCTCATCATGTCTGCTCGACTCTGTACATTGATGTGATTGGTTGTCCAATCTAGTGTCCATTTCTGCGTTGAGAATGTCTACTCGCTCACCGGCTGCATTACCACCCATGGTGAGCGAGGGTCCTGATCTTTGAGCATATTGAGAGCCACGCATGATCTGCATAAGCCAATCCAGTCCGATCTCTTTGATGCAGAGCTCCTTGACAGTCTTTGGCGCCTTGTTGCACAGGTTCTTGAGTATCATGAGTGATATCCGTCGAATATTGATGTCGGTCGAGTGTGTATGATTGCAGAATTCCTTGATTATCTCTGGGCTCACAAGTTCCTAGTTTGTTATTGTTAGCTCGAAGCTCTCAATTATGAGTTTGCTTACCTCTCGCATGGGACAGAACTCGTTGGCCAAGTTTACACACACGTCCAATGCTCGACGTCTGACTTCTGCATTTCCGTGCTTGAGGAGGCTGATCAAAGGCTTGGCCATTCCAGCATCGAGAAGGTTCGTTCGAAGCAGAGTTACTGATCTTGCAAACATTCTCAAAGAATCGCAAGCTGCAACGAGAACAGCAGCGTCGTTCCCGATCAATTTCGGCTGGATCTTCTCTCCCTTCCGCGTGTCCAAGCCTGCATAGATCTCTGCATCGAATGGTATCAGTGAGTCTACTATGAGCCCACTGGTCTGAGCATCAGCGAGGATTTGCTTCCGATATTTGTCCTTGTCATCATTCTCCTCAGCTATTGCTGCAATCATTTTCAAGGCACCCTCTCGACATCGCATTGCATGCACTACTTCAGGCGCTAATCCCGGTATACCCGTTCGCGTTGTCGCCGAGGTCTCGTCGACCATAGCTGTATCTTCAGTCTTTGTTACCACTGCTGGCCACACATGTTGCCCAACTAATATGGGCTCGAAGCTCTGCTTGAGTAATTGTGAAGCCCATTTCACAGCACCAATATCTACTGCCACTTTCCTCAAGAATGCACTATCCTTGATGAATGTCGCCAATAATATTGGCACCTGCTGTTGTATTGTCCTACGCTCTTGCACACGATGTGCAGGACTCTTCTGTGGGAGTGGTCTTGATGCATCTTCCAACATGGTCCTGAGTACTGGAAGGACCAACGATGAGATCATCCGATCTCTACTTGGACTTGTCTGTCGCTCTTTTGTCAAGCATGCTAAAAGGCTACACGACGGTAACTTCGATGTGCCAGTTTCTAGTCGAAAGCTCTCCAGTAGCCATGGTATGAATGAGCTTTCATCGAGGGGAGCTGAACCAGGAGAAGCTGTACGTGTTGTGTATTCAGGTAATGTGGGAAGTAGGTCGAATGGTATTGGCGTTCTGGGAGCTTTCACGGAACCAAGAGATGGGAAGATCTTGCTGAACGTGCGAGTATCTTTCCAGTATACTGGATGGACTCTGGGCAATGTGTACTCAAGCGGGCTAGTAAAAGCTGCCTGAAGTATTCCTTTGTCCTGTACTAGCGCCAGATCATGGAGTGGTTGCGGTCTGTGTCGCGGGAAGACTTTGCCCATAGCGGGTGACACAAGAAATCGAGATGCTCGATACTGTGAACCGGAGATTATCGCCTCCACCGCTCCATATATGTCGTGTACCGAGCTGTCAGATGGTGCAGGAAGTGATTGCCCAACTATTCTTGCAGCACGCGCTGATTCGACCCATCTCAGATGACATAAGGTCACCTTGGCCGCGAGCAGATCCAATATACCCGCAGCAACAATTGCAGCCCGTTGTTCATCTGCTCGACATGTACTTTTGATGAAGCCGCAGAGCAAAGACACTTGTTCCTGTGCTATAACAGAAGACGCGCTGTTTTGTGCCAAGATCTGCGCAAAGATTCCCAGGCTAGTCTTTGAATAGAAATCTCCCACTACAGCTGACTGATAGAATGGCTCAATCGCTGGATTGGTATACGGTGACGAGGACGCCAACTCGTGTAGCAACCGCAGACTGGCAGAGACGACTGCGTAATGATTTTGTGTTGGGGAAAGAAGATCTTGTAGAAATGCAATGACTGGACTTGCCAGAACAGGAGGGACGAACGCAGGACCACCTAGCTTCTGATTAGTGTCGCCCTTTCAGCAAGGTCGTCGAGTTGAACCTTTGACTATACTCCGCAACAACACCAGTACCTCAATTACCACCTTCTCCTCTTCGAGAAGATCTGTTCCATGTCTTTGTTTCGTCCCATTTCTTGGATATGTGGAGAGTAACTGGACTAAAGTGTCTACCAAGCCATGTCGGACGAATGCCTCTTTGTTCGTAGGGTGTCCTACTAATGCATTTTTTATGTGCTTGGCTGCAGTGATCTGCTCGTGTGGTGTGTGAGCTGTGGCAAGATCGCTGATAGCCCGGGGGCACAGCTGTGCCATAGAGGTGAGATCTGATGTCGTGTGAGTGTGTCGAAGTTCACAGAACACAAGACGACGAGGATCGTCATCGCTCACGGAGCTCTTTCCGATGCCAATGTGATCTTTCGAAAAAAGTACTCACAATAATGATGCCCCTCCATCCACTTCCAGCAATCAAGAACACCGCAAATATGAGCAACGAGATCACGCACCCATGCATCAAGGGTAGGCAACATCGCAAGGCCCGCCACACATCCTCCTACTAAATCTCAGCGCTATAGACGGCTGGTTCCGTGAGATTTCCGATACACAATGGCCCGGCCAGGCTATGACTCTCAAGGTTAAGGAGGTCCTACACCACGAGAAGTCCCAGTACCAGGTTTGCAGAGACGATACACAAGAGACAGAATGCATAGCTGAACAGTACCCCAGGATGTCCTCATCTTCGAGTCCACCAACTACGGCACAGTTTTAGTCCTTGACAACGCTATTCAATGCACTGAGAGGGATGAGATGTCGTGAGTGACGAGCTGCAAGAAAGAACATTGATCACAAGCTCAAGATCTCGTCTAGCTACCAGGAGATGATCACTCATCTTGCCATGATGTCCCACCCGAACCCAAAGGTGCGCAGGTCTCTCTCTTCGCTGACTGCAGTAATTACAAGACTGACACGACCCAGAAAGTCCTCGTCATTGGTGGTGGTGACGGCGGTGTCCTCCGCGAGGTCGTCAAGCACGAGTCTGTTGAGGAAGCCGTCCTCTGCGACATCGACGAAGCCGTCATCAGGCTGTCCAAGAAATACCTACCTGGCATGTCCATCTCATACCAGCACCCCAAGGTGAAGACACACGTTGGCGATGGGTTCAAGTTCCTTGCAGGTATGGTCCTAACTGAGAAGCTATACCTGAGATGTAGGTGCTTATTAAGTCAAACCACAGACTACAAGAACTCCTTCGATGTGATCATCACCGACTCCAGCGACCCAGAAGGACCTGCAGAGGCTCTCTTCCAGAAGCCTTACTTCCAGCTTCTACACGACGCCCTCCGAGATGGTGGTGTCATTAGCACACAGGGTATACCTTTCCTCTCGAGACGATCCAGCTTCAACTCCATACTGACTATCCACAGGTGAAAGCCAATGGCTGCATCTTCCTCTCATCACAAAGCTCCAGAAGGAGTGCCGCGAGATCTTCCCCGTCGCCGAATACGGTTTCACCACCATCCCAACATACCCATCTGGTCAAATCGGCTTCATGGTCTGCTGCAAGGACCCGAAGGTTGACGTCAAGAAGCCGTTGAGGAGTTGGACTCCTGCTGAGGAGGACAAGCACTGCAAGTACTACAACAAGCAAGTGCACGAGGCGGCTTTCGTACTGCCCACTTTCGCCAGGAAAGCACTTCGGTCTTGAGATTGGTAGAGTTTAGACATTTTTATTCTGCTTACAAATTCCGACATAATGAACAATACAATCATTGGACACAAAGTTTGGAAGTATCCTGCGGAGAGTGCTGGAAGGGTTCTTCTCAGCCTTGTGTCCTAGTAAAGTAGTCCTGATCATTGGCTGAAGTCCATCCAGTGGTTGACGTTTCCCCGATTGTCACTGTGTCGTTGATCGTGTTGCAGCAATGGTCTTGAGCAAATCTGGCACATTTGAGTCCGACTCGGACCTCGAAACCTCTGCGCTGAGTTATATCTCTATGCTGAGCTGAGCTGTGCGTCTAGTTCCGATGACACATTGAATGCGTCTTTTCTCTCTTTGTCTCTCTCCCTCACCGCCTCTTCCCTGTCATGACCACGTCCGAATTCCACCTCGCTCACAGACCATCCGATCGATCGCCACACCGCAGCACTTCGTATCCCTGGAAGAGGCAGCCTCATTCACAGCAAGGTAACATGATCCATTGGATGTGCAAGTGGACTTGAGAGTGGGTCGCATCGCGAAGTGAGAGCCGGACTGGTTTTGGTGTCATGGGAAGAGGCTGGATATGAGGCTGTCACGTAGTTGTCGTTCCGGGCACTGTCACAGCACAGAATACTGGAGAACCCTGGGAAGTACCATCGTAAGAATGTTCTGCTCAGACTTTTGTCCTAGTTCTGTACTGGCACCTGTGCTGTTGTTTGTGCTGGATTAACACTTTTGGCTAGTTCCGGTCGCAGTATTTTCGTCAAGAGGTTCGCCCAGCTCCATGGCCAGCCATACGGTTCTGCAGCAGTGATGCTGTTGAAGTATCTGCGAGCAGCGGTTAGTCGCCCTGGACTTGCACACCCAATGATTACACTTACTCCCAACCCATGACACCTCCAAACTTTGGGTACTTCACCAGCAGCGCATCCAATGTGTTCTCCAGTATATCATCCGGCACCCATCCCGCACATGCTTCTGGATTCGTCGTCACACCTAGCACGACCTTCTCCGCAGGCCACCCACGTCGCATAATCAAGTCATAACCTGCCGTTGTTGCCACGTCGCCCCACCCACAATAGAACTGCGCGTTGTACCAGTTGATGTGCCTTCCCATTGCCTTTTCCAGTTCGCCATAGTCGAAGCCACTGAGATGCTTCCCGCCTTGCAATGCCGTTGCCACTGGTGCCAGCGTGATGATGAATGAGGTACCGAAGTCATGCCGTAACTGATCAATGAGTCGCACGATCCCAGCAAGACTCATATCCTCCTCCACATCCAGATCCAGGCCGTCGAGATTCGTAGTTTGTATCATCTCCCTCAGTGGTTCGTAGTAAGCAAGAAACGAGGTCAGATCACCATCGAGCTTGAGATAGGAGCCCTTGGCTGCACCACCGAGCATACCCATGACTTTGATATCACTGGATTGCAATACAGCAGCTTCTGCCCAAATGAAATCATTCTTTGGATCTCGCCAGTAGTCGTCGTTGAGTGTGATGTTGAGGGGAGAGTCGTTGAGGTGAATTGCGGCTAGGATAACATGGGTGACCGCCGTGTTCTCCTCGATTAGGGGCAGCATACTGACGTATTCTTGTTCCTCGCCATGGAAGTATGTCTGTTGATATACGATAATTCTGGTCAGACGTCAGTCTTGGTGGTTACTGGAGCGTGCTGTGGAATGACGGAGTGTGATCATAGGAGAGTGAAACATTCTAAATATCGTAGAATTAAGCTGGCGAATAAAGGAAAGAGGGGTAGTGAAGCAGCCTGGCTTTGTACTGAACCGTGCCATAGGGAGATGGGGACCTTGCCGACTTCTGGAAACGATGCTGACAAGGGTGGAGTAAAGATGTAATGGCGCAGCCGAACATGGGCTGAAGAGTGCCGTGGAAAGAGAGAATATGTTACTAGCATGACAGAATGATGCTGCTGAGGCTGGGTAGGAGATATGTACTACAGCCCAGCTTCATGCTGAAGCGTTCCGTATATAGAGGCGGTGCGGCGGTAAGAAGAGGGCATACCTCACCAATACTATAGATGATGCTGGCAAGGAAGGAAAGAGATAGCGAGAAGCAGCGTAGCTTCATGCTAAAGTGTGCCATAGAAATAGCGGTGGACCTTGAGAGTATGAAAACCAGGCTGGCATATTTGCAAAGGAAGAATGGTGGTGCAGCCGAAGAAAAGGTTGATTCGTGTCGTAGGAAGTGAGAGGATCTCGCCAGCCTCATAACACGATGCTGACAGGACATAGCTAGACAGGAGGGGGTGATCACATACCGTGGAGGAGGTGGCGACGAGTGGTGCTCATCTTTCTTTTCTAGCATTTTTCCGAGAAACAAGGTACTGTACAGTCTCTACGCAAGATAACCTATCTTTTACGATTTATGCTTTTCCCACGTTAGGATGCTCGAGATCATTGTGTTGTCCTCCAAAGGTAGACAACGCAGTCTTACTGTTTCCCTTACTGTTTCCAGCTTAGTTCAGAAGACCCCTAGTTTCACGTGCGTTTTGGAAACCCCGGGGCGCCAACTGTCCATTGAAACATTCCCCGCGTCTGTCGAGTCACATAGATCTGCATGTAGCTATGAATGGCTTCAATGATCGAGGGATGGATGAGGGGGATTTCGGAGAGTCGAAGAGTGCATCTGTGGTGAAGGCTTTCGACGCATTTCGTAAGTCTCACTACCTGCCTCGCTCACTTCTTGTGGCATAGCAGAGCCTGTGATTTACGTTCTCCCAATCGAGGACCAGATAGCTAACCTGCATGCTGCCACCCTCCAGCCAAAACAAAGCAGACCTACCTCAAAGACTCCACCTCCAATGGCGGCATCTTCACCATCCTCGTCTCCCTAACCTGCCTCTGGCTCACCTATACCGAGCTCTCGCGCTGGCTCGCCGGCACCACAACCCACACCTTTTCCGTGGAAGGCGGCGTCGCACACGACATGCAAATGAATCTTGACATCATCGTCGCCATGCGCTGTCCAGACTTACATATCAACGTGCAAGACGCGTCCGGCGACCGCATCCTAGCCTCTGAGCTGCTTCAGCGGGAAACAACACAATGGAGCACATGGGTTGGGCCAGGGCGGAGATATCAAGCGGAAGATTGGCGGAAAGAGCAGGCGGTGCAGTATAGTCATGAGGAGGATGTGCATGATTATCTGGGCGCAGCGAGGAAGGGAAGGAGAAAGTTCCCGAGTACGCCAATGGCACGGAGGGGCGGTGATGAGAGTGATGAGGCGTGTAGGATCTTTGGCAGCCTGGAGGGGAATAAGGTGCAAGGTGACTTTCACATTACAGCACGAGGACATGGGTACATGGAGTTTGGGGAACATCTTGATCATGGTCGTACGTGGAATACTACTCATCCATCACAGGCTCTTCCTTTAGCCACAACCATTGACCAACATCACTCCAGGTTTCAACTTCTCCCACCACATCAACGAACTCTCCTTTGGTCCTTACTTCCCCCTTCTCGACAATCCCCTCGACAATACCGCCTCCACAACGCCAACCCGCTTTCAGAAATACCAATACTACCTCTCCATAGTCCCCACAATCTACACTGACGCCCCCGACTCTCTCCCAGCTCTACGCGCCGCAGCCGCCCGCTCCTCTTCCCACCTCGCCACCGATGCTGCACCCAAATCGCTAAATTCCAAGCACACGATCCACACGAATCAGTATGCTGTCACGGAGCAATCGCATGCTGTGCCTGAGGCAGGCGTTCCTGGCATCTTCTTCAAGTACGACATCGAGCCGATATTGCTGACCGTGGCGGAGGAGTGGGGTGGCTTTGTGGGACTGCTGATAAGATGTGTGAATGTGATTGCAGGAGTGTTAGTGGCCGGGGGCTGGCTAGTCAGTCTGGGCGAGTGGGGTAGTGAAGTCGCGAGAAAGGGAAGGAGAAGGGGGAGTGTGGGAATCATTGGGAAAGAGGAGAAGAGGGGTTCGGAAGCAGAAGGAGGAGAGTTTAATGGCAATGGAGGCGGGCACACGAGGAGCTTGAGCTATGGTATTAGTCATCCCCAGATGGGAGGTGCGTATGGAGGGTTTGACGGTGGTGGCGGTGGGTATAGTCCGTATGGGACGCCGAAGAAGGAATGAGATGATGGGTGCATGGTACTGGTTGTCAGGCAGTGTTTGTACAGAATTACAGAGCCAAAAAGTATCGCTTATTGACCTCACGTCAACTCTCCAGACCTAAACTCACACCCTTCGGAACGTCGCTTCTGACTCTCACCTAAGTTTAGGACGAGACCTACATAACACTTCTCCAAGGCTACTTAGCATATTACGGTACTCTTCCCGCATAGACTTTTCCAGACCAAAGCGTCATTCCTACAGCAAGTCTGAGCGTAAGAGGACTATGAAACTATTTATAAAGATATTCACCTTCAACTCACCAGACACTACGACAATCCACACAATCGACAATGCCAGCCCCACGCACGACCATCACGTTTCCATCCCACTCAGATCTTCTCGGAGCTCGAGCAGCTACACAGGCTCTTTCATATCTGGAGTCGGAGGTACAGGCGCACCGTAACCCTTTTCTAGACGACCTACCACACAAGTTACCTTACTATGGTGGTCGTCGTCCGCGAGTCGACGTCGTGAAGGTACTCGCCACACATCTTGCAATGCTGCTACCACGACGTAGCAATGAAGTCCTGGCAATCATGCCGACCAAGTACACAGCTACCAGGACGGAAGTCATCTTGGCTACAAACGTGCCTATCCACGGCACTCTCCAGGATCAGCCCAATGCACCAATGAGAATCACGCTCGACGATGGCACAGGCGCCGAACTTCCGCCACTACACTTCCTCAGCTGGCTCCATAGCCAGGAAATGGGACATGAGGCCCTCCCCTTCACTACTCACGTTCATATCGTGCAAGCACTGTTGATCAATCTCTTCGAGGCCGATAAGAAAACGCTGCCGAAGGCGCAAATCAGGCTCAGCTACTATATCACGTATACGGCTGCCAGCGGGATGCATGCACGGTTACGGCAGGAAACGCGCAATTTTTGGACGGTCATCGAAGACGTGGATTTGCCCAATCGTTCACTTACTCCGGACCTTAAAGTAGCGCTGCCACGGAGCAGAATACGACTGAGGGAGACGCTGGAGGGTGCCGTGAAGCTTAAACCTGCTGATGTGCCACCACTCGATCTTCCCACTGACGAGGAATGGACACAACTGCAAAGCTACACATCTGATCAGGAAGCTCGGATCTTCCACAAGCTACTCACCGCCGTCCTACGTGGTACATTGGCGTCACTGCAAGCACTGAAGCAATTCAAGGTCAAGAAAGTCTCGAAACGCGTCAGTCCAGCAGATCAGGAGGAGCAGCACGAGGAGAAACTCGTAAAGGATCCGCATTATACTATTTTGTATGCTGTGAGCTGGTGCGCGGCACTTGCTGAGCTCGTCTCGAACTACGAGGATGCACTTTCGAATCATTTGAAGTTCATACAACGGAATCACCCGGACGCGAAGTCTAGTGTTAGCGCTGAACGCAAAAAGCCTACAGAGGACGTGCAGCTTGACGAAAAGGTCTGGGGTCCTGGCGTGCCAGATGGCGACCTCCATAACGAGTCTACAGCTCCTGGGATTGATGGGAAAGTGAAAGAAGACTTAGACGAGACCGAGAATCTCGAGTATGATCCTGAGCTGGAGAGTGAGCTCCGGGACTACGAAAGGGAATGGGCTGATGAAGCGCTGCAGTGGCTCAAAGTTGCTAGTGCGCATCATACGAGCATTTGCTATTTTTGGGATAATGCGAGGTTTCAGAAGACTGCGGCCAAGGACATGCTTTGCAGGTTGAAGATTCGTGTGCTCAATGTCGAGCCTCAAATTGATGATGGCAAGATGGCTGGACTTGAGAAGCTCATTGACGAGGCCTCGCCAACTCTGCAAAACAAGATCTGGTTTTACAAGTGGTTCAACATTGTCAATGCATCGGACCCGTCTCACAGAAAGACCAGTTCGAGCTCGATAGCCTCGACCTGCGCGTACCACTTTGAGGCAATCTTGCTATCACTAGTCCTACTCAACAAGCTACGTGTTCGCGCCACCGATATAAAGGACGTCCTCGACATCTCCGATGCCACCATCCGCTCCTTTCGCATCTCCAAATTCAGCTTGAGCATGACCAAACGCAGCTGTCCTACCTGCTTCAAACTGATACGTGCCACGCAGAGTGCCATGCAGCGTGGTCAGAAAGTAACCAAGTTTGAAATCGACTTTCCAGCTTACAGCTTGCGCCATACTACCACAGCTTTGCCTCCCTTCCTGCCTGCTGTAGTTGCGAAGGAGGTCTTCACGAGTATAGGTATAGCGCTGGACAACGGTTTCAGTCGCTTAAACGACGCTATTCATCACACAACGATGACTAGACGACGAATGAAGGAGCAGGCTGATACTGAGAGAGAGGATGTCGAAGGGTCTGAATCCGAGGCGGAGGAACATATGAGGAGATTCAGGAGGAATTGTCTTCAGAGATACTCTGGATGGTAAGCCTGAGTCTCAAGAAGGAATTGACGGCACCGTGGTTCGAGAAAGCGGGAGCCTAGTGCCTGTCACAATATTCGAGAGGGTCGTGGGGCTGAAGCAGAAGCTGGTGGGGTAGGAGGAAGAAGAGGATGTATAGACTCTAGTGGTTGTCCGATGGAATTGAAATTGGCGGGAAGACGACGTGGTATATGTCGCCATCGTCGCGGCCTTCTCCTGTATGTAGCGTTGTCACAATGCATAGCATAGCATAGCCTGCGATATTACGACTTATGAAACCACGAATATGACATTATGTGCCGGTATGTGGTATGTGGTATGTGGTATGTGGTATGTGGTATGTGGTATGTAGTATGTGGTATGTGGCGCAGACTGAAACCAGGAACCGTCCAAGCCTCGGTGCCGGAGATAGATCGGCAAGTGACGTTATTGTTGCCAAGCTGGGTGGCAGGACAGGGCAGGGCAGGGCAGGGCAGGGCAGGGCAGGGTTGGTGAAATCATTAATCTTACTTGGTTGCCTTGCTTCTCTCCCCATCTCTTGCTTCTTAATCTTCACTCTCGTCTCATCCACCCAGTCTACTTCAGATATCTACCAGCAGCCACCACCACTACCACCACCACCACCACATCACTACCACACATCCGCTAGAATGCCTGCCACCGGAAGGTTGGTCCACCACTCCTATCCTGTCGCAAAGACCAGCAGGATCGCGCGTTGCGCCGGTATCAGCGATAGTACAGCAAAGCTAACACACATCCAGCGACATCATCAAGATCATTCTTGCCTTCATCCTCCCTCCTCTCGGAGTTCTACTCGAGCGTGGTGTCGGAGCGTAAGTCATTCCTCGACCCGCTCCTCTACTCCTCACAAGACGAGGCGCATCCGTTAGCAGTACAAGCAGGCTGACATCAACAGTGACTTCTGCATCAACATCATCCTCACTTGTCTTGGTTGGATTCCAGGTATCATCCATGCTCTGTACGTATTATCGCATTTCGGTGCTTCTCAACAAGAACAAAACGTAAGCTTACACCGACACAGATACATCATCTTGAAGTACTAGAACAGCTGGTATGGGCATGGCAGCATAAAAAGAAGAACATCATATGATACCCCGGTTTTCCCTTTCTTTCAAGAGCTTCGAGTCGGCAGAAATCAGCATTTGGCGAAAGCCTGCCTATTGCGGACCTACGACTGGCTGCATCAGCATGCTCCTGATCAGTTTCCGATGAGCAAAGCATCTAGCACGTCTGTACTGTACTGTAACAACAAGCAATAATATTTGAATTCACCACGAAAAGAAACACTCGGCAGTTGCAGCACAGAGAGTTCGTACGACGTATTGCGTCATGTGAGAGTGCTAAGCGCTTTGTAACGCTATGTGATACTGTGACTTTGTGCAACATTTACCCCTTTGGGATGCGTTCGAGACCCAAGGCAGAAGGTAATATGCAAGCGCCGGCTTCTATCCTAGTATGGCTCGAAGCGCTTGTTCCTTATGCTTGCGAGATAGAAAAGAAGAATTCCAAGTTTAGCACACTCCGTGTGCCTTCATTCCACCTTCTCGCACTGAATCACAAGTCTTCATATCTCTTCTCATCGTCTTCAAGCAACTCCGACTTCCAATTCCTTATCCATCTTTTCAACATAACATTCTTCCTAGCTCAAACCCTCCTTCCTTCTTCCTATTCCACCGCCTCGCTATATCACAACAATGTCCATCTTCACCTCCCCTTCCCCCGAAACAGTCGGCCTAACCAGCATGGTCGCCGTCCTTCTCGCCATCCTCCTCCTCATCATCTCCGGCTCAATCTGGGATCACATCCGGCGCCGTCGCGCCCGCGACTGGGACTTGACGAGCTTTAGTGAGCAGGAGAAGGGTGAGGCCGAAATCACAGACGGTGCTGTGATAGAGCTTGGACGTGATTGGGAGGATGGAAGAGGTGATGCGGTACGGCAGATGAGGGCGCATGTGTGGGATTTGGAACGGATGGGCGCGGATGGTGGTGGTGCGCAGATTGGTGGTGCAGCCAGTATGAAAGGGGCACGATCGGGGCAGATTGCTGGGAATGGGAGGGATTGTCTGGGACGTGCGGTGGCGTATGTTGCTGAAGATTGTGTCTTGCAGCGGCATGAAGCAGAAATAAAACACCAGGACCAGTTCTCAAATGCACCAATGATACCAGAGCGTGTCTCGAGCCTGCCGCCACCACGTGCGCAACAACAGAGAGGACAACGCGATCTACTGTCCACGCCACCAACAGCTCACCTCGCTCGCGACATCAGTTTTGCACCACGCTTTGGAACCACAGCAGCAGGATCAACGCCCAGGCCTGTGCAGAAACTCCTGCCGCAGCTTCCACCGCCACAGACGCCTAAGACACCTTCTCATCCTCACCCCATCGACCACCAATCACGCCATCACAACCGTCCCCTCCCACTAACGCCATGGGTGCGCGCCTTGCTGCCTTCTCCGCCTGCGTCAGCCGCCTCGAAAGAACTAGGGCGGGAGCCGGAACTGACGTATCCATCCTCCTCCCCTCCCACTTCCTCCACCCTTCCGAGCTCATCTCCTCCAGCGGCAGTAATCCCGCCATATCAAAAGTCACAGCCACGGCCACAGCAACAGCACGAACGGCCAGCACGTGGGGGTAGGGCACCGGCATCACTCGACCTTAACAGCTGGGACGGAAGCGTAGCAGGAAGAGGAAGTGGAAGTGGTAACACGCGGATGCTGACGCGGATGAGGGATCCTTCAGACTCGAGCCCGACGTATTACTTCCTGCCGCTGCTTTCGCCTGCTGTTTTTGGAGAGAGTGGCAGTCATGACGTTGCGCGGGAGGATGGAAAGGGGGGGATGCAAGGTGAAGAAGGAGGGAGGCAAGATGAGGAGTCGCTGACGCTTCCGCCCGTTACTGTTGTTACGCCAATTCGGAAGACGAAGGTGCAGAAGCAGAGGGCACGACGTAGTACGGCTGCGAGCAGTGCCACCACCACCGTCACCACGCGACAGACACAGCTCCAACCAACAACACCGAGTCCTACCTCAAGATCTCACACCCACACCCACGCGCACACCCACGCCAGCAACCCCCTCCCTCCTCTTCCTCTACACATCGCTCCTGCCCCTCCCACCTTCACCACCATCTTCGCCCCACTAGCACCCCACCCTCTCTCAAAAATCTCCCAGGCTCCAGGTCCCGCTCCATCTCCATCTCCCTCTTCAGCTCTATCAACCCACCTCGCCGCCTCACGCACCTGGGGTCGTGGCGCCGGACGCTCTGATGGTAACGGACGGTTCGGTGTTCCGAGGAAGCCGTTGGCTGTGCGGAAGGATACGGCTTATCTAGACAACATCAGTGGAGGGAATGTGATGACGTTGAAAGGGCTGGCCCTTTCAACGAAGCAGAGAGAGAGGCAGAAGATGGACAGTACTGAGAAGGATAAGGAGACGAAGGCGGAGCACAAGGGAAGAAGAACACCACTAAGAGATGGAGATGGAGATGAGGACGAGGACGAGGATGTCGGAAGAGATGTAGAAATGGACAATGAGCAGGAGAAGGAGAATAGACGACCGAGCGACATCACGGAGACGGAGATGAGTTTGGATGGCGAGGGTGGCGAGGACGTCACGCCTGAGTATGAGGATGGGGCTGGGAATGTAGGGAGCTATGTAGGTTTTGCTGGAGGAGCAGGCGTGCGGTATCCCAAAGTGCCGCGAGAGAGCGCGATGGTGTGGTCGAGGGCGAGGGGTGCTACTTGGGATTGATCGTGAATGCAATAAGCAGCAAGCCAAAGGGATATATACTGAGCGTGCACCAGCAACAAGTAGTTCTTAAGGGATATCATATATTCTCGTATTCTTTACTTTCTCATGAATATTGCTCTATCACTTTCCTCATCCTCATCCTCATATCGTCCTCACCAGCATGTTTTTCAACGCGTAGCTATACATTTCCGTGAATCAACCAACGAATGACGCTTCCGTTCCCATCTCCATGCCTAGTACATCTAAACAAGGTTCTGGAAAGCACGGTTAAGAGGCGAGCGGAGAGGCTTGACGTCCTTCCAGAAGTCAATCGTCTTCTTCGCACGATTGGCAACACCCTCTGATGTGAAGTCGAATTTCTACGCGTATCATATCAGCAAGTTGATCACAGCAGAACGAAAATACACAAGCAACATACCTTGTAAACCTCCTTGAACGGTCCAGAAGCACCAAACCTGTTAAGGCCAAACTGCTCGTGCGAGTACTTCTCCCAACCCATCGTCGTCATGACCTCAACAGAGAGGACAGGGGTTCCATCTGGAATGACGGAAAGCTTGTACTCTAGCGGCTGAGCATCGAAGACTTCTGTGCAAGGCATGGAGACAACACGGGCCTCGAGACCGTGGTGCTCCTTGAGGTACTTGCCGGCCTCCAAGCAGAGGGAGACCTCGGAACCGGTGGACACGAAGGTGATGGCGGCGTTCTTGTTCTCAAGAGCGACGTAGCCTCCCTTGGCGGCGGAGGCGATGGTGGAACCCTCGAGTTGGGGAAGGTCTTGACGGGTGAGGGCGAGGATGGAAGGAGTGCCAGTGGAGGTGAGAGCGACGTAGTAGGCAGCGCTGGTCTCGTTACCGTCAGCTGGACGCCAGACCATCATGTTGGGCAGAGCGCGGAAGTGAGCAAGAGTCTCAATAGGCTGGTGGGTAGCACCATCCTCTCCAAGACCGATGGAGTCGTGTGTGGCGACGTAGATTACACGCTGGTGGGAGAGGGAAGACAAACGGACGGCACCGGCAGCGTATGACACGAAGTTGAGGAAAGTACCACCAGCGGGGATCAGAGTGCCGTATGCGGACATTCCGTTCATGATGGCAGCCATAGAGTGCTCACGCACACCGTAGCGCATGTAACGACCAGACCAGTCACCGATGCCAGTGTTAGGAGGCTGGAAGTCGACGGCCTTCTTCCATCGTGTGTTGTTAGAGCCGGTCAAATCTGCGGATCCAGAGATGAACTCTGGGATGACCTCATGGATAGCCTCAATCACAGACTCGGACAGCTTGCGGGAAGCAATTGCCTTGTCAGTTGGCTTGTATACTGGGAGCTTCTCCTGCCAGCCCTCGGGGAGCTTGCCAGTAAGACGACGTGCGAGGTCCTTGTGAAGTTCTGGGTACTCTTTGGCGTACTTTTCGAACATTGAGTTCCACTCCTTCTCAGCAGCCGCACCCTCAGCAGCGTGCTTGGCGTATGAGTCGTATACTTCTTGAGGAACGACAAATGACTTCTCCGGGTCGAAACCAAACTTCTCCTTGACACTCTTGGCATCATCAACCTTCAACGGGTTGCCGTGGACACCTCCAGTACCCTGGAGCTTGGAGCCGAAACCGATGGTGGTGGTGAGCTTGATCATGGAAGGCTTGTCAGTAACCTCCTTGGCCTTCTTAATGGCAGCCTCGATGCCTTCAAGGTCGGAGTCACCCTTCTCGACGTGCTGTACGTGCCAGCCGTACGACTCGAATCGCTTCATGACATCTTCAGTGAATGCGCACTTGGTGTCACCGTCTGGGATGTTGCATTAGCTTTTGAGGTCGTTTGGACGCGCGGAAATCATACCAATGGAAATGTGGTTGTCATCGTAGATCGCAATCAGGTTACCGAGCTGCAAGTGACCAGCAGTTGAAGCAGCCTCAGAGGCAATACCCTCCATTGCGCATCCATCCCCGAAAAATGTGTATGTGTGGTTGTTTACAATCTCGAAGCCGGGCTTGTTGAAGGTACCAGCAGTCTGAGCTTGTGCAATGGCGAGACCAACAGCGTTGGCGAAACCCTGACCTAGAGGACCAGTTGTGACTTCAATACCGGGTGTGTCGTGGGATTCGGGGTGACCTGGGCAGATTGAGTCGATTTGCTGTGGCCTGAGTCAGATAAGAGTATATCTTGAAAATGCGGGACGACGTACGCGGAAGCTCTTGATGTCGTCCATTGAGATCGCGTAGCCGTACAAGTGGAGCATGGCATACTGGAGCATGCAGGCGTGGCCTTAACAATGATCAGCTAATTCTTGTGTTTCGCGGTCTTGGAGACATACCGTTTGAGAGCACGAAGCGGTCGCGGTTGAGCCAGTGTTCGTTCTTGGGGTCAAACTTCATGAGCTTCCACAAAACTAGTTTTTTGGTCAGCATTGCATCAACGTCTCGTGCTCGTGGGCAGCAGGGGGGTGGGCCGCTCACCATGAGCCACTGGAGCCATCCCCATCGGCGCTCCAGGGTGTCCCGAGTTCGACCTAGAAGCGTCAATATTTCACAGTTTTTGACGATGCCTGATCGCGATTGCGCTCACTTGATCGTAGCATCCACTGCGAGCAGGCGGATGGTGTTTATGGCAAGCTAAATAGAAGCGTCAGCAGTTGCGCAAAGTACAGAGCCGGAAGAGAAAGTGGTGGATAGACTGTTGAATCTGTAATATGGGCAAAGGCGGAGTGGGCGGAAGGAGCGGAGCGAGGGATCTTGAAGCGAAACGGGGGGCGCGAGTGCTGGAGCGAGTAGCTGCTCACCTGGTCATGTTCGGTGAAGCCCATCTTTGCGGTTGTAGAGTGTTGTGTGTGATGAGGCGAAAGAGAGGAGGTGGTGAGATAGCAAAAGTTCCTAAAGTTGAGAAGATGTTAGGATGAGGGGCATTCTCACATGCAATCTATACATTGAATCGAATGGAAGGCAATTGGTAGCGGCACGCCCTTAAATCGTGTAGAGCTACCCCCTTATATACCGCAGTGTCGCTGCGCTTCGGTGTACCGTGATACCGTGATACCGTGATGCGTGCTTCAATAATCCTCAATTCATCTAGACACAGGAAATCGATTGACTTCTCGCGGATAGAGCGTCATACCGGCCGTATAGCAGTGGCAAAGTGAGTAAGAATGGGCATACAAAGAACAATATTTGCATCAACTGCTATTCACGACCTGAACGAAGCAGGAACACATTATATGTAAGCTGTACATCCACAAGATAAGAGGGGGCGTCGCTACCCGTCATCATTTATCCTAATTACCGGGATGCCATTGGATTTCATTACATCAGAGTTTTTCACAAAACAACATCTTAGATACTGTAGGGTACAGGGTACGCTTAGGCTGTGAGAGACGGGCTCTCGAGTAGAGTGCAATGAGACTGCACTGGTACGGTGAGCTCAATCTCAAAAGAACATGCAAGAAAAGAAAGACTTGTCGCCCCCCTCCATGCAGCGTATACTGTGACCATCAAACACTTCTGATACCCAGAAGACATGACGCTGGTGGTATGCCTCTCCTTCTCAGAGCAAAAGGATAGAGGTCGTGGAGAGTGCCGTAGAGAATGAGTCCATAGTCGTATCCAAACTTCTGTACGTCCTCCTTTACGACCTCGTGATGGGAGAAGGTAGAACTTTTAGTGAAATCAGTCAAGGTAGACAGTCCTGTAGAGAGTACCGTCGAGGATCTATCTGGGTTATTTAGGTAACCTTTTCTTTCGAATCTAAAGTGTTTATGAGATTATCTGTAGGCATTTGTCCAACACGAGATCGAGGGAGTGTATATCATGGAGAGTGCCGTCGATCGTCTGTCTGGATTATAGCTTCATACTTTGTTCTCTTCCCTCCAGTGCCTTCGTTCCTTTTCTCCTACGGCACTCTTCAGCATAGAGCTAGGCGCCTTCTGTACACCTGTCCTGCCGATGATATCTCTCATCATCCTCCCTCATCATCTCCTCCAAAACACTACTCGTCACACTATCCATCATCGACGGCCCCCTCCCCCCTCCCACCATC
>Ga0268250_10000363_pt1 | contig 22109 bp, 19 predicted proteins | sample AgamicAsSfe_FD_200448 | JGI IMG/M metagenome (GOLD analysis project Ga0268250, IMG submission 200448) | Agave microbial communities from Guanajuato, Mexico - As.Sf.e (v2) (version 2) | ecosystem: Host-associated > Plants > Phyllosphere > Phylloplane/Leaf | place: Guanajuato, Mexico | collected... | reverse complement strand
CTGGAGTGCATCCACCAGGCTTCTTCGCCTGAACTTCAAATTTTCATCAATCTTGATCCCCACGATTTACGATCCCCTCGATGCTACCTAGGTAATATGATATAGGGACAGGATAGCGTAGTTCAGTACCCATATGAGTAGCCACGATCACCTGATCTTATTCACAGAACCCGCATGGTCTATTGCTAAGATTGAACAGATACGAAAGACCACAGCAACTACTGATCATACCAACTATCCACGGATTACCACGATGTGTGAACTATTACATCATGCAACTCACGACTCCGTCTATCCCACCACACATGAACTAAGTCTTCAAGCTACACCAGTGGCTCTGTGTCCGGGAATTCACTGGTGAACGCGAACTTTATGTGCTTGTTGTAGGGTCTTGAAATCTCCTTCTAGACTCATCAACACACCCGCACCTTCTTCAACACTAACCGCAATTTCTCCGATAGTAACATCTTTGTAGTGTACTCACTTTCCCACACCACGCTGAGAACATTCTTTAGCATCTTATCAATATGGCAACACGGCCACTCGCCTTCAACGACTTCATGCGCCGTTGTTTCAGGCCATGCAGCGAGCGCGATCCATCCGATAAAGCTCACTGTCCGATATGTACTGAGGAGTACGATCGTGGTATTCATCAGGCGATCCGCATCGTAGTGCAGCCGCCCGCTCAGTGCAACCACGAGTTCTGTCGCCATTGTCTCGAGAAGATCTTCTCCCGTCGCAAAACCCAAGGAACCGCGAACCTTTGTCCGCTGTGTCGCACTAGATGGTTTCAAGCAGAGTACCAGGACGTATCGGCCCGCAATCAGAGCTTGGAAAATGAGGCAAATGATGCGCCTCTCACCCAAGATTCCGCGTCTCGACCACCTGCAACAGTACCACTCCCTCAGCGTGAGCCACGGCCATACATCCGCAATAGTCGACCGTCTGCGCCTGTAGCTCGACCGCAGGTGCCATCAACATCACACCACGGTCAGGAGCCTACGACTCCATTCTCCGGCGGGTTTCCTTTCTCTGAGGGGTTTCCCTTCTTCGGGACGTTTCCCTTCTCCGAGGGGTCTCCCTTCGCTAATGGGTTTCCCTTCTCCGGGACATCTCCCTTTGGTCAGCAAGCTGCCCCAGTAACAACAGCCTCAAACACGTCACAACAGCCGAAAGGTAGGCCAACGAACAGCCGGCCTGCGCCAGGAATAACCGATCAGCCTCCAAGTAACAGAGGCACTATGCGTGGAAGTGGATCAAGTAAGAAAGTACCGTTACCTCATCCTAGAGAAGCCGAGCTTCAACGCTGTACATCAGCTCTGGATGCTCGTGAGAGAGATTTAGCACAACGTGAACTACGCGTCGAAAGGGATCGCCAAGAACTGCAGCGGCGACAACAGGAGTTTAACGCTATGACTGAGCATGCGCGAGCATATCGGCGCAATCGAGACGCGAATGTGTAGCTTTTACAGGAAACTGTGAGGCTCAACATAGAAAAGTGGCTGCAGGATTGTGTTGCGAAGATTGGTTGAGAGAGGTTGGGCGTGGAACAGCGTGAACGAGAACGGGGACATGTGCGGAAGAGTCAGAGAGGGATCCAGTCGCGTGAACTAGTTGTACTCTAGTCCCATAGCACGGTTGATGGCAGCTCGATGTAGCAAGCAAGGTACCTCCTCAGCACCTCATGGACTCAACTCTGTCGTGGGTTATATCTGCCAGCCTAAATTGCCATGACCCAAGATGAGTGTAGGATACATTACTACGACATACATCTATCGATTCGCATACCGATAGTTTTCTCCCTCCCTCCATATGGTGTTTGCAAGTTTTCGTCCCGAGCTTTCATGAGTGCCTTTCTCTTGCAGTCCTAACAGCTTTTCTGGACTCATGTCGCCGGGTCCGATGCCTTGACAATCAGTGAGAAACATCCTATAGCTGACGGAGCGAGTGGAGGAAAGTTAACAGATCCTCCATGAACCCGGTTATACTGCAAATAACGGATACTAAAACTTGTTTGCCTTCGATGCAGCAAGTTGAAGTGGTCGATATAGCTTTGATCGTCCACTAGAGTGGCGTGCGTAAGGGATGTTGAGGCTGCTGCACCGACTGTATCACAGTGAAGACCGAAATACAGTGAGTGCCCGCTTGATAACACTTAGATTGTCTTGTTGTTCCGACGCAGATATCTAGGCAGCCGGATAGAGACAAGACAACACAAGTGGCTGATTATCTGGGCATACAAAGGAACAACTGGCGAAGAGGACGGTAGTAGCGACAGAGAACAAAATCTTGCTTTGAATCACAAACACACGCTCTGGGGAATCACAGTGAGGTTTCTTAGACATGCCATTGTGACCAGGATAGGGCCATTGGGACAATGCAACGAGCTGATGACCGTTGGCTTTGGATAGTCTCGCAGCTTCATGTCCTTGCCGAGATGTTATGTTACCGTTACCGAGCTTCATGACGCCACAAAAGCAGCCGTGACACTGGAGTCATAGTGATGAAGTGAAATTAGCAATGACTTACTTCGTGAGACATCTTGCACAGTGGCTGTGTCGTGGCAGAGTACATTAGTAACTGATACTTTCGAGGCTAGCACGAAATCGACCTAGTCTTGTCGCTTGCATTCTATCCCTGCAGGCACAATGTCGATCGCATTCAACTTTTGGCGTCTGTTAGGTGAATCCAGAGAAAGCACAACGACATCAGAGACAGCGTTTGGCAATTATCACACCCATCTTCTGGAAGATTTGACTTGTCTGTTTCTCGAAAAATGGCGGATTCGACGGCCAACCCGGACGTTGCACCTACCACACAGCCAGAATCATCAAACTCAGCATCGTCACAACCCCCCATTGCAGAGCCAACGCCCACTTCCTCGTCGTCGACAGCACCACCTCAGGCATGTGCGCAATGTGGAAAGTCCCCGGACTCGCTTAAGCAGTGCATCAAGTGCCATAGTGTTACTTACTGCAACAAAGACTGCCAAAAGGCGCATTTTAAGGCGCACAAGAAAGCGTGCCCCATCCTTGCGCAGGAGTATGTGAAATTACACGAGCCGAAGATGGCGTCAAAGTCTAGTGCAAGTACAGCTGGAGGAAGAGAGAGGGGACTGCAGAAGTGGCAAGTACGTTATACCACGTCTCATTTCCATGTTAAGGTTGGTGCTAATGTGGATAGTTTGATACTTGAATCTATGTCGACACAGTGGTGGCGTAGCGATTCGAGAGAAGTGTCTGGATGAAAGAAGAGCTGGACTAATGAGGAAAGAAGGAGAGAACCCCTGAGAACAAGTCATAGCAAGCTGCTGCACCACAGCTCACTGTGAGCTGTTGTAGTCTACAAGTGCAAACAGCTTGGCATGGTGTTTACGCTTCTTCGCCGGATTCTCCCATGCAGGCGGGGGAACAAGCAAGGTGATTCGCTCGATGGTCCTTGTGAGAAATGTCTTGCAGCGGATGCACAAGTGGATCGGTCGCACATTTGATAGCGAACTTTTACGTTTGTAAACCAAGACTGGGATCAAACGATTAAACCCTGAATGCAGTGGCGGCAAGATCGAAATGTGCGCAAACGGAAGATCCCGTGACGAGCAGTACAGCGCTGATCATTAACCAAAGACGCATCCAGCTAAAAAGAAGTTTTCCAACGCTGTCAACCAAAACTGCGCTCGCTAGGCAGAGTTGAGAGACATCTCGATGGAAGCCTAGACTCGCATGGCCCCTATCCTTGTAGGGCAAAGCGTGTCGCGGCAGCTGAGTGTGGCTGTTCTGTGTGACTGCGGGTAGATAGCTTTGGCTTGTCAGACCATGCGCAGGGAAAGCCAAGGGAGTAGGGACACACACGCAGTAAGCTCGCACCAAAACGTATGATGAGTGATATTGTGAGCATGGGTTGTGGGGCTGCTTGGGGTTTCTTCAGTTTGCCGACTAGTCGGGCAGAGTCAAAGACAGGCTGCACTCTTATAGCGCAACAACAGTGCCGCAGTCAGGAAGGTAAGCGCCGTATTCATGTACACTGGCACGACTGAGTCCCCACGGGAGGCGTGCGTTCAATTCGTATCAAGCAGCTTCAGGACTAGCCGGGCTTGTCGTGCAGGAGGGACATGATAGACGTCGGTGGAAATAATCAACGGCACCACAAAGACCGATGGACAGACAGGCTTGACGGCGATTGAGCCAGGCGACCATGTATGCAGGGAGAACCACGCGCGGTCAGGCCATTCTGCTGGTGTGAATTGTTTGTGGCCGAGGTCTAGATCTCTGCTGATGAGACCCTGGCCCCCCAAAACACGCTAGTATCAACCGCAGCGAACATCGGGTATTCACTCCGCGAACCCAACCTAGCCCACCACCACCTAGTCCACTCACTGCGTTCGCCTGGTCTGCTGCTGTTGCTCTCAAGTCTTGGAGCCAGCAACGGTCTCCCCCAGGCCTCCATTCACTCGTTTACCGCCAGCCCTTCCTACCTGTCAATACTTCCACGCGGCCGTTACTGCCGCCGCGGCGCTACCGCGTTTGTACCTGGACGCCAGATCTTTCAGCCACGTCTCCGTGCGTCTGTTCATCCCACTTACCCAACACGTAGCGTGATTGTTCGCGTTGCCGGCAAACATCTTAGACCTCGTTGGCCATGATGGCGGATCCCCAGTCTCCTTCACATCTTACACAGCAATTTCATGCTGAGACTGCCCCTCCTCACTTTCAGCAACCCTCCCACGAAGCGCTCCAGCCCAACTCTATCCCACCCACGCCGGATGAAGGCATAGATGCGGGTCCCTGCCCCGACATAGCGGTTCCCAACGACATCTCTTCGTTTCTCGACGCTTCTCTGCCGCAGCCTTTCCCGCTGCCTTCCGTCTTACCCCAGCCTCTTAGGACTCCCACCATCGAGGACCGGCCACATCTTGATCTGACCCTCAACCTTCCTCAAACTAACTTCTCGCTTCCCGCGTCCACGGTCCTTAGAAGTACGCACAATCTGCGTCTACCCTCGTTTGATGTACTAGGCATTGCTGCGCCCCACCCTGATCGTATTCCAACTCAAGCACATCAGTCTTTCTCTCCACTAGGCGCTGGACCTCTCTCAAAGCCAGAGGACCCTCTCCATGCACTCAGCCCACCACTCGACTTCTTCAGTCACGCCAACGGGGCCAGCCATACCCCCGTTACCAGTCCCAAGGCAGCTAGAGCCCGCGTCGGACATCTTGTGTCAACTCACACGCCTCCCTCGGATACGGAGCCGGGGACGATCAGTTGGGGATCCTTTGTGAACGTAGGGACGGTTGGTCTGGGTTCACCTCCTAATTCTGAGCCAGGCGTGTCGCCAAACCTCCACGGCACTGCCACTTCGACTGCTCCTCCCCAAGCCCCCATCGTTGTACCGACTCACGACGAGTTTCACGACGAGTTCAGCGACGCGCTTAGAATGGCAGCGTGGATAGAGGAGGCCAAACGCACCATCAGTGAGTACTTCTGACACTAGGGTGATGCGTAGTTTCATGTACTGAGCAGCTTAGTAACTGAATCTGGATGCCTGGACCTGGATTCAGTCAAGATATTATCCCACGCGCTTCCTTGCCCCTCGACATCGGGCCATATCTTTGGTCAGATTATTGCTTCGATTCATGACAGATCGTCAACGCAAACTTCATGGATCAATGTATTCCATGCGCTTCCTGGCCGTTATACGCTGATGGACCTGCCCAAGTCTCCACCATCCACCCCTGGTCCTGCTGTGGGAGGGGATTCATACTTTACCAGCAAAGTTTTCGACAGTGCAGTGGCCATTCCTGATTACCAACTCGATTCAAAACTCCTTCCTCCATCGCCTCGCCCCGTTGTGCCACCTGGAAGCATTAATGTCTCTATCGTAGAGCGATACATCCCACCTACGAACACGAACGAGTTCTCTGAGATGTTCACGTTTCGGGGCAGATCCTTGTTGTACGACCGCCTGATTGAGCTGTCTAGTGACGATGGTGTCCTTCTCTTCATCTACCCGACTAAAACAGGCGCGAGGACTTTCATGCAGCAGTACCTTGGACCCATTCTCGACCCGCTTCTACGAACCGTAACGGTGGTCCATGACCTTCACTCTGAGCTAGGCAGGAGTCTAGGTCAAATGAGTTCAGTCAACTATCTGGACGAATACGACCACCTAGAAGCGCAAGTCCGCAAATATTGCGAAGCAATGGTTGAGAGACATTCAAACCCCGAGAAAAGGGCGAACTACGAGGTCATACATGCGGCGAAAGAGGAGATCTTGTTGCAACGGTCGGCATGGGCGGACGATTGGTGGATCAAGCAGGAGAAGCCTCGTGTACGGGACGTTATCACCAAGTATTTTAGTAAGTCGAAGAAGCTCCCGAGCTCCGAGATGAGTGCAGCGACTCTGATCCAGGCTGTTCTGGAGGGAGTGTCGGAGCGAGACTACCACGATGGTGAGCCAAGCAAAGGCGTAGAAGTTGGTGTCTTTATGGTTAAAAAGACAAGGGCTACTGCCAGGGCACAGAGAGGAATATGATGAGGAAGCACATGTGGTGAGAAGATATGAACACTGGGCGTGAGGCAACGGTGTCACGGGTGTACGAAGATCATGATCTCGGGTCGCGATGATCTCAAATTTCGCATAGCATTGCGCGGCGTTAGCGGCATCGATTGAGACCTGTCTGGAACAGCACAAAAGGAACCAAGTAACATAGTAATGATACCCAGTAATGATCGTCAATCCGTCTTTCTTGAGTGTCTTCAGATTTGACTCCAACACTATCTATCGCCACGGCATCCCTACCCTCGATGTGCCAAGCCGCTAGCGCGAAAAACTGCCCTTTGCTCACCTACCAGGTCTCACTTTGGCTCCAACACCATGTAGACGTGACTCTAGCTAGTACCTAGGTAGTACGCACTGTTACAAAACTCAAAGAAGTCTTTTTTCTACAAGAGCTTCTTCGCAAAGTGCGGTCACTCATTTCAGGTACGCGCTCTTTTAACGCGTTTTCACGGCTCTAGCCTCTTTCGTCTGTCAAGAATAGAGTTCAAGATCCGGAAACATCACGAAAAGCTCTGCAATGATCATATGCGATCCTTTAAGATCTTGTCTTTTCTCTCGAATCTGCTAGAGTGAAACAAGCAATTTTTGTTCAAAGGAGCTATCTGACTTGGATATATTAGCAACCGAGGTATACCCGCTACACGAATCAATCTTGTGATCACTAGACACCCACGGCATCGGCTCGGAAGACTGCGTGAGCGCCGCGTGATCATCAACATGCATGTAAGTTCCACATTTGAATCCTGAAATCAATCTTTCAGTTGTATATTCCAATCGTACAATATTCGCACTCGGTCTTCTCCGCAACGTCCATGGATTACTCTGGCATCACTCTGACATTTTTCACTGATACTTCTGTTAGATCAAAACCCCCCAATCCGCCTTACTCTCTAACCATGAAGTCCTCCTGCATCTGCGGCAAGAAGACGCAGAATACACAGGCGCCGATGGGACGGATCGGAAACGCAAGAAGCCGTCTGGTCTAAACCACATGTTGCGAGATGTAGGTGTTCCATGGTGCAAAGTATACTTTCGAACAAGACTAACATACGAAAGGGGCTCGCCTATCTGCAAACCCCAGATTACACGACTTCATCACTCGCTGACCAACATCCCGACCGGCCCATGACGCTGTACCGAGGACCAAACAGCCTATTCCGCGCGCTGGCGCCCAAGTACCGGCTGAATAAGGCAGAGTATCTCCAGTTGTATAACTTGAGGCCTACTACGCAAGTCATGCTAGAGTTGGTCATTGAGGAGGTAATGCTTGACTACTGATTAACCTCTTTCACGTGCACGATCGCTGACGCTCAGAAAGGCGGGTACACGTTTCACTGAAGACGAACTACACGACATTCTAGCCATTACCCAACAGGTCTTCGATGAGGAGGAAGGCAATATTCCCGCTGGAGTGGAGAACATGGAGATGCCGAAGATTGCTAACAAGCTGCTGGGTGCTAACAAGAAGAGGAGAAAAGCTAAGAAGAAGGCTTGAGCTTGCTCTCAATGAGCAGTAGATGGGCGCTTGCAAAGGATGAGTAGATGGATGAAGGGGTCGGAACCACATGGCAGATTGATTGAACATTAATCAACGATACATCACCATGCACGTATACAGCCAACACGATTGAAGTTTATGAACATGTGATTGTATGCTACCAACTGGCGGGTATCCATCCACCGCATCCCCATCATGCAACGTAAAAGGACTTGGAAAGATAAAACTACAGAAGCCCGAACCCTGATGCGCCACTCGCCTGAACATAGCAAGCTCAAACCCATACAACGCCGTACCCTCTTTTGTAAGAACATGGCTACAGATACATAAGTCTCCGTGGGGTTGCGACGCATCTAGTCCTTGCTCTTCTTCTTTTTCTTCTTCTCTACCTTCTCGTCACCATCGTCGGCTTTCCGCTTCTTGCTATCCTTGGTCTCCTTTCCGGCCTTCTTTGCCTCCTTGGCAGCCTTCTTCGCTTCCTTGGCCTCGCGCTTTGCGGCTCGCTCAGCTTTTCGTGCCTTCTTGGCCTCCTTCTCCGCCTTCTTCGCTGCCTTGTCACCCTTTGCGGCAGGCTTGTCTTCAGAGCTGGAGTCGGATGAATCCTCAGCGCCGTCGGCATCTGCCATCTCCTCGTCACTGTCAACCTCTTGTACCAGCTTCTTGGGTGTACCGTTGGTCTTGGCGGACTTTGACTTCTTGGGTGCAGGCGCATCGGCAGCTGGCTCATCACCAGTAAGACCGTCAGCGTCTGGGTTGTACTTCCGTGCCTCCTTGACCTCCCACTTCTTCTGTCCAAGTGTTGTCTGGTTTGCATTTCCGGCAGGAATGCTCTTGAGCGGCTTACCCTCAAGGGCGCGTAGTCTCCTCTCAATGGTGAGACGTGCGTCGCGACCGAGCTGGGACTTCTCCTCTTCAGTGGGCTCCTTGGAGGTGTCCTCGGATGAGACGCCCCAGGTGCTGAGGGCGTCGACGCGCAGACCCAAGGCGGACTTGGCAGCGAGCATACGGGCAATCTTGCCCTTGTTCTTTCCAGTAGCTTGGCCAATGAGGGATGCGTGGTAGATGAGCTGGTAACATTAGTACAGGCAAAATACGTTGGGGAGGTCAAATACATACACCGTACTTGGGTGTGTCGTGCTTGGTCTTCAGGGCACGGAAGAGGGCCTTCTCAGCACCGAGAATCTGGATGGTAGAACCAGGCGACTTGGCGAGGTTCATAAGGGATCCAGCATGGGCAATGAGGCGCGCACCAACGAGCTCGCCAACAAGAGCTGTCAGGTTAGGAGCGAGTGCCTGCATACGGTTGGACAGGTAGCTGCCGAGGTTTTGACGGTGCTCGGTAAGGTCGACAACCTGCTCGGCAAGAGCAGAGGTCGCCTCCAAATCTTCGTCTGTGATCTCGGTACCCATGGAGATCTCTGCAGCGGCCTTGACAGCCGCCTCAATCTCTTCGGGCAGAATCTCAGAGAGGTCGCTCTCACGCGCGTTGGTTCGGAAACCCATCTTAAGAACAACGCGAGAGTAGGCAAGGTTGTCGTTGAGAACTGCAGCAATAGTCAGTAACGTGCTCGTGAAGCGGTGGACGTCGGGCACTACTGAAACTTACTCTTGGCGAGTTCTGGGAAGTGCCAGCCGTACCATTCCTTGACGCGCATGGCGTAGGTGTTCAGCTGCTTGTCGAGCACATCGAGCGATGCGATGGACTGGATGATCATGGTGTCGACCTTGTCGGGCGAGAAGCGCAACTTGTGTCTCGACAGGGAATGGGCAAGACCAAGCCTGGTCGCGGCCTCCTCAGCGGGGAGTAGGTCGGGAAGGAGCGAAGTCAGGTTTTCGCGGATGGCACGAAATACATCTTGAGTGGAAGAGTCTGACACTGTCTTGAGGGAGAGACCTGGGAGTTGCGCAATCGAGTTGGAGAGCTTGGGGTCGGCAACGGCCACTTGAGATATGTTAGCTGCGACGTTCTGTTCGCCATGTCGGAGTATGCGTACAAGTGGCTTTGGTCTCATCCTTCAGATCCTCCAAAAGAGACGACAGCATAGGCGTGACTTTTCCATCGTGGAGCGCAGCGGCCTGCTCGAGAGCGTCGACGGCGCTTCCGAACTTTGCGAACTTCTTGAGCTTGAGCTGCTCGACAATGTCTGAGGACTCTTTGCTGTCTGCGCCCAAGAGCTTCTTGTCCTTGGACTTCAACAGGACATAGCCTGCCGAAGTCTCGGAGAGGATGAAAAGACCCATTTTGCGAGTGGTCGGTCGTGGGGTAGGTCCAATGGCGATCGCGAAACGCAACTACCCTCCGTGGTGAATTTGGACGTGGTGTGGGAAGTCGCGATGGGAGTTGTCGCAAGCTCGAACAGTGCGGAATCCCAGCTCGAACTTTTTCCTGAGCTCGGGCCAACAGCCCAGCGCTAACCCTCGAACGCACAAGCTCTGTTTCTGGTAGCTACAGCAGTGACGAACGCCAGGCACAGGCAAGCGAAAGCGACGCTGCTGGGCCATTGAGCTTGTGAGGGCTGCCATGAACTAGCCACTTCCATCCCCAACATTGCTCGCCGTAATCCAAATGTCCTCTGGCGGCGAGCGCAAAGTCTCGGGCTCCCTGAGCCGCAGCACAAGGGGCACAACGCCGCGCCTCGCTGACCTGGGAGAGTCCCCGCGAACACCCATTCTACGAACCATCTCATCCTCCTTCGGCTCACCTGGCGGCTCCTTCCGTACCGAAGACGAATACGTCGTGATTGAAGTCGGCTCACGCTTCGTGCGCGCCGGCTTTCCCGGCGAGAGCGCCCCGCGATGCACCCTCCCGTTTGGGCCCGACGACCAGCGCAGGGTGGGCGACTACAGGCAGTGGGACCCCCAATATACGCACAAGAGAAGAAGGCGGAAGCGGGGTCTGGACTGGGGGCACGAGTATGAGCTCTACCGGACGGACCTGAGCAAGGTCGACTTGGGGCTGGTCGAGGACAAGTTCGAGCGGGCAATGCGAGAGGCGTACGGCAAATACTTCTTGCTCGACACGAAGCCACGCCGCGTGCTACTTGCAATGCCGCCCCGCATGCCGCATGCACTCATGTCGACAGTTCTCGATGTGCTGTTTACGAGCTTCCAAGCCCCCAGCATCACCCTCATGTCCACGCCAGTGCTGTCGACCGTGGCAGCAGGATTACGCTCAGCATTGGTTGTGGACATTGGCTGGGCCGAGACACTGGTGACCGCAGTTTGCGAGTATCGCGAGGTAGCTGAGATGCGCAGTGTACGAGCAGGCAGGCTATTGAGCGAGGAGATGGCGAAGCTACTCAACGCCGAACTCGACGATGCTGAGCCAGGCCCTACCAAGGCAGACGTATCTTTTGAAGAGGCAGAGGAAGTCCTTACGCGCGTCGGATGGTGCAAGCCTGTCCCTAGATCGAACCGAAGAACCGTATACTTTCCTGCACGAGAAGCGCCTGTGCTAGAGGAGTTTGAAGACGCTGTCGAGTCACCGCCACCTACTGTCACCATACCTTTCCCGAAACACACCCCTCCTACCGAACTCACCATATCGTTCGCATCACTAGCCAAGCCTACCGAGAATGCTCTCTTTGCACCAGAGTTAGCCATACACGAGTTCGACGACGAAGACCTTCCGCTGCATCACCTCATATACCGCGCCCTTGTCCAGCTGCCCATAGACGTCCGTCGACTATGCATGTCGCGCATCGTCATAACAGGCGGCGTGTCCAACTTGCCCGGTCTCAAGACGCGCATACTGAAGGAGCTGGATGCTCTGGTACAACTCAAGGGCTGGGACCCAGTCAAAAGCTATGGGAAAGCAAGCGCGCGTCGCGAAGAGAAACTCCGAAACCAGAGGGAAGATGTGGAGATGCGCCGACAAGAAGGCGAGGATATGTTCCCCTCGTCGCTCGATGCGAATGCGCCCCCTGCCCAACTACCCGCAGCGCTTCAATCGCCCCAAGAAGATCCTATAGACACAAAGTTCGCTCAGATGGCGATACGTCACGGTCCGCCACCTGCTAGCTTGGTTGGTGGCACCATCAGAGGCGTAGATACATTAGGTGCGTGGGCAGGTGCAAGTCTGATAGCACAGCAGCGCATCAAGGGCATCGTCGAAGTCGAACGCGAAAAGTATCTCAAAGATGGTTTGCAAGGAGCCACAAGAGAGAAGGACGTCTCTGTAATCGCACAGAGGCAGAGCATGGGCCCTGGACTTTCTACCAAGGGCGGAGAGAGAGCTAGCTGGACTCTAGGTGTGTGGGCATGAACCGCGTGCGAACTGTTGTTGAGCATACTGTTCCTTTTTGATACCCCTTCAATTGTCTCTCTTCTCTGCATTATTGATCCGTCTTCCTTTCAATACATTTGTCCCCTCAGAGTACGAGACTACTGCTACAGCAGGCGTCTGGCTGCACATTGCTACTGTCAGATACACAGGATCTAAGAAGTCACTGTGACCATGTAGGTGTCTGAATATGCATATCCTCATCTCAACAATTCAGTCTGGTATTCAAGCGAGTCGAACATACCATTGACCGCTCTCTCCTGCAGCTCTCAGCCTTGTTTCGGTCTGCTAAATCGCATGTGGCTAGCTGCCCGCGATCTGACCCAATGGCGATCAGGCTTCCATCTACCTTACGTCGCCTCGCTCTGTCAGTGGTCCTTGGCATTTGGCTTGTAAGGCCATCAGGCATCTCTGAAAGTCCGTAAATCCTCAGGTCCTCAGATCGTAAGGTACGTATTTGTGCAAGCCATCTCCCTAAGCAACGCTTCAACTACGATGATTGGTTATGGCAGAGCGTTATAGACCTCGATGCCCACGCTCGTAAGCTTTCTCGATGTCCTCCTCGTCCTTCCTGCCTTGTGCTTATTATGGCTACCCGAGATACCAATGGTCCTTCGACTTATACTATTCCTCTACAAGCTTCCGAAGGACTTCCATCTTTACGTCCAGGGACCAATGCTGCTCCGGGTGCTCACGTCCTTCCATATGGAGTTACACATGCACAGGAAGAATACCCAGCTCTGCGCCAAGACTTCGACTTCGTTGACCCCCCGCACGCTCCTCTTGCATCCGCATTTGATGTTGATGCGTTCATAGCATCATTTGATTTCACTGACGCCGGCAATTTCGACGATTCAAACTCACCTCCACAAAAAGCAACTGCGCAGTCTTGGGCCAACAATCTTGAGGCTGATCCTGGTCCAGTACGACAGTCTGTCACGCAGCTCACAGGGAAAAAGAGGACAATTTCTTTGTCTTTGCCTTCGGACATTGTAAACAAGGTTTGCATATCAGTCCGCACTGAGGAGGCATCACTAATGTTGTTCATTATAGCGGCGAAAAAGCACCCGCAAGTCATTCACATCTCAAATCGAACAGCCAGCATCATCATTCTATGGCCTTCCAGCGGACCAACTTGTGACATCACAACAGTCCCCACATGTCTTGCATACCAATGTTCATTTGCCAGAGTCACAATCAACGCCCTCAACCATGACAGAAGAGGTTCAGAAACCCAAGCGCAGCCTACAATGTGCATTCCGGAAAGCTCAGGCAAAACTGGGTTTGCCTTATACATGTACAGCAGCCCCAGTTACTACGGTATCTGCTGTCCGAACGCATTTAACCCGTAGGCTACCCAAAGGAAGGCCTCCGCACTTACCCTTCCTCAAGCTTTGCACAACCTGTAACGAAGACTTACTGGACGAGCACGAATTCGAGGCTTACCATGGCAAAGACGGCCTCAAATGTGAGACCCCACGGCAACAGCGCAAGGGCGATACGGGGCAACAGGAGCAGTATGATATTTTGTGCTCCAAAGTGGAGACCTACATCATCACCCAAGGAAACCAAAGAAGTTCAGCAAACTCCACCACAGCCGAAACTGACGCTACGCTGTTGAGCTCAATGCCAATTTTACATGATCCAGACCTTACTCCAGAGCTCCCTGTGTCGACTCAGGCTTCAGATACAGTAGCTGAGCCTCCTAGCTCACCGCTTCAATGCAAAACGTCTTCATACTCACGCAAGGCAAAAGATAACGTAAGTGCCTGAAAGCTTACTTGCAATTGCACTCTGACCGACATTAGTAGCCTCTAGAGGAAGACCAAAGGCCACCGCTGCTTATGGGGCCTGACTTGTGCATGGCCGATAGTCATAGTGGCACCGATGCCAGCGCGGGAAGAGCAGCGTACCAACGCGTATCCAACGTGGATGGATCCATGGACGAATCCACGCTGACCGAACGTCCTGGCGTGGGTTTTGCAACATGTGAATGTATCTCATCCCACGACATAGATCCGATATCCATGGTTGATTCCATGCTGACGGTGCGTCCTACGTCGCTGCATGAACCGAGCTGGAATCCGTTGTCCTTATCTCACAAATCTACACATCCCGCCCAGTTCTTCGATCACCCAGCCTTCGAAATACGGCTGGCAACGCCACCAGCACACATTGTTCCCTCGGTGTCTTTCAGCGAAGACTCGTGGGATTCATCTGTACAATCCACAACGGCATTACAGTCCGAAACCAGTACCACGTCCTCCTCCACTGCCTCATCCGAGATATATTGCGATATAGATGACTGCTGTACCGCATTCAGTGGTGTTCACCGTAGGGGCAACTTAGCAAGACACCAGCGGCTCAAACATTCGAGTAGAGTCTATGTTTGTGAGAACGCTTCGTGCGAGAGAGTGTTCAATCGGCAAGACGCCCGACTTAAGCACTACAGAAAGTATCACCAACAATTAGCTAGGCCGTACGTTGCTCGCCCTCAGACAAGACATGCAAACAAGGAACAATATTTAGATTTCATGAGTTCCGCTTCAGGTTGACTTGTATGTAGATGATGGGACTTGTTAGCTGTAAAGAAATGTCATCTTCTACTTGAGTATCTCTACTACCAATCTCGCTTCACTTCAGAAGCCTCAATATCCATATATGCTTTCCCATGTGCCTTGGATCGAACCTAAGTCACAAATTCCTTGTAGTTTTAGGAACTGGTAATTTAAAGGAGTTCTGGAATCTGTCCCGATTGCAACTGGTTTAAGCGACGCATTTACAGCACGATGATTGAGGAACATCGAGTTACTGTGGTCATTTCTGATGTCTCCAAGTATAGATGGATATGTGCCGTTACGGCACCTTTCTTTCTGCATCTTGAAGCCTCGAAATCCTCACTCAGGCTATTTTGGCTCTCCTGGTCAAGTGTGGTAGTCATACTTGACGCGGTCGAGTCCTCCAATGATGCACAAGGATTCTAAGCGAGGAGAAATGATTCTGAGGGTTAAAGAAAGTGAACCTTCAGGGCTAACGAAAGGAGCTTTGCAATCATGAAAGGCTCAAAAGCAATCTTTTTCCAATTTTCCTAGTAAGCATATCTAGGCATACAGCGTCAGCGTCGTGTCGTTGTTATGAGCCGAAGGACGACACCGACCTTCATCCTCGTCTAGCTGAAGATTGCAGCTCAGGTATCATGACTTCATCATACTATTAGCTCTAGCACTCTCACTCTCCACAATACCCATAACCGCATGTTACCCCCATTCAAGACCACGTCACACTATGCTCTACACTATCTTATGACTGTATCGTAATACAGTGATCACATCGCCAGCTAGTCAGTACACTACCGCCAGCACGTAGGTTAACTTTCTCCTTTCCCTTTCCAAGATTGCCCTGTAGGCCAGAGGATTGGTTATTATCGCCTTTCGTTCTTTATGGACATGGTTTTGATAGAGAGTTGTTCGTAGTACTAGTAAAATCGGAGCTCGAGCGAGAAGAGGAGTCGGAGAATGTAGTTCGGGACTCGACTTTAATAGGGCTGTCTGACGCAGTTACCGTTTGGTTGGAGTGTAGTAGCTTGCTAGAAATATGTGTCAAACAGGTGCCCTGGTTTAGCTAGGTAAGTGTATATGGTCTAGTCCAAAACGCTTAGGTGCTCGTAGAGCCCTCTCTCGTACAAACGAGGTCTCTGAATGCTGACGTTAGGCTGGATTGCGATACGTTGATCTAGGTATTATTAGTTCAGCAGGCCAATTACTCTGTTTCTGGTACACACTGTGTCAATACATGTATACCCACATATGATCGAGATTTTTTCGAGAATAGATACTAGGTGTGAGCAGAACAGAGCTTTCGTGCGCGAAGGGAATAGTGAGGGATGATAGACAGAAACAGTGCATTCGAGAAAGTAAAACATGGCTACAGCATGGAGCGAAACAGAACGTAGGAATTAGTGAGGTTAGAAGAGGACGAAGCAAGAAAGAATGGAGAAGGAAAATGGTCAAATCCTCACAACAGCATTCAGATTCTTTGATTTCATGGTTTCTCTTTTGGATCATTTCCTTTCATTCATTAAGCGGTAGGGTCTCAATCAACCTCTTTCCCGCATCTTCATGCATCAACCATCCTAGTTCCTGATGTTCCCCCGGATGGAGTCATCACCACCGTTGTTGTTGATATAAGTCTGATTCCTCTCCTCAGGTGCGCCGACACCTCCGTGAGCAAAGTCACCCGCCTTGGTAGGTTGACCGTTGGCCTTGATGGAACCACCCTCGTCGAGCGGGATCTCGCGGTTGTTGCCAGCGCCGCTGGCAGCGGAGCCGTATTTTACTTCTGCGCCAGGGAACTTGCCCTCTACGTTTGCGGTGTCGACGCCGGATTCGGTGGCTGTGAAGGAGTAGAGTTAGTCGGTGTTTTTGTGCGATGGGTTGGTAAAGAAGACATACTGGAAAGACCAACGTTGTGGCCCTTGGTAGCGCTATCGCTGCTGAGTTCCTGCTCAGCCTTCTTGGCGATCTCGTTGACGTTGGTGTTCTTGTATTCGGCAGACATTGTGATGTGTGTAGGCTGAAGTAGTTTGGAAATTTGTTGGTGAGGTGTGTATTGGAATCGGAGATATGGGTATCAAAGAAGTTGTGTGTGTGTATTTGATGGAGATCCAAGCCGGAAGGACATGTTATAAAGGTTTTTTACATACTGCTAGCTTTACAGCTCATCGATGATGATGAAAGAGTGGTGGACCCTGATGATGTCACGACGACCTCATAACTGCGGGCCGAGACAGGAAGACCCTTCGCGTTCAGGCAAAGACTTGCCGATTAGTGAAGGGCTGGTAAGCGGGAACCTGAGAACTGTAGGGGCTAGTTGGTAAGTTTGCTGTGGTGGTCGCGTGCTGGTGGGGTGCATTGAAGACATCCAGGTACCGAATCCGAACGATGACGAAACAGATCGTGGAACAAAACATCACACGCTGAAGGAAAACATTTCTGCCAACACACAATGTTGCATTCGTATCGAAATGCCTACCTAAATACGCCGTCGTTTCTCATAAAGCATGAAGTTCGTCCCTCATCAGCCACTCAAGACTCCCTCCAAACTTCATGCCACAGAAACCATGTCGAAGAACGCTATATAAACGCCATGCTCGCAAAGTGATATATGCGCAGGTATGTAAAGCGAATGAAGTCCATATAACCAATGAAAAGCTTTTGCACATCCCAATATTACTACTCTTCGTACTCTTCGTTCATTCAGCAAATGTCACATGCCTAAGCGGTGACCGCTGTTGCAAATTCTTGCTTGGTCGTTGATGGGAAAGAAAACGTGCGTCCCCCTTCTGTCCATTACTTTCGACCCAGCTATTGACTGCAGTTTGCCTGTTGCTGTGGATTACAATGCTGGGTTTGAGATGGTTCGCCTAGAAAATCTCGGAATCAAGACTGCTACGGTAGCTCTCTAGAGACTCTTCATCATCTGTCGTACTTGTTAGTAACCTTTCTCAGTCGATACGTCAAGCAGCATAAGACTCACCAGCGATAGGCTTCCTGCGAACAACGGTATCCGAGTGTTGCAGCGGACTCTGTGGCTGCGGGCTCTTGCTACCCATGGGCCTGGGGCCAGTAACCCTTCGTTGTGGGCTGTCCATGCTAGCCTCGGAGCGGAGGTACTGGCTGCTCGGGCGAGGCGAGGCAGTAGGTGTCATCTTTCGCGTAATGTCAGCATTGTTCGCCATCTTCTGAGGCGTGAGCTGAACTTACGCGATGGCCCCGATCGGTTTCAAGTGAGTAACGCACCTCTGCGATAGGTGCAAGCGGTGTCAAAGCACCTTGGCTACCGAATTCGTTCGGAGAGCTGTACATCTGCCTCGTCTGCCCATAGCCGGCAAGCAGCTGTGGCGGCGGGATAAGAGGACCGTCATCCGGGATCTTGGGAGGCCTGGGTGGGCCGGCTTGTTGCTCCGAAGCAGAGTGTTGGCTGTAGCCATCTGACGAAATTGGTGAGAGGTTGCCAGCATTCTGTTGAGCCGAGATACCAGACATCCGGTTTCGCGCAAGCGATGGCATGCTACCCCACTGATCAAAATCTGGAGACCCTATGCTTGAACGAACAGGATTGTAGATTTGTGCTTGGCTCTCCAGTTGGTTCTGGTGACGACCGGTTGGCCCGGGTCGCGGCTGAGGGTGTTGCAGATTCAGCGAATTGCGATGCGCCTGATACTTGGGGTCTTCCATCTCGTACTGATGCTCCTCTGGGATAAGAGGCGATGGAGAGCGTAGAGAGCGCGCAGAGCGGACGGACGCCTGATCGTCCCTAGCCAGCGAAGTGTTGGAGCGAAGCCTATCGTCACCATGCTGCTGATACGGCTCGTCGTCATCGTAGTAGTCATCCAAAGAAGAAGACCTGGAGTGTGTGGATTGTGGTCGCCTCTCACCAGACACACTGTTGCGCGGCAGACTCTCAGGGTTGGTAGAAGAAGTTGTCTTCGACCATCGAGAGATCTTGGGGATACCGAAGATGGATGATGAGTTGGACTTGTGCTTGCGCTTCGGTGTGGTCTCATGGCTTGAGTCCCGTGTCGACTTTGAAGCTTGTGGGGGAGTACCCAAAGATCGACGCTTGTCTGGGAAAGCTTCCTGAGTTGGCGTTGTCATGCGCTCAGTGTTTTCGTATTGGGGATTGCGCTCGTCGTACTCCTCGTCGCTCTCCTCTCGCACCGTGCTTATACGGTTTGTTGGCACAACATCAAAGCCGGAGTGAAGATCTTGAATGCGCCGTGATGAGGAAGGGTTAGAAAAGTAACCCGACTGGTCGGGAGAAGGCGCAGTGTTGGCACGACCTTCTGGCTCATAGCCTGCGTCATCGCTTGCTCGCAGATTCTCGTACGAGTTGAGACTATTCGTCCTCGCTTGTTGGTCCAACGAGAGCTGATTGACTTGCTTCAAACCCTCAACTTCACCGAGCAATTGGACGAGCATTTGCTCGATGTGCTTGATGTCGCCATCGCCCTTGCCAGAGCTTAGTCCCTTCAGAGCACGCCTGAAGACACTCTTCTTCTTGGTCTCAATGTCGTCGTCGGAAGATGTGCGATTCATGCGAGGGGGCGTCATGGGTTGAGGGCGAGGGCCACCCAGAATCCTTTGCTCCGCCAAGTTGACTCGCTTGTCAGTGGTATTCATGATCATAGTGTCCTGAGTCTTGATGAACTGCTTCAGATCGTCCAACTGATTGCGCATCTCGGCAGCGCTTCGGACAAGAGTCACTAGGATCTCGGTATCGCGTGCATTACGCTGGGCATCGCGAACGGTGAGGTGGTCCATGAGTGCCACAATGTCTTTCGATTCGATACGATCAATACCTTTGCCGGTAGCTGCGTCGTAGAGAGGCGAAGTCATACCGTGGGAGTTGCCACTAACGTGTCGGTCATGTTTGGCACGAGCAGCAAACATGTCCGGGCTGCCAAGATCCACGCCATTGTACTCATCACCGTAACCGTCATCATCAAAGATCTTTGAATGATTGCGGTTTTGAGGCGTGTACGCTTCACGTTGGTTAGCCGACTGGTAACCCTCGTCTTTCCAGCCGGTCTGGCCTGACGACAAAGGAGTGCGATTACTCTGCGCATAGCCTGCCTGCTCGTATTGTTGCTCACCTGGATAGGGATGATCATATTCGTCTTCTACGGTGGCCTGGTGTCGTTGGTCGAACGAATCCGGAGTCTGCTGCTCCTGCCTTTCATAGGCAGCGGCAGCAGCCATGGCAGCAGCTCCAGCTCCGAGTCCAGTGACGCCTTTGCTGAACGAGGTAGGTGTACGCTCCCGCTCTTCTTGGCGGCTCAGCAACTCGTCGGTACGATCATGGTAACCATCTCCTCCGCCAATTGGCCCTTGGATAATTGATGGGTTGGTAGTCACATCTGAGTCGTCATCCATGCCGTACCCAATCTCGGGCATCATGTCGTCATTGCCAACGGGATAGGCGCTGTGATGCATCTGAGGTGCTTCAGATACAACCGATTGTCCATCTTCAGACTGCGCAATGCTTTGCCTGGGAGAATTCTCGCGCGCAATGTTTTGTTTTGGAGATTCCTCAGCACGTCGTTCTTGTACTAGTGCTTCCGCCTTATCACGGATGGCGGCCCATCTCTGACCAGCAGGTACTTCTTCGGTTTGCACGTAGGCTGGGTTCGTGCTGACCTGCGATAGCATACTCTTCTTGATCGGGCTTGAAGCCATTGAAGATCGAACACTGATGGTAGACGGGTCGTGTAGGGATGCGACGGCTGATTCTACTGCTAGCGGTGTGTGAACGTATTCAGGATTCGAGCCGACCTTGCGAAGGTCTTGAAGATCACCAATCTTCTGTTGTTGATCAAGATACTCTACGCCTGTGCTGTCATCGGTATACATGGTCATGCGGTTGTAGTTCACAGAGCTGTCCTCTAGTTCTCGCCGGTACATTTCATTCTTCTCGTGGTTGCGTTCGAAGAACTCATTTGTGTCCTTGGGCGTCGTGGCCTCGTTGAGGATAGACCTCTTGCTTTCGAGAGTGACGCCCTGAGGTCGTTTGCGGGTACGTGCCGCCTTGGTGCTCGCTGTTGAGTCCATTGATGCGATAGAGAGATTAGACTCTCGTCGCTCAAATTGATGGCCAAGAGAAGACACAGATGGCCCACTGCGGATGGAGTTAAATCTTCGTGGTGAGCCTGTGATCTGTGCGTCCCCCCGATAGCTAGCCTCGCTTTGTATCGGGCTGACAGTATCACCACGTCTTGATTGCGTGTCACTCTCAATTTCATACTGCGATGCTTGAGGTTCTGACCGCTCGATTGCGCGGGCTTTGGCCGCAGCTGCAGCCGACAGACTGGCGTCAGTGACTTTCGAGCGGGAGGTGTAGCTGCGATCGCTCTTTGGAGTCGCTGTGCGGACTTCGTTGGTTGATTTGTTACTGTGAGCAGTGCCGAGCGTTTGTTGAAGCGCATTAGGTGTGCGGGTTGGTGTGCGTGGAGATGGTGAAATGTAACCACGAGAGACCTGTTGCAGAGGCGTCTCAGCACCTGTGCCTGTTATGCCAGTGCTCGTCGATGACCTTGACTGCGGCCTCTCCTTGGTCTCAGTTTCTGCGGAAAGGATGGAGTCGCGAGTGAGCTCGGATCCTCCGATAAGCTCGCTGCGGTTGAAGGGTAGAGGTGGAACGCGTTCCTCGTGGACGCTTTCAGATACGCTCTCAGATCGACTGCTGCGAGAGGAGCGATGCTTGCGGTGTTTGCGCTCTTCCTCCTTCTCTTCCCGCGAAGTGTGGTGCTTGAGAGCGGCGGTAGTAAGGCCAGCTCCGGCAAGCCCAATTAGCGCAGAATCCCGTTGGGATAAGGTCTTCTCGTCCTTGCTCTTTCTTCGATGAGACTTCTCATCGCGAGTAGTCGAGTCTGCGTAGCTCGAGATGGAGCCGCGACTGGATCGTCGCTCGCTCTTGCGACTTGATCCGCCAGTCAGTGTCGTCCCTGGGTTGTCACCATCCCTGTTGAGGACGACCTTGGGCTTGTTGCTGTGGAGTTTAGGCGCGCTCGAGGATTTGGAAACACGGCGTCTGGATGGGTCGCGAGAGCGGTCGGATTCCATAGTCTCGAATGTGGCTATGCTATCACGATTGGCACGGTCGAACTTGTCCATGTTCCTGGAAGTGCGGTTCTCTTCTTTCAGCGCGTTCAACTCAGGGAGAATGAGGCGCTTGATGGCGTCCTCAACTGTGGCTAGTAGTTTGGGGTTGTTGATC
>Ga0268250_10000362_pt1 | contig 22153 bp, 30 predicted proteins | sample AgamicAsSfe_FD_200448 | JGI IMG/M metagenome (GOLD analysis project Ga0268250, IMG submission 200448) | Agave microbial communities from Guanajuato, Mexico - As.Sf.e (v2) (version 2) | ecosystem: Host-associated > Plants > Phyllosphere > Phylloplane/Leaf | place: Guanajuato, Mexico | collected... | reverse complement strand
GAGAGAGAGAGAGAGGCTGAGACTTGACAGGACTCGGGACGATTATCGGTGCCATACGTCATGCTATACTACCTGCCCATAACATGCAACAGCGAGGTGAAGATGCTGTACGCTGGTGCAAAGGAGCTGATGCGCAATACCAGCGAGGTCAACAGGATCATCGAGATCGACAGTGCTGAGGACCTGGAAGAGATCGAGAAACTGCTCAAGGATGTCTAGAGTGGGAGCAGATAACGACACGATGAGCAACGGCCGACTATGATGCATTATGCGCCCACTACAATGACAATATCAACACATGGCACATCTATACAAAATTCCACACAGGGTCGATTCTACCAGCAACCTACTGTCATCCCATCACACATGCGTCATTCCTTCTCAACGGCCCCTGCCGTTGCTGCGTGCCGCCTAACCCTCTTATAGCCGAAGTTTCCGCAAGGCTGGTCCCCACGCAACTGCGACGTTCACGTAAAGCAGCATCGAAAACGTGTGGATCATGGGCCCAATCCTACGCGCGCAGTGACCATGCAAAGCATCCGTTATCGAATTCCTAACCATTAGCAACGGCACTCCCTATAGCTGCTATCCTCCCTCACGCCACACGTGCACGCTCCTACCCTTACCTCATTGGCCGGCACCCCCATTTTCCTACAAATTACATGTGGACCCCCACGATACCCAACCATGGCAAAAGAAAATCTCCGAGGCGCACACCACGCTGCAATGTCTGTATACGGCAGGTACGCTGACCCTTTTGACAAACCTTCAACATGTATGATTGCGGCACGTTTTCGCAAGTAGGGATAATGACTTGTGTACCCCTGTCCCCGCGGGTTTTTGGAGGGTCTCTCGCTTGCACCGGAGTTGGGAGATGGGAACACGGAAATGCTACTGCTTTCTGCAGTGATCGGCGGAGGGGAGTTGACTCGGTAAATTGTTAAGAGGACGTGAGTTGAAGAAAACGTTATTTGAAATGAACTTTGCACGGATATTGCGATACAAGACGCGCGTTGGGCTCCGAGCATCATGAGAATCGGGTCCGGGAAGCGATAATCTCTCTAAAGGGACCGATTTCTTTCACATGTTGAGTGGTGAGTCACATCGTACGGGTTTTCGACCATGAGGTTTGTGCTTGTATGCGTTTGACTTGTTTCATGCGACGGTAGAAGCGCACCCTCCCCTTTACCAACATCATATGGGGGATCGTGATTCCAACTCAAGTAGGTTGGATCCCTTCACGAGCAACTTCCAACGCTAGCTTTCTTTCCATCACCAGCAATATTTTCTTCCAAACCTGAATATCCAGTAGTGCCTTTCTCCTTGTCTTCGACGCCAACAACCTCAATTACATCGTAAGGCCACGACGCGTCTCTCCCAAACTTGGAGACAACATCGCGTCTGAAGAGTCGTTCCAGTGCTGTTTGCGGTTAGGGTAGTCGCGTAGAGTAGTCGTAAAGACTAATGTATAAGAATCTGGAGGCACGTTCAGGAGCGGTTGAGTTGACAACTCTCGCCGAAACACCAGCAGCAGGATTAACAAGCACCCCTTATAGTGGTAGTGGGTCGCCGGAAGCAGTACAGCTGGACGATGAACCAAAGGCGTTCTATTCTTCCATTGTTTCTGCTCACCAGTATCGAATTGAAAAAACATTGCTTCTATACAGTCTGATAGGGCGCAACAACAATGCTATCGTCCCTCCTCAATCTACTTATACTGCCCACTTGCTGCGCTTCCGGAGACTCGGTCCGAAGCGGTATAGTACATACGGAATGGGCAGCGCGAGAACGCTAATGATACCAAGCAAAGTCAAGGTCCAGTGAGTCCCCAGGTTTCTGTACATGGGAATGCCGACAACTGTCATGCCACCAGCTGCAACATATCTGACCAAGGCGACAAATGTCAAGGCTGATGCTGCATATGCTTCGTAACTGTCAATGATGTACATGTATGCGGACATGAAGATGCAAATATTGCTAAAGCCGACAAGCAATGATGCTGCCAAGGGTGACCATATTGAAATAGAAGCCTATTATTTGTTAGACTTGTATACAGAACATGACTGGGGGGCGTGTATGGTATACTTACATAGTCAGTCCAACCCATCCAGAAGAGTCCGATAGGTAGTGTAGGCGCTCCAATCATGGCAAAGAACAATCTCGATTCGCGATGTATGGTCTTGCCAGATCCATCGTCTCCATCTTCCTTAAGTTGTCGCACAGTCTTGTGGTAGGCTATTGGAACAAGGAGCGCCGAAAGGGCGATTCCGATGAACAATCCAACGAAGCAAATATTGGATAGTCCCTCATTTATACCAAAGGTTTCCGCAAAGATGTAAGGGTAACTGCAAGAAAGTCAGCGATTCACGCCCTACGCTGCAACCTGAAACATTCAAGAGGCACATACCCGTCTAGAAACGTAAACAAAATGATGTAAACAATCATCAAATAAAGTGTAAAAGCCACTACAATCGGCTGTGTGCAGAGAAGAAAAGGCCGAGTGAAAGACCTAGACAAGAGCTCACCGATGGAGCCATGCGATGCTTCAGTCGCGGTCTTGAACTGTTGATTGCCTGTAAGTTTCCGGAAGTGCTGTGCTTTGTAGTGCAGTAGGCGAGGTGCGAATGACTCTCTTTTGCAGAGCAAGATAAGTGTAAAAGTAACTCCAATCAGAATAAGCGTTATCCATTCCGTCCATCTCCAGTTGATGTCTTGCTCGTAGCCAATGTATGCACCTATCACAGGACCTGTTTTGCTTTTGGTTAGTAAAACCAACAAGGAGCGGATCGTCTTGATAGGAATAACACGAGTATAACAAACTTACCAAGAACTGGTCCACCAAATGCGGGTATCGCAAACAGTGGGAAGGCGAATGTCTTCTCCACTGGACTCCACAGATCACCCACGGAGCCACCTGCAACCGTCAAGGGAGTGCTCGCTGAGAACCCAGCTAGGAACCGAAAGACAATCTGAGCGCCAAAGTTCGGTGCTAGCGCAGACCCAAGCGTCCAGCAGGCAAAAACGAAAAGGGAGCCAAGATAGACAGGATATCTTCCGAGAAGCTCAGAGAGGGGAGATAGGAGCAAGGCACCAAAGCCAAACCCTACCAAGAAAAGCGCAGTGGCCAATGATTCCGCTACTTCTGACACTCCAAAGTCGGCAGTCGCTCTAGTGAGCACAGCAGAGTCGATAGAAGATGCAAGGGTCGCAACGAAAGCGACGAGACATACGAGTAGTGTCGCAAAGATACGGTGTAGGGTCGAGAAGTGCTTGGGGTTGAATGGGTCATCGGGTCCGCTCCAGTCAACCTGGTAATAGAGCTGGCTGTTACCATCTTCCCTCAACGTGATACCTGGGATCCGTGTGTACGGTTCACCTTTGTTCAGCTTACCGGGTGACTCCAAATCTCCCAATTCGTGTGCTTCGTCGGAAAAGCGTGCTGACAATGGATCTGGAACTTCAGTTACACGTTGTAGCTCTTCCTTCACATGTCGCTGTATAGCTCTGTACTGTAAAAAGAATGCCATCGAGGAAAGGGAAATGGCAAGCAATGGAGAGATGAGGTCAGGAGATGATGTCGCAGACTTTCAGAAATGTAAGAAATTGTGATGAGCTTCTTCTCCGTGACGTCCCCGAGCCATCATCGGATATTAAGAGTCTCCGATACATAACCGAACGCTATGCTTCGAAAACTGGAACTTTTTGAATGCTTGTGACGGGAGATGTGATGGTGGGTCAAAGCTAGAGAGTTTTCGATCTACCGATGGCTGGCGCCTTTGCTCCCCGAGACCGCGCTTTCCCCAAGAGAGCGCCGCAATTGACGTATATGTTCGGAAATAAATCTTGACGTAGCGATCTGGAAAGATAGGCGGCAAATACCTTATCATGTAGTTAACTCAAGGAAGGTAAAACTATGCATATCAAGAATCGTATCTCTGTGCACATGCTGCTTTCTAAGCTCTGGCGCTCTAGAAAGAACACTACAAGGAAGGCGGCTCCCGCTCCACACTCTAATCTGCGTGTGAGAAAGAGGAACGTAACGTTCCAAGAGACTCTTCAAACTCATGGCCCATTTTAATTTCGCCTTCGTTATTTTCGACTCATCGGACAACGAAGTCTCGTCCGTGGTGGCGGACATGAAGTGCGAAAACCCCGAGTGCGGCTGCGACCGTGAGGGTATCGGTGGCCGCGGAGCGGGTGGGTAAGGCAGCGTGATTTTATCGGCGACTTCCTTTTTGTCAGCTCTGACCATCGCCTTTACATCCTCAGAATCGAGTTCATCGTCATCATTCAGAGCCCTTGCTGTGATATATACACTATGCTCCTTGCGTATGGTTACGTCATCGTCTTTCGACACATCTCTTTCGGCCTTTGCAAGGCCTACAATATCTTCTATTCTATGCTTTCCCGGCTCATCAAGCTAAACACGTATATGCTTGAGTGCCGCTAAACTGTTTGTATTTTTCTCCCGGGTCGCATCGCATGCCTGTTCAGCCTTGGACCTCTGATGGTCTGCTTTATCCCTATCGTCAAGGGCGCAAGCCATGAGCGCGCAATGTCCGATGACGTAGTAAGGGAGTTTAGGGAGCATATCAGTAAAGATGCGACGCACAGCCGCAGTAGATACGATGTGCAACTCATATTAGAAGACTTTCACCATCGAGATGTACTTTCCAAACTCTTCATTGAACATGAACTTTACGGCTAGATGACATGTGTCATATCTCGTTGCTTGGAAGAGAGTTCGTTATGATAGTTGCGAAGAGATGAATAAGCGCGAGAGCGTGCAGATTTTGGTATGGTGCGAACAAAAGGGGCTGGTTCGAGAACATATCGTGCAACGGGCAGCTATCTGCGTGTTCGTATAACACGACCTAGCGGGATTATCTAACCAACACATTACGTATCGTTGTTAAGTTTGATGCCCTACTCAGGCTACGTGGCGCTATACACAGCTCGTGGAGCTCATCTTCACTAGTCTCAGGCTCGTATAGATCCGACAACGAAATCCAATTCGAAGTCCAGATCGCAAGATCAGGCTCTTTCGGCATTCTCAGTCTTCGCCGCGGCGTACTCAGCGTTAGACTGGAAGCCACCTTCAGGAAGCTTGTCAAGCATATCGTTCTCCTTGTCCAATGTTCTGAAGGTCCAGGCGAAACCCACCCAACCGAGGAATGTCAAGATGGCAATACTCATGTACAGCCATACAAGGAGTGGGTCACCAGCCAATGGTACGAAGGCTTGGGCAATGGCAGAAGAGAAGGCATGGGTAAACCAAAACATGCCTGTAACCAACGAGCGCATATTCTTCGGTGCTTTTGTGTACGCGTACTGCAAGGTTGAAGATCCGAAGTCAGCACATGCCTCGAATGCACATCATACACTCTAGGTCTTACCTCTAATCCAGTGATCGATGCGAAGATCTCCGAGAATGCAATGAGGATATAGGCTGGAACCTGAGTCCACACCGAAAGGTCAGGTGGCTGGTCGCAATCTGTTGGAAATTCTCCACATGGCGACTTTTGGTAGATAAAGTGTTGAATGACTGCCGCAACAACCATGGAGAGCATGGCACAGGCGAAACCGGCTTGGATCTTCTTCAAGGGAGTGAAATTGATACCCCAGTGGGCAAGTCTTGGATAAATAATTTTGTCGAAGATTGGGATGGAAATGAGCAGCGTGAACGGATTCTTTAGTATACGGAGTCAGTATGTGTCTGCTGATACGAAGTTCATACGTCGGAGTTCTTACCAGATTGTGCACTACATCGTTTGGTACACCGTTAAGTTTCATAGTAGACGCCTGTGAAACTAGGTTGCTGGTCCTTGAAGAGAGTCAGCGCTGGTTTGGCTCATATCTCAGACAGTATCGAGACTCACATCTGGCCATAAGGCAGCCAGAAGATCGGCAACCAGAAGAATACTTGACAGGCTTTGATGCCACGTCGGACTTCCTCCACCCACGCATCATCGAAGGTCATCCATGCCGGTTTGTTTGCGATCTTGCTTGGCTTCGCAGCATCCCAGATGTTTGGATCAGAAAGGTTCTTCCACGTTCGCACAGGATTGAGCGAAAAGCGCCCTTTCAGAACTAACCCATACGTTCTCATCGACTTGACAAGCACGTCACCCTGCGGAGGCTTCTTGACGTAATGCTTGCTGAAAGCAAGCATCAGAAGTGGGCAGAGGGCGAAGAGAATGGTTGGCAATGTGAAAGAAAGCCAAAACCCGACGTATTTCTCCGCGTACACTGCATTGGAGGTGAGCTTCTAGACAACGTACAATTCATTGACAAACAGCTTACCCATGGAAACTTGACCGACAAGTGCTCCAACGTTGATCAGAAGGTAGTAGCGCATGTAGACTCGGGAGTAGGTGATCCCTGGATCGACGATGACTCGTTCTCCGTTTGGTTCGGTGCGAATGAAAGCTCGCGGGTGGCTGGCCTCATACTGCTCCGCAATCAATGGAGATATGCAGCACTTGAAGAAACCCCTATATTTGACGAAGTCAGTATGTGTCTCATAAGTGCTCGTTCTAGCGAGACTTACACGCCGGTTCCAAACAAGATCAATCCTAGGATGAATGAGGCAAGAGCTCCTTCGGGGTTTGGCCCCATAACCTGAGGGATCGCGGCGATGATGATCAAGACATGTCCGAGGGTTGCGACTCCAATCGCAAAATATATCGTTTTGAATTTTCCCCAGTATTCATCTGCAACCCATCCGCCTAGAGAAAGGATTTAGTACGATGATCGCTCTTGAACAAAGAGCATACTAACCGACTAGGGGCATGATGTAGGAGAAGAAGGAGTTGAATTGGACGAGGCCAGTACTAGCGCGCTGGCCCATTCCAAGTGCACCAGGCTGCCCATCACCTGCAGCGCCTGCTTCCGGGAAAGGTCCTGAAGTAGGCAGGTCTCTCTGAATGAAGTTGACAAATACCGCGGTGGTTCCGTAGTAAGCAAAACGCTCACACATCTCCACAATACCAATAACGTAGACTAATAGTAGTTTCGGACGTTAGCACATGCTACACAAAGCCTCGTGAAGAAAATGCACGTACTCATCCAGTTGACTTTGCCATATACGCGGCGGAGCTGTTGCCAGTCTTCATCGGTAGGGTATTGCTCCCCATTAGGGCCAAGAAGGCTCTCAGAAGTCGACACAAACTTATCTTGCTTTTCCAGACTCACACTGCCCCTTGTGTTGTTGTGAGGGGCGTGCACATTTGCCAGAGCGGCATCAACTATCTCCAGGTTGGCGCCTGTAGACATGGCGACGAGTGAGAATGCGATAGAACTGTCCGGATCACTGTTACATACTCATTATATAAGGCTCTACGCCTTGTTCCTTTCGTTTTCGAGCTGCCTCATTCAGCAAAGTCGTGGAACTGTATTCCCATTCACGACGTTCTCGGCACCAAACAACCCTTCCACTACCCTGATCGCCCAGAGATAATCTTCTCTGGACGGCGTTCGGTACTCGCTCGAATTTCATCCTGCTTTCTTGGATTTCTTGGGTATCCGGATATGCGGTTGGCGCCGAGCGATACTAAGCCTGCGCCATTCTTGAACGTTTGCGACCTGACCTTGGCAAGCACCACTTCGCCAGGCCAAGCACGTAATATCCAATGAAACGCGTCAAAGAGATGTAGAGGGGCTGTTGGCCACCTGATAGCAATCCAAGGCTGTAAAAGATCCAAGATCTGACAATATCTTGACATCCCTACTCTATACCGCGACCTTCCTCATCAAGCAATGTGGCAACCCTTACGCAGAAGATACAAGTCGCGTGCGCATTGCCCAAGAAAACGCGAAAGAGTATCTTTACCCTGGCTCCACCCCTGAATGTGTAAGAGATCATCGGGTATCGTCGCAGTAGACTCTCAGTGAACACTCGATGCTGGTGAAGTAGACAAGATTGTCATACTCATATATCTGGCATGAACAAACGCTATGGGATGGATAGGTATGAAGCCAGACGCAGAAGGGAAAGAAGGTTCCATAGCAGCTTTGAGGGTCGAGAATGAAGGACGAAGCAAGCTGCACCCTCAGCCTGTGAGCGCCAAGCACACCCCGCTCAGCTAAGCAGCTTTTGACTGGTGTAAACTCCTCTCACCCGCCCACCTGTACAGCGACCCAAAAGCATTTGCAACTACATCTACACGGTACTCGCGCAGATTGCCCAGTATGAAATGGCCATCAAGACTGCTCTCGAGGTGTTGCAACCACCTTCGCCTTCCACCTCACAGACACAGTGCAGACACAGTGAAGACCTAGGCCCACGTTGCTAACGGTTGGCAAACCTACGAAACATGGTGTACGCCTAGAAATGCTGTTTCGATAGATAACAATTGCTTCGGATGTTGACTACATCAAGCTGTTTGCGTCGTTACTGATGACCGTAGTCCAGACATACCGAGATACCCGGGCGTCCTACCGCACCTGCATCCGCCCCTCCACCCCTCTGCTGTCGCCACTACGACCCTTTCAAATCCGAGCGATAAGCGAGCAGCTCCTCTTCGGTTCTCCGCAGCTTCTCTCTTTCAGATTCTAGTCGTCTTCTTCGCTGATCGTTCGAGCCCTTCTGCGAATCCTTCTCTCTATCATAAGCCAAAGGATGGTTCACAAGTAATCGGATCTTCCAGTCTTCGAATAACACGTCTTTCGCGACTCTTTTATTCAATAGCAGTGCGTTCACTACGTTCTGCAAACGTTGTGCGCATGTCGCATCAGCATCAGCTTCGAGGCCTCGGTGAGGTTTTAGCGCTTTGTTGAATTGCGCTGGTCCTCGGAAGCCATTCTTGCACCGGTCGATCAATGCTAGGAAGATCTCACGACATGTTGCTTCGAGGAGTAGGGAGTCGTACGCTTCCGGACGAAATAACTTGGCTGCGCTCGAGTCTGTGGGATCTTTGATGTCCTCGAGATTGACCATGGCCAGGACAAGCTTCCGCACCCAAAACTCAGCATGTTGCTCTGCGTCTATGATAGAACTATCAAAGTGAGGATCGACTTGAGGCGCTCGCTGTACTCTCCGCCTGTACTCTCGAGCGTTGTTCCATCGGCTGCTGGTGGCAGGTGCCGGTATCGTATAACGGACATTTTCAGTATTTTGAATGAGTGGTGAGTACATGGCGGCTAGGTGTTGACTTGGGTAGGATGGTGGAAGACGGAGTTGACGACATCCCCTTTTCGTAGGTTCAAAAGACATGCATCAGGGTACAAGCAACTTGTGAATACTAAAATGGAACATTCAGCGTCTGCCGGTCTCTGGAAGCTCAGCCGCTGGCGCTTAGACTCGGATCAAGCGCATAATGTCAGGATGTGACAGACTCTCCATATTGATGGTCTTACCTAGCGAACCGTTGTTCAAGTATTGACAGCATTGCAGTACAGTGAATCTGCTAGATCGGGCGCCTGCAGGTCGCATTACTTTATTCACAGTAATGGCTTGCTTTGTCTACACCATGAGCATGTCAGGCTTTCACGACGCCTTTACTGTGCTACGTTACCTTACGATACATCTAGTCTCCACTAGCAAGTTGTTATTCCACCAGACAAGCAATCGTCCAGCCTTAACTCAGCAGATTCGTGGGTCGAATCTGTAGCTTTCATCACGGCAAAATAGTGACAGGTTATTTGAGTAAGACACACAGGTCATGGATTCAATCCACACGACATCAGCAGCGAGAGCTTTATCTCCTTTGTCACGTCCTAGTACGACCTCGCGCATGAGGTGCTCAAATAATTCTTCGTCTGTATATACAACACCAAGGCCGCTACCATCGCCACCCTTCTCTGCTATCACAAGGCCGACTGTGCGCACAAACCGATATCCATGGGATGATAATTCTGAAGATGAAACTGGCCCACAAAGTCAGTCTGGAACTGCTGTGGAGAACATCATCAGCCAGCCACAACCATTGTCATACACATACGATACTTTCATGTGCGACATGAGGTCTACGGAACAACAGCATCCCATCGACATGCCCGACCACAACAAGTATGTTAAACCAATACTCGCTGGGAGCAGAAGAGATCAGGATGTCCTTCAATCACCGCCATATCCGATACACGGTCAATACATTGAAGGACGGTTAGCAGGTGCTATGCATAATAATGAACGCAGCATCATACGTCGGCCGACAACAGAAGACTATCTCCGGTTAGACCACCCACTACCCGCGCCACCACCCGAGTATGATTCTGATCAAGACCTTCCTGTCATCGAGCCGGATTCCTATCTCCCTGAAAACTTTCACAACGAACACGAACCGCAGCAAGTCGATACCCAGTTTCAAAAATCATGTCTGACCGTTCCGGAACGACACTCCGCAGCTGCCAATGCTCTGACCCACCCTAAATCCGCAATTAAGCCAAATTACAAACATTCACAACCCGACATCATCTCCAATTCGCACGTGCCTGTTCTTGCATACGAGCCAACTATGCCTGAACACTACGGCACACCTGAACGTGTGCCAACCATCAGTGTTGACATGTACCAGCCAGCTCTCGGCGGCTTGCAGATGGTCTCAGGTATGCAACGCAGTGATTCGAAGCGAGATCGCGTCAGGCACTGGATGAAAGTTCACAACCCCTTTCGTCGGGGCCGAGAGTTTGGGCGCCAGCAGAAAGACCAATGAAGAACGCTGGCTAACAGGGAAACTGCGTTCGAATAACTGATATGGTTTGGCAATTATTGAGACTGCGGAGAATTAAAAGTTGAATAGCAGCGCGAGATGCGTCGAAGAAGATGCTAGTGCAAAAGCGCCATACCATGTACATACGACCAGTGTCTTCGCACACCACAACCCCTTCTGTATTTCGAGTCGAACCAGGCTGGAAACAACAGAAAGATCAAGAAGACCGAACGATAATGTATTTACATGACTACAAGTTGCAAAGATGATGAAGTATCCAGTGGTGTTCCCACGACCTGGTACGACCCCACCAGCTTCATGAATTCGCCTTCTTCTTTGACCCAAACTTTGAAACCTCACCTTTCAGTTCCATATGCACAAATACAAGCATGCATCATGCGATCATACCCGATCCTGAAAGTAGCGATATATTCCCCACTAGAATCCCCGAAACCAGTTCAGCGTCACATCTTACAATGTCACCGTTCACTTCGCCTAGGCTACAGTGTGTGCGGCTGAACAGCCGTTACGCACATACATGACATTCACATAAGCATGACTAACACTAGTGCTGTCACTGCATGCAAGAAACTCAAACACTATTCACTCGCTGTACCTCGTGAATATAAGCATCGTTCATTGAAACATCCGACACATTGTTCTTGCTTGTAGAAAGATCAAGATGCCGTTCGGACCCTTCGCCTTGCAATGGCGCGCGCCAAATCCCAACCCACCGCCTCCCACACGAGTGCCAGATGGCATAAGAAGAACCTACATCTCAACCCCGTCCGGTTCCCTCGAGCTCCTTTCAGCCCTCCCTCGATCCCCGTCCACCAAACCACCCCTTTTCTTCGCCCATGGCGGCTTCGGCTGCGCCGCTATCTGGATTTCATATATGCTCTTCTTCTCATCTCGTGGATATCCTTGCTATGCTGTGAGCTATCGTGGACATGGCGGCAGCTGGTATCCTGGCTTCTGGAAGATGTATTTCACAAGTCGAGGTTGCATTGCAGAAGACCTTGTAGCAGGCATTAAGGAAGTCGAGAGACTCGAGGGTGAGCGGAGAAAAGTTGCAGAGAAGATTAGTGTCGTGTTGATCGCACATTCGGCGGGTGGAGCGCTGAGCCAGTGGGTGCTAAGCAGAGGGTTGTTGAGGGTCCAGGGCTTCTGTATGTTTGCTGCGGTACCAGGATTCGGATCGTAAGTCCATCTCTGCGCTGATGTAACTTGTGGATACTGACTAGAAAACAGGTGGACATGCTATAAATTCTGGGCTCTTTCTGCGCCGCTGAACTTCCTCTACCGTTTCATGCACCCAAGATACATTTTAGCGACAACCAAGCAGGTTCATGACGCCTTCTTCTCACCCTCAACACCGACTTCTGTCGTCAAAGATCTGGAACGCCTTCTCAGCCCCTACGAATCCATGGGCTGGCCGATGCAAGCACTCTTTCCTTTCGTGACTGGACCAGACGTACTCAAGTCTATTACCGGATGGAAGTTGGAACATTCGACTAACGAAGATGGAAGCGAAACTACTGTTATGCCACGATTTTTGGTTCTAGCGGCAGAGTTAGACGTCCTCTGCACACCATCAGTATTACTTGATGCAGCGAAACGTTACCGTGCTGCGTTGTGCGATTGCGTCAGATCTGGAAAATTGGATGGTATCAGCAAGTATGATGTGCGTGTCATGGAAAACGGTGATGGAGAATGGGGCGGTGTTGTATTCAAAGTTGTGAAAGGAGTAGCGCATCATTTGCAGAATCATATTGAGTGGGAAAGAGGTGCGGAAGAGGTTTGGACATGGATTGAGAGCTTGTGAATCTTCAGTTTTCTTTTCCGAATGCATGCGGATCGCATACTGCTCAGAATGCTGTCGAATTCACTCTCTCTTCAAACAGACTGCAAACGAGGTTTCCAGTGCGCTATTGCCGATGCCACCACGCCAGTGTCAGAATGGTTAACAATGTATCGACTTTTGGTTCTCTTGAGCAGGCGCGTGAGTTAATCATTGAGCAAGTCCAAGTTGGGTTTGTGACATGTGAGAATGTAGCGGTTGGTATTTGAAAAACGTTATCATAATTCCATTCGGCCACCTGCTGCCCATGATTTGACCCTCAACAAAACAGTATCCCTCTACTCAATGTCCAAGCCTAGTCTGGTGCTGGATGCGATCGTCTGTATTTGCGGGGCGGCTTCGATTGTGCGCTCTATGCATCGATGTTGTTCTGGATAGCGGTCTCGAGAGCCTTGGGGTTGGCGCCAACGACCTCGGCGACCTTGGTTCCGTTCTTGAAAAGGATGAAGGTAGGCATGGCGCGGATACCGAGGTCACCTGCAACGTCGGAGGCTTCGTCGACATCGAGCTTGTAGAAGCGCGCGTTGGGGTACTTCTCAGAGAACCTAGCGAACGGTTAGCGGCGGGTGGTTTTCACGGCAGGGCAGAACTTACTTGACGACCTGGGGAGCGATCACTTTACAAGGGCCGCACCATGTCGCGAAGCAGTCGACGACCATGAGGCTGTCCTTGACTGCCATGACCTCCTCGAACTGCTCCTTGCTACAATGCCGTCACGTCAGTACATGTTCAGCGGATATGACGTCGTGCATCGCATGTGAGATGCGACAGCAAGTCAACTTACTTCTTGAGGTTGTGTACGCCCTTGTGGTCTTCGCTCATTTTGGCGGTGTTGTGAAAGAACTTCTGGGTGAAGAGTGGTCGGTAGAGGTTTGCGGTGGATGTGGGGTTGATAGCTGTTTGCAGGCGCGCAGATGTGAGCAGTGTTCTGGTAGCTCTGAAAGACGACGGCGCGAACATAGTATATGTAGAAGCGTGGTTAGACAGCAGGGGAAGGGCGATTTCAAAGAACTCGGCTGATGGACTGAACTGGCCGCCGTTGCCGATAACAATTCTGATGCGCTTATTTTTCGGCAAAGCCGTTCGAGTCCCTGCGCAAATCGAAGACTCGTAGAGATGCCGGGAAATGTGAGCGGAGATAGGGAAGGCGTTACTTACAATATCAAGGATTTGTGTGTATTTGGGATGGTCGACGGAGTAGGGTTTCTAAAGGGTTCTTAGGTCTGGCGTTATGATGATAAAGCGCGGATTACTGTACACTTGCGCCGCAGAGGGGCTGCCATGATAGATGACGTGCTTGCCCGACCGCCCGATTTGCCCCACCAGGGTCTGCCTTCTTCGTTAGGCAAGGCGACGGCAACATGCCTCCTGTGTACAGCCTCCAATACCGGATACGGCCAACGAAGACAACAACGGGGCAAACTTGGCTGTCATGTACACTATAGCCATGTAGCAGTCTGCTCTGTGTTGTGCGACGCATTCTAGAGTTACTGCGACCCCTTGCATGCACCCTAGCAGCACCACGTGGAATCGCTCAAACACGTGCGCACTACGTCACAGAACGCTGAAAGGCTTATTCGAGATCCAATGTGAGAATATACAAAGCTGATACAGCTGATTTAAACTAAGCTCTCTTCATAAAGAGTGGTGAACGCAGCATCTTCTCGACGCCATGCTCGTGGTATCTGCCCTAACTAAACCTTATACAATGTGGCAGTCCATATGACCCAAATCCAGGCTTCAAGCCCGTCTATATACTACAGATATTTCCTTACACGCCCAAAAGAACACAACCCGAAAAGAGGGTATCACAGAAGCAGCCCCAGGCAGCTTGTGGTATCACGCAGAAAAAAAAAACTTTGAAACAAATGCCAACGCCACGCTATGTATGCAGTCTGGAAGATGATCCAAATCCAGTGGAGTAATCCGAGGGAGCACGTCCGTCCGAACGGTCGATTGGTCCAGGAACGCATGCAGCCAAGCCAGAAAAAAGCAACAAACAGGTAAGGAAATTCGAATGAGTGGCTGTAGTTAGGGGAGAGACGTGTAAGGAAATGTAAAGGAGTGACAAGATACAAAGGAAAGCAAAATGAATGGCGTGGCTGGCATGCATGCATGTTCCTGGAAGAAATCAATCGTTAGGAACGGGTGTTTTACTCCTGCTCAGACATCCTGGGCGACCGGCCGTGTACTGGTGTACCCGATCGCTTCTGGATATCTAGAAGTCTTGCGGAACCAGCGCTGAGGTGACGAACGTGACCATGGCCTTTACCGAGATCGACGCTCTTAGCGCGCTGTACCAGCACTGGTTCCTCCGACGTTGGCGAAGTTGGTGAACCCGAGTCTGGTGACTCTTGCCCAACATCGGCAACTTTGGATGATGTATCCTCCGTGTCGTCTAGAAACATGCTGAGGAGACCTTCAGTAGACTTGACGCGGGGCCGGCGGTGGATAATGGTAGGCTGACGACCGACACTGTTCTGGACGAATTCTCCTTCTTGAGCAGGTGGCAGGTCTTCGGATGGAGGCGCAACCTCCTCGTCGGACTCAGCCGCAGCATCTAGCGTCATAAGCGTGCTGCTAGCCTTGCGTCCCCGATCGTCGCTTGCATAAGGGGATCGGCCTCTGTGGTCTGGCAGCGGGGTCAATCTCTTGAAGTATTCATCATCGGCCATGCCCAACTCCTCGTAGGACGCATTGAAATCGTCGTTCCGTAGCGGGGCAGAAGACGTCAGACTGGAGCGCATCTGCGATCTGTTTGACGATCGCTTTGGTGGTCGGCCAGAGAGCCAAGATCCCTCGGAGTCGACTGAGGCGAGCGATTGTGACATGACGTTGATGGGTGCACCCGGACTGACAGGAGAATCAGATCGATCTCCGGGAAGCGACCCAACCTGAAGGTCTGAAAGATGTTGGCTTCTTCGGCGGGCAGCAATGATGCTCGTCGAGGGGACTTCTGGTGACTGCACGCGTGAATCTGGGGGTGATAGAGGAAATTCTGGGAGATCCTCTCTGAATTTGGACATTGTCCGTCGGGGTACGCTGGAAGGTCTCCGAATTTGAATAGGTTGAGTAGGAGGTGCAGTTCCAACCAAATGAGCTGGGAGAGGTTGGCGAGACATGGACTCGCGCGAAGTGTTGGAAAAGGAGATCTCGGATGGCGTGGGTCGTGCTTGTTCTTGCGAGTTGCGCTTCCCTCGTCGGAATAGTGATGCAAATACACCCATGCGTCTGCCCTCTGAGCTACGCCGGCGTGTAGAAGAGCCCGGCTTTGAAGTGGCAAAGGTATCGGTGGTGTCAATGGGATGCAGCGAGCCGCTTCGAGTGGGATCGGGTCCATGCTCAATAGAGTCTACAGGCATATCGTTCGCGAGCTTCTCCGAGATGAGCTCGGGTAGAATCGAGGCGTTGGATGGGCCGCGGGTGTGTACGTGTGCGGAAGCACTGCCTTTTGAGTAACGAATTTCCCGAGCATTAGATACTACAGGCTCTTCAGTAGGGCTTTCCAGCGGTGTCGGCAGCTGGGTGTTGTCATTAGTACGAGGCGTGACAGGCATGTTCAGCCGCTGCGGCTGAGGTGGTGTAGATGGGCGGACGTCTTCCATGGGAGCAGGCGCCTCTCGCTCAATACCAAGACCAACCATGCCTGTACCCTCCTTGCGGGGAGTGGCAGGCGTTCCTCTTGCTTCAATGGCATTCTGTTTCTCTGCACGACGTTCTAATCTTCTCCGTAACCGCTCCTGGTCAGCCTTGGCCTTCTTTTCTCTCCGTCTCTTGTCTCGTTCTAGAATATCGCGTAGGGCACCGGCATCGAGTTCGTCGGCGAGGTCATCGATGCGGCTCGTCCTCCTGCTCGCCTTCTCGTCTGCACTGCTGCTGATGGGTCGACGTGTGGACTTTTCGCTGTAGGTGTTTGGTGACATGCGGTCACTGCCGTAGTGGTTGGAGCCGACGGAGACGCGGATGGTTGGCCGTGGTGAGAACATGTCGAGTGCACTCACGCGGAAGGCACGGTTCTCTGAATTGCCCGACATGGATGAATGGATGGAGTTTTCGAGGGGAAGCGATACGTTGGACGTGGGACGCTCGAAGCGGTGGTTCAGGGCGCCCTTGACCTTCTTGCTGTCGCGGCGGAGCATGCCTCCAGAGTTGGCAGCGGGACGTTTCTGAGGCATGGGGAATGACATGGCGCGGATCTCCTCCTCGCGGACGTGATCATGTTCTTTTCGCCTCTTGCTCGACTTGCGGCGGACCAGGGAAGAGTCAGTAGGCGGATCCCTGCGCATGGACTGGGGTCGCTGGAGCTTGCCACGGTCCTTTGCAGAGGGCGGCAGGCTTTGGTGGGAGTGCGAGGAGTGGAAGTTGTAGGGGATGCCGGCGTGTTCCTGCGTTATTGGGCGCAGGTGCGGGCTGTGAGCAAGGCGGTGCTGGTTGGGCAGGGCGGTGATGTCTTCGGCGCTCGACGGGGGCCACTCTTTCGCAAAGGCGGGCTCGGGAAGCGACTTTTCAACGTCGCGCATCGAGGCGGTAGTGGAGCGTGAACTACCCCTTCTGCGGCGCTGGCGCTGGCTGGGCCCTCGTCGCGGTCCATTGCTGGTCTGAATCGTGTTGGTTTGCTCTGCGACAGGCCGCTTCCTGTCTGTAACCTCAGTGGGTCCGTCTTTGAACTTAGCGGCCTTTCTGCGTCTTCGCCCAAACAGCCACATGGAGCTGCGAGAGAGCGGGCGCCAGGGCAGCGGCGACTGTCGAAAAGAAATGCAGTTGAGCGTTGAGTCGCGGCCGTCGCGTTGGGCGGCGCGGGCGTGACGTGTGCGTGTGTGTGCGTGATAGCGATAATGCGTGCTATCTGAATACGGGAGTCTGGCTGCACGGTCGGTTGGGCTGCATATTGATGGGCGGGCTGGATGGGGCGACGGGTAGCTCTTGGCGCGAACGTTGGAGCGGGTGGGTGTGAATGCGATGTCAGGTCTGGTCAGGGACGGCGAAGGGGAGGAATGTGAATGTGAAGGCAGGTGGGAACGAGCGAGGACGCCGGTTGTGAATGCCCTGCCACAGCCTGTGTGTGATGTAAGGGACGATCCGCTCGTACTCCTAACAGGCTTGCACAGTGCAGGCGTGCCTTCAGGGCTTGGTTTGGTGGGCTCGACCCTCGCTGATGTCGATCCCCACCACCAGGCACACCAAAATAACTTTCTTTTGTTTCGGGCATTTGCCAGCCCTGTCCGTCGCGCGACTGTAACTGCTTTTACGATAGCACATTCACCTTGCTTCTGCCCCGGTGCACCATGCCGTACCACGGCATCGTCGCTGTCTGTGACCTGCGCCGCCCAACACTGAACCACGACAAGTCTGCCACAACCAAACTCTGCCACGCCGTCCGGTCGATCTCGACATGGCGGCGCCGATGAACTCGGCTCAAAGGCCCTGTCGTTAAAAGCTGCCTAGTGCCTCTTCGACACGAACGCCGAACGCCACCCACACCCAGGAGCTGGGCTTCGCTCATCAAGCCAGCTGCCAATCACGCGCCCCAGCCTGGCCAGGACATGGACAGCTCAATCTCTCGACCAACATTCTCAGCTGGTCGCATGGCTACGAGCCACTTCAATGACGATGGCCTGGAAAAAACATATCTCGTCAGGCCCAGGGCCTCTGCAGCGACAACACACCTCGCGACGGTACCGTGCGTGCATGCCACCGTGCTGCGGGAAGTATCGAATATCCAAAATTCAGCGGGACATGGACAGCCACGTCGGTCTTGCAGGCCAACGGCGCAATTGTCTAGCCAGGGATTTCGAATCCTCCTGCAGCTGTCCCGGCCAGAAGAGCGTCGACAACAATGTCGTGCGCTCCTCCACTCAGGTACCCGTGTCTCCAACATGCACCTGTCCTATTCGTTCCGCGGGGATTCCTTATCGTTGCGGACTGCACCGTTGTCGGGCGGGAAAAACGGCTAGTCACATGCTTTGAGTTCTCGTCTGAAAACTAACGGTCCTTCCAAGACTCACAGGCCGTGAAACCACCTAGGCGTGGCAAGCTCGTGTTTCAAGTGCACGATGCTGTGTTTTATCCTGTCTTACCTCGTTTGTATCTTCGTACAGCCTGTTGCAATACCTGCACTTGGTTCCGCTTCTTGTGTCGTTGGTATTTCGCACCACCCGTGGACGTCTGGAACATATTTGCAGGGACCGAAAAACGTCACAACTACGTCTAGCATGCAGGTTTCCCTTGTCTGGGGAAACGCATAGCGTGCCGTAGCCTAAAACCATACGCTTGCACGTGTCCAGATCCAACACTATCGAGAGATCGGCGCCTAACAATGAGGCTAAACTTACCTACTTGACGTTCTTACAAGTCAACCGAGCGGTTCGAGCACGAAACGCACTACCAGACTTCAAAAGTAGGGTGGGTGTCATCAATTTTTGGTCCATCGCATCCATCGTCCACGATGGGAAGGTTTGGATGATATCTCTGATTTTAGATCTTAGTAGATGCAGGAAACGCATTAGCTACGTCTCCGGTACCGAGATCTGACTCCGCCCCACCTGTGGAGTTGACCCTGATGGAACATGGCCAATCGAGTTGGACCTTCTGCGATCCTGAGCCGTGTAGACATATTCACCACAGTCGGAACCTTGCACGTAACATAGCAGCTACGACAGTCAGGCAATACTCGTTTGCATGGACGCTGTGGAAGCTCCGTAGCTCGCGAGAGGTTGGCTCCACGCACAAATAACAATGGGCATTTAGCTACCCCGCCAACCATGCGAAACAAAACATGCCAGGACGGTAGTAGTAAGCTCGAAACCGTACGAGTGCATCGCCTGAAGAAAGCTCATATGGTGGTTGGTGTGCGCGCACCATGGACTGAGGAGGCAACCTTCATCTCGCCAGACTTGCGTCCTGGAGGCCTCATTTCCTGGTTGTTTCGATACAAATTCTGATACTTGCTTGCCCTTTGCTTACCTGGAGAAAGTTTCCTCTATCTTGTATCCAGCATCAGTGCAGTCTTCAACCCGGCTTTGAATCCAGTATCCCCGAGTATGGTTATCTGGTTCTGGTTTTGACATCTGCGCTCATGCTCTACGTGGAGATATATCGATACACAAAACATTGCAAATGTGTGTGTCCATCACTCCGACATGCGCGAGTCTATATACATTGGAAGGTCTTGTGTATGATTTTGAATCTCCAATGAGACTACGAGCTCATAGCCTAAATCTGACCTGGGCAACCTTATATTGTGTACTCGTCAATCCAAACTTCACAAGATATTTGCTATGTAGCATGGTTGACCATCGCCCATTACATCTCGAATATTGCAGTTACCTCGTACATTGACTCGAGTAATGAGAGTGATGTAGAGAATCTCAGCTCTGTTTCAAACACGGATAGGTGTTGCGCTTGTCCATGGAGAGTCGGGTTGCCCGCAAAAACTTTGATATTCGTCCTAAATCAGTTCTTTCGCACTCGCTCAGTTTGCATGAGAACGAACGAGTACTTGGTGAATATTGAAGAAGACTAGAGAGCCATGATGTGCTCACTTGCGGTCCTATCTGCTGTGCGGGCATCGTTCCCATCAGACCAATCAGGCTTGATAATCAGCGTTTTCTATTGGCTAGATCTCCAAAAGCAGGGAAGGCGGATGTTTTGCATCGTACGGCCATAGGAGTGAAGACGCGTATAGCGGCTACGGGCATTGCTTATCTTGTACAAACTGATGGAGAATGTGTGAGCTGTCGGTGGAGTTATGGATCGATGCGCTGTTACGCGATACTGTATCCGGAAGGGCGGCACCCGAGGTCGCTCCTTCCGTGCCAACAAACTGTTGGACCCTGTAAACAAACACCGCCCACCGCCTGAACATTACCACCCCACGATAGCGAACAGCCCTACACTACACGACTAAGACACTCACATCCGATTGAGATCGCGCAATAACCCAATATGTCTTACAACGGGCGCATGAGTATGGCGCGAACGACTCAGCACAACCAACGTGCGCCGCCCGTCAACGAACACGACGCATTTATGACTCTGGTATGGGCGTAGATTTCGTCCAACTTTGCGCATTACTGACGGATATAGCCCGACCATGAAATTGCAGGCTGCATCTCGGACATCGGAATTCAGTTTTCCGTCTCAGATCTACAGAAGCCGAATCCCCAAATCATCCAGAAGGTCTTCGAATGGCTCGCCGAGCTACTCATGAACACAACACGCGAAGTTGTTGCGCCGGCCATGCGCGCTGCCGCCGAAGACATGTGTGGTGGCGACGCGGAGAGGCTCTATACAAGCGACACAAGGGACCTGATGGCCTTTTTTGTCATCCTGAGGAAACTTCTTCGCGAAGTGAGTGCCTCTGAATTCGGGCCTTCCTGCCAGTACTAACGAGCTCAGTGCGGTATTCACGACTTCACTTTCAACGACCTTTACAAGCCTACCCACGGTCGCCTAGTCAAGATCTTCTCTTACATGATTAATTTCATCCGCTTCCGAGAGTCACAAACTGAGATCATAGATGAGCACTTCAACAAGGCGGAGCGCACGAAACTACGAATCGAACAACTATACGATGACAAGCAGGCAAAGGAAATGCAATTGGCCGAGCTTGAGCGCAACCGTGCGGCGACACAAAGGCTCATGCAAGAGAAGGAAAAGCGCAACAACGAGCTCAAGAGCAGGCTGCTGGAGTTGAAGAGGGGTCAAGAGGCGGTTGCAGAGAAACTCGAGCGTGCTAAAGCCGAGCAAGATAGGCTGAAGAAGCTCTTGCAGCAGAGGGTCGAGAACAAGGAGAATGTGCAGCGCGAGGTTGTAAAACTGAAGCCTTACACACAACAGAGCCCGACAGCGCTGGAAGAATCACTGCGAGACCTAAGCGACCGCCTCACTGGAGACAAGACCCAGATCGACATGCTGGACCGTCGTGCTCGAGCCCTTCAAACGTCTACCGACTCCTTCGCTGTAGTTGCGACTGACGTTACTTCGTGCACACGACTACTCACAGATGTACAAGCCGATCTATCACGCGAGGAGGAGGAGTTGGCAAAGGCATCAAGACACCGAGACGCATTGGCAGATCGAAGCAACAACGTTCGGGATGTGGAACGACAAGAGCGCCTCCTACAGAAGCAGCTAGGCAACATCAACGCACGAACCAGCAAACTCAAGACCAAGGGCGACGAGGAAGCGGAACGTGCGCGTAAGCGGATGGAGGAGCTACGAGAGACGCACGCGAAGCTGACCGAGGAGCGAGGGGAGAAAGGGCGTGAAATGGAGAGGAGGCGAGTACGCATTGAGCAGACGGAGAAGAAGATGGCTGAACTCAAGGACAACATTGAGAACGAGGTGCACGCTGCCCATGATGAGTACCTCAAGATGGAGAGTCACATCAAGCTTTATATTACGGAGATGGAGCAGAGCATCTAGGGTCGTTGTTGTCACGTACAATCAGCTTACGTTGGCGTTTGGAATCTTTTTGATGATACCAGGTTGCAGGGCTTGTGATACCATGTAGTTCTGATTTAATTACTGTTTTGTCTTGCCGTTTTACGGTGCATTTGATATTCAGACCTCCCTTGTAACTTGCAGTCTTCCAAACCCATCATCATGAAAGCTACCAAGGTGCATGACCTAAATACAACGC
>Ga0268250_10000360_pt1 | contig 22172 bp, 21 predicted proteins | sample AgamicAsSfe_FD_200448 | JGI IMG/M metagenome (GOLD analysis project Ga0268250, IMG submission 200448) | Agave microbial communities from Guanajuato, Mexico - As.Sf.e (v2) (version 2) | ecosystem: Host-associated > Plants > Phyllosphere > Phylloplane/Leaf | place: Guanajuato, Mexico | collected... | reverse complement strand
TGTCCTTTGAAGTAGTCTCTTGGGATGTGTGCAAACCGTCGATGAGTTCCCGAATAGCGTCGACAATGTCATCTTTCTCGGCTCCGCCACCGGATTTCGTCAGTGAGCCGCCCAAGGTCTCCCGAAGGTGCTCGAACTCCTCCTTCAGTGATGCTAGCATGTCGTCGTTCGATGTAGTCGCAGTCTGCTTCTCGCCCATCAAAGTATGGAGCCCGTCAAAACCGGCTTGAAGCTTCTCAAGGATATCGTTCTTGTTGCTGGAGGTATCGCCAAGAACAACTTCCTTCAGCTGATCGAACTCGTGCTTGATGGCCTCACTGATGTCATCGTTAGAGTCATCATCTTCCGATCGAAGTGCAACCTGTGACTTCATCTCGTCGAACCCAGCATTGATGGCAGCGAGAATCTCTTCGTTGTTCTTGGAAGAAGGAAGGAACTGAGAGCTCAGCTTCTCATGGAGGTTCTCGAACTCAGACTTGATGTATTCTACCATGTCACCACGGCTCCAAGCTTGGTCTCCACGAGGACCTTCGGCGACGTAGCCTTGAACATCTTCGCGCAACTTGTCGAGTTCAGCCTTGATGACGTCGATCATTTCGCCATCCTGGGTGATCTCTCGGGGCTGGTTGACAGAGCCTTGGAGGTCGGTACGGAGACTGTCCAGTCCCTCACGAAGGGTTTGGAGAACTTGCTCGGTTTCACGCCCGTTGGCTGAAGAGAAACCTTGGAATTGGGTGTTCACCTCGTCTAGCATAGACTGTAGACGTTCCATGACAGCATCGTTGTGAGCCTGTGAAGCGCTTTGTACAGCCTCCGTGATGCTTTCTTGAGGGATCTCAACTTCCATTGGCGCAGGTTGTTGCTCAGAAAGCGCTTGACGAATCACCTCCTCGAGCATTTCCCTTGACAGAGCGTCCGTTGGCGGGTTTTGAGCTGCAAGTGCAGGTTTCAGTTCCTCCAAAGACTCTCGCACGGCCATAAGAACTTCCTCGCGGATCTCGTGGACCTCGTTAATAGGAGGAGGGAGCTGAATCTTCTGCAATGAGTCCTGGAGCATGGTCTCAATCTCCTCCTTCGTGACGGCGCCGGAGCCGTTGAAGTCTTGTAGGCCTTCGCGAAGACATTGCAAAATCTCATCATTCCCTAAGCCGACCTGTTGCACTTCGACGTTCGGGTTTATCTCGACGCCGTCAAAGGCCTCTCGAACAGCACTGATGATTGATTCTTTATCGACAGCTGCAGCTTGGGGTGTTGGTTGATCCAAGCCGCGTTCTGCCAGTGCTTGCTTGACGACGTCGTAGACCTCGTTATTGTCGACTGTGGTGCGCGTCACGACAGATGACATGGATTGCCGTCTTCGCTCACGCATGACTTTGTCCATATGGTCTTTAAGGTTGGCAAGGCCCTCTTGAACGATGGCGTTGATGTCCTCGTTTGATGCGCTCGAATCAGGCCCAGCTTCGACTTGCCTGGCCTGTTCTGCTTCCTCAACCTTGCGAGCAAGTTCCCGTCCCATTCCGAGTACCTCACCGCGGAGATCTTGGATGAGGGTCTTGGTGGCCATTGTGACACACCCTGACTCGGCGACACTATCCTTGATCTTACGGAGGAACTTCAGCATCTCCTCGCTCACAAAATCGGCAGCCTTTGGACTGGAATAAGCTTTGCTATCAGCGGATATCGTCCGCGTCAAGGCACCGGATCCTGGGGAAGGCTGGAACGATGCCGATCCAGGAGCTGCTGCATTCATAAAGCCACCGGCTGAGCCTTGCTTGACGAACTCGGCCAGCTCAGTAACCTTCTTGGCAGTCTCTCCCGTGGCCTTGTCGACTAGCTTCTGCAGACTCGCTACCAGGCGCTCTTGACCATCCTTGGTTACCATCTCGCGTATGATCTTCTCCAGCATTGCGACACTAGCGGCTCCCTCGACAGAGTATGGATTCGGACTACCGATGCGCTCGTCTGTCCATGGGCTGGTGGGTGCCATACGAGGGAAAGTGAATTGCTTCGTTGGGGTCATGTGAGGATCTTGGAGGTTGAGGCTACTAGAGCGAGAGGTGTCGCCATTCATGGCCGCTGCAGCTTGAGCTTGCTGCTTTTGTGACATGGTGGAAAGAAGATCTTTCAGCGACTTGCGGATGTCTTCGTCGCGGGTGTTGGTGGCTTCCTTCAAGCTGATAAGATCAGTGGCATTGTCCTTGCTCCGTCGGCTGAGCTGCGACATGTCTTTCTGCAAGCTGGAGACGATGTTGTTGATGCTCATGAGCTGACTAGAGATGTTATCGAAGTTCTGCGGCGGCGGTGGTCCATGGACTGGTGCAGACGCCGGAGCTGAAGCTGGCGTAGCCGCAGGTGAAGAATGCGCTGAGCGATTGGTGATGTTCGATAACGGCGGGTCAAGCATGTGTTGAGGAATGGTCATACTTTGCAAGGCCTGCATTGTGGCAGAGGGTGGTGTGTTCTCTCCCAGGATGGCCCTCTGGCTAGGCCGTAAGGCAGGTGTGTCTTTGATCTCGAATCGTGATGCTGGTGTAGGAGTGAGTTGTCGGATAGGACTCACGTCGGCATCCTTTCCAAAGTAATCCCTCTCGTAGTCCCTTGACATGGGCCGTCCTCCCCTACTCGATGGTCGCTCGCGTTCGGGCGACCGCTCGGGCGACCGGGCATCGAGATAGGCACGCTCAGGTGAGCGGTTGTCAAGGTAGCTGCGTAGATCACGAACGCTGCCCGGCTGTAATGACTGCATGCGCTTGTGCTGTGTGCCTTTAATCAGAGATCGCTCGGGAGACGTCTGCAACTTCTGTGGCATGGGGTTAGTAGTGTATGAGCTCGCTGGTAAACTCTCTCGCGCCTTCTCTTCCAGCGCCTTGGCCGCCTTCATGATGGCCGCAGATGTGTTTGGACGAACGCCGAGAGTGGGTGAGCCTGGGTTGAGAGGTAATGGCGGAGGTGCGCGGTCTGGGTCAGCACTATCCCACCTGAAGCACGGTGTTAGTGGCACACGGCGATGGGTTTACATGGCGGTGAGGAAGACGAACATGGGGATCATCCTGTCTTGTGAGAACGAATGTGAGTGTCTGACGAGTTCCCGGTCGCGGGAGACCTCTCTGTCTGATGAAGGCATTATGGTATGTGGTCTGGTGTGTGCTCAACCCAAAATGGTAGTTGTGAGGTGGAGAGTGGGAGCGAGTTGAATTGAGAGCGCGTGAGTAGAATTGGGGTATACAGCTGAGGGTATTGATCGTGAAAAGCTATCAGCGATCCAGCGCAGGGTATATAATAGTTCGTGATATCGTGGAGGGTGGGAGTGTGGGAAAGTGGACTGGAGATGCAGGGCGGGCGGTGTGTTGATCAATAGCTTGGGGTTTGTTTACGTGCACTGGCCAATAGGCGATGACGATGGAGGCGCGACTGCCAACTCAGCCGTCGCTGGGGCAGCAATGGCGCGAAGAGGATAGCCCCGTTACGATGATACGCCAATTGCTTGCACAAAGTTGGATAGATCTAGCAAACCGACATTAAGGCGAACGCTTTTAGCGGATATCATGGCCCCTTCTAGTCGCGCGTTGTTGACCGAACTGCGGTTGCCATGTGCCCTGGATGTGTGGCGCGGCGGTGTGGCGTCTTTACCGTAACTGTCGGAATTACGTACCGCCGACCTTGCATCCGCCGCATCTCCATGTGAGCTTGTGAGCTCAACATCACCAAACAGTTCCATCTCTGCCACTCCATCGCACGCTCCACCTCACGACCCGCGCGTACAAATCACCTCAAATCATCGCGTATACCACCAGGACTCAGTGAACCACCATGGCTGTCCCGGAAACGAGCTCGCGGATAGCGGAGGCGCAGAAGCTGGCCAAGTCGGATCCCTCCAAGGCCGAGCAGATCTTCAAAGACGTCCTATCACAAGATCCAGGCCAGAATGAGACTGCTATCAAGAACTATGAGAGTGCTTTGATCGGGCTTGGTGAGCTGTACCGTGACCAGAAGAGGGTGGATGCGCTGGCGGAGCTGGTCAAGCAGGCGCGGTCCATAATGTCGTCCTTTGCTAAGGCGAAGACATCCAAATTGGGTAAGAAGATATGACCAGGTACACATTCAAGCGCTTGCAGCTAATCGTCGCAGTCCGACAACTACTTGACCTGTTCACCGCCATCCCCAACACTGTCGACATCCAGATCGACGTCACCAAGTCATGCATAGAGTGGGCCGTGTCAGAGCGGAGAGGTTTCCTTCGGCAGAACCTAGAAACCCGACTCGTGTCCCTGTACATGCAGAAGCAATCCTATTACGAAGCCCTCACACTCATCAACAGCCTACTGAAGGAGTTGAAGCGCTTGGACGATAAGTTGGTCTTGGTCGAGGTTCAGCTCCTCGAATCAAGGGTTTACCATGCATTGGGCAACATACCAAAGGGTCGCGCTGCCCTCACATCGGCACGGACTTCAGCTGCTTCAGTCTACACCCCGCCTCTGCTGCAAGCCGGGCTGGATATGCAGAGTGGTATGCTGCATGCAGAGGACGGCGACTTCAACACGTCGTTCTCCTACTTCATCGAAGCTATGGAGGGGTACCACTCACAAGACGAAGAACAGAAGGCTACTTCAGCACTCCAGTACATGCTGCTGTGCAAGATTATGCTCAACCTTGGAGACGACGTCACCTCGCTCATGACTTCCAAGCACGCTGTCAAGTACGCGGGCAAGCGGTTAGAGGCCATGAAGGCCGTAGCGCGAGCACACACCAATCGCAGTCTTGAAGAATACGAGACGGCCTTGACCGACTACCGTCAGCAGCTCGGCAGCGACCGCTTTATCACCTCCCATCTCCGACGCCTGTACGACAACATGCTGGAGCAGAACCTGATCAAGGTCATCGAGCCCTTCAGCAGAGTAGAGATTGACCACGTCGCCAAGATGGTCGGGCTCGACACGATACAAGTTGAGCGCAAGCTCTCGCAGATGATCCTTGACAAGGTCATCATTGGAGTCTTAGACCAGGGCGCGGGTTGTCTGATCGTGTACGACGAGTCAGAGCGTGACCAAGGCTATGACGCGGCACTCAGTACACTTGAAAAGCTGAGCAACGTGGTCGATGTGCTCTACACCAACCAAGCCTCTCTGCTGGAGTAAGACACGTGGAAAGGGGAACTTTGACAGCTCCCAAAGCGATGTACAATAGAAGCATAGATGGTTAAGCATGCTATACCTGCAATGCGACTAGCTAATAACGATGACATATGACATGGTAAACCATTGCTTAATTGAATTTGTGTTGTGCCTCGAGGATAACATTAACCTTGCTCCGCTAGAGCACAGCAGAATAACATTACCTATCGCTCATGATTCAGGTCGGCTATACATCGGCAAGCCATCACATTAACCTTGCTTCTTTTCCCCGAATATATTGTCTTGTACTATCCGGCAGCGAGAAGGCAGCCTTACCGAGCCGGCACTATACATATCCCCGTCTCATTCGCTAATCCTTGGCGATCTACATCCACTCCATAGCGGATCCACACAACAACGATATATCGTCTTCAGATAAATTGACACGCTCAATGATGCTGGTTTTTGATTTGGAATCACGGACAAGGGGACAGTATAGGCGGAGATATGAGGAGATATCTAGTGGCGATGAGAATGTGTGTATAAAATGCCATGTCCGTCGCAGAAATCATAAGTGCAAAGCAGAGTGTTTCTATCATTCTTTCTGGTTTATTTCTGGTTTATTTCTGTAAAAGCATCTTGCGCGCTGCCCAAGATGTACTTCACCACCGTAGCCACAGCGACATTCCTCACTCTCATCCCCAGAGTTCTTTCCCATGGCCTCATTACCTCACCCCCCTCGCGTCCCACTGGTCCCACTCTAAACTCTCTCTGTGGTCCTGCCATCACGCGCACTATCAACAATGACAACACCTCGCATGTCGAAGGCCTCCCCGAACTCCTAGCCGCCCCCTACAGCGCCTCCACCTGCAACCTCTGGCTCTGCAAAGGCCTGCAATTCTCCGACAATCCTGCCAACAACACACAGGTATGGTCAGCTGGCCAGGTGGTCCCGCTCAAAGTATGGATTCGAATTCCGCACGAAGGGTCGGCGAACGTGAGTATCGTGGATACGAAGCGAAACGAAATTGTGGGGGATATGTTGAAGGTGTGGGAAGAAGGGTATGCCCCAGGAAAGAGCGAGAGCGACGTTCCCATTGGACAGAGGGAGTTTAGTGTAACGATTCCCGAGGGATTGGAAGAGAAATGTGCAGTGGCTGGTGACTGTGTAAGTACCATGAGCGCACTGGTTTTGGCGCAATGATGCATATAGGTTGCTAACTAGAGTATAGGTGTTGCAGTGGTGGTGGTATGGAAATGCTGCGAAGCAAACCTACGAATCTTGCGTTGACTTCAAGATCGCGAAAATGGGAGCAAAAAGAGATGCTTTTGGTCGAGCGTTCAAGGGATGAGATTGTAGGCCTACTGTAGAGTGCTTTGACTCAGATCGTATTAAGTTCCGGAAGTTTAGATTCTCGAGATCACTACATACCTAAGTACTCAGTCGCACGATTAGGCCACATTCTCTTAGTCCTCAGACGTCTTTTTCTTCGCCGCCATGGTAACGATTGACACTCCCAACAACATGCCACATACAAATAATGTCATGAAAGTCGCTGCGACCATGGTACAACAGTACTTCTCACCCTCCCGCCTCCGCCTCGCCTCGATTTGAACTTGGTTGTCACATACCTCGCAATGCGTGTGTGGCTCGGGATTAGGTCGTAGAAAGTTGGTGATTGTCTGTGCCAATGTCTCTGGAGAAGAAGAGATGGCGGGTGCTGCGATCGAGGAACTTGTATGGTTGTGAGATTGAGCGTGAAGTTCAATGTCGTGGTCATCGGTTTGGGGAAGAGTTGCGTACTGGATAGCAGTTCAATACATTAGATAATTTACAGCTTCAAACATGGTTGAATAGGATGGCTTACAGCTGAAGCTGATCCCGAGGGCGCACATCGGTTCACAGGATGGTCGTTGAATACTTCTTCGTATGCGGGTGCAGCTTCTTGTGGGGTAGTAGGGATACCCATTTCAGATATTTTGTGATTCAGTGGTACCTAGATACTGTTTACTGTGTGAGGGTGTAAAGATTAGCCGTGAAACTAAATGCGCGACAGCACCACTATATGTCTTTCAGCCTGCTTCTGCCCGATTTTGAGGAGCTTCAAGGCTGGTTGTGAGACTGGACGCCTGACGGGACGATAGGGTGTAATGACAGGCTGTGGAGGCTGTGCTTTCGGGTTGCAGCCAATAAAAGCGATGCATTCAGATAGGATGGTGAGGCTGCGTAAGCTGGTGAGCCACCATCGTCTGGCCATCGCATACATTGTATTGGCTGTTTTGGGGTTGGTAGTGGATAAGCACTGCAATCTTGTTGCTAGATGCACATGTAAGCAATGACGGCACTGCCATACCAATACGCTAGGCTCTACCCTTTGCTTGGCCATACATTTAACGCTTTCCGGCAATTTTCATGTAGATCATGATGTTTTTCGTTATCCAAACAAAAGGCAGTCTCGAATACGAGGAAACCGAAGCATCGCAACCAAGTTCTGACAACCCCCTCACTCCGCGACCTTGATAACGATCTTACCAGAAAAGTTACCCGATAGTTGCAGATCGAATGCTTTCTTCGCGTCCTCAAACCCGAAAGTCCTGTCCAGCATGACATCGAACTTCACATTCTTTTCCTCAATAAACGCATTCATGTCTTCGAAATCCTTCTTCGATCCAACAGAGATACCCTTCAACTTTGCGCCCTTGCCCATCAAGGCGATGAGATCAGATGGCTTCCAGTCAGCCTCCCAGCCAGCAAGGAAGCCAACAAGAGAAATAGTCCCGCCACGGGGGCATAGGTAGCCGATTTCATCGATGAGGGAGCCAACGCCGGTGTTGTTGACGACGAAGTCAACACCACGACCATTCGTGATTTCCTTGATCTTGGCGGCTTGATCATCGGTTTTGTAGTTCAGACCGCGAACCTTGTCGCTGATCTTCTCTTGGATAGCTTTGATCTTGTCATTTGAGGAAGACGTGATGATTGGTGTAATGTTTCCGGCGAGACAAAGTAGCAGGGAGAACATAGAAACACCGCCCGTTCCTATAGACGGTGAGTATAATGATTTGAAAATCTGGAATTTTTGCTCGTACCTTGGAGAAGGGCACTAGCGTGCTCCTGCACAGTCTTCAATGAGTCCAATGAGTCCAATGAGTTCCAAGCAGTGACGCCTGCGCATGGGAGCATCGAGCCCTGTGGCTGTTTAGTCTGATGTTTTCATGTATACTCCCTGAATCACTCACCTCCTCCCACGACAAGTTCTTTGGTAAGTGTACTAGGTGCTTTGCTTGGTAGATACCATACTGCCTCAGTGTACCTGGGCCGTTCGCACCGATAGCCACTGAAACGCCATCATCGGTTGGGTGAAAGTCGCCTTGGCTGCAAATCGGAGCAACGACATCTCCTATATGAAAGTCCTTGACTGCAGACCCCAGCCCAACGACCTCGGCAGCGCAGTCGGAGCATGGGATGCCTTGTTCAGTGATAGGGACCGGGTACTCCTTAACCAGCATAGCGACATCACGGTAGTTGAGCGATACGGCGTGGATCTTGATGACCACATCGTTGGGCCCGAGGTCCTTCTCTTGAGGGAGCGTTTCCTGGCTTTTCTCAAGAGTGAGAGGGTTTTGACGCGAGGCACTGTCTTTGCCTGCGCTGCGACGGTAGGCTGTGTAGGTAGATGGGTAAGACATGGCTGCAAGTGGGTCTGGTGAGATTGTCTTGGATGGCTGCGTAGATGGATTTGATGGATTGAAGGTCGGTATCGCAGGACTCAGTGATTGATATAAAGGGCAAACCCATACGCCCCTTCCAAGCAGTGTATGGATGCTGATCAATCATTTTGTGGTACATGCTTCGTCCGATGGAGCGAGCGTCACTCCTGGAAGGCGTCATGTAACAAAAACTAGGACTTTGCGATTTGTGAAGGTACGCTACATCAAGCTCGAACGCGTTCTATCGTCGAAACAGTGACATCAATCTCCTAAACATCCCAAGTAGCTTAGTCGGGCCTTCTCAACACTTCGTAGAACGGGAAATTTACGAGTTGGAACATTTCCATGTTACTAGTACGCATTTTCGCCTGCGGGGCAGCGGAGTGGAGCATCACTCCGCTTCCGATCTTTTCGGTCCGCGCGCTGACTATGTACCATCGATCCTCCTCAACTTTGGCATTGCAGATTATCATCGAATTTGCGCGAGATTACAACCACAACCTGGATTATGTCGATCTATACATCTAAGTACCAGCGATGCGGCGAAACCCTGCGAAAAAAGGTAGCTTACCACCTATCGCCTCTGCGATTACAGAAAGGCCGTCTATCCGTTGCGCAAACTCACAAAGGTAACCACATGGCAAGCCAAGAGTCAATACTACCACATTCCAAAAGGCAAGGGACTACCATAATGAAACAATGTAGAAATCATGAATAGCATTTTCTCGCGCAGCGGACAATCCTCTTCGATATCCTGGAGGCACAGGCGATGAAGCGATCGGACACAAAGATGAACTTCTTGGATGGGGTTGATGCCTTGTTTCTGAAAGTGGAGAGATATGCCATGGAGTGATTTCGAGGGCAGATCTACAAGAGAGAGTGCTTGAGGGTGAGAGGTGATCTCTGTATTGAATTCTTTGAAAAAGAGAGTATATACACAAAAAGGTGTAGAGTAAATGAGTGGATACATCATCGCCGATCTCGAGATTCCAAGCAACCATATGCTCTTCTAAGATATCCCATTTCCAACTTACCATTTATCCCATGTAACCCATCTAACAAGCGGCGATATCAGCAGGAGTGTAGATACAAGCGGAGCTAGGACCCTCGCTGATCTGCTTAGGCTCAGCACCGGTATCGTTGCCCTCAAACTCCTCGCAAATAGCCTTTGTATCCGTGATACAAGAGTTGGTGATTGTCGCAGTATCTCCGTAGTTGGTGTTTATGCCAACGAAAGTAGCTTTTCCACCCGTAGCCTTCACACCGTCGATCTTGACATGGCGCTCACCCATCGTCTTGCAATTACCGCACGACCGGTATAGCTTGCCGAAGTCAGAGACAGTGAAGCCGCTGACTGTAATTGTGCCGGCACCGTTGTGTTGGATGACTTTGTCGGATGCGCCCATAGCTCCACCACCAGTGACTGTGCCATCACCGTCCTTCTTGAAGGTAAGAGCGTCCTCACAAACATCTTCCCACCAGACGTTCTCGATAGTGCAAGGACCTTGGCAGTGTACACCTTCGATCTGATCGGCACCGATGATGACGTTACGGAGAGTGGCGCCAGCTGCAAGAGAGAACACTGCATCGCTGTCTCCTCCTTCTGATTGTCCTGTGCAGGATACGCCACGACCGAAACGTTTCATGCCACCATCGAACTCGCCTGTTACCATCATGGTCTTGGTAAGGGTTGATTCGCCAGCTGCTGCTGGCATGGTGCCGCTTGCTGCAGTACCACCAGAGGCAGGTACCGTGGAGTTACCCGATCCAGAGCTTGGTGCAGAGCTACCGCCTGAGCCAGAAGAAGACTCTCCACCTGAAGACGAGTCGCTACCGGAGGATGATTCGCCGCCTGATGATTCACCACCTGAGGAAGACTCATCACCAGAAGAAGAGTCGCCGCCTGAGCCAGAGGACGAATCTCCACCCGAAGAAGAGTCGTCGCCAGACGAGGAATCGCTGCCGCTGCCGCTGCCGCTCTCAGTGCCTGAGCCAGACTCCGAGCTCGAATCGCCACCCTCAGTTGGAGAATCTGCCTCTTCATCCCCACCAGAGCTCGAGCCAGAGTCACTGGACTCTTTGTCATCGGATGTGCTATCGTCGGAGCTACCTCCAGTGCTGTCGCTTGCGTCGTCAGAAGACTCGTCGCTAGAGCCAGATGAGTCTGAAGTGTCTTTCGATTCGTCCGTGGAGTCGTCCTTGGATTCAGATGAATCCTCTGAAGAGTCTGTAGAGTCCTCTTTGTCGTCATTGGAACTGGACTTTTTATCGTCCTTACTTTCTCCAGAGGTCTCCTTGTCGTCGGACGGATCAGAGGCTTTGTCACTTCCGTCGGACTTGGCTTTCCAGACCCAGTCGAAGAGTTGGCGTTTAGTGAAGGCATGATCGGAGACGAGAGACCTTCGCTTGTTGTCGTTTTCGTTCTCGTTTCCAGGCAGGTAAGTGGGAATCGCAGTCATTTCAGGATTGGATGGCTGACCACCAGAGCCCGGGAAGCTCCCTGTGGGAGCACTGCCATCAGTAGGGAAAATACCAGAAGCACCGCCATATTGTTGGCCACCCCGTCCCGCACCGTTCTCCATGCCATTGCCGGGGTGCTTTGCGCCATGGTTGAGGCCATTGGCCTCTGTACCGTTGTGGTGACCACCACGATGACCACCACGATGACCGTGAGCGCGGGTAGGAGCAGGGGCAGGAGCCGCAGAGGCGGAGACGATCAAAGCCGCGGTGGCGACAGTGGAGAGAGAGAAACGCATATTTTATAGGTTTTCGAAAAGGTTTTGGAAGTGAATGTTGTAAAGAAAGTTGAAGAATGAAGGTATTGTCCAGCAAAGATGACACAGTCAAGAAAAGAAGGGTGACCGGCACAAAGCTGTAGAAGACAAAGAAGAGAGTGAAAGTGTAGGAGGCAAGGAAGAGATCGTTGGTCCTGATGAGGATGAGGATTTTGTAATGCGCTGGCTTCAGACGCCTTTATAGTCATCCTGCCTGGAGTGATTACTCCTCATCTACTCATGTCCCATGTCCATGGTGTAGGACGATGTTTCCACACACCCTGAACTCCAAACTACCAAGTGCAGGTCACCTACCGTCGCTTGAACTGCGGGTGGGATGCGATCAATGCAACGCCAGAGTAGGTCCGAACACTCGTGGGGCTATGAATCCAGAAAACACATAAACGAGGACTAGTCTAGCGTCCCGGGAAGAACGCCGTGTTTGGTTTGCGCGTCCAGTTCTCGAAACCGATGGTCCGGCATCTGACAATCTACGCGAGCGATGCGTTTGGTTTCATGCCTAGGATGTTAGTCTTGGCGGCTGTGACAGCTATATTGTGTGCATCTGTTGGCGGCGACACTAGAAACGTCGCGCCTGTCAGTAGATAGCCTGGAGGTTCTATGCGTCTGGGCATTCCACGTCACGCGTTTCAACCACGCGACCGCACGAGGTAAGGCTGCATGTATCGAAACTGCCAAAGACACAATTTTCTAAGACGAACATCAGTGTGAAGTAATACTATGATTGATTTGGGCTGTGTCTGTCCCACCTGCATCTAGACTGCTACCGATTCCCCTACCTTATACCTAGCAAAATTTCATCTTCAGGAGAGCCTTTTCAAAGATCGTCCAGTCCAGGGAATCAAGTGGATCATATATGCGTGGTTTCCTAGGTTCTCCGTTGTCGCCTATGAACCCGGCCAAATTCTTTTGCATGTAACAGCGAAGATCGTCTTTGAGTCCAGAAGTCGGAAGGTTCGAATGATATATCGTGCTGAGTCCCTGGGTCTGCATGCGCTCGATGTGATAATCACCATGCCCCGCGTTATGAATGTGGGGGTTGCAGGTTTCGATCTGTAGGATCCGCACTGATAATGGCTGTTGTGAAAAGGCGAATCGTTCCCATATATCGATCAATTGGAACGGTTCAACTGCATAGCCGGTTGCAAATCGGAGTTTGAGGGCAAGATCAACACTCATGGCATGTTCGCCGGCGTTACCAGTTCCGATCATTGTATCTGGTGTAGTGCCACCCCCAAGGGCTTTCAGAAGGCGGTTCATCCATTCGTTGACGACGCGCGAGGAGCGCCCAAGCTCGTTAAATACAAGTTGGCCATCCTTGACCTTGGGCTTCGAGTTCCACTTGATGCGCACCATCGTATGTTGTTCTTTTCCAGTATCATCAGCTTGTCGTAAGGCGTAATGTAATCCAGCGGCATATACCTTACAATATTCGAGAACAGATCCTGGGACGCGGTTATCGGCGTCGATAAAACCTACGAACTTACGGTTCATATGTTTCGCGATGATCACACCAAGCATCATGGCTTCTCCTTTTCCGTTGTTGATGCGCAGAGGATCTCCTTGTTCTACACGTGGCTGTAACATGTCCGTCACACCTGCTTCCTGGAAAGCGCGAGCGAAAGTCGGCGAACCTTGGTGTTCCACGATTACGTGACGATCGGCCATATTCCCGAAGTTGAGTAGGAGTTTGCGCTCCGCCTCAAAGTTCAGCTGGTCGCTGTTGGATATAAAGATAACGAGACACCGGTGTGGAACGCCACGCAGAAGCGCTCGAAGAACGTGTTCATCTTCGTTCATGCAAGGAATCACAATGGCGAGGTTGCGTTCAACTTCCTCAATTGAGTTTCGGGGGATGACGACGTTCTTCTGATCTATCGAGATGTTTTCTGTGCCATCTCCTGAGGTGTCCTGACCCTCCGCGTCGAGCTCAGAAACAAAGGACATTTCGTGTAATTTTACGTTCCCAACATGGGTAACTCCAGGGCGGATACTCAACCTCATGACGAAGATGAGAACGGTTGTAGAAGTTGTGGTTCGGAGTGAGTGTATCTAATGTACTATAGAGGGTTGAGTCGATCTTGTAGTGGTATATACCAGAGTCGTCATATAGACCTCATATATAAGGAAACATGGCAGTCGTTGTGAAAAACTGGAGTCAATGCCTACACAGATTCACAACACTGTAGTGATAGATTAACACAGCGTATATACAATGAAAAGGATGTACCTAGCTCTTTTGTGTAGCTAAAGAGACAATCAAGTACACAGTACTTAAGTCTGCGAATGATTTCCGACAAACAGTTTGGCTGAAGGCGGTCCTCTCAAGAGAGCCTGATTTCGACCTCGAGTTGCCAAAGCATTGTTCGGCATATCTTGAGTCAACCGCAACAGATATCTGAGATCCCGTTTGGCTGGAAAGCATATCCCAACGCTGTCATCACGGCTCCTTGTTCGTGGCTTTTTCCAGCGTGCATCTTGGAAGGCGGAAACCGTTTGGCAGCGCTTATCGTGGTACGCTGGTCGTATTCGAAATCCTGAATAAAAGCACCGTTTTGACCGAAGCAATGTATACCAAGTCTGTCACTGATGTGGCCACCGAATTGTTCTGGGGGTGATTATGGCGATGCTGGATTGACAACAATACATTGTGAATGTATTGGCCGTGGCGTGGTTGACGAAGCCATAGTTTTCATGGTGCTTCTCCGGTTGACTATGGTCCTGATTCCATCCCATATCGTAGACGTGAACCCAATAGCGGCGGATCTAGCGACTTTGATTAAATCTTCTTTTGACTTGACCGTCTTTCGCATGTACTCAGCAGTGAGGTAATCATCACCTTCCTCGCAAGCGAGTCCTTCCATGTCTTGTTGACTGCCTGGCTTCTGTTCGAAGATGGGTGGAGTGGAGCTGTCAGTAGATAGGCTAGGAATGTCACGCCTGTCAACGAGCGGATCGAAACATCGGTATTACAACAGTATTCAACATGCATGTCGCACATAGCCCAGTATCAAGCTGTGAAAAAGTCCGCAAAGGATTGTCGCATGTAGCCAGCGTGTGAAACGATGGAGGCCATTCTCGCAAGCGAGTGCTTCCATGCCTTATCAAATACCGGCTGTAATTTCTCTTGGAGGATACTTTGAACTGCGATCAATACCCACGAAGAGTTCTCGCAGTCCCTTTGAGTACTCCGGTCGCTATGACGTTTGTGTACGTGTCGTGATTCTTCCCAGCGCATGTAGCATACTGGTGTCTTTTCGTCTGGTGCGTCGTCGTCGTCGGTACCGCCGCAGCCTTTCAAGCGCGCGCTGCCATCAGAGTATCGGATAGACGGAGACTTGAAATAAAAGGCTCACTCGTCTCCTGTGACAGTGGACGCGACTGCATAGTTTGGCGCGCGACGTTGACGCGTGTAGTGTTGTTGGTGAAAGGTAATTTCACAAGCGAAGTTTGTCCAGTTGTAGCTCGGCTATCCGCTGGAGCTCTGGCCTTGTCCAAACGCCTCCATGACGTCTGCAGCTGGTGACACAGGACGCGCGATGCGGATCCGTCTCCGCGAACCATGAAAGCTTTCCCCGCGTTTTCAATGCTTTTGTGCTATTTCCTGAATCCTTTTTAAGCCGTCATTTCCCCGGAGTTGTTGCGATGGCCTCAAGCGTCAATCCTGACAAGATGAGCTACATCTACAACTCGCAGCTCGTGAGCGCTTCTAGCATGTGCAGGTCGAGCATACACTGACCATCACCAGGATGCCTTCACCCTCTACCACATTTCCCACGAAAGGGAGGAACATAGCGCTGTCGGCACTGCGCTCCCTGCCCTCGGCCACGCCACGTCTGGCGCTCTAGGCACCGTTATATCCAAACTCATAACATACCCTCTGGACGTTGTCATCACGCGCCTCCAGGTCCAGCGCCAACTGCATCCCGGCGACAAGCACCCGCACTACAATGGCTTTCTCGACGCCATCGAGAAGATATACGAGAGGGAGGGTGGGCCCAAGGCCTTCTATACTGGTGTCGTGCCCGAAGCTCTCAAGGGCGTCGCCGACAGCTTCCTGTTCTTCCTGGCGTATTCGTACGTGCGACAGAAGAGGCTCGATGCGCGAGATAGTGGGCGTAGCTTGCCTGCGCTCGAAGAGATCGGCGTTGGTGTCCTGGCAGGCGCTTTCTCCAAGTTCTTCACCACACCCATCCAGCAGATCGTTACCCGGAAGCAAACGGCAGCAATGATGAAACAGGAGTCTTCGACCACCATACCCCCGCTTTCCAACACCAGAGATATCGCATGGGAGATTAGGCGCGAGAAGGGTGTGCAAGGCTTCTGGTCTGGGTACTCCGCTAGTCTGATCCTGACCCTAAACCCTTCAATCACCATGCTGCTGCACAAGGCTCTCCTGCGACTAGTCGTACCCAGGGCAAATCGAGACAATCCCGGAGCGCGTATGACCTTCCTCCTGGCTGCCATAAGCAAGGTCCTCGCCTCCACCGTCACCTATCCGTTCTCGCTTGCAAAGACACGCGCCCAAGTGTCTTCACAGGAGCCTTCTTCCGGAACCGGTGAGACTTCGGACAAAGAGAAGTCTAACGACGCGCTTGGATCTAGAGCCTTACAAGCCAGGCAGCGGACCGTATTCAGTACTATCTTGCGCATCGCCCAGACGGAAGGGATATGGGGCTTGTACCAGGGCCTTGGAGCGGAAGTGCTGAAAGGCTTCTTCTCTCACGGCATCACGATGCTGATGAAGGACCGTATCCATGCTGTCATCATCAGTCTGTACTACACCGTGCAGAATGCGCTGAAGAAATACCCTAGCCCGAGTGAGGTCGCAAAGTCGGCATCAGACAGTGTTCAAAATGCCTACGAACAAGGCAAGGAACAAGCTAGCGAGGCGTATGCGAAGGGTGCCGAAGTCGTCGGCAGTGCAACAGAATCTGCAAAACAGGTCGTATCGCAGGGCTCACGTGAAGCGCAAGAGCTTGTAGAAAAGGGTAGACAACATGCTGCTGATGCCTACTCGAAAGGCGCGCAAGCAGCAGAAACGGCAACGGCATCCGCTCAGGATGCTGTGCATAGCGGGACGCAGCAAGCTGGGCAGGTGTACGAGAAGAGCAGAGAGGCCGTTGGTAATGCTGCTAGCAGTGTCTACGACCAGGGCAAAAGTGTCTTAGACAAAGGCCAGAATGCTGCAAGCAACGCAACACAGCAAACTGGAGATGCGTTTGAACAGGGCAAGCAGGCAGCAAGCGACGCATCGCAGCAAGCGAAGGACGCTGTTCTAGACGCGGACATCAAGGACATCAATGGTCCCGACAAGGGCATCAAGGAGTGAAGCAGAGGGCGGATGATTTCACCTAGCGCTTTCAGACTGTACATATACCCGATTGATTTATACTTGTAATGTTTGAATGGTGGATTTCTTTTGCTATAGTTCGGCGTCAAAAAAAAGCGTGCCCAGCTATGGTAGATGATGCATAGCAGCAAATAATTTCCGGGTGAACTGTCCATCTACCTTGGGCGATCTGAAACGTCAGGGTATCCGTATCCACAGCCACGCTTCACGCAAGTAATGTGTCTACCGAGCTCGAAAGCGTTCCAATGATGTGCCGTCTGTGTGCGGGCTACACAAGAAAGGCTGGTGCCAGGCTCGAAATAGAGTCGGGTGGTCGAGTCGAACAGGATTTTCAGCAGGCGGCTGGGGCTTTGTTGTCTCTGCTGCGCTGGCTATTGTGGAGATGCTTGGTCACGGTATGTCCCATGTGTCATCCCGGTGGCTGGTTGCAGCAAGGTGCCCGTGGTTGCCCCGGAGGCCAATGCGCTAACCACCTGGCTCCGCGCCCGCAGCGCCTCCATCAACAACCACCGCTGGCGACACATTCGACTGCATGCCGCAGTTGAGCGGCCTACTAACTACTAACCTGCACAGGAACAGGGAAAGCATTGTTGCGACGACATTGTGAGTGCTGAGAGCTGGCTGGTAGCATCGGACAGTCGGCGGCGCATGACTGGCGACAACACACGGCATTGGACAAAAGTGGAATCGTCAACATCCCGGACGTTGAGAGGGCAGCAGCAGCCCACGCGCACACCACCCAGCGGCGCATATCTATGTCGTAGGCGCCCGTGACGACATAGAACCGCGACCGAGTAGTTGTCTTTTGACATTTCGTCACCGCACCCCGCCTAGCTCATTCCCCTGATCTCCACGAGCTGTCCGCTGCCGCTGTCGCAGCCCAACCACCACACCGCCACAGCCACCATGACGACCAACGCTGCTCACTCTTCGCCGAGCCGGGGAAGATGGAGCAGCCTCGAGGAGGAACTAGCCTACTACAAGGCCCAGTACGAGACGCTCGAGACGGAACTGCAGGAGTTTCAGGCATCAAGCAAGGAACTAGAGGCCGAGCTCGAGCGCGATGTCGAAGAGAGCGAGAAGCGGGAGCGCAAGCTGCAAGAGAAGGCGGAGCGGCTGGGATTTGAGGTCGAGGAGTGGAAGGTGAGTGACTTCGGCCGCACGCGGAGCGGATATCTGCCCAGCTCGGACGATTGCTAACGAGACATCACAGACAAAGTACAAGCAGAGCAAGACCGAGGCCAACAATGCGCAGAACACTCTGCAGAAGGAGATTACCGCCATGCGCGAAAGTCAACGAGCCCTCCAGATGCGACTCCGGGACATCGAAGTCCAAAGCGACGATTTCGAGCGTCAGGCACGCAACCAAACATCATCACTCGAGGACGTCGAGTCCAAGTACAACGTAGCCATCGAACGCAGTGTCATGCTGGAGGAAGAGATCAAGATTGGGGAGCAGGAGCGAGAGGCGCTGCGCATAGAAACACAGCGACTTAGGGATGAACTGTCGGATCTGCGGATAGAGACGGAGATTACGCAGGAGAAGTTGCGCATCGCAGAAGAGACTATCGAAGGCCACCATCAGCGAAAGGTGTCCAGCCATCTCTCTGGCAATGCTCTGAGACCACGCTCGCCCGTTTCCGAGGCGTCGACTACCGCGACTACGGTTTCTTCGCCCACAGCTGCTTCGACACCACCACACTCGAAAGCAGATGGCCTACTCCCAGATACGACTCCTCCTTCTCCGCCGTTGTCTGACGCTCCCATCACCGTAAGACATGTACCCTCAACGCCTATGCCCAGGCGCAAGAACTCGATTGCGCCCCTGGATCCAGGTGCGACCCCTCGCGCCGGCCTCTATCAGCGAGCCCCAAGACATTCACGAAACCCGAGTCTATCGGCATCGCGACCAAGCACAAGTGCCAGTGGACGGGCGACGCCTTCTACACGACCAACTACACTCACATCACGACCGCCTAGACCGAGCTTTGGGAGTGCGGCGCCGCCGCCAGCGGATTTGCCTAGATCAGGTTCACTATATCAAATCCGGGGCCTGATTGGCAAGATGCAGAAACTCGAAGAGCGGGTTCATTCAGCACGCTCCAAGCTCCCCGCGCCAACGACTACCCCACCGCGAGCGAGCCCACGCAATGTCAGTGCCATGGGTCACCACGTGCCGAATACGGTCACATTGAGGAGCGGTAGGAAGCGCAACTCGCACGCATCAGCGGGGTCGTCAGTGCCCGGCGCTTACGAGTCGGGCTCTGCCGTAAATCGGCTCTCCTTTGGTGTTTCGACCTCTTCACGCGAACCCACTAGCAGCAGGCCTGGCAGCCGAGCCTCCATGTCGTCAGCATCAGCAATGCAGAGACCGCAGAGCAGAAGTAGCAACCGAACACCACTGGGTCACTACCAGTCATCGTCGATTAGTGGAGCGGAGCCCCGTTTGCCAAGGCCAAGGAGCTCAATGAGCGGACATGGCCACTCTCACTCACTATCCATGTCGCGACGTGACAACGACACTAACAGCGAAGGAAGCGGCATTTCTACGCCGGTAGGAAGGCGACTTACACTGGAGAAGACGGGCATCCCTACACCAAGCGGAATACCAAGACGTCAAAGTGCAGGACGAAGGGCAAGCAACAACATGGACCTTGGAGACATGGCCCCTCCTGCACGGCCAAGGAAGATGTCGACACAAGCTGAGGAAGAATCATACTAGGATGGCATGTCGCGTTGGCGAAAGTCGACAGAATTGCGGGGCCTTTTGCGTGTACGTCTGGGTGAATTTCTAGTACACGAGTTTTACGGCACTATACCTGACGCACTCTGGAGTCCGGCACGCGGGATGCAGGCAGTAAACTGTAGAAAGTGGGATAGGGATGGGGGTGTTTGGTGCCATTTGGTCAAGCATCGGTTGCACATGGGGTGGATGAAGAAGAACCGTCTCGAGAAGAAACCCGAGAGATTCTAAAGCTCCTTTGGGGGTATTTACATATTGCTTTAAACTTATTTTCCTTTGTCTGAAACCAATATACCCCGAATTACATTCATCCCGAGGCTTCTTCGTTCCTTCTGTGCCAGAACAACACGTCTGGGCACCTCCCCAATTTGTACTAATTAAATCTTACAAACTCCACGTGCTCAGACTACTCGGCGCCGACTAGCTGATCGTTCTGGTACGAAAATCTGGGGTAGAGCCGCATGCATGTTGCATTGGCGTTGGCTGTTGGCTGTTGGCGTTGACATGTGAAAGGCCGCGTGTGGAAAAATCGTACGATTCTGATGTCAAATTGCGGGACTGGCCGCCGCGAACGCAGTGGCAGCAGTGCGCAACCCCAGCCTTGCCAGACCCTGGATCTTCGGAATGCACGTCGGAATCTAGCTCGCTTTCTCTAGTTTCTGATGGACTTGAGTGCGTGTGTTTGCTTATTCTGCAGAACCGCTACCAGGCAAACAGGACGGTGAGCCTGCGCTACGGCCGGGGGCACTGCGGGACTTTGCGATCAGGTACCGCCGCAGGGCACCCGACGACGTTTGCTAGGCATCACGGAAGTTACATCTCACTGCTTCGATCCGGCTTCTCGAACCATCAGACACGACTATCTAGAAGCCAATGCTTTTTGTTCCAGCGTCATCTATTATTATACTAATCTGAGTGTGTGCTTGATGTTTGTTCCGGCAGCGGCCGCTCTGGGTGCTGATTGGGTGGCTACGACCGGAGTCCGGTAGGAGATATCGGGGGAGGAGACCCGAGCATCATCTTTGATGCTACCTTGGCGTGGTTTTGTGATAGTGAGACAGGTGTTTGGTTATTTTGGGGGATGGCGATATGACGGTGTGAAGGGCGAGGTGGGGTGGGGAGGCCGTGGTGGTGGAGACAAGAGATGGAAGCGGTGTCGAGGTGTTGGGAGATGGGTAGCTGTTGAGAGGGGTAAACTTGCAGTCGGTACTGATAGGCATCAGTCTTTGGAACAGTCAGCGGATCAACGGCAGTAGAGTGTGCTTGACCAGCTGTTGGTGAGAGATAGCAAGGGCTCAACATGCAGGTACTCGTGCTCGGGTTGGGTCTCGCAAGCTCGCAAGAAGCAACTAATGCGGAAATGCTCCCAACAGACCGATTGTAGAAATCGCCATGGCGAGCAGCTCCCGCCAACACCTCGTGCACATCGATCATGGAAAAGGCTGGCAATCTTGACTTTACAAAAAACTTTACTAGTCATTGAGCATAGCTAAGTAGTCAAATTGTCCCGTAGACCTGCCGTCGTGTACAAAATCGGGTTCCGAAGGGCTTCCGAGTCGTCTACCGTGGCTTCGTTAGGGATGGACAGGGGCGGTATGGGGGACGTGGTGCAGGGCCTTGCCGTCTTCGGCATCGTTGGCGATGCGATAGCTCAACAGCTCTTCGGAAAGTGCATTGGGGTGTTCCGCTATCCTCCATAAAAATTTAATACATACCCAAGCTGCTCCGGACGCTTGCGACTGTTCCCCCTCCTTCTTGCTTCCCTCTCCCAACTACACTTCTCCGTTACTTATAACATACACCCGTAGTGTTGTACTCCTCCTCGTACACACTATAGTCCCTCATTGAATCCAAGTCGATTCGTTCGTTGTTGGTGCTTACCTCCCGGCACCGCATAGAACGTACTGGCATCCAAGATTGCTTTTGGGCTCTCTTACACACCGACACTACGACTGTCCTCTACTAATACTCTGATCGTGTCCTCCCACCGACCAGAATCTTTAGAGACGCACGCGTAGCTTGCAGAGCATCGATATTCGGGTATATTCAGATCTACATCGATTCGACACTAGAGGCCGAGCTCCAGCTTGCCCTTACAAGTGGAAAATTGACCGATCCCTCACCGAACCGCAACCCAACTTCGCCTCCATTCTTTCCTCCCACCCAAACTCAATCCCCTCGGTGCATGGGATTGCCTCTACACAACATGGCCGGAGCTGCACAGAACGGAGTCAACGGGGATGCTAATGGCGCCCCGAGCTCCTACGCTGCCAAGTACGATCTTGCTCCGCATTTCATCGGCGGGAACAACCTCAAGGTAGCCTCGCCGGGCAAGGTCAAGGACTTTGTGGCCGCACACGACGGACACACAGTCATCACAAATGTGAGAGAAAACCCCGCTTCCAGGCGAATTGGTGGTGTTGAGAGACGGCGCGCTGACCATCATCTTCCCCGCAGGT
>Ga0268250_10000356_pt1 | contig 22403 bp, 21 predicted proteins | sample AgamicAsSfe_FD_200448 | JGI IMG/M metagenome (GOLD analysis project Ga0268250, IMG submission 200448) | Agave microbial communities from Guanajuato, Mexico - As.Sf.e (v2) (version 2) | ecosystem: Host-associated > Plants > Phyllosphere > Phylloplane/Leaf | place: Guanajuato, Mexico | collected... | reverse complement strand
AATGAGATAGCGAGATGCGTTATAGCTAGAAGCATACATCAACCTTTGTTCCTTCAGGCAGCTGAGGTGGATCAACACATATGCCTCTAGGATACATTATCATTTAGTCCCACTTCATGACCGCTTCCTCAACAATCGGCCTGATGACCTTCCTGCCCGCACCACTCTTATGCGTCCACACCATCTGTCTCGGTGCCAGCTCATCCGCGCGATGCCATGGCTGGAAATCAATACCCTCCTCGTTGTTCTCCAACGCCTCCTTGACTGTCTTGAACAGAGAATCCGCTTGGTCCTGATCGATACGTACGTCGTCACGGACAGTCAGGACGACTTCGCGTATCTTCTCCTTCTCGCCGTCTTTGTAGTGTTTCTTATATTTGTTGAGTGTGATGGCGATGTCGACGCCGGCTTCAGCGGTCCAGGCGGCGTGGACGGCGAACCAGTCTGAGGGTGTGTTAGTTGAGTCGTGCATCAAGAGCTGCTGAAGGTGGATTTGGAGGACTTACCAAAGAGTTCTGCAAAGTCCGTCTTGAGAATCTGTTCATCCATCGAGTAAGGAACAGATGCGAAGCCAATGCTCACAGTAGGTGTACGCGGCGAAGGAGTATCAATAATATCGCCCTTCCAGTCCCGACGCAACAAATCGCGAAGACCGAGGTTATCAATGTCCTTTTGTGCGTCACTCAGCTCGTCGTCTAGGTCTTCCATTACGTCTTCTAGGCTGTCCTTTTTCCAGTTGCTGCGTGCAAGAACGCGCTTGGAAACTGCAATGTCGGTTTTGGTAGTCTTTTTACCAGTCAAGCCGCCAGAGTCGATAGCGATGGCGCTGAGAACTAACTCCAGGAGTTCATGCGGCATGTGGTATTCTTGGTCCAACTGCTCGAGCTCGTCGAGCATTTGGCGAGCTACAAGCGTGGTGCAACTTGCTACTACTTCAAAGACACGGGGTTCAGCGTCGGGAGCTGTACCGCGGTCTTTGTGGTGGTCGAAGATGCTGAGAATCTTTGCTTCGCTCCATTTGCGTAATGGGCTGCCATGGTCGACTAGGACGATGCCCTTGAGCTTCTTACCGAGAGTCTCGGGGTCTTCGGGCAGTTCGTCGAGCGTCAATAGATCCTCGTGGCCAGGCGTCATCTGCGAGTTGTCCAGAGCCAATCTGTTCTCTGGCCTCAGATCCAGCGCATGCGACGGAGTCTGGAGAAGTGCAATTGCTTTAATGGGGTTCGACGTGTTTTGGGACGAATGCTCAAGATGGTATGCCCAAGTCAGCGCCGCCGTCATGGAATCCAAATCACCACCCTCATTGCCCTGTACAATCACCCATTCTGACTCCTTGCCGGCTTGCCAGTCGATCAGAAACTCCTTCTTTGTGGCGCGACTCCATTCGCTGAAGTGGCCCACTCCGAGTGTTTTGACAAGATGCTTGGACGCGTCGAGAACTGCTTGTTGGGGCGCGCTGCGCTGGGGCATTGCGACGACGACGCGGCTGGCTGCCAGGAAGGCCGGTACGAGGGCGCGAATGGCCTTCATCGTAAAGAAACAAGTGCGATGATAGTACTAAGATGAAGATTACTGTGTAAGACCAAAGTCACCATCTCTCAGGTACGGATGCGCCCAGGATCCACAGCTACGTCAACGTTGGCCCGGGCGTGGCCAGCTAGGTCTCGTTTCAGCCCTATGGGGAACGGCTGTTGAGTCCAGACGTATGGTCTTGAAAACCTGCCTGTAAGCGATTTCTGTTGAGTTCAATAAGGAGAGCATAAACGAATAAACGATAATGCAAATGAGGGTATCCACTGTTCCTATGCACAATCGAGATGCACGCGCATCGCGACTAGTCAAATGCCATGCTGCCGCTCTGCTGCAGAGACTGGTCGCAGCTGACAGCGACACGTTCATCGCACATGGTGTGGGTGTTGTACAACAGATTATTAATACAAGCTGCATGCGCAGAGGTCAGCAACCCCAGATATGTCTGCACTCCGCAAAGATTGGGATATGACGTAATGTTTCACGGTGCGATTTGCGGTCGTGGAATGAATTCATAGTCCGCACCACTCGGATCTTCGCACGAGCCGCAGTAGCCGAAGCACTACAAGACGGTTAGCTTTGAATCCGCGCGAGCAGAAAGCTTGACTGTGTTTTCCAAGACCCCTCTCACGCCCTTATTCCTGAAAATCGTTATCATCGCCGTGCCAACGCGACTCTTTCCTATCATAGCGCGCGTCTAACCCTTTTGCTTATGACGGATTGCGGAGACGCTGCTGACTGAACCATGAACTAAAGCCACGCCGGTCGCGGCCGGAATGCTGCACGCTTAGGAAGACACTACTTTTACCCCAACGCCTCAACGCTCACCCAAACTGATCCTTTTCCTGGGGTTCTCTCGTCGCAATCGCTGCCACGATGGATCAAGGACAAGGCGAGCAGGGACGTCCGTTGGCGTCGTCGTCAACTTCGACCACTACCACCTCTGGTCCACACACAACAACCACAACAACCTCGACCGCGCCTGGCCACGGCGTGACCGTGCAACATTTCGGGCCACAGTCCACCACAATCACACACCCTACCGTCACCACCATGACCCGCACACCGTCCGCCCAGCCCTCCATGTCTGACCTATACGCGCCTCCCTCAAATCCTGCCCAGCGCGTGCGCAGTTCGTCAATCCGCATACGAAGACCTTCGCACCAGCCAAGTCTGAATACTCCTCAAGCTACGCCCGATCCTGTCGCTGCGCCAGAGCCAATATCAGAATCCGACAATACATGGCAGGCTGGTCGAAGACGAAGTAGCTCCGAACCGCGCCCACCTCCACAGGCCATGTTCGCCGACGATAGTCTAAGACGCCAGTTAACAGGTCCACACCTGCAGCCTCTTTACGAGGATGGCGCAAATCCCTCTACCGCCAACGGACCGCCGCCTTCTCGAGGCCCTAGCAACGCGCGGAGAGGATTAACTCGTCAATCCTCCGCATTCCACATGAGGCGGAATCAGAAAGACCCCAACCAGAACATGATGGGCCATAACCTTGTTGATGTGCTTGATGTCATTGGTTAGTACACCCCAAGATGCTCCACGTTGATCGCGAGCTAACAAGACTTTAGATCCCGAAGTGTCTGCCCTTACTACCCTGAATAACGTTCAGAACTCGCTCTTCTTACCCAATTTGCCATGGCTCTACAACCGCCAGCCTACATACGATCTTGGACAGACTACGTCGGACTCGTCGGATGAAGAGATGGGTACAGCCAGGGGTGCCGGACGCGAGGAAGACCAACTCCCCGAGATGACACAACAAGGCGAAGTAGAGCAAGCAGCGCGCGGAGGCCGCGGAACGTTGCAAAGAAACAACACAATCGACTCGAATCTTTCAACTCTGGAAGAGGGCGAGGGCCATCACTACGCTGTGCTGCCACACGGTGCTTCCTTGACAGGCTGGACTGACGAGGAGAAGGCAGCTTTGGACGATCACGTCCGACACCTTCTCCACTCCAGGCGCGCAAGATTCAAGCGGACTATGAAGGGTTTCGGACGTTATGTCCGCAATCCCCTTGGCTTTCTCGTCACCCTATACTTCTTCCTTATTACCTTCTGGGGAGCGGCATGGGTGCTCTTCCTCATCGGCTGGATTTACGTGGGTGACCGACAGGCCTACTTCGTCGAGATTGCCGACCAGGTCCTGACTGCCTTGTTCTGTGTCGTTGGAATCACCATGTTCCCCTTCCGTATCGTCGACACCTACCACATGATTTGGGTTGCCAAATATGCACACAAGACCTGGGAAGTACGTAAGAAGCGAGGACTACAGGATCTGAAAGACCACAACGAGCTACCAACCATGCCCCGATCAAACGCGTGGGAAACAGGCGAGGCAGAACAAGAAGGCGTTGAAGCCCCTGTCCTCACCGCCGAAGAGCAAAAGAGGCTCGAATATCATCAAGCCAAGCTCGAGAAGTCACATACCTTCTACCGTCCCCACGAAACATATACACACCACGCCTTCTCCATCCGCCTCCTCATCGCCATCATCGTCCTTCTCGATTTCCACTCCATGTTCCAATGTGCACTTGGTGGTACAACCTGGGGAATCTACTACAAAGACCGTCCCAAGGAAGTCACCGCCATCATCCTGAGTTTCAGTCTTACCTGCAACATCACCGCTGGTATCATCATCGGCCGTGGCGATAAGCGCAGTCGCAAGAAGCTTGTCGTGGAACAAATCCTCCGCCAGGAAATGACGGAAGAAGCGCTCAAGAAACTACGAAAGGAGAGAGGTATCAAGGCCAAAGGACTCATGACGAAGAAGCAGAAAAAAGAGGTCAAGAAGGAATTGGTTGGTCCAAAGAAAAACCCGTTGGACACGATTTTGCATCGCGGATAGCATACTTATTCTCTTTTCTTATTAAGGTGACGATGAAGATGACGGATAGATTGCATACTTTTTTTTAATTCTATACCCTTTTGGCGGCTTGCGAACGCCTTTTGTTCTTCGTAACGAATTTGCTCCATGGACCGCTGCTGTCGTATCTCAATTCTTCTGCACTATCCGCCCTTGTCATTGCAGTGCTATTCATCTTGACTGGTCTAAAAGTACAATCGCGCTTGGGCGCTACACAGGAAACCCTTTAGGTTTTTGTTGAGTCCAAGCGGCACGACTCTTGAAGCACACAAATACCCAGATTACCGACTGTTACCAACCTCCAGCAGACGCATACAAAACGCTCCACCAACCCTCGTACTATACAAACGTCCTTCCAGTTCTAGTTTCCATACAGCGCAACTATCGCGGGCTATTGGCTGTCACACCCAGACACTTCTTCGGCACATCTTACCGAGCACTAACTCAGATGACTTAGTGCTGGATCCGATTCCAAGCCTAGAACTCATTGGCAATTTGACGTGCCGCTTTCCCCCCACCCACATTCGGATCCGATTAACTGACGATCACCACGTGTCCGACCTCGTGACGAAGTCTCAAGAAAACGCCACGATCTCATTTAGCGTCAAATGGCTGTGCAAGAAAGAATGCAAACGCGAGTCAGCCTTGAGAATGAGTTGCGAAGATCATAGAGTGCGAGTCAACAAAAGCCGTAGTAAAGCAACAAACTCTTCGTCGTTCACACTCCACCTACATATAACAGTTTCACTAGTTGTTCGGACACATAGAGCCGCTTGCCACGCTACACGGTAAGATGCGGCCAAAAGATATTCGGCGCGATAGCACTGGCAAGTTCCAGCAATCGGCGTGCCCAGGTGTGGTGTGTGTGGTGTGTCGTGACCCGAGGATTTGGAATTTTAATATCGCAAGAAAAGATCACCAAAGTCCAAGTGTGGGTGGTTTGACATGCAACCTGCAGCGACGATCCATGTTTAGAAGTTTGTGCCCCTCTTCACTAAAGCTATTAATGCATGTCGAAGAAACATGGCGCAGACATATGCCCACGTGTAGAGCGATAAGGGCCCAAAGTCCTGGGTACACGAACTGTTTTCGGACTGGAAACCGATCAACCGCTCGAGATGACGAAAACAACCATACGCCTGCCATCATGGTGGAATAATCCACTTCTGTTCTTGAGATGAGAAACCTGCGTCTCACCAACTGAAACATGGCATGTACTTTTTTTTCCCCTAACCTTGTTCCAAGAAGCCTTTCTGAGCCTATTCACTCCTTAGATATAAACCGCCTGATGAAACGCCGCCCTACGCCCTAGTAGGTAAGTGAAAGAAAGACCCACGATGAGTGGCGAATATGTCGATGATGTCGCGTAGGATCGGTATCATAATACATCTCGATACTGAAGGAATCGTAAAACACAGTCGGTAGATGATTGAAAAGGTTGTTGATGGGCTCATCTAGTCCTAGGCGGAAAACCCTTTCCCGTCCCTAGGTGTAAAAGCAGAAAAACAACGCTTGCTGAATGTCTCTCGATGTAACACAGAATAAAAAGGACATGATGGAGTCTTGATCGTCGAGAACCATATCAGCTGTATTGCCCATACGAGCCGGTAGCGACGTGGAGAAGGGTTGCTTCAACGATGCGAATGCTCATAAGGCCGCATACCGCCAAACTCGACACCCTGCATCGCACTCGACATTGCACCCGCATGTGGTGGTGGTGCCCACTGAGCCTGTGATGGTGGTGGTGGTGGTTGCGGGAGCCCCTGTTGTTGCTGTTGCTGTTGTAGAGGTGGAAGCACATTGTTACCGGGTGCAGGAGCTGTGGGTAGTCCTTGCGCAAACTGGCCAGTCATGCTTCCGTAAACATGGGTGTTGGAAGGATCTGCGCGACGAAGAGCGTTCCAGACGGCATTCAGTTCCGCCCGTAGCAATTCGTTCTCTTCTTGGGCTCTTCGATAGTACTCAGCTTCGGGTCTCAAACGGAGAAGCTCCTCACGAGCGGTTTGGTGTGCGCGAGTCAGGTTTTGGACGTATTCAATGGCTAGAGGGCACGTCAGACAAAAATGCGCAATAGTTTGACTCTCGAGTTACCTTTAGTGAGAATCTCCCATTTGCTTGACTTGCTGCCTGGGCTGTTGGGTAGAATTCCATTGAGGTCGTCGAATAAGGTTTTCATCTCACTCCTTCGCTTCCTTTCAGCCATCTTGTGACTGACCCGAAGCTCGGGAGTCCTGCTGTAGCTTCCGCTTCCGGGAGCGAGTGGGTTGGTAGGGTCAATAGCTTGTAGGCTCGTGACACTGCGATGTTGCATGGAGTGATGATGGGTACTAGGGACGTCTATGCTAATTAGTACGGCTGATGTAAAATAAGGGTGGGAATGCGTGCCATCATCCAGTCGTTGTTGACCAGGTGGTAGCTTAGAATCTGTGGTGTAGATGCTACTGTTGATCGATGTCGCAAAGCTACCTTGACGCGAGGGGACGTTTGAGCGGTCTACGCTAGACTCACCGCTGCTTGATGTCCTCTTCTCTTCATGATCAAAGTCGTCTGCCGGAAAGGCCCAAGCAAAACCCTTAGTCGGGGCCGCTGCCATAGGATCGGGCATACCAGACACGCTCCTAGGGTTGGGATTGATGACTGGAGCACGTCGTGGGGGATTGCTAGCACGTGGACCGGCTCGGTGGGGTGATAAAGGAGAAGTGCCATTAGGTCGCGTGACTGGATTTGTGATTCCGCGTTGTTGCTGGAGGTCCTGGACAAGCGAAGCTCGAGACGCGTTCTGGCTGTCGTACGGTGACTGTGGGTGGTGAATTGTGAGATGACCCATGCCAACATTCACCCGACTGTCGACACTGCTGCGTCGGGAGTCGAATTGAGAGGAGCCGGCATCAATACTTTGTCGACTGTTGTCATATGGTTGGGAGAGCGAAGGTAGACCACCATGCTGCCTTTACATTAGACGAGTTCGGGGACAGTAACCAAGTCACGTACCTGGGATGGCTGAGAGTAGCCAGAGGGATACCGAGCCGATGACGGCGTCTCTGGTACGGAATTGCGTGATGTTGAATCATCAGAAGGGTTGAGTAGTGTTTGCAACTGTAAGCCCATGTGCTGAGACACGTTGGATGAATCTAGAATGTGTATTAACAACGTGTAGTTGACAGATATCGTGTATACTCACGTTTGCTTGGGGCGATAGACCAGTGACCCGAATCTCGAACTTCACCTGCTTCTGTGTGCTGCCTAGGCTGTGCTGGGCTGTGTTCAGACGCGGGGAGACGGTTGGTGAGTTGTGATAAAGGCGGCAGGGACTGCTGGCCTTGGATGGCGTTGCTTTGCGGCATATTGCTATGCGGAAGTGGACGTTGAGAGACAGAGTCCATGGCTGTGGAGGAGCACGGGAGGAGCACGAGGCACCTTTTATACGATAGTAGTGCGTGCCCGGCTCTCGTGGTAGGGAGACAAAGATTGAGCTCGTGGTGGTAATAACTCGAATCGCTAAGAAAGCGGAGCCAGTAAGGCAGTGAGGAACACCGTTCAGCAAAAAAAACTGGGTCAGACCACTCTGCAAGGTCGAGAAGATGGGGCCAGGTGGAAAGATGGAGAAGTAGAAGTAATAGAGGACCGGATTCCGGGGATTAGATAAGCTGTGACGTGGAATGGAAGTGGATTGCAGGGTGGTTGAAGAGGTAATTCTGAGCGAGGCCGCACGAGATATGGTTCGCTCCTCCCTGAGTAAGGATGGCAAGTTGGGTGAAGTGGGGCACGACGAAGGGACGCCAAGACCGGTCCAACTCGAATGGAAAGCGCAGGGCAGCGACGCACGCCAATTACCGCGAGAGAGACAGAGAGGCGACAGCGATGGCTGTGATTTCCAGATATGCCGGTCGTGGAGGATGCCCAGTTCACTTGTTCTGACGACTAGCAGTCGTTCAGGGTACGAGTCGAGACAAAAGCAAGCAGTGCTCCCCGTGCAAATCTACCACGAGAGTCGATGCTAAAAAAGACGTGGCTGCAGTGCTCTCCCCGGTCGGCGGTTGCTGCGACAGGGACAACAAATTGGTGCTTTTCCCTGAACCAGTGGGCACAGCGTCCAGAGGGCGGGATCTGGAGTTGACACGATGATGGCGCCCCAAGAGGCGAGTACACGACGCAGGCGTCGAGCGAGGTGTGCTGGTTGCCGCTGCAAGAGAATTGGCCTGGTCAGGACGGCTGTGGTGCGCAGTGGGTGGATGTCGTACAGGGCGAGTGGTGAGGTCAACGCAAGACACTCACAGTGCTGCGCGCGTGGGGAAGAAGAGCAGCGCAGTCAGCAGACTACCAGGTCGAGTACATGTCCTGGGACAAGGATGGCAGCAAGGTGCACAACAAAGCAGCGGGCAGCCGGCGGTCTAGCCGTAAGTACGACGTTCGGAAGGGACCTTTTGAAAGTGGAGGAGGTGCGGCGCAACAGAAAGCTAAAGGCGACGGTTGAGTCTTGACGAGTTGCAAGGGCAGCAAGGGAGCCAGCCAATTAATGGGTATGTTGGTGCCCAGAGGTGAGCCGACCGCACGTGGGAAATCGTTCAATCGAGGCCTCGTGTATCTTAAGCAGCCCGTCTAGCGGCGGCTAGCTGCACTTAATATGGGCTCCCTGCCTCCGCGCGCGAACTGGTGCGCTTGTCATATGGCGGTGCCGATGACAGCAATCCCGCTCTGCCCACGGCCATCGAGTGGGCAGGGCAGTCTCGTCGGCTATGGCAGAGTTTGTCGTTCCGCACTTGCGTGCAGAGCAGATGCATGCATATACATACCGAATCCTGGGCGCAATAGACACGGGATGCGAGCATGGCAGGGCCTTGTAGTTTGTCGTCACTTTAGCCAAACCCGTGTTGCTATCCCGCCGCCCGCTGTACCGCCACGAGGTCCGCTAGCTCTCCACGCCTGCTACCCAACCGGCCAAAGCGCCGAGAAAAAGCAAATTCTGCGACGCTGTCCTCCAGCGCCGATCCTCACACATGGCCGCCTGCAGCGCGCATCCTTCTGCAGCCTGCATTCGCTGCCGACATGCAGTAGTCGGCCCAAGGCCACTAGCCCGTGCCCATGCCAAACAAACATGGCCATACTTGGCCGGCTAGCGCTTTCTCATACCACGGTACAGCTCTGGAGAACGATTGAAGAACATGTTCACACACAATCGCTTCTCCGGGGACGCCGCCACTGCTGCCTTTCGTCTTGCTCCGATGCACGCACTGAACTAAACAAGTCTCTGCAGGGCACGGCGCTCCCGAACCCTGCTTCCCGCATGTAAATCAACCCGCTCCATTAACTTTTAACCATTCCTCCTAGCCCGACTTCTGCCAGAACTCCTGCAGCCCACAGCCTCTTTTGCCTGCCGATAAGCCTACCAATAATCCTTCTGCGGTTGCAAGAGGTGATACAGGTGCTGCGCCCACTTTGTATCTTCGGTAACACGTCCACCCCTTGTCACTGTCCACAGTTCTCGGTAGTTCTGTGGTCGACATGGCAGATGGTTGTGACCGTTGCATTGCTGCTCGGAACATGCAATGCACCTGATGCTTGAATCCTTGGGAGCCGCATCCATCTATAATCTATAAAGTGACACGAGACGCCATGTGAGCATCGACATTGAACCGTTCTTGAGCAACCAAGCTGGGTACAACGATGTTCTCCGCTCTCTAAAACCATACATCGCATGCTGTATCGACCTTAGAGTTCTGAACCGCACATCGGCTCAGCTTGCTAGAGTCATGACAACAACGACCAACAAGGCCCACGGCTTCCCTATCGCATACTAGGATGCGAGCGTGTGAGACAGAGGACCATCCCTATATGGTCATCTGGATACACAAAAGGACTAACCTCCTTAACTCCATCTGCCTTGACCAAACATGACCATCGGACCTGGACTATGGCCGGCAACCGCTGCCGACATATGCCCATTATTACGCAATTTTTGGATCAGTATCACTCGTTCGGTCCAAGCCGACCAAGCTACTCTTAGTACTCTACACCACATGGCGGTGTCGCCTCCTCGCACTGTACTCGACCTGATTGTGCTACCACACGCAGACCCGACGACCAGGTTTACAAACCTAACGGTCTTGTGTCAGGTGCCAGTACATGTTTTGTACTCTAGTACTCCGGTTGAGCAACAATGGCCAAAGAGTCGACTCTGGGTTCCATAAGAGTGCCATGGTCAAGCGAACCGCTGTCGAAGATGGAACGACTGTCGCATCAATCACGTTCACACCCATGGACCCCCACATGCTCAATAGCATGATTATTCAACTGATCTCATAGGTTCACTCTGCATCGAAGATCTTGCAGGCTAGCTGCGGTCACAGCATTACTAGGCTGTAGGAAATAAGGTTCACTATGCTGCTGTGCCTGCAGGATGTATGGCAACGCTCTATGCACGAGGCTAGCGCAATCGGGCTCTAGATCTTTGCGAGTATGGATCGGAGCAGGAACAAACGATCGCCGTATTGCGAATGACATTTTTGAACCCGGTCATTCTGTATGTCTCTCTTGTCATCCGATCTAAGCCACAGACCGACTTGCATCATCGGACACGCATGTATGTCAGTTGCACAGACGCAGCACGTTATCAGCATGTCAAATCTGTTCAAGATACAGGTCTGAAGGACGTATGCTGTACGCGGACGCGTCAACTTGCCAGCAGCTAGTATCCGTTCATAGGTGGAACTGTTGGGGCGCTGACCGTGACACACATGCAAGACTACCCCAGGTAGGTCGTTACGCGCTGAAAGTCTATCGGCAAACAAGACCAGTCGGTAGAGCTCCCGCGTGCGTGTTCCCTGCAGTACATCAGTATACGGATATTGCAGTGACATTCCCCGAAGATCTGAGCCTTAGTGACATCTCGGATGCAAGGCCCCTGAAGTCGAGCCGCACAACGGCAGACCCGTACCTGAAGGCAATATACCTGTAATTGACAGAAGCGAGCGGCGCTGCAACGGTTACCTCTGGATTGCAGTAACACACAAGGTCATCTCGGTTATGATTACCAAGAGAGTATGGTTGTTGAACGGAGTCTTACCTCGATGCGGTGCAACTACCAATGAAAGCATATCACCTCGGCACCAACCGAACACTCAGCAATGTTTGTCAACTCGTCGGTTGGAGTGCGTCTGAGCAGCAGAAAGCTACAGCAATCATGATTACCTTGTGATGCAAGTATGATAGGTATGTATTGCGAAGGTTCCGCATTGCACCCAAGGTACCTGTAGGTGCCAGATATCGCGATTTGCTTGCGACCCGAGTACGTGGATACGCTACGAAGATGACGGTCATTACAGACAGGAATCGGCCCGTTCATCCATGGTAGGTGTCAAGCGCCTGCCTGATCCAGTGTTGCTAGTTCCGCGGCGGCTTTGCCACGACAGGGATAGGCCGATGGGCTCGGGGGGAAGCGATTATCACGTGAAGATCGTCATGGTGGTGCTGCGGGGCAAAGCTTGGTTCGCAACACGAAAAGGACGCGTCAATTACAGTAAGAGTATGTACCATGGCCGCCACTTCCACATCCGGGTTTGTTGACCCTCCTGTTGGTACTGAACAGATTGAGCGTGAAGATGCGGTGTCATCTCATGTTTTTCCCTTTCTCAGACTTCCGCGAGAGCTCCGTGACCAAGTCTGTATTTCCGCCACCCTATTGGAGCCTAGTCTGATTGCGATATAGATATACGACTACACATTCGCAGCGCAAGAGCTCAGTATAGATAGGGCCATTGAGCGCCGTCACTTAAAGTACTTCAAGCCCAGCGCTGCTGCCATACTTCTTGTGACTCGCCATAATTACTTCCTTCTCAACCGTCAAGTCGCCCGCGAAGCGCTCGAAATTCTTTTCAAAAACCATACCGTCTACCTCAGCTGCGGACCTTTTGTTCTCAAAGCGCTGTTAGAGAAGATTGAAGAGCCCAACGGACCTGGCAGACAATGGCTGAAATGGCTCAAGAAGATAGAGTTGGATTGGCTAACGCTACCCAACCTGCAACATTACCCACCAGATAGAGAAGAAGGAAGGGACGTGTGGTACTGGGAGCACGATCAAGTAGAGGTTGATGTCGACTACGTACGAGGTGCCTACTATAGCGGCCACTACGACGAGTACGACCACGAAGGCAAATCTTACGATGACAACTTCTACGACGCTTCAAACTCGTCACTATACCCATCCTTTCGCCAGCCAGCCACGACACAGTCCTCGAACGCGAACGACCCCTTCGGTTTCGCAGGCCACTACCCGTTTGCCGACCCAACCCGCGACCCCGTCCGCGAAGCCTCCGCAGCGGACATAGCCACGAAACTAGATCTCCTTGTCTCAATGGAAGTCACACCACTCTTCACATACCTCGCTTCACCCACCTTCAACCTGGACAGCATAACACTGCCTTTAAGGTTTATATCCCGCGGTTCGCACCAAAGCCGCAGCGTCTCGCGGCCAGGTTTCGCTCTACCCCTCAAGATCAGGTACTGGGTCCAAGTCTGCGTGCACGCTCTTCTGATGCTCGCTTCTTCACATACCGAGGGTACATCGACGTCAACGCCGCTCCAGGAGGTACGCGTCAAGTACGCGCCCATGGATATCTGGGCGTCCATGGAACCGACTGACGACTTGCGCCGTATTGTGGACGCTGGGGTCTGGTTCGATAGCCCAGAGGAGGGACAGGAGGTTGAGCGAGAAGGAGAAGGTGAGGCATTCCGTGCTGTGTGGGAAGGTATGCGAGCGAGGACGACACATGAAGAACGCAAGAAGTTGGGGAGGAGGTGGGGGTTGAAAGCGGACATTACGTTTCTTCCTTGGGATGGAGATATGGATAGTGGGAGGGTGGGGGATGAACTTGAGATTGTTTTTTCTAGGGATGAGCATGTTGCGATGGCGGGGTGATAGAAGACATTGGCTTTGAAACAATTGTATATCAATGAATCCCACAAAGTATGCTATTCAAGCAAGAAGAACAGGTATCATAACTCAGTAAACAAACTTTGGTGTTACATGATCACCACACTCTGACATCTAGTGCACCATGTCAATGTCTATCCTACCAAGTCCCATACTAGAACCCATATTCCGTCACATAGACGTTGAAAGAACATAGACTAGACATCGACAAAAGGAGACTGGTGCGTACATAATGGCATCCACGACACGATGATAATCTTCTACGCCACTCTGGCGCCGACACCTATCTTCAAAACCTCAGCAGTCGCTCATCCGCAGGTACCAAAAACGAAAGCCGTGGGTTCGTAGGCTGAGACGCAACCTAAAAGTCCCAGAAGCTCTTGTCCGCGCCCTTGCGTCCACCCATACCATCGCCCTCGGTCTTGATGGCAGTTCCCCTCGCGCTCCTGCTGAATCCACCACCATTCTCCTTCTTCGCCGGTTCAGGGCTCTCCTCGAAGAGAGACCACTCAGTGCCCTTGCGTCCACCCATGCCATTACCAGCAATGTTTATGCCGCGACCATCGGGTGAGTCGGCGTCAACGCCCCAGTGTGTCTTCATAGAACTACGGGTCTGGTTCTTATTCTTCGTGATGTCCGAAAGGGCGCGCGCATCGGCCGGGTCGACGTCGTTATCTGTGACGTTGTCGGAGTAGAGGCCCTGGCCTTTGTTGCTGCGTCCGCCTTTGGTGGGTGCAGGGCCGCGTTGAGCTTCGGGAGTGCCGTTATCGTCAAAGTCGAAGTGCGCGTCTTGGTCGGGGCGGGCCTTGTGGACGATGGGTCGACGAACAGGGGAGGTATCCTGAGGTGACATTGACGTTAGTATATGTTTCAGAAGTATATCAGAGACTTGGATGCAACCTGTGTCTCTGGCTGATAGAAAGCACCAACCTCGTCGTCGCTCCAGCCAAAGTGTCGAACCGCGCTGGGTAGCGTCTTGGGCTTCGACTTGTCCGGGGTGGCGAAGTCGTCGAAGTCCCAATGCGCGTCGTTCCTGTTGCGGTTCTGGTCGTGCTTGGACGGTCGTGAAGTGTCTCGTACCTTTGGCGTCTCTTCGCCTTCCCCGAAAGTGAAGTGGTCGTACTTCTTAGAGCTGGTCTTGATGCTCATAGGGGCGACTGGGTGCTCTTCCTCACCCTCCTCGAACAACCGGTTCGCCTTGTAGTGCTTTCCGCTGCCAGCCTTGGCTGGGATCCTCTGGGGTGACGGTGAAGGAGATCCAGCATCCGCGCCAGCGAACAGCTCGGAGTACTCGCGTGGAGGAGGCTTCGCAGACTGCGCGCGCGGTGCTGACGGACCAGAGCTGCGAGACTCTTCTTCGTCCACCTCGCGGGGCGCGAAGAGGGCAAGCGATGCATGCGGGTCGTTCATGGCATTGTTTGTTGATCTCCTTGAACGATCGCTAATGGAAACCTCATCTACGCCACGAGAGGCCGACGTTGATGGGCGCGACGAAGCGCTTGACTCTGGCTGTGCAGCTGCCGCGTTCGATGCAATCAAGCGAATCTGCTCGCTGCTGTCGCGGATAGGCCAGTTGCGAGAGCGCGCGCCAATGACGTCGATTTGCTTCAGGAGAGAGCCCTGGTCCCAGTACTGTCGGATCTGTGTGATCTTTCCTGACCTGTCAAAATGGACCATGTGGACCTGTCACCGTCAGTGAACGTGTGGAGAAATGGTTGGAAGGGTCACATACCATTGGGAACGTCACTGTGCGGTCTGTGACGAAGTTGTCGTCAAGGCCTGGCAGGTATGCGCCGCCGCCGTTGGTGAACTCAATCGTCGTCTCCATATCGACACTCAGGCCATTGCTGCTCTCAATCACATTCAGCACCTTCTCTTTGGTCTTTTTCAGCAGCTTCTCCTGAACAGACAAGTGCTTGATGATGGCGGTCGCGTCGTTGATGCTGGTCGTAGTTGTGACATAGTGAAGAGAGGCATTGTCCGCCAGCGCGCCCGAGGAAGGCGTCGCCAGGAACCTGGTGTACGTGTCGCGGAGCGTCATGACGCCGTATATACTAGCTATCTAGCTAATTGCTGTTGCGCGTATAGATACTGGGGCGAGTGTTGTAGCGGATCAAGTGGGGTGTGATGGTTTGTGGTGATACAAATGTTGTGTGTAAACAAATGCTGCCGGACGCGCGTAAGATTATGTAGCAAGGCGGTGGGGAAGGCGAAAGGGGAACCACAACATTGAGGGCAACAGGCTCCCATATGGCCCGCAAGAGCCCCCGGTCTTCAATCGCAAGGTGTTGTTTATGCAGGGGTCCCGCGACAAGCCCCACCTGGGTCAGCCACCTGGACGGTGCCGGACTGCGGAGATCAACGCGGAGAACAATGTCATGCAGCTAACGGCGTCGCGGTGGAGATCTGGTTTGTTGTCATATTCCATCTTCGTTTATTGACTCGCTGTTGAAACGATAAAATCGTGGACATCGGAAGTCTGCCCATGTTTGCTTCTCCGTATCGCCAATCACTGGCGTGTTTCAGATGGCTTCTTCATTTGCCGTCAAAACCTGGACGCCTACAATTTCTACTTACAGACACAGAACACAAAGTCACGGCTTATGTATACAGCAACCACATTCACTGACGACGGTCAGCAGTCCTTCGGCTCCCCTCGCTATCTCTGCCTGTAATCATGCCGTCATTGCTTGCTTTTCCCCTATGAATCATGAACTCTACATGTTTTTTCTCTGCGAGGTGAAAAGAGCAGGGACAAGCGAAATGTGAACTCGGTGAGCTGTGTAACGCGGCTAGAAGTCAGGTGGGGTATAATGACTCGTTGGAAAATCAAGTGCGGAACAACTGCAGTGTTGCTTGTAGCAGTGCTACTGAGGCAGCCGGAAGACGACTTGGAAATCGACAGCGAGAGTTGCCTCGATACACTCTACGAGCTCTTACAAAGCAGATTCAGAGCCACGTAGGCGTCTCGCAACCACGATGTATACCGTCAAGACCGCTGTACGTTCCGCGGTAGTTGGCTGCTGCTATACAAGGCCATCGAAACATGCCCCTCGACTGTTACTGTCATTCTGAAGCTGAATTCTTCCCGTCACGCTCAGATTACAGACTCTTCGATACTTTCCATTTTGGCCATAAGACGCAAATTCACCCGAATTTTGTTCATACTATCCTATGCAGCGGTCGGATACTATCTCCGAATGGGTGGAATATGACCTTCTGGACTTACTCTGCAAAGTGTCAACCACCTTCACTTGTTCATCGGTATTCAAGGGATCTGGCTATCACGAAAACCGAGAAGATTATATCATGTGAACTGTTTCTACTTGATGAATTCGAGACATATTGCATAGAGTAGCGACACAGTCTGAGCTTTGTGCAATTCACATCAGGTTGGATTAGTCTGCCTTCACTCCTGTTCAAAGGCTAAGCCTCACTACATAAAAATAATAGGCGACTTACCGAAACCCGGACCTTCCGCAGATTAGCACCGAAGAGATGCAAACAGACGCTCTACCACTGAGCCACACGCCCCAGAAGTCGCGGTCCAAGAAAGATGGCTTAGTAAGATTACTTGCTAACATAGTTCAGTGCAAGACAAAACAGTACCACTTCACCTCTCCTCTGTCTTCCGATAGAAGTGCACGACAAGGTCTTGAAGTACACAGTTTACAGGAAAAGGGATTTCACGTGTAGTGCGATTTGATGCGCCAAATAGGTATTAAGCTTCAGTTTCTGCCACATGGCCTACGGGAACGTAAAGAACCCAACCACTCAGAGCCTGTTAAGCTTCATTCCTGTAATGCGATGCCTGGTTGAACGCACTTTCAATCTCCCCTCACAGAGCAGATGTCGAGTCAAACTTGAATTTAGGTTCTACTATTGGTTGCTGCCTAGGTAGCAGAACACATATTAGTAAAAAAAAACCTTTCCAGTTTAGTAGAAAATAAGATTGGAAAACAACTTACATCCATACACAGTGTAAAGCTTCCCATACCAGTTGTACGACCCATAATGATTACCAAGGCCAGAGCCTTCAGGACGACACTAGTTCAGGATATTCTCGAATGCGTCCCAGCATCTCTGCTGATCGAATCCTCCAGGCCAAGTGAGTCTGCCTCCACCTTCAGCTTTGAGCGATCCATCATTCTTGTATAAAGCGTCACCGCAAACGTGTTGACGGGCAGCATAGAGCTGATAGCGGGATGAGGCGCGAGTGACACCACAGAGACCGTAGGCGCCGCAATCAGCGGCCGAGACCACAGCTCCAGAGAGCATTACGCCCAAGACGATGATAGAATTGAAGTGCATATCTGTGGTATTTGGGAGATTGAGGTGAGGAAGTGAAAGTCTTTGAATGGAGAGTGTCTTTTGTGACGAGGATAACTTTCAGTGGTTAAAAACCCGGAGGAATGTTCTGCTTGCCCTTGTTGTCGAACTCGACAGGGACAAACGTCTGATCCACAAGTTAGCATTGTGCATAGAGCTATGATGCATGGCACTGTAAAGAGAGTACTTACTCACTCCCCCACTGCTGTCTTCTTCTTCTTCTCTTTCTCCTTCTCCTTCTTGTCTTTCTTGTCCTTCTTCTTCTTGGGCGGCTCGGCGCCCGCCGCCTCTTTCTTCGCAGGCCGCTTGGAGGGCACGGTGGCCTCAGCCTCAACGGGCTCGAGCGGCGGAATCTGGGGCCAGAGTGCGGCAAACTCGTCTACACTGCGTTAGCCTACATCTACATCTGGATGTCGTTTCTGGATGTATAGGTATCGGAGATAACAGATGATCAGGATTGATGTTTGAGTTTTCGTTCTGGTCAACTCTCATGGATGGAATTTACCTTCGTCTCCCGCTGGGGCCGAAAAGGCCATCTTCAAGAACATCGGCAGGTGTTGGATCTTGAGACCGGAATTACCCAAGATGTCTTCCAAATGATTGATGATAGCTTTGCCATCTGTACAATCGTCGACGACAGCCTTATTGCAGAAGCACTCCACCACGATAGACTTCAAGCCTGGAAGGAGTTGTAGGAAATCATACGAGAACTGATAGTCGCCAACTTGAATCCGCTGTATGGCGGCTTTCTGCTCGGGAAGTAGCATCATGAGCCATGCCGTAAGATAGGCTGTGTTGACCAACGTGAAGGTATTAACGGTGTAAGCAAGCAACCGAGTTTCTGCGTGTACTTGTCTGCAAACTCGACTCATGCCCTGTACAGGCCATTCTGTGGGGTACCGGCGGCTAACGAGGTGAACGCTAACTAATGTTTCTGCATGTACAGCGTAAGACCATATCAGGTTTCGTATTTCTGGGGGCAGGCGTAAAAGCGCCGACTCCTCTGCATTGCGCTGGGATCTGGTAGATTCTTAGTCATGCTCTAACATGATAAAATAATGGAATCGCACTCACATCCTGAGATAGTGCTGGTTCGGTGTCGACATGACGCGTAAGTAGTGCCTGGTCGAGCTTCTTTTCGTAGGATCAGAGAAGCGTTCTGGTAAAGTATGGAGGAATTGCTTATGGCGAATATGTGGCGTGAGATAGGTGGAAGAGCAGAGCAATCATCCGTTAAGTGAGAGAGAGAGAGGCAGTTGTTAGCGGGAGCACGGACGCTACAAGATGAGGGAAAAGCGACGAAGTCAGTAGGTGAAAGGGTATATTGGAGTGATACGAGACGCTCAACCGTGTGGAAAGACGGCTTGTCCAGTTTTTGGACATACTCACGCTGGATAGAAAAGAAATGTACTCATACAAGCATACTCATCAATGGGTGCGCATCACCTAGTCGTCCGAGCCATCCTCTGGGAGCTCCCTCAGTACATCCTCGACAATGTCAATCAGCTCGTCAACATCCGGCCGCTCATTGGGCTCCAGCCTCAAACACTTCCTCACCACCTCTTTCACACTATCTGTGATCGCATCCTCAGGGTTGGCCTTTTGCTTGCCCCTCTGCATACCCTCATCTGGGAACCTCCAGTCACCGCCCAAAACACATATGCTCAGACTACCACCCGTCTCGTCTGACCTAGCCTCGAAGGGGCTCTTGCCGACTAAGCATGCGTAAAGTGTGCAACCGAGCGACCAAATGTCGACTTTGGTGTCGATGACTGAGCCGGTCTTAACGTCAAAGAGTTCAGGGGCGCGGTATGGCATGGTCGAGTGTTCGGCGGCGGTATCTTGGATTTGTAGGGCAAGAGAGCGTGAGGTTACGGGTGTTGGTGATGGCGCGAGGGAGCCGAGATCCATCAGGATGGGTGTCTTGCCGTCGTCGTCTATCATTATGTTGCCTGCGCATGTTAGTCCCACAATACATCATCGTATGAGGTGTGCGAATTGCATACCAGGCTTGATGTCCCTATGCGCGTATGCCCTCTCTCCGCCAGGCGCAATGCCTTCATGCGCCGCTGTAACTTCCGACTCTTCTAGCAGTCCTTCTGCCTCTTGTTCGTCGTCTTCCTCATGATCGCGGTTTCTCCTGCTTGGGCGCATTTCCATGCTCTCTGCAGCTTCCGCATCTGCTCTCTTTGCATCTCTCCTGACTTTCTTGGCCTTGCCCTCACTTCGCGCGCCGCCAGGTCCACCTTTAATCTTGTACTGATGCATTGCCTTTAGCGCTTTGCAGACGCCTAAGAACAGCACCATGAGTCTCCGCTCAGGGAACTTTGTGTGATTGACCAGGTTCGCGTTGATCATATCTTGTAGATTACCTCGACGGTAGTATGGGAGAAGGATGTACACAGTCTTCGCAGACGAGTCTGATTTGTCGGTCTCAACAGAGTAGTCAATCGAGTGTATAATGTTCGGGTGCGGCGAGAATAGTGTGTAGGCCTCGACTTCTTTGAGCGCCAAGCTCACGCTTTCTTGTCCGAAGGGACATCGTATCTTCTTGAGCGCAAGGAGTTGTTGATTCGAGTTATCTTGTACGAGATATACATATGAGAAACCACCCTATATCGCGATAAGTCAATTGGTTGTGTGCTAACGAGAGATACCCAACTTACCTCGCCCAGCAACCGTAATATCTTGAAACTCCGACTGTTGATTTTGAGTTGAGGTGAGCTTGGGAAGCAGACCATGCAGTTTGTGAACGAGTACACGACGTCCAGGAAGTATGTGCCTAATGAACTCATCGTGGCGATTGTTATTACGATTGCGATGTGTTTGTTTGCGAGCTGACGACAGTTACGGGAGTCGATGCCGGATAAAGGTTAGACGCGCGGCCAATTCGAATCGTCGATTATGGTTATGAAATGGAGGTTACGTTGGGGCGATGATAGGGTAATCCGAACGGAACGATGGTGAAGACGTGTTGTTTGCTAAGACAAAGCACAGGTGTGTTCGAGGATGCTGACGACGTGGTTCGTCCGTGATGCGCCAAGGGTGTGGCTAAGGTCCCGTACCCACGTTACGGGCCGAAAGCCAAATGCCACACCACGTGGGATTCACGCCTGCAATATATACCAGCCAAATTGTCTTCATTCCATCTTAGTAAGCCATCTATCTCAGATGGCGACTTCTGGGGCGTGTGGCTCAGTGGTAGAGCGTCCGCTTTGCATCTCTTTCGGTGCTAATCTGCGGAAGGTCCGGGTTTCGATCACCCGCCCGTCCAATTCTTTTGCTAAGATCAGCTCCTCTATCAAGATGTGCTGTTGACGATTTTTTGTTCATGTCGCAGCATGTCAAGAACGAAGGAGTTACTACAAACTTCATCTTTGGTGTTTGTTGACTATGTTGTCTACATTTTTTCACCTAATCGACAGGCATATATATAAGCGTATGATTGACTTGAGACGAAAGATTGGCGCAAGCTATATAACATCTTAGTGGAGGTATTTCTCGACGATATGGACACAAACTTATACTTAGAAGAACTCAAAGATATAAACACAAGAGGCCAGATCCCTCGTAATTGTATCTCGACCCGCCGACAATCTATTCAACCTCATTATTTCTTACCCCAACAATGACATTGATCTTAACACGACACCGAACTCCACGGAAGCAATCATATCGCCCCCTAGAACAGGTATCTCAACTGCTACGCTAAATACAGAGGGTATTGTAGTTTTCTCATCATCACCTTCCCAAGTCGACATCGTCCCACTGCTCGCCTTGTCGTCTCCCCGCCAGAAACCCCTAGCAGCCATTTTACTATATTTCCCTCAGGGCCAAACATTCTGCGGCCTCTCGTCAAAAGCAAAATCAACCTTCTCATCCAACACCTCCAAGAAATTCTCTTCTGCACGATTGACATCGTACAACGACCTTGCAGTGTCCTCGCATTGATGATACCACATCCTCTCGAAATTGTACTCTTCTCCCTCCTTGTCGGGCATTATCGCCCACTCGGGTATCGCACACGTGTCCTGTTCGCCATCCATGTACCACCAGAACCTCATCATGTCGTCCCTTTTACTGCGCCAGTTGTCGCGGTTCCACTTCCTTCTCATGGGTGAGTGCTTGTCCCATCCGCGTATAAGACTGCGATAGTGCACAATGGGGTGGATGTATTCGTTTGTATCGCCCATATCACGAAGTTTGACCCACTTCTGTGCTTTCCTTCTAGCGTCGTATATCTCGACTTCTTCGTGACCTGGCTTACGCGCACGTGCTCCAAGGAAGTGGTAGAAGCCGCCATACGAATCTACGAGAGGGCCTGTGCCCCAGCTAAAGTCGAAGTTGGTGTGTTCGTGTGGAGGGTCACGCCGCGGAGGTTTGAGTTCGTCGCATGTGAGACTGAAGCTGGGTAGTTTCGGTAGTTTGTCCAGGAACTTCTCAAAAGAGCCCTCATGGTGGTAGGTACATGAGTAGCGGAGGCGGAAGAGCCAGCGCGTGTATTGAGCCATAAAGAGAGAGAAGGCATGTCGGTCAATGGTAAGATGAGGGGAGATGACTTGGAGCATCCAGCATAGAGTTGCTGTAGAGATATCTAAGCAAAGATTAGTATGTATATCTTGCGGGTATAACACAATATCGCCTACTTTCGGAATCTCCTTTCATGTCGCCGAAAGCGTCTTGTGATCCGCCGCCGCAGTTGGTATGAACACCTGGACACTAAGAGTAACATCGTTAGTG
>Ga0268250_10000355_pt1 | contig 22411 bp, 28 predicted proteins | sample AgamicAsSfe_FD_200448 | JGI IMG/M metagenome (GOLD analysis project Ga0268250, IMG submission 200448) | Agave microbial communities from Guanajuato, Mexico - As.Sf.e (v2) (version 2) | ecosystem: Host-associated > Plants > Phyllosphere > Phylloplane/Leaf | place: Guanajuato, Mexico | collected... | reverse complement strand
TAACTCGGCTTCCACCCCCTCATCCACCCATCAACCTCCTTCCAGCTCCATCTAAACTTCCCCTCCTCATCCTTCAACGGGACAGGCTTCCCCACCACAAGCACCGGCTCCGCGCCCTCGGAGAACTCACCGCTATCATCGGACGCAAGCACGCCGAGAACAGGCGCAAGCGGCGGCGTCATGAGTGACGGTGGTGTCGAGTGTAGTTTCGTGTGCGCATGGGGCGCGCCTTCGCGGCTTCCGACGAGGGTGCGTTCCGAGTCGACGCGCACGCTGACGATACTTGCTTTTGCGAGGTTGTGCGCCAGGAGGGCATCAGACTCCCTGCGGCTCTCCCTTGCAAACCACCAGAATTGTGCCGCCACAGCCGCATCGAGCGCAAGGACGCCTGCCGCGCCTAGGAAGAAAGGGGCGGCGTTGGACAGCCAATCAATGCGGATGCTGCCGGCATGGGAAGCCCAGCCGTGGCAGCCGTGGGCGGGATAGGAGGACCAAGCTAGGGGGTTCAGGAGGAGAGAGAGCGAGTAGAAGAGGTTGCCGAAAAAAGCGGCGATGAAGAGGGAGATGCTGAGGCCTTGAGTGGAGCGGCGGGAGTGGTTTTTGAGGAGTTGTGGGAGGCGGGAGAAGAGGTACAGAGCTGTTGAGGTCCAGGAGAGGAGTGGACCGAGGACGGCGGACCATGTTGACATTTCTAATTCGTGGTGGTCGTGGGATAAGAGGTGGTGAGTTGAGGAGGGGACCGGAGATGCGTTTGCCAGGGCTAGGACGATAGTGGCGAGGAAGAGGACGGTTCGAGGTGACGGGGAGGGAAGTTGGTCTTTTCGTTGCAGGCGGTGGAGTCTGCGGTCGTTGTTACGACCACGAGGTTTGGCCATTGGCGATAGTGTCGACTCGGCGATACTTGCAGCATCGTCGTCTAACCGAGTGGCGATTGATTGAAATGAGCCGTAATGTGGTATTGCGAATATGCCTTCTCTTGCTCTATGTTGTGGGATCTCCTTTGGCTTTGTTGGCGATAGCGGTCCTGTCTTGAAGATATGTTGTTGCTGTTGCATTTGACTGTCAAATCGAAGATGTGGCTCAGACTGTGCTCTTGCGTCTATTCCTGGATATATTGCTGTCGTGATGTTGCTGTCGTCCTCGAAATCATTATTCCGCCTCTTTCGCCATAGTAACCGGACGGGCCGGCCGTGCTTTAACTTCTCATACCATATCCATTGCAAAACGAGCATAGAATCGACCTAATCGTGGTTGTATCAGTTGTGGAATCTCTGAGGTATTCACCCAAGATGCTGGCAACTTACAAAACTATAGTAACCTCCAATGATAATCTGCCAACTCGCCTGCCTCGTCAATATCGCCCCAGATAGATTGCTTATATCCCCTGCACACCACTCGACCAGAAAGAATATACTTAATCCAGACGTTGACTTGATCTGGAAGTTCTTGTACAACTGCGGCAACTGTGCGAACAGCCATGATATAATCGAGAGAGTGCCCAAGAGGACAGAGATAAACGCTAATGGTGTAGGTATACAGGTATTCGTGAATGAGGATATCCAGGCTAACGCTGGCGATACTGGTGTGCAATGTGGAGGCAGCTGGTATGCCGCCAGATTGTGAACATTATCGGTCCATGCTGACGTTGTGTTGTGGTTCATAGTCCAGAGAGAGTCGGTGATAATATGATGCCGGCCGAGAGTTGTAAGTTACCAGTATCTTGCACGGATAAGCTTCTTGTCCTGCGATGAGGTTCGTAGGTGAAATCGTCGACGGGGTCGGCCAAGATTAATCTTTGTCAAGTGTTGGTGATTCCTCTCTTGTTATGATTCAACAAGCTAATGTTATTCCTCCTCTTCCCGTTGCGACGTCGGTGCCCGGCTGAAACACTGGACGGATAAGAGAATTCTATACGAGAATGTGTTCCAATCTCCAGATATCTTCGAACGAGGTGATGAGGTGACGTTGCTTAGTCGGAAGAGACAGCATATAAATGTGAGACAACAAAAGCCAGCCTGCTCTTGCTTATCTCGCTATGACATATTGGATACGATAAGTAATGCATCGTCTGTGTGGAAAGATGGCTTGGCAGTACATAACAACAATGCGGGGTATCAAAGTCTATTTATGTAATTAGACCTTCCCCAATTGGAGCTCAAGACGAAGGCGCTTGATATGTGCACAGTTATGTCATACTACTACCGTGAAGTTGTGTAGTGTTTTCATATTCTGTGCAGAGATCTCCAAGAGTCTGCTTGCAAATGCGTCACGGGAATGTCGTCTGCATCCCCGAAGCAAGACATTCGGATTTACATTAAGTAAGGAACATTAGATATTAACTATAAATGGTCACCAAGAGGACACATCATCTGTCTCAACATCACCAATAACCACGCCTTACCATACAGTGCAGGGACTGATGATGGACCTCTCATCAAGATGTCCAGTATGGTACTGTGATATCTCCTAGGAAAGTCCGGCGAGCATTCCGGCTCCGACTTATGATCTGGTATCGAAAGACACCAACTTGTTTTATAGTCACAGAGTGACAGTTTATATTGTCTGCTGCTCAACATCATCCTCATCTTCCAGAGTATCGTACACAATAGGCTTCTTCTCATAAGGCGGCCTGCATCACCCTATTAGCCTTTCCCCTTTGATCGTACACTAGTATACAAAAAAGCAAGATGAGACAACCATCAACGCAACTTGACGCAATGCAATGCAATCGTTTGCGCCAAATCCATCAAGGATTAACCTACAATGCGTAGTTCTTGACTCCGACAATTGCAGCAGCACCGACTGCATATCCCCAAAGAAGTGTGCTCCAGCTACCTGCCTGTCCGACAGCAAGCCCAACAAGGTCATACACCAAGCAGCCACCGAAGATCCAGTCGGAAGAGGCAGCACCAAGACCGAAACCGACACCCGTGAGGATCTTGACGAGGTTGGACGGGTTCGCGTAGTTGCCAGGTCCAGTGTAGTATGCAGCAGAAGTGTTGTGAAGGAGGTCAAGCACGCCGATACCAGCAAAGGTCTTGGCGACGACGTGGGTCAGGATGGAAGAGGTCGAGTTTGTGTTCATCTTGCCAAGGCGGAAGGCGCAGTAGTAGACTTGGGCGAAGGTGTTGATGATGACGAAGATGTTTGAGATGTCGAGACGGTTTGCGTTCCAGAAGAATGCCCATGCTGAGATGAAGGGTCAGTGAGCTGGCAAGTTGGGGGAACTCTGCATAGACTTACTGCCGATGCAGAGATTGCCGAGAACGTAGTAAGGAACAAAGTCGTTGATCTGATCTAGCTCAGACTTTTCGGTGCTGTTCTTGGGGTTCATCTTGTAGAGACGGTACAGCCAGAGACCTTGGAAGAACTGCTGAGGAGTAAAGAAAGCTCCAATGAAGCTGGAGGTGTGTTAGTAAGGGTCGCATTGGCATGGGCTGATCACACTCACTAAGGATTGGGACTGAAGAAGGACAGGTTACGGTCGTGGACATCCTTCATGTTCGGCGAGGACAAGCCTCCATAGATCTGGCAACCGAAGTTGTACGCGAAGGCAGCAGGTGCGATCCATTTGGAGGTGCTGTAGGAGAAGATGCCAGCCATTCTGAGCTATTTGTGAATTTGAATTAAGATGTGTTTAAAGTGAGAGGACTTTTGCAATGTAAGGAGCAGGAGCGAAGTAGCTCTCGTCAGCTATCGACTTCACGATATCACGATCAACGCGTCATAGGTCCCGTGAATCTTGGTTGCCCCGCCCCTGACGCTGCCGCTCTCCATTTGGATCTGATCATCGATGGACGAGCACTTCGTGTTGCTACATAAAGTAGCATGCAATTGGTATTGTCCGAGCAGAAAGACATTAGCATATTGATTCAGTAAAGGAGGACGGCGCGATATACCACTCTAATCATGCTCAAGACGTGACGAGCACCGTAGTACACTTCATAGGGCCTTCCCGGGGTCGAACGTTAACTCTGGCCCCCAAGCACCGTATATGATCATACAGAGGCCATTATTGGGATTACTGCCCAAAGCTATTTGATTATGGCCAATCTACCACCTCCTTCACGACTATAGGCTGTATACTAATACTGTTTTGTGTTGTTGCCAGCTTCCGATGTGTCCGCACAATCAATGTGGGGGACTATGATGCGGCTTGATTAATAAGCTCAAAAGTCGTCGAATCTCTTCAGACGACATCCAGACGACTTCTCAGAGCTCCTGCTATCCTGATACTTTCGAGTTTACGAATCCCTTCCCAAGCCCAATTCACAGCTTTCGACGAAATAGTAAATATCTACTGTGTGTACGCTTCCCCTCAAGCTTGTTGTTCATATATCTGCTTGGCATCATTTATACTGACCCTCATCAGATAACCTCCCTCAACAACATGTCGACCTCGATCCCAAAACAGTGCAAGGCAGCCGTCTTTGAAAAGGCAGGCCAACCTCTGGTTATCAAGGATGTCGATGTCCCTCAGCCCCAGAAGGGTGAAGTTTTGATCAAGGTCCGCCACTCCCGTCCTCAAACCTTATCACGCCACTAACCTCGCCAAGGTCATCGCCTGTGGTGTCTGTCACTCCGACAGTATGTTCGGGACTGGTGTATTCGGTGACATGTTGTACGTAGCGCCCTAACCTCTATAGTCAATTCTGTAATGCCACTAATCATCCCCCTCTGTAGTCCACGCATCCCAGGCCACGAAGTCGTCGGCGACATTGTCAAGCTCGGCGAAGGCGTCGACAAGTGGTCCGAGGGCGACCGTGTTGGTGGCCCTTGGCACGGAGGGCACGATGGAACGTGCAAGCAATGCAACCGCGGCAATTTCCAGATGTGCAGCAATGAGGCCATCAACGGTATTTCCCGCGATGGTGGATGTAAGTTTGATTCAAAGCTCACATTGTGTAGAGTTGAGGTGAGATACTTAGTATACTGATCTCTGGTAGACGCAGAGTACTGCACACTCCGCTCCGAGGCAGCCGTGCGCATTCCAAGCGACATCGACCCAGTCTCTGCGGCTCCTCTCCTCTGTGCAGGCGTCACCCTGTTCAACGGCGTCCGCAACATGCACATCACGCCCGGCGATATCGTAGCGGTACAAGGTCTGGGCGGTCTCGGTACGTTGACACGATACTCACACATCAACTCCTTCCAGCGTACTAGCCACCACTAACGCCCACTTCGCCTACAGGCCATCTCGGACTCCAATACGTCCGTAAAATGGGCTACCGCACCGTCGCCCTTTCCTCGTCGGACGCCAAGCGCGACTTTGCCTTCAAGCTCGGCGCGACCGATTACATCGACACGAGCAAGGAATCCGCCTCCGAAGCCCTTACCAAGCTGGGCGGTGCGGCGCTCATCGTCGTCACGGCGCCAAACCCGCAGCTCGTGGGTGATCTTGTAAACGGACTCGCGCCTTTGGGCAAGTTGCTGATTTTGGCACCTGTGGGCGATGTGCCGGTGAACTCTGTGGCGCTCATTGGCAAGGGCGCGAGTGTGTGGGGGTGGCCTAGTGGTGAGTCTGGTGTGATGGGAGGGGCTGAGGAGCTATGGTACTAATATGTGATAATAGGTCACGCGCTGGACACGGAGGAGGCGATTCAGTTTGCGCAGACTCATGACGTGAACTGTATGATTGAGGAGTTCCCGCTTGAGAAGGCGAATGACGCGCTCAAACACATGGAAGATGGAAAGGTGCGTTTCCGCAGCGTCCTCGTAATGGGAAAGAAGTAGGTTAATGTGTGTGAACCTATCCTGCTGGGTAACGAAATGGACGATTGTAGCAATCATATAGTGCAGAAAGGAGGAATTGGTGATCTTTGCCCCTTATTTGGATGTATACCGTACTACCTCTTTTGGCGACACGTGGCGAGTCATACCATCATACAGTCCACGGTGGCATTTCAGTGAAGATATTGAATACTGAGGGAGGGCAATCAACCATGAAACAATGTGTAAATGTGAGGGAATACCAAATGTCTTGATTCATATGTATTGTAATACGAAAAACATCTTCCAAGTATATGCCCTTCCCCGTTCTTTCATCCTACAGGCTCTACAGACCATAAAAATCATTCTAGAATCGTCCCAAATCCGTGCAAAGATTCTTACAACAAGCTGAAGAGCACAAACGCAGCTGCAACGATAGCTCCAGTGGAGCCGACAGTAACAGCGCTCGCAGCACCCTTGAACGGCGCAACGCTCGTTCCAGAGGCAGAAGCAGCAGCGCTCGTGCCAGCAGCAGCAGAACCCGAGGCAGCCACACTTCCAGCGGCGACGCTTGTGGGCGAAGCAGTTGGGCTCGCAGCCGCGGCAGATGATGCGGAAGCTAGGATGGAGCTGTAGAGCGAAGACGAAGCAGTCGCGACGGACGCAACAGAGCTGTCAGCTGCAGCTGAGGACTTGGCGCCAGGGGAACCACCACCAGCTTGGGACGCAACAGCGGAGCTGGACACGGAGACCATGAGGTTGGAGGGTGTGGCGGTGCTCTCCTTGGCGCTTAGGGAAGCGGCGGAAGAGCTGATAGCAGCGGAGGCGGAGCTGCCCGTGGCGGTGGCACTGCCGGAGGCGGAGGCGGCGGAACCAATGGCGAGGACGGTGCTGTGACCTGCGTCTGAGCTGGAGCCGGCGGCTGATGTGGCAGACGCGGAAGCGGAAGCTGAGCCGGAAGAGACTGAAGCGGATGTTGCAGTCGATGATGCGGCAGAGGATGAGGAAGACGAAGAAGAGGTGGTTGCATTGCAGGTCAAGTCGTAGAGAGGTGTGCTTGATCCAGTGGTGAGACCGAAACTGGGAGATGCACCAGCATCATTAAGAGTGTACCACCATGTGTTGGTTTCGCCGAGAAGCTTGCATGCAACACCTTGCCAGTAGGACTCCGCGTCTTCTGTGGAAGCATCTGCTTGTCCAGAGACAGGACCGCTGACGGGCCAGCCAGTCTCTGTTACCCAAACTTCCTTGCCTTGGGCGGCGGAGACAGTCTGTTGGTAGGCGCTGAAGAACAAATCTGGACCTGCGGCGACACTGTTGGCCTGGGTGGACTGGAAGTAGGGGTATGCGTCCATGCCGAGGCTGAAAAGAGTTAGTATGTTCTAGCTGTAGTGGGAAAAAGGTGCTACTCACAAGTCAGAAGCGCTGACAACAGCACTGTTGGACCCGTTGACCCAAGCAGTCCAAGTGTCAACGTGGCCGACAGGAACACCAGAAAGACCGGTTCCAGCAATAGCAGAGCGGACCTGAGAGATGTAATTGACAATATCGGTGGGGTTTGCACCAATTCCAGCCATGGCCTCAATGCCAGTAGGAGATTCGCGGTACAAGTCCTCGGACCCAACACTGATACCCACGACTCTTGATGTAAATTCGGAGCCGTATTGTGCGATAGCGTTCTTCAAAGCCGTGATCTCATTGTCGACGGTTGCCTGTCCACCAGAACCCCAGACACCGAGGAGAAGGCTGACATCTTGCTGGATGGCAGCAGGAATGGCAGAAGAAGGGTTGGAGGCGGTGTTCTGCTCGATTGTGGTGTAGAGACGAGCGCTGGTGAAAGCACCGGATGTGCCTACGAGGGACTTGGCGAGGGCGAACTCTGTTGCGAAGTCTGTGCCGGCACCGTAGTTGAAACCTTGGTAGATGGTCGCTGATGCAGAGGAGGCGCCGGCGGCGAGGGCGAGAGTGTACTTGGAGAGCATCTTCGGGTTGACTTTTAGTGTTGTGTGGAAAGAGTGACTATGGGTGAATTTCGTTGATGTAAGGACAGTGAAGCTGCTTGGGTTAGTAAATAAGTCGAAGATGAAAGAGTGGATGAAGAATGAGAACACTCGAAGATGACGAAGAAGGAAAGAGGTTTAAAATAAGAAGCAGGCTGGCTTGTCAAACTGGAGCTCAAAATAGACCCTGTGCCAGTGGCCTGGTTGACGGCGGGTGTCGTCAAAACACTGAACAGTGAACACACCGCCTGAAACTGGACTAGTCCCAGATTTGCTCCGAGGTGTGGACCCTTCAACATCAACGGGCGCGAACGGCAATCAGGCACCCTGCCTTTTGCCACCATTCAATATTTTCACGTCTTCACGACAATGCATTTGTGTGATGTTCGTCAGCGCGAACAGAGCTACAGCTTGGCGGAGGCGAAGCTCAAGATTGTGAGCGGTATTCTGAGCACGATATACGATATACTGTGCTTTTTGGTCAAGAGATCAGGATGATCATCGAAACTTGAAGCGCCGGCGCGATAGGACTATCCCCACTGTTCCAATGTTCCTGCATGACTGTGCGTGCGTTGCCTAGAGTGAGTGATGATGGCGGTGGATGCGTGACTGTTCCTCCGTCATCTGCGCGTATACACATCGTGAGTGCCTAGGTCGTGTGAGTGCAGGACGTTGCAGCCTGCATCAAGAAACACTCCGTGCACATTGCAGCTTGTCATCAGTGTTCGGACGACGATATGTAGGCAGGGTAGCAGCACATAACAAAAGTATTGAACGACGTTGATCCTCCACATTGTCTCATTGTCTGCTCCGTTCTCCATTGTTCTCACTCAACGAAATGATCAATCAGTCTCTCTAATCAGCTGCCTGCTGTCTCTTCTCATCCATAGACATAGGGCGATACTGGTATATGCCTAGAGCCTGCAGGAACCCGGCACACGCATTGGCTGCAACAACAGGCATACTCTCTGCAAAAGCATCTGCGTAAGCTTGTTGAATCGCCCTATACTGCTCAGAGGTCAGGCTGTGAGCATATGCTTGCAACAATGACAGAACACAGAGCCAGGTACACCCTTGAGCTCCCTGCCTCTCGACAGCGCCTAGACTGCACGTCGATGCAGCGATGCCGATACTGCCGCCGAATACACGCGCCTGGGCTGTGATGCCTCGTGCACCTGCTGTACAAAAACTAGCACGATACGGTACGACATTCTTCGCGCTCTGATGTCCATACCATGGTCTGCAGGTCTGCTTTCGAGTACAGCAAGCATAGTGTTACTCGAGATTGACAAGCCAACCCCAAAGCCTATAAAGACCTGGAAGCCGGATACCTTACCCTGGAGTGCCGAAGAGGAGACACTCGAGAGTAGACCTGATCCTATTCGGCAGCAACTATGGTGACTAGGAAATTGTTGTTTCTCCTACCACCTGACAACTTTCCTCCAATTACACTCCCAATCGCTGCAGATCCAAGCATGGGAAGCAGGGCAATACCTGCAGCCAGTGCAGACTTCTGATATGCAACCAGAAAATGTATCGGAAGACTGTAGATGTCCGAGAAGTGAGCAAAGCCAGTGGTGATTGTGCATAGCACACCGGCTAAGTAAACACGCCGTCGCATGAGTTGTGGAGGAAGTAGAGGCGTCACGGAGGAGGTACAGAGGTGAGCTAATCAGTTGTGTGCAGAGACCGTGATATTCCAGCAAGGCTCCCACAGCCAGACAAACAAGTCGAGACATCTCGTACAGAACGCAGCATGGCGCGGCTTCTATATTGGCGCATGCTGATGAAGAACATATGACCGCAGCCGATTATGCCCGTATGCATGGACGTATGGACACTGCACGGTGGTAATGCTTGACCCTCCGCAGTGCATGCACACATCTGCCTGACCTCTTGTATCTCGTAGGTCACCTTCGGAAGCAGAGCTTACGCTGTGAGACGAGGTTGAGCGCGTTATCAGACGAGCAGTGTACCACAACTCGACTGCTGTACGCTGAGCACTTTTAAGTATTGTAGCACATGACTCGCGCATGCAGTTGCCAGATTGGGATGTTTCAGCTCAGCTACCTTGACTTCGGCGAACGTTCCTTTCTCGTCTATATTTCTGGAACATTGAGCACGCTCACGACGCGGTCTAGGGCGCTCCCAACTCCCGTGTAATTGTCTCTCAGGTATGTGTCATCATCGTGAGCAGCTCATGGCCGTATGTGAGGTCTCAGCATGAAGAAATCAACGTACGATACGGAGACCTGTCGCTTCATTAGTGTCGCGTGGTACAATGACTCATGAGAAGCTCTACACTCCACTCCAACCTGGTCATATACGACTTCTTAATTTACACGTCCCGAGGTGCCAAGGGGCTGAGGAAGTTGTCTCATGTTCACTATCATGTATAGCTTTGGGCCAACCTCTCGAGTTCATCTGCTGCCATAGCTTCGGCAGAACATGGTGACAAGTGGCACGAGCTTTCTACGGCTCGGTGGGACTACAAACGCTTGTTCCCGCCCATGCATATTACGGTGAGGAAGCATCGTGCAGGATTGTCCCAGGCACGGAAATTGGCAACCTCCGCAGCAGTTGTCACCAAGACTGAGGCAGTTCATGATAGCTATGTAACACTGTCTTATGTTTGGGGATCATCCACGCAGAACAAATAAGTACTTGTTAATGGTCACCGCTGCATGGTGACAGACAATCTGTACGCCGCACTTGAACGCCTACAGCGCTTTGATGCGATTAAGCGAAGAATGAAGGTTTGGATAGATGCACTTTGTATCAATCAAAATGACCTTGAGGAGCGTGCTACCCAGATTCAATTGATGCACCAGATCTATGCACAAGCACAACACGTCGTCATCTGGCTAGGTCCTGAGACACCATCGACTGAGCTCGCCTTTACTGCAATCAGTTATATTTTCGAGCGACGATAAGAAGGACTGCAGCACACTCGGCCACATCAGGTATATTTTCCATTCGTCCAGTATATCATATATGCGAACACTCTTCAATTCACGACTTCGGTCATGCTAGGTCTGTGGCACTTATTTTCTCTTCCATATTGGCGCCGTGTCTGGATCGTACAGGAGGCTGCCTCGATGAATTCCGAGTGACCGGTGATGTGGGGTTCATTCTGTATCTCGACTCGCCAGCTTCTCAGAGCGGCTCAATACATCGATACACATGCAGGTCTAAGCAGGGCGATCACCTACGCCATGGGAAACCATGTACAACAGCAGTCAGGTGGACTGAGGCAGGTCTTTACCGGGAATCGTTCTTTACAAAACAGACAGACTTCGCCGCGAAGGCTGTGGAAACAGACCCTGCAAGTGTTACGATCATCGAGTAGTCAAGCACACCCGGACGGGAACCTCAACAGCATGCTTGATGTTCTTAGATTGATTCAACTTGCAGATTGCACAGATCCGAGAGATAAAGTGTTCGCAGTCCTTGCGATGCCAGCTCTTCGACAGCAAGTGCAGATGCAGTCGGACTATACATGCAGACTCGCAGAAGTGTTCAGACTCTTTTCCATGCACCTGTTTCACAACGGTGACCTGAATGCATTGAGATCAGTCTAATCACCAGTCGCACCACTGCATACTACTTGGCAGTTCAAGTACAAGCCTTGTACGAGCTCCTCGATTCTAAGGATGAGGATAGTCATGCACGGTCCTTTTCTACCACCGAAGAATTTGTTGGAAAACTGGGACACACTGAAAGAGTCCTTGAAAGGCAGACGCCCGAGAAAGACAGCCGTCACAGCCTGTACCCACAGCTTGCCTTCCTGGACCATATGTTTGGAATGTCCCACAGCACCAGTGCTTCCTCTACCTGACCAGTTTCAAGCAGGCATTTCGTTTTTTTGCTCGAGTTCCCATTTCGACGAGTATCTCGGGTGGCATACTGACAGCAAATGGTGTATTTATAGACACACTGACAACTTTATCAGCTTTTAATGCACGAGAGGACAGCGAAGAGTACCCAGTCAGTGTTGAAACAGAGAGCATCAATAGAATTGGAAGTCTAGAGGGTGCGCAAGAAGCATTGTGTCGTACACTTCTAGCTGACACAATGCCGGATGGCTTGCCAATATCACCTGAATCGAGTCTTCGCCATATACTTCTGGATAGGCAGCTGTGGACCTCTGCTAATTGGGCAACAAGGAGCTGGAGCAAAGGTTACGATCTCGAGGACTTCTTCCATCGCAACAAAGAGCTTCGTGTTTGCAGCTTCCCGCTCAGCAGGCTCCTTGTTTCCACTGACGTTGAAAGAGCGGCTTTCTATGAAGCCGGAAAATTAGATCTCATTACTCGTGCTACTAATGTGCTGGCTTGGAGACGCCTTGTATGTACTGCTAAAGGCAAGATTGGTCTTGCTCCAGCCAATGCCCAGCAGAACGACCGAGTGGTAATGTTGCAAGGTTGCAACGTGCCGCTAGTTCTGCGCAAGCAGGAAGACATGTGGAAATTGATTGGGGAGTGCTATATCCACGGCATCATGAGAGACGAGGCGGATGCATTCGACGACGAATGGACAAAACGCATCGAAAGTATCAGCATCACTTGATCAGGTTCTGATGAGGGTGGTATGGATACGAAACATGATGGGGCGCATAAAGGGTATGTTGTCTTTGTTGCGGGTGAGGTTTGGAGGTGGTGTGACTGACTGATTTTGATGTGGTAGGCTTCTCGTGACGATGGGGACGAGGGTGACGATATATAAGTATGGCCGGTTTGAGACGGTTTGAACATTTGATGCAGGATATTTGACGTGGAAGGTATATTTTGAGAGTACATAATCGCCAATAATAATCACATCCTCGGATACTGCACAGCTCTTCGCCAAGTCCTTGTGCTGAATGCTGTTATTGCTTCAGTTTACATCGCCTTCCGTGCTGTCTGATCACACAAGTACATTGTCGAGTATTTGCGATATCATCTCGATCATATTCCGACATATCAGCATGGCTAGCAAGTATGTTATGGTCGTCAAAGAACACACATGTGTTGCCTTGCACTTTCGCCCTCGACCCGCGTGTGGCGCTGTAACCAATGCCTAAGTTGTGCTTGGACTGTCCATGTAGATATCAACCCAACCAGCCGCCGATACTCCCAGTTCCCCTTCCTCGTTTCTCCTACGACCTTTCCGCACCTGTTGAACTCCTGCCTCTTGTACGCACGCCTCACCACGCCTCCACAACCTCCTCAAACACCCTCCCCACAACGCCCTTCAGCAACTCAACTATTGTCTCATGATTCGTTCCGGGCACAGTCTCGCTTTCATACTTGATGAACTCGTCTATCCTTGGCTTGCTCGTGCTTGTCCTTGTGGCTATGCTAGAGCTAGACTCGGCATCTGCGAAACACTGATCAAAGTACGTCTTCCCACCCGCTCCAATCAGCATGTCCGAGGCGGCGAAGAAGGCGTGGATGTGTAGGCGAGTGTCGGTTGTGTTGTCGTTGTCGTTACCTTCTTCTGCCTGAGCTCCAGTTTCCGCTACTGCAGATGTAGACCCAGGTTCGACTGGCTCATGGCTAGCAGTGCCAATTGTAGAGAGCTCAGATCGAAACTGCCCCTGACGCGCAGGTTCCATACTGACTATGCTGGCGACGCAGTCTGGGTAGGAAGCAGCAGCGCCCCAGCACGATGATGGCATATTTTTCAGAAGGTTGAATGGGGCTTCGTCGTTGACGCCGCTGGAGGAGTGGGAGATTGTGTCAGCTAGACATTTCGATCCGTCTCGAATTCAAGCTCGAGTAAGGGCAAGACTTACAACTCCTCAGCAAAGAGGTACTGCATGACCACCTTACCCAACTCCTCCTTGGCCTCCTTGTCGACCCCAAACAATTTGAGATACTTCTCTCTCTCCTCCTTGCCCTTACCCTCATCCTCCACACCAATCCCAAAAAGCCCACCCACAGCATCAACAACACCCCCACTCCACCCCGCCACCGGTCCAACACTCTTGACCAGAAACCTCTGCACATCACCAAATCCACCAATCCAGCTACTAGGCAACTTGGTCGCTGCGCCTAGAAGTCCGCATTTCGAATACGTGGGATGGACCCACGGGACGAGGAAAGCAGCGTAGGGACACGTTGGGTGCAGGAAGGGACGGAGCTGGGGCGAGGCGAGTGTGTTAAGGAGGTGGATGGACCCGGCGGAGACGGAGAGAAAGGCTGTGTGGCGGATGCCGAGGTGCGTGAGAATGGAGTGCGTAGCGGTGAGGACGTGGGTGAGGCGCGTGGAGGGGGCGCAGCGTGGGGTGAGACCGAAGCCGGGGCTGCGGGTGTTAGTCCGGTGGTGGGTGTTGAGCCGGGTGGAGGCGATGGCAGACGGACATGGAAGAGGGGAATGTGTGCGATGATGCTGGCCTGACAAAGCGGGCTAGGCACGGAAGATTAATGCCGTTGGGGCTGATGGTGCGGAGACGTGCCCATAGGCATGCTTGCAGATGAACCAGCTACGCTATATCACCACACCATTCACTTCACGCACAGTACAACACATACCGATCCATCAATATCACTCTGATTCCCGTCGTCCTAGCCAGATAATCATATCCAGCCAAGAAATACCTACTCGCGACCATCGGACCATGTATGAACAGCGTTGGCATATCATCAGCGCCAGGATCGTTGAAATTAGAGGTCGTGGCGAAAGACACCTCAAGCTGAGTGTCACTCTCGGGGGATGGGTAGGTCGTCCACTGGTGGAAGCAGCGATTCGCGGCGTGAGTGATGGCGTAGTCGGACGCTGAGGCTGAGGATGAGGATGGAGGGTGAGCCATGTCTGTTGGCGGTGAGACCGTGATAGTGGTAGAGGACGAGCGATGATGTGGGCATTGTGATGCATCTGATAGCGAGGTGTAGTAAGCATTGATAGCAGAGCACGTGGCAGCATAAGGCTGTGCAACCTATCTGGGCAAGAGCTGAACGAGGAAGTCTTGTTGTCGGCGAATAGAAAGGCCGGATAATGCTCGGTTGTACTTTGTAGGAAAGTTACTAATACATTGATCTGGAAGGCATTGTATAACCCGACATGGTCCATTTCAGTTGATAGTCTTCAGTCAGGTAGAACAAACTACTAGAGCTTTGCCTTGTCCCCTTCCAGCATGCCATATTCTGCACGTCCAAATGTCTCATATGCTTTCGCTCCGGGCCTCAACCACATCAGCGTATCACCATTACTCGACCCTTTTGCAATCTTACTCAAGTCCACGCCTTCCTGCCTCAATGGCACCTTGTTCTGCTTGTTGTTATGCATTGGGCTCATGTCGCTGACCACCCTCAGAAAGACAGGAACCGCGTACTTTGGCAACCTCGCTTGCAGAAACTTCGCCAGTGCGGCATAATCAAATATCGAACGTGCTGACTCCTCGATATGTATCGCAGCACATCCAGCGCGTCCATCATGTTTCGGTACCAGTACACCATACACGTTTGCTTCTACAATGCCAGGAAACGTGCCCATTACTGCTGCAACCTCTGCTGTGCTGACATTCTCCGACTTCCATCGGAAAGTATCGCCCAATCGATCGAGGAAGTACCAGCGTCCATCGTCCCGGCGTAGCGCATCGCCGGTGCGGTAGTACAAGTCTCCCTTCACGAATACGTCGCGCACGAATTTCTTGCTAGTTGCGGAAGGGTTCTTGTAGTAACCTGCGAAGGCGGAGGTGTCGTTGTCAGGCATTTTGACGATAATTTCACCACCGACCGAGTATGGAGAACGAGTGGCGAAGCCCGTAACTGGGTCACGACCGATATCACCAGTTTCGTGATCGATCACGACAGGTATCCAGATGTTGTGGTATAATGCCCGCACAATGGCGCCCTGGTGCCCTACGCTGGTAGCCAGGAATTCACCTAAGTGTGAGAGGATCAGCTAGATTGTTGCTTTACTACAGATTGTACTTTTGACTCACCTCGACAGCTGTAATTTACCATTCCGAAAATCCCCTCACTTGAGTTGAAGAACTCGCTGATTATCTCTATGTCGAAGCGCCGCTGAAACTTCAGCCACACATCTGGACGCATGCCATTGCCCCATGCGAACTCGATCTCGTTGTCTCTATCTCGTGCACTTTCCGGTGCTGCTAGTAAGTACCGTGCTGTCTCGCCAACGTAGACGAATCCTGTCGCTCGCGATGCTCGAACCTCAGGCCAAAAGCGACTCGCTGAAAACTTCTTACCAATACACAAAGTCGCCGCACAGCAAAGACACATCATGACGGCATGTGCTGCTGTTCCGTGATACATTGGCATCGGCACGTAGAAGCGAGTTCCTTTTGGACCGCGACGTCCACCGATGCCCTCGAAATAGCCGCCCATGGAATTCATGAGGCGACCGTGAGTGAAAGGTACAGCTTTAGGGAAGCCGGTTGTGCCACTGGAGCATATACAAGTCAGTTTCCTCCCAGAATAATAGCTATCAGGTGAACTTTGACAGACCTTGTGTATATAAGCATCAACGTAGACGTAATCTTGACATTAGATCTCAGCTTCGGAGTAAACCATAGTGGTTCCCTCGCTTTGATCTGTGCTCGCCTGGCTTCGTCCAGCACCACTATTCTGATACCCATCTCTTCCAATTTGCCTCTGACTTCTGCTATCCGCGCTTGCACCTCTACATCCTCGTCTACAAGCAGTACTTTGCAACCCGCCACCCTGACACAATGAAGTAACGCGTCCCCACCGAGGTTATAGTTCAGCTGCGCCGGCGCAGTGCCAATTCCCCATGTTGCAAGCAATGACACCACATACGGCACGCCATTTGTCAAATAGAACCCCACCAGCTCATCCTGTGCTACTCCAAGCTCTTCTCGTAAGAATGATGCATACCGCGCTGCCATTTCGTATGTTTCTTGCCATGTCAGCGAGCCCTGTGGCGTCCATATACACTCTTCATCTGCGGGCATGAGGGCAACCTGGTCGAGGAAGAAATTGAGGAGGGATTCCCGTTTGTTGAGTACGGCGTTTGGAATGAGCTGTTCGGTTTTTCGTGCGCTGATGATACTGGAGATGTCTTTGGAGAGGTGGAAGCGAGCATCGAGGTATGCTGCTACGCCGGCAGTGGCTGCGACGGCTGTCACTGCTGCTGAAGGAGTCTGTCAACCATTTGCGAAGATAATGGAGTCAAGAAGGAAGACGCACTCAGGGCCATGTTCTAGTAGCCGTGTACTGACTAGATATATCGAGTAGCCTGAGACTGAGAACCGTGATGCTTGAAGGCCAGGATGGTATGGATGCAGGATGCTAGCCAGAGATGGACAGATGCGGCCGCAACATTCCTCCGGGCTCCTCTGCTCCTCCGAGCCGCGCGCACTCTTTGGCGGCCGTGAATGACTGAGTAGCCGAGGCATGTCGTATGACATACAGAAGGGATGCGACGGGTGAATGCGAATAGTTGCCTCGGAAGGACGTCTGGGGAAGCGGGGATAAAGTTCAAGGACACGTGACGTACACATTACCGCGTGCTACAAACTCAATCTTAGACGCATGCGCGACACAACCTGAAACCTCGAATCACCACGAAGCAGGGAGCTGCACGAAAGCCTGCTCACTTGAAGATATAGTAGCTTCGCATCAAACTGGAGTAGCAACAGCACTGCCAACATCACCGCCTCAAACCTACAAAGATGCTGACCATAGTCTCCTGGCTTTGCTCATCTGCCTGCCATTTGGCATTGTCTGCGGTAGAGCAAGACGATGAATGACTTCCTGTGTATGAAATCTAAGCGAAAGCACGAAGTTGCGCGGGAATTCTGCCATTGACTCATATATTGTGTTCGTGTCGACTCAATAATGCATCGCTCTTTCCTCAGACAGTGCTTGGCTCCCTCACCTCGGCCCATTGCTTCAAGCATTCTGAATGTCAACCTTTCATATATGCATCTCATTATTCGACATATCTCTTGGCATCTTTTTTGCTAGACGTTCCCTATCAGTCCTGACCATCATTCTCATCTCCATTTCCCCTTCACTTCTATCTGCTTAGCACCTGAGGACGACTTGCGCAGCCTCCATACAATCGGATCTCATGTGGAATCCCTGGCACCAACCAAGGCCAACAACTGAACAGCTCAGTGACATGGTCCTATTACCGGTATCTCTACAAGCCGTATACAACATCCGCCTCGAGATCACATCGCCGCAGTATGCGAGACCACATGGTGGCTCCATTTCAACAGTGCGCCCAGGAGACACCATTGCTGGCAGTGTCGTTGTCAACGTCACGCGGCCCACCTATATGAATGATATCACTGTCGAGCTGTCTGGAAAGTGCAATGTTACCATTGGTAAGCTGCCGGGTCTGGCACTGGACAATGGTGGCGATAGTATGGACCTCTTCAGACCACGACAGCACATCTTGAGCGCGATTCCCTGTCAGCTACAACCAGGGCAATCGTATCGATGGCCTTTCGCTACTGCCCTGCCGAAAACGACCGAGTATGCTTTGCAGTCAGGAATTAACAAGGTTGATCGCCTGTCAGGTCTCCGGCCTCTTCCCTGGGATTTCGAGGATGGAAAGCATGAGCTGCCATCTTCCTTCCGTTATGGCACCCACAATGACGCTGGCGCAAAGACCTGGAAGTCGGCCAAGATGATGGCCGACTGTGAAGTCTCGTACAGGTTACAGATCAAGATCAACAGGAAATATATGCCGGACCATCATACCGCTGACTTTCCACTTCGTGTTGTGGCACACGACAGCTTGGAGGACCGTCGACAGATATTTCACAAGAGCATGAGCATGTCCGAGCGGCCCCTGTTTTCAAGACATCACCAGGGACTGCGTCAGTCTGAGATTCACATGCACGTTCATCTTCCTGCTCATAGACATCTACCAATGGACATCTTCATATCTGTAGGCCCAAGACATGCTACGAAGAGCAACTCTGGGCTAGCGCCACCTGTCCTGATCGGTCTGGAGTTGCAACTCCAAAAATGCTTGCGGATGCGGTGTAACTCTGGTACCAAGGACAGTGGCTTGATCAAGCGTGTGCTCGACACGGTCACGACTGTCTCTGCCACGTGTATCATACCTTGCTACGAGCTTCTGACAGAGAAACCGCGTCGGGTGGTGACGGATCTGGAATCTTTCGACAACATGATACAGGACTCAGAGCTCGGTATGTCACAACGTTCGCGCAAGAATACATTTGAATAATGACATATGACTGTAGCTATCCTCACGCCGTTAAGGACATACACTATCAGCCACACCTATCTCTTGACAGTTACAGCCAAGCTCAAAGGTCCTGGGCACGGATCTAGAGAGTATGTATTCTCGCAGGATGTGCCATGGCGTCTTTACTGGGCTGTAGCTCCGATGCAGCGGACTTCGCCCGCTACAGGGCAGTGCTATACTATCACACCTGGTAGTGAGCCTCAATCCCTATCAAAACAGCCAAAGCCTATCGTCTCGCCAGAGGCCGAAGTCGCCAGTGGGACGAAGCTCAGTCAAGCAAAGACAATCGAACCAACAATCACGGCATTGGACTCGCAGGACGACAACGTCAGCAGCGCAACCAGTTCCCAATTAGCATTCGAACGTGGCGAAGAGGAGAGGCGCGGCCTGATGCCGATCCACAAGGCCTGGTGGAAGAAGGGGATCAAAATGGACGATGATTTCAGGCACATGTAGTCTAGTATTCCTTCGTTGAGCCTCGAAAGTCTTGCCTGCTCTGCTCAGCCCCATGGCAGCACCTCGTCTACCACTACTAGCATAGACCGAGAGGCGAGGTGAGGTTGTGGTGTCTAGATTGTCAATGTGTATCGAAAGACGGCTGGTAGTGTGACAGCCTTAGCGAAAACGTGCTTGGTTTAGGCAGATAAGGCTCGGGCCGTCTTACCGTCTCGAAAGGCTTCATCCATGTCGTCGCACTCACGCACGCGCTAAGATAATGTGATGTCTTTGTGCAACTTGTATGGTGCAGGCAGTACCGTAGATACTCTTCTGTTTCTTGTCCGTCGTTGCAGAAGGATTTGTCAGGCTTACACAGAGGTCGATCAGGCATGGTACTGGTGATCACGAGGCGGAGGCAGTGCCCTGAGCATCACAGCCCCGCGTTATGGCGAAAGCTACACTATGGCGGTTGTATACAATAGTTGATTACTGATCGATTGCCAGCTAGGCACGCACGCCAGGCAGCGGCAAGGATTTAGGACTGGCTGGGACTACTCCTGTGGGTGGGTGGCGAGGACGGCAGGCAGAGCAGGGCAGGCAGAGCAGGGCAGCGGTGAAGATAGGCAGTTGTAGTTGTAATAGTAGTAGTAGTAGTAGTGGCGAAGCCTCGCCGCTCGTCCGGATCCTTCAAGGCATGTAAGGGTGGAGTGAGGATCTTACTGATCCTGAGCCAAGCCAGGCTATAGACTCCTGTGAGATTGTGAGATGTGCTTGAATCTGACACGATTAGGTTGCCGATGCTGCACGACACTGTATGTTCCTCAGCTTGTAAGCAAAGATTATCTCTCTGCGGTGACACAAGCAGTATACGTGCAGCATAATCTGAGTGTATTTCTTCTTCTTCCGCACTCGTTTTTTGTTCACCGAGGTAGAACTAGCTCCGCTCCACTCCACCACAGTTCGTTACAGTAGGCCAAAGGATCCCTGCCGCTTTTGCATTATTAGCCTCGACCTGGGCGTTGCAAATTGCGGCTAACCCGAGGCCCCGAGTATTCTATGCTGTTTCTGCCTGTATTTCGATTATTGATTCGCGATCACAGTAGCGGCTGGGCAAGATGGACACGCACGTTGCCACGTTATCTTGCTCGCAATGGCGCAACCCTGGAACGCTTTCGTTACAGCTCTAAGAGTCAGGGCCAACCACCTGAAACAGTCCGGGCCTCGTGCGCGGGCGGATAAAGCGTATCTCGACTACTAGCATGGCGCTAAGAGAGGGGTTTTCATTGGGGGTTTCAGGTCGAGCTAGTTTTGCTAGCTTTGCCTGATAGAAAGGCCGCGATTGTCAGCGCTTTTCGGCTTTTGGCCATTGGTGAGCGATATTTCGATGCGCGGTACACGGTACATCTGGATGGCATGTTTGGCATGTTTGGACGTCCCGTTTACAAGTCCACGCTGACATTATTCGATGGACTACTGCATGCATGCACGCACGTTGCCTTCGCGGACATGGGTGTGGGGAGCGAGCATGGATTAGACTAGGTCGGTTGCGGATCACAGGTGTGCAGGTCTGCAGTCTGCACGCTTCTACATAAGACGGTCCTCATCTTCAGCATCCTTGCCACTCAACTCTTTGCTCTTCCCTTTCTCAGCGTGCCTTCCTCAGGATGATCTGAACAGCTACGGTACTCTTCATTACAAATACATCCTCATCGGCTTAGCCCTATACTGTCCAGCAGATCCTTCAAGATTCACCTCAGCCTGCTCAGCTCGAAACCTGATCGGGTCTACGATTTCTCGTTGAATACTCTTCACCTTTGATCGAACACATCATCAAGTCACACAGCAACCGACTCAACATGGCTGCAATGGAGATTATGACGCCGACGGCTGTGCCAGAGAAGGAGCCTGAAGCACCTGGCCTTCCCGATCTTGCGACAGGTATGTTCCACTGCGCCCTTATATTCATAAGAACAGCACAGCTAATCACGAGACTACCTTACAGACCCCAACGCCGTGCTCAAGGACAAGGTGGCATCGTGGCGATACGGCCGTGCTCCAGACTACACAAAGACGCGCGCTTACTGGCAAGAGTGAGTCTGATTTCTTCCCTATGAGCGTGATCTTGTGCTTGCTCTGTGACGCAATCGCTCGGATCGTGGCAAGAGAACAAAAAGTCAGAAAAATCAGATCGTTCATGCAGTGTCATGTCATGCGTGCCTCTTGTGTAACCTTGACCGGAAGATCGGACTCGTGCTCTTCGAACTTCTGGCTTGGCGATGGTGTGTCGAGTGCCGTGCGTGTTTGCAGGTGTGACACGACACGATGAGACGACCTATTGGCATTGGCAATCTCAACAGACTCAGACTCGAATCTTCACACTCTCATATTGGAGTTTGTGAATACTGGCGGGAGTGGATTGTCGTTGAAGTCGTTGTGGTGGTGTAACATGAAACGCTTGTTCCCCACGCATGCGCTCGAGTCAGCTTCCTGTCACTTGACTCGACAGATTTTCTGAAACAGGTCCGATTGGCTGCACGCTTTCCTATTTGTCATGCTTACGCTCGTGCTTCTATGCTATGTTTTCTCGTTTCATGCTTTCGCTTCTTTGACGTGCTCAATGTCACGGTAATAGCATGCTGACCAGTCTTCCAGAACAAAATCCAGATCCCATTCTGAGGGGTCATTGGAGCAGATCGCGGAAAATCTTGTTCGTTTGTCCAGAGAGACATCCAAAATGTTGCATATCTAATTATAAGTCAATCAGGTCAAGAATTGGGAGGTCGAGGCTTCCTTCAAGACAGATGTCAAGGACTGGAGAACGGTTGATCACGAGAAGTACACCTTCGCCATCAATGGAGGGCCAGCACAAGGAGCCGAGCACATGCTGAAGGTCGGCACATACAGTATATCTCACAATCCACCATATCATCTGCCTCATTCTAAGACAATACAGACGCTATCATCGCACCGAATGAATACTACAGCCCCGGCAACTCGGACTTCTCTTCTTCTCACAAGACATTCAAGCGCATGATGCCTCACTTTGCATGGGAGGTTCTCGAGGTGTACTC
>Ga0268250_10000354_pt1 | contig 22436 bp, 20 predicted proteins | sample AgamicAsSfe_FD_200448 | JGI IMG/M metagenome (GOLD analysis project Ga0268250, IMG submission 200448) | Agave microbial communities from Guanajuato, Mexico - As.Sf.e (v2) (version 2) | ecosystem: Host-associated > Plants > Phyllosphere > Phylloplane/Leaf | place: Guanajuato, Mexico | collected... | reverse complement strand
TGTCTGCGCTTTTTTGTCGGAGTCTTTTTTCGGTTTAGAAACAGAACTGCCCCAAGTCTTGACGCGGAAGAGATAGTAAGTCAAAGCAGCAACGAATATGTTGAAGATAACGTATGCCCATACGATACCAAAGTTGCGCCATCGCTCGGTCCAGAATATCTTCGAGCCCTGAAGGAACTGGTCGGCGATCGTTACCGAACAGTATCTGCAGTGCTGTGTATCGTCTGGATTCTGCAACTGACCAATCGCACTCTCCAGGAAGCTTGCAAGGTATTGGCCGCATGTCTGATTCTCAGGTGGACTGAAGATCATTGTTTCTGCTTGGGAGCACTCCACGAGCCTCGAGTGCAGCATTGTCGACACAATACCACCAATCCAGTATGTAAAGGGGCTAACGCGATACATGAAGATCCAGAATCCGGGCAGCGCGGTCGGACTTTGCAATACACCGCAAAAGACGATGCTCATGAGTGTAAGCATGATGACGACTCCAGATGCCGTGACAGTATCGGGTAATGCAGCTATCGTCATGCTGGCAAAGGAAGATGCGAAGACGAAAAACTGAATGCTGTAGAGGAGTACAAGTACTTGGCGTTCCGAAGCTTGAACTCCAACAACTGGGTAATAGAAGCAAGCATAGAGAAGGATTCCGGAGATGATTTGATAGGGAAGTTCGACGATAATATTAGCAAGAAGGAATGCGCGCCATGAATAAGCTTTGCTGGGTCGCTCGCGGACTTCGTATAGCGCACGTTGCGTCACAAAGAGAGGTTGGATCTGGATGACGATAAGTATCAGCGCTTACCCCGAACAGACGGCTGAGTGTGGACAAACCTGTTGAACTAAGGTAGAGAAGAGGGCTGTAATCATAAAGATGGCGAACATTACATTGGCCATCCCTGCCTGAGTGGCGTTGACATCGTAGAATGTGAATCCAACGAAGAGACCTCCCAGAATACTGAGTACAAACTTAGATAGGACGTATTCGGGCATCCTCCAGTACTGCTGGAAGACACGGTTTGTCACAATCTGGAATTGTCTTGCGAGGGGGGCTGCAAATTCCGCCTGCTCACCGGATTCTGCTTCGACGGCCACTGGCTCGTTTGCCTTCTCTGCGTGGAGTCTGTCGATCTCGGCTTCCACACCCGATCGCTCCGGGCTTGCTTTCCAGATGGCATGCCAGTCCTGTTTGTCGCGCGGGCCATTGTTCACTGTCTCGATCATGTACTCGGCTGGGTTTTCAGCATCCTCGCACTTGCGTGCTCCGTTGGATTCGAAATAGTCCAGTAGAGTCCTTGAGTTCTTTCCAATCTTTCCAAAGTAGACGGTTCTTCCACCTCGCGCAAGGAACAGGAGGCGGTCAAATTCCTGGAACAGGATAGCGCTTGGCTGGTGGACAGTGCAAAGTACCGCTTGACCAGCGTCAGCAAGCTTACGCAAGAAGGCGCAGATAGCCCAGGAGCTCTGTGAATCAAGGCCGCTGGTAGGTTCATCGAGAAAGAGAAGGAGCTTCGGTCTGGCAGCAAGTTCGACGCCAATAGTAAGAAGTTTGCGCTGCTCAACATTCAATCCTTCGCCAGGGATGCCAACAATAGCATTAGCGAAATCTCCCATGTTTAGCATGTCGATGACTTTCTCGACGAATTCATATTTCTCTTCCATGCTCACAGATGCAGGCTGGCGAAGCATGGCGCTGAATCGCAGGCTCTCACGGACGGTGGCGGTGTCCAAATGCAAGTCTGTGGCAAGGTTAGTGGTAAGTGGTGTGACTTAGTCAGAGACTTACCTTGTTGCTGAACATAACCTGTCTTGCGCTGGAAGCTAGCATCCAAAGGCTTCCCATTGACAAACATGTCACCAGTGATGACACCCATCGTGGTTCGCTGTGCCAGTACATCAAGGAGGGTCGTCTTTCCAGCGCCACTGACACCCATTAGTGCCGTGAGTGTGCCGGGCTGAACCCAGCCAGATACGTGATCCAACAAGCGTCTGGGCTCTCCCTTGATTTCAATATCATAGACGACGTCCCTCCAAGTGAAAATGTCCTTCTGAGGTTCCATGGCCTGAACACTCGAGCTTGGCTCGGATGGCTTAGTTTGTGAATGTTCGGCGCCCTTCTCCTCATCCGTTGCTGTTTGGCTATCGTTCTCTTGGAGATACTCCGGGACATGGCCACGTTGGAAGACGAGCACCTCTGCCGTGCTGGTAGTACTCGAATTACACTCAGTTGCCCAAAAGTAAATCCCCATAAGTCCAAACAAAAATGCAAGCAGGATGCCAAAATTTCGCCAAACATGAGAGTAGTAGTACTGGTAGCTTTTTGCAATGTAGTCGTCTCCACTCACAGTACGACGACCGGCAATCGAACCTACGGCTGAGCAGATCCATGAGTCTCCGACAAGCGGAGTGTATGAAGGAATGATCTCCGAGCATGTGAATTCTCGTCCGTGGAATTCGTTCGCAATCAAGATCTCAAAGGCGTAGAAAATGGGGTTGACGTAGCGGATCCACGAAAACCAGTCCTTCATCTGAGGCACTGAGACGACGTACCCGGTGTACATGACAAGCGCTAGGCTAAGAACACCTGCAAGTGCCATGGCTTGGGAAATTGTCTTTGTAAGGGCAGCCATGGTTCTGAATGCGGCGCTCATCACAAAAGTGGTGATGTAAGTAATGAGGAAGAATATAAAGAACTGCGCTGGCTCCCTTCGTAGGCCAGCCATGAAATAGAGGATCAGGTTGAAAACCACCGAAGAGCAGAACTTGATAGGGATTTCGGCGATGATTCCAGCGATAGCCTCACAGCATGGATGATAAAAGGCGTACGAAGCGTGTTTCTCGACGACCGGGCGTTGGGCGTAGAGACTGTTAATCTCTGCGATGGTGCTGAGTGCGCTAAGTAATATACCCATAAACAACACTGCACCTTTTGACGAGAAACCGACCGTGGCATCAGGAGTGTTGAAAAACACAGAGCCTAGCACTAGCGATAGCACAACGTTGATGAGAATGTTGGTAGCCGTTGCAGCTATGTCTCCCATGATACGCTGGTAGGCTCGCTTCGTGCACAAGCCGATTTGTTGTATTACACTAAGAGTGTAGGGAGATTTGGGGCGAACATGCTTTGCCTGAGCATAGTTCTTCTGGTTGCGAAGTTGGACCAGGCTCTCGTTCTGGCCACCGGGGGGATAATTTCGCTCGTAAACCTGCATGTCTTCCATGAGAGCTTGGTACTCAGGCGACCGTCGCCAATGTTGCTCAAATTCTTCGGGTGTCCGAGGGACCTTATCTTCCATTCCTGTTTGAGCCCTCCGTTCTTGTGGATTAGTGACGGACGTGAGGAAGTCTCCAGTTGTTTGGCGCTGTGGGCAATGCCAACCCTGCCTTTCAAAAAATGACTTTGCTGCTGTGGCCGGCCCAAAGTATATTTGGCGACCCTCGTACAGGACTGTAGCCTTGTCGAAGATATCGTAGATGTCCTGACTGGCCTGGTAGATTGCGACAGCGTTTGCGGAACCGCCCAAGTCGGACGCTAGGCGCAAGGTTTGCACAAACTTCAGCGCCGTTGCTGAATCGAGGCCGCGCGTGCTAGGTATATCAGCATGAGCTGCAGGATTCTGAAGTCTAAAGGTGTTTGAGGGTGTTACCTGTTGTCCCAAGCGCAAAACGGAGATCCAGAAAGCATCATTTCTGCAATGCTGACGCGCTTCCTTTCTCCTCCCGACACACCTCGGATGAAGTCGTTTCCAACCTTTGTGTTGTACGTATGGCTCAGACCAAGGACAGCCATGACAATCTGAACGCAATGCTTGCTCAATTCGTTTCGAGACATTCCACTAGAGGTTCGGACAGGGAGTCGGGAACGGGATGCGAACTCGAGTGTTTGTCCTACGGTAAGGTGAGGAAAGTGCTTTTCAACCTATAGCCGTCTGTAAGCATCAACATCGGCCAGCTGTCCGGACATCACGTACTTCCTGATTATAAACAATCTCTCCCTTGAATTCCGTCATCATCCTGTCCTGTGAAATGCCGTTGTAATGAACTTTCGAATCTTCGCCGATATGGAGCCCAAATAATTCTCCGCACATTGTTTTCAAGAGAGTGCTGCATCCCGATCCTGGTCGTCCGAGCACAATGAGAAGCTCGCCACTCTGGAGAACTCCATTAAAGTTGTGCAGGATATGCCTAGCTTGCTTTTTGCTTGATCTGAGGAGTTCGCGGAATCGCATGGGAGCCAGGAAGTAACTACCAACAGTCTGTTGTATCTGCAGGGCGGATCCTCTTCCGTAAACATCCAGACTCCTGTATAAGATTCCCGTGTTTTTGGGTGTGCCATCTTGATCGTGAAAATTGTTGAGGAAGCTGCGTAGCCACTTGACTGGGTCGAAGCTTCCACTCTGCACGTCCAAGGCGGGATCACCTTGTACATCAGAGGAGGTGGACCCTTGTGCAATACTTTGCTTCCTTTGTGAAATAATAGTCGCGACTCGCCGTAATTCACCTTCACTTGCATCTCCTATCGACGGGCGGTTCATCCCAGTTCCCTCGCTGCTTAGAGGAAAGTTGTCGTGCTCTTTATTCGGGTCAGCCTTTCCTTCAGTGTCACGTCCCCGAGTCTGAATAGTACCTTTGATAGAAGTATTTTGATAGTGCCTCCCATATTCCTGGGTATGATCATCGTCCATTGCACTGTCTTCGAACATAGCCGGTGAAGAGAGCGTGGCTGTTAAAGCACAAGAAATTGATTCTCGATGAACTGATGCAAGAAGAGCGTGGCGAGATGCATATGGAATGTAGAGGGCAGGTTATTGAAATGTGGTAGAGGGATCACTTAAATGCCTTGTATGACAGTGGCTGAGGTTTAACACGACCTTCCATCGTCGTACAACAATCAGTTGAACGCGGAGAAGGATGACGCCTTCATCTTCCGGGCACTGATCACCGCTACAGCTGCCATCAACTACTAAGCCTAGCCGCGTCTATGATAACTGTATCGTTCCTCTCCACATGAGCCGCAAGTGTCCACGCTTTCCTGTCGACTCGACTCATTTAGAGGGATACCGCACTAAGTTGCCCTTGTAGGCCTTATCGAATGCATTCTGAGCCACAATGACGTGATCGGACCTTTCCCTTTCTTCAAGAGTTTTGTCCGTGTACAAATCTACATATGTGAACCCCCTGCAAAGTCCAGACATGGAAGTAGGAATTGAGCAAGGAGGAACTTTCGCCCGGAGAACTTTGGCATCAACAACTCGTACAATGTCCTATGATGCCAGCCGGAAGCGGATGTGTGGATTGAGCATGGCCTTGGCAGGGTGATTGTCGGGGACTCGGACGTCTCGTGTTCCGGTTCAGGTATTTTCGTACAACCACCGATCGGGCCGACCGCAAACGAATATGTACACGGCGCTTGGCATTTGGCAGTGAGGATGTCGAATATCGGGACTTATAGTATGCCGATACCGATTTCCTCCTGAAATTTAGATCTACAGCGTAAGACTACCCAGCAATCTGACCAGCAGTTGTATCTTAGTGTTATGTTAATGATCACGAGCGAATACAAGAGGATGGTAACTTGCAAACTACACAGATGCGCAATATATATGTCCTGGCATCAATTGAAGGCTGACTCCAGTCACAAATCTAATTTTGTTATGACCCCCTCGAGCGAAGGCCAATATTCATTTTACGAAAATATCGGCAATACTTGCTTGAACACGCTCAGAGCTTCTCATTCCCACTAGTGAACGATGTAGCGCGATAGATCAGCAATTGCTTGTTTATCGAGTTTTGCATGGACATGGCTCAAAAGCTCGAGCATCGTGTCCTTGGTTTTGTTGCTACTTGGCGGCTTGAACATGTAGGACGTTCCGCAGATGTCGGATGTAGAAGATATCTGACAGGCGCTATAAGTAAATCGTTGATGAAAAGAGTGTGCGATGTATGAGGAATTCATACTGGGTTAGTATCCTTAGCATACGACAGGTGAAGGCAACGGAGAGATGTGGAAGTACGCATAACGGAACCATATGAGAGATCTGCGCGCCTAGATACCGGGATTCAGCGGCAGTTGACCAGGTGAAAGCAGGACTGAAGCGCTCCAGAAAGTTGTGGTACTTTGAACGCTGCTTCCAGCGTCGATTCTTCAACCTACCATTAAGTCTTGGTTAATCTGTGAATCTCCTCAAAGTAAAACTTGAGGTCGTCTGGCTTGACGAAAGGAGTGATACCATGACCGAGGTTCGCAATCCATCCCTGTTTGCCACCACCAAATCCAGCCACCATCTCCTCCACCACCTTTGTGATCGACTCCCTGCTCCCGTACAAAACGCCCGGGTCCGCATTACCCTGGAGAACCTTGCCCTTTGCTTGCGCAACCTTGTATGCCTCCGCAGGCGCATGTAGCCAGTCAAGACCAATGGTGTTGTATTTGGTGTTGCAAAGATCGTCCAGCGCATACCACGCTCCCTTCGCAAAGACGGTCATGGGAACAGGCTCAAGGCCCTTTGATTGGAGACGCGCGGGCAGGTTGTCGGCGATGTAGTTAAGGTAGGGAAGCGCAAAGGTCTTGAAGCATGACGGCGACAGCTCACCCGCCCAGGAATCGAAGACTTGGATCATCTACACGTGTCAGTGCACCACTTCGGCCCTGCTTCGGACAACATACCTGTGCTCCGGCCTGGACTTGGAGAGCCAGGTACTCGACGCAAAGTTCGGCAATCTTCTGCAGCAGCGCTTTGCTCTCCTCGGGGTACTTGTAGATCCACGTCTTGGTCTGAATGAACATCTTGCTGCCACCTCCCTCGACCATGTAGCACAGCAGCGTCCACGGCGCACCACAGAAGCCAATCAGTGGCACCCTGCCTGCCAGTTTCTGCCTGGTCATAGTGATCGCCTTGTAGACATAATCTAGCGACTCTGCTACATCCACCTTCCTCTCGAGAACCTCCTTGTACTGCTTGTCCTCTGGCGTTTGAAGCGGGTCGGGGAAGTGCGGGCCCTTTTTGTCCACCATTATGACTTCCATGCCCATTGCCTGTGGGATTACGAGGATGTCGGAGAAGATGATGGCGGCGTCGATGAGGCCGGCGTAGCGCTCGATGGGCTGGAGGGTGAGGGTCGAGGCAATCTCGGGGCTGCGACAGCACTCGAAGAAGTCATTCTTGCCCTTTGCTTCGTGGTACTCGGGGAGGTAGCGGCCGGCTGCACGTCGTCAGCATGCAATAGACATGTTATGGAGCATGCTTACCTTGTCGCATCACCCATATCGGCGGGCGCTCGACTTTTTCGCCTGCAGAGGGTCAATTCAGACTGTTTGTAGGCGAAGCAGAGAAGGGGTCTTGACCTCTCGCTGTGCGCAGAATGAGGTCATTCTTCATGGGCTCGAATTGGGGAGCCATTTCTGCTGTGGATGAAAGTTGGATGCATGTCATCGGCGTCGTAACTTTGTAGTTCCGAATACCCCGCGCGTGCAGCTTCGACGCTAACTGCATCGAGACGCGTTCCTGCATCCCCTACCATTGCGCTTGACCCACATCCCTCTAACGCCAATCCTACTCCGAGGATGCTTCTTAGACATGTCCGGTATTCGACATGTCATGACTTGGCGTGCCGGTGCAACCCACGTCACTTCATCCGCCGAGCCTACAGTACAGCCTCAGCTTCAAGCCTCTCGTCCCTAAGCTCGACGCGACCCATCGCGAAACCACGTGCCACACATGACATCGGTCGAACGAGTCTTGCACTATCGCAATGCCGCGGCGCGAAGAGGACGTCTGCAGTGACTCTTGACCAACTTCAACAAGGGCCTCTAGAAGCCGAGGCGCTGCCGCCGCAAGATGATGCAGAACCGGAATATCCGCCGCTGTTGCAGCAAGTACGCAACAACATGCTCAAGTTTAGTCACTGTGTGCTAGTCACACGCGTAGGCGGCTTTTACGAGGTGTGCAAGTAAGCCATTACCTCGAACTAGTGCTGAGGGATCTTATAGCTATACTTTGAGCACGCAGACGAATTTGCGCCGTTGTTGAACATCAAAAAGTCCAAGCGAAGAGTTTCCAAGGGAAGCAAGAAGCCTGCGATCTCCATGGTTCGTAGTGCATGTCAGAAACCAATTACAATGCTGATACCATCAGGCTGGTTTCCCTGCCTATCAACTAGACAGATATCTGAAGATACTGGTTCAGGATCTCAACAAGCATGTCGCGATTAGTGACGAATTCCTCAACGATGCACCAACAAAAGCAAAAGGCGAATCGCAGTACACACGTAGAGTGTCGCGCATCGTAACACCAGGCACTCTTATCGACGAGCATTTCATGGATCCATGGGAGAACAATTATCTTCTTAGCATCCATGTCAGCCCTGAAGTAATCACACAAGAGGAGGTCGTGAACCAGAGTCCTGGCAGCTCCAGTGTGCCATCTGTCCTCAACCTCCCGCGCACGGAGGTCGGCCTGGCCTGGATCGATCTTTCAAGCGGTGACTTCCTCACGCAAAGCACAGACATTGCGTCGTTGCCGTCAGCAGTAGCCCGTATCAAGCCTCGAGAGATTGTGCTAGACAGTGTCTTCCAAGAGCAGAACCATTCGCGAATCGTTTCTATTTTGCAAGAAGACGGGCATATTATCACGTTCCAAGACCCCCTAGGGGTGCCACTTACTGTCAAGGACTGGAAATCTATGTTGGAAGATGTAGTGGACGACTATGACATAGGCGACTTCACTCCAAGTGAAGTCGCTGCGGGAGGGTCGCTATTGCATTACGTCAAGTACCAGCTGCTCGGTTCGCGCAGTCGACTTCGTGCGCCAGTACGGCATCAAGCCGAAGAGCATATGAGCATCGACAAGAACAGTCTAAGGGCGCTGGAGATCCGAGCTACCATCCGGGAAGGTACCTACGAAGGAAGCTTGCTGCATGCGTTAAAGAAGACAATCACAAAGAGTGGCACAAGACTGCTTACGCAGCGGCTGTGTAAGTCAGTCTTTATGGTCGACAATATTGTATTGCTAACATTTCCAAGCTGCACCATCAATGTCACTATCAACCATCAACGACAGACTAGATCTCGTCGAAGAGATGATACAATACCCGCAACTCCGCCAAGACATCAGGTCGCTCTTAGAACAGACCTTCGACACTTTGCGCTTAGTAACTAAGTTCACTTACGGTCGTGGTGACGCTGACGATCTGATCGAGTTGTCAAAAACTATCCCTACCACCGCCTACATCGTGGACGTACTGCACGAGCATGTAAAATCTAGGATATCCATACCCGTCGATCCCACATCAGCGGCATCAGAGTATCGAAGAAGGGAGTGCATATCCATGCTTGAACGTCGATTTGATCTAGTACAACCACTCGAGCTCGCGAACCGCATACAGGATGCCATCGATGAAGAAGGTCTGTCTGAGTATCACCGCATGGAAAGTGAAGAAGCCGAGGGGATGTCAAATCTGGCTCAGGATGTTGTTGGCCGAGAAGCCGGAGAAGAAGATCTGAAGGAGTTGCCACAGCGCATTCAGCCAAAGCTCAAGATGATCACTGGGAGCTTCAAGCCCGCAACAGACGGCAGAGAAGATGTCCACATAATGAAACGGAACGCCAGTCCAGCACTCGAGCGTCTCCACAAGAGCTTGGATAAGATGGCAAAGGAAAAGAGCAAACTAGAACAAGAAATGCGCCAGAGGATGGCAACAGACAGCCTCGTACTAAAATGGACACCGAACCTCGCGCACATCGCTCACGTTAAAGGCAAAGACACTGCCCGCACCACCGCCTTCTATCCCCGCAGCTTATCATCCAGCAAATCCACACGCTCGTTCCAAATCCCGGAATGGACAAACCTAGGCGCGCAAATGGATGAAACACGTTTTCGCATTCGAACAGAAGAACAACGCGTCCTGTCTTCCCTGCGCGAAGACGTCATCAAAAACCTCGTCAAACTACGACGCAATGCCGCCATCCTCGACGACCTCGACGTAGCATGCGCTTTTGCCATACTCGCTGTGGAGAAGAACTTTGTCCGCCCAATCCTCAGCGCAGAACCCGCACACAACATCGTCGGTGGCCGCCACCCCGTCGTAGAAGCCAGCCTCTTATCCCAGGGCCGCAGTTTCGCACCAAACGACTGCGTCCTCGGTCCCCGCTCACGTATCCACCTCATTACCGGGCCCAACATGGCTGGTAAATCGACATATCTGCGTCAAAACGCCTTGATCTCCATCTTGGCGCAAACCGGCTCTTTCGTACCAGCGACTTACGCGGAGATCGGCCTTGTAGATAAAATCTTTTCCCGTGTGGGTTCGGCTGATAACCTCTACCAAGACCAGTCCACATTCATGGTCGAGATGCTAGAAACCGCTCAGATACTCAAGGAAGCTACGCCCCGATCTTTCGTCATCATGGATGAAGTAGGTCGGGGTACTACGCCGGAAGATGGCGTCGCGGTCGGCTTTGCTTGTCTCCATCATTTATATAATGTGAATGGGGGTAGGGTGTTGTTTGCGACGCATTTTCACGCACTGGCGGATATGACGGAGGGAAAAGGCTGGGAGGATCTGAGTTGTTGGTGTAATGATGTTGTTGAGGATGGGGACGGTAGTGGAAGGTGGGCTTATGTGCACAAACTCAGGAGGGGGGTTAACAAAGAGAGCCACGCGTTGAAGGTTGCAAGGGTTGCGGGGATGCCAGAAGGAGCGATTGAAGTAGCTAAGGAGGTTTTGGAGGGGCTGAAGGGTGGCAAGGCGAAGGTGCATGGGCAATGATAACGTCAGAATAGCCAGGTAAACACTGCGAACAGTTCATCCTTGACGCTCGCATGCTTCTCTGAACAGAAGTCTTGTATGCCAACTCGAATTCTCCTCCCAGCATCGTGTCCTGTCCTCCTTCCTCGGGTACCTCACACGAACTCTGCTTGGCACGCGTTAATAACGCCATCTGATGTAACGACACCATCTCGTGACAGCTTGCGACATGCATTTCAGCGCTAGATCGAGCTCTGACAGAGGGCTTGGGTCGTACAGATACTCTGCATACGGCGAAGATCATCGTGTATTGCAATCTATCGCTATTTGCGTCACGCGGGAAGAGGTGGGACGACGTGGCTGTGCAGGAACAAGATATCTGAAGCGCTGTGAGCATGCGAGGTGATGAAAAGGACACTGGCATTGACATGTGTTGTTGTTGTTGAAGGAATGTCGTGAGACTGGTGTTCAGATTACCTTTCTACCCCACCTTTACCCGCTCTATCTTGCCCATTAGGAAGGCGTGTGATCTTTTGTATTCTCCAACCTCGATACATCGTCTTATCTTTACTTTTCTTACTCCTTCAGACACCTAGTCCTGAAGGACATTGAACAAGTAAGCTTCACGAGTGTATCAAGAAAACTCTAATCTTGAGATTACGACAATCATGGGTGAAGCGCCAATTACCCCACCATCGTCATCGTCACAACGTGCCCCACCTCCGCTACCTAGAACCATAAGTCCAAGTATCACACTCCAACCACCGCTTTCTAGACGCGGAAAAGGACCTGGACTGGTGCTTGTGTTGGATCACTATGCGGCGAGAGAAGCCAAGGACGGGTGTTTAGATCCACCGCCACTACAGAAATGGGCCGAGGAGGGGTTTGCAGTCGTGCAGGTATGTTTTGGGAGCGATTGCGACGGAAGCGGAGGGCCAAGTTGATCCAAGGTACTAACGCTGATTACCTGTAGCTGCTAGTCCCTGGCAAAGTTGAAGACGGTGGCGAATTTCCTCTCCAAAAAGCCCTAGAAGCGTTGAAGAACTGCAAAGGATGCGAATTCAGCAATGGTGTTGGACTGATATGTTAGTCAACTCCTTTCTAAGCAATGACGATCATTTGGCGACAAACTGACCATACCCTGCAGCATACCTATCAAGAACTCCATATTACGTTGAAGAAGCCGCCGGTAGCACTCCAGACATCAAAGCTCTTGTCTCCTACGGTGGCGGAAAGTTCACCACCATCGGCTCAACACCACTTCCACCCCAATTGATACACATAGCGGGGCTGCCAGATACTCGTCGTCGTGAATCGTGTTCACTGGTCCCAGGACCATCTTCAGAAGATACGACACCACTCCCGGAGAACGTCATCAAGTCTTACCGATACGAAGATGCAAAGAAAGAATCCGGATGGGTACTTCCAAGCGATGAGGACTACCACAAGCGAAGCGCAGGCATTGCGCACACGAGGAGTCTGACCTTTTTGAAGCCTTTGCTTGGTGGACCATTCTTCGACCTGGAGGCTGTGTGGGAAGAGCATACGAAATTCGAGTTTGGGGAGAGAGATGTTGCGAAAACAATGGCTACAATGGTGGACCAGCCGTATGTCAATCACATACCGACCATGACGTACGTATCCATCCAGCACCATTATTGAGCGTCAACACCGTGTCGGAATACGATATGCTAATAACTAGGCAGCGGAGGGGTGGGCCAAGAGCGACTCACAGCCTTTTACACTCACCACTTTGTTTTCAGCAACCCGCCCGATACCGCCCTCTCTCTCGTCTCACGCACCGTAGGCATCGACCGCGTGATTGACGAATTCATCTTCACCCTCACACACACTAGAGAAGTTCCTTGGCTTCTACCCGGTATCCCTCCTACCGGCAGGCCTCTCGCCATTCCCTTCACCAGCGTCGTTGCCATGCGCGGCGATCGACTGTGTCACGAGCATATCAGCTGGGATCATGCGACGGCGCTCAAACAGTTGGGGCTATTGCCGGAGTATGTCCCTTTTCCATTCGAGATTGAGGGAGAGGCCAGGCCGGAGGGGAAGAGGTACGAGGTCAAGTTGCCGGTTGTGGGTATGGAAGGGAGTAGGAAGTTGGTGGATGAGAGTTGTGAGGAGAGCAATGCTTTGATGGGTGGTAGATGGCGAGTGGTTGACGATGTTTGATGAGAAACTCTCAAGGGATAGGGATGGATAAAGGCATGTCTTGTGGCTCACAGGCTATGCGCACCATCTCCTAACGGTTGATATCGTTATCATCGGCCATGTCTCAGTCACGCTGGACATTCTGGAGGTGATCAGCGCACTACGCGAAGCTGCGCACAAAGCGATGGATCGCAAGTCGTGGTTTCTTCGGAGAAATGTAGAAGCAGTTGGCGTGGAGTGCGCAGATCAATGCTATTCTCGGTGCCGCAACTAGTACTAGCGTCCAGGCGGTGTTTGCAGGGGTGTGCGAACATCCTTCCAGAAAGGTTCCACCATCGTTCATCAGCCAGACATCCTTCCAGAAGTTCACCGAGGAGAGCTAACACTCACTTTTGTCGGCTACTAGCGTTAGCCATGCCACTTCGTAAACCCCATACTAAATCACGTAATGGTTGCTTGCCTTGCAAGAAAAGACATATCAAGGTTTGAGCAAGCTGTGCCCTTGCGCAACTACAGTGCTTACTGATCACGTCAACATAGTGCGGGGAAGAAACACCTACATGCCAGAATTGCATCTTTCGACGAGTAGATTGCGCGTATGGATCAAATGCTAAACCCAGTCGACATGATCTCTCCAGAGCTTCAAGTTCGGAAGCTACCGGATCCCCAACCCGCTTCCCGCTTGAAGAGCCACCATGGCCAGCAGGGAAGCTTCGCGCACATGATACAGCATTACAATCAACGATTGGTGTTTCGAGACGACAAGAGCTGCAGCTGATGGTCTACTACATAAACAGAACGAGTCGAACCCTAGCACATGACGCCGCAGAACTTGTCGCCTGGACGGAAGCCATCCCAGAAGAGGCTGTGCAGTACGATTTCCTAATGGATGGGCTCTTGGCAATGGCGTCGCTTCATTTCGCATTCTACAATCCGGACTCGCGTAGGCAATACACCGAATTCGCGATACGATATCAGAACGAGGGATTGCAAAAGTACAACGACACTCTGGGAGATATCAACGACACAAACTGTACTGCTCTCTTTGCTTTCTCCATTCTTATAAATGTCATGGCCATCGCTTTGCCAAATGCAGATCCGAGTTCTGCAAATTCAGCGCATACCGAGAGCCTGATGACCACGCTTGAACTAGGGCAGGGTATAGGAATCATACACTCCAAATCCGTTACCCTCCTGACCAATGGAAAACTGGGATCATTCTTCCGACCCTCACCAGGAGACTTGGACCCGGACGATGAGACAAAAGCCGCGTTGGAAAAGCTTCGTCAACATACAGATAGCCTTCTGCATTCCAATTCCATCGACGAAGAGCGCCATGCTGTCTATGCCTCAGGAATCCGGTGTCTTGGAGTCGTTTTCGGATACATGACGAGCTCGAATCATTTAGGGCGCGTCATTGGCTGGCCTGCGATGATTTGGCCAGAGGAACACAGAGAGGCGCTCATGAGGTTGATCCGAAACGGCGATATCATGGCTCTTACCATTTTCATGCATTACGGTGTGCTTTTACTCCATATCCGGCATCTTTGGTGGGGGGCGCGTACGGGAATTAGCCTCATCGAGGACCTGGCGATCTCGGTACATGCTGCAGGTCCTAGTTGGGGTGCGCTGACCGAGTGGCCAAGGGGAGTCGCTAGGCGAATTGAAGATGGTGGGCGAGGCGCTTTCCAGTTTGACGACTCGTTGCCGGGAAGACTCGCGTAACAAGTTTTCTTCGCCGCAGAATCGACTCTCCAATTACATCAAGGACTCTAACTCTCCATATGTACTTGGAATAATTTGGAAGCGATAGGTGACTATACTGGTTCAGATTTCACAGTGGGATGAAGAAGGAGGTGCTTCAAACAAGACCAAGATGACATACAAGGATTGCGCCACGCGAAGGTTCTATTCTAGGCGGTTGTCCCGGCCGTGTAACATCTGCTTTCGCAATCAGGCAGGTCAAAAATAACTATACGAATCCGTCGGTGTAAACAACTCAGCTCAGCGCAGGGAATAAACCGATATTACTCGCCGCACCGCCCTCCCTCGACCCTTGCTCAGCAGCGCTGTGATCTCACTTGGATGAACCCAAGCCATCCAAACCATTGTAGCGAACATGAGCACAGCGTCGAACACGTAAAGGAAGACCTCGTGGGATATGAGATACCCGTCGTTACCCTGTGCATACTCAATGAGTCGGAAGATGCATCGCACGAGAATAAGTAAGCTGGCTACGTAGAGTGCATACAGCTGTCTTTCCCATGGCAACGACTGGGAATATACTTTTGACGTCGGCTGTTGGACCATACGGGCATGGAAGATGACGCCGGTGACGATGAAGAAGCCGAAAAAGAGAAGCTGCACTACTAGGCCGGCAATAATAATCTTCTCTCCGGTATGCACAGCTTCAATGGTGCCACTTGCCATTATACCCCCACCTAGTGTCCATGCGTCAGTCTTCGCTGTCGATTTAGACCCTGGAGATTGGAAAAATACGTACCGGCTCCCTGCATCATGAATGAGATTACATCCCCCGTTACGAATGACTTTGTGAGCCATTTCTTGGGTATGAGTGAATGTGACTCGCCGTCTGTCACCAAGATGATGCGGCCGAGCATCATGTAGATGCTTGCCGCGAATAGGGCGGGCGCAACCAGAAGGAGGATAGTCGAGAGTGAGTAGACAGCGACGGACCAATTGGGCGACTCTTGGGCGGAAATGGCTCTCTGTAAAACACACACGTCAGTTTTGTCGTCCTTTTTAGGCCACAATTTCTCGCACGTACCCCGATATACCCGATAACCTCGACTGCAACAAATTATTAGTCAATCTCTTCACGGCGAACGCAAAAAATGGGTGTAGCTTACAAACGCCGCCAATAACGAAAGGGATGAAGATCCAAGTCCGGGTTCGCATCATTTGATAAAAGTGCAATGCTGTGATGAGGAAGAATAGGATAATAAAGATGACGGCAGCTGCCATCGAAGGATTGTAGCGGTAAAGCTTGAAATCGACGGTCTCTTCTGCCATGATGATATCGCTAATTGAAGATAATACGAAGAGGAGTGGGTGTTGAAGGTGTAGAAACGTGCAGTAAAGCAAAGCGAACAACGTTTTTTGGAAGTCTATAATTCAAAGTACCTAATCAACCTGTCCTATTTGTAACGTTGGGACCAGATTATCTACACACGTTCCGCAGGCTGAGCCATCTAGTACAGTATTCCACGGTGCGTATGCGTATTATATGATACGCCCAGGTGCAATTTCTGCTAGAGTTGCGAAACCGCAGTACATCGTCCGGGTAATTCTGGGCGACCTAGCGATAAGGTTCGGGCTGAAGACCGGGCTAAGGATAGTCGCTACATTAGCGGGCCCACTGCGCATGGGGCGTATGCGTATGCGTGTGCGTATGCGTATCGCCCCACTTGGTACGAAGTACGCAGCGGGTCTTCCCGATGTCATCAGACTTGTGCTTTAGTGTGGTTCATAGATGGGATGGCTTTTCGAGGAGACTTTAGGATAAATCTTTGTTGCGTAGGTTTAAGGTATGTGCAGGTACGACTGGAAGATTATGTCCTGAGGCAATATCTAATCGTTTCAACCATAAGAATGATATTCATAGTGTGCACCGTTGCTTTCCGGACTCCCTTGCTGCTAGTTGTACTTATACATTGGCACACAGTATGATTATCAAAGCTTTCTGTGTGATCTAGTTGTATTTCTACGTCGTACCGTCTTGGAAAATACTGTGATATATCTACACATAGTTGGAAGTGACTCTGATGAGGAATGGTAGAGAGGATCCGCCTGTTACAAGCAACAAAAGGAACTCCACCCTTGATGAAGGAGTCGGGGCTGAACGCCAACCGACGACCACGTCAGAAGGTAATAATCACCGCGGGGCGATAATCACGTGACTAGCTTCACGCCAAGCAAGAACGACCCCACTATTATGTAAGGACAGGTCCGCACGTAACCAGACATCTTTAGGTCTTTAGAAGATACAAGAATTAGTATATAAGGACAGTGAAGATAAGTATAGATTGCAATAGGTATAAAGGATAAACAGATTTTATTATTACACTTATTATAGTTAACTTAAATAGTTTATCTCTTACACAGATTGTTAACTAGTTATTCTATCGCTTATAGAATTAGTATTGTTTATCCTTTAGTTACAACGATAACTCTTTTCCACCTAATCATTCCATACATTACCTCACGGACTACCGCTTTAGTCTACCTCGCCTTAGTACGGACCGAGCTTAGAGAAGTATAGCCTAACCCCGTGTAACACCGCCATCTAAGGGACATTGTCTGACGTTGTTACGACGTGATGTCTGAGACAACGTGATACAACATGGTCTAGCTAGCATTCGTCGACAAACTCCTCTAGAGCACTATGAGTCGCATAGAAAGCTCCCTTTGGTTTGTAGTTCTCATCAAACATGAGGGGCTTTGCGCCTGGCACCCAAGTGTAAGCATGCTTATCAGTAAAGCCCCAGAAGTTGATATCGGTAATTCCTGCCTCCAAAGCCTCCTTAATGACGGCACCATAGATCTGAGTCTCGAGTGTTTTATTGAGTGTGTGCACGTCCATTTCAGCGATCTCGACTTGCAGCCCGAGCGCTTTGTAGAAACGAACCATGTCGGTTATCACGCCGGGTACCGGAGCCACTTCGGTGATGTGCATCTGCAGGGCAACTCCATCGATTGGAACGCCGTCTGCAACGAGTCCAGAAACCAGATCTTGGAGCTCTTGACGCTTGCCGGGAAGCACTTCTACTTGGTTTTCGTTGATGTATAACTTGGCTCCAGGGGACGCAGCCCGTGCGATGCGGAAAGCTTCGTTGATGTAGCCTGGACCAAGTTTTCTGGAGAAGTCATTCTCATTCAAGCCTCCACCCATAGTTTTGAGAGCCTCAGTGACCACGTCCCATCGGTCGATTTGTCCTTCGTACCGATGCATGATAGCTTCGAAATGAGTCGTCATCGCGGCACGCAACGCTTTGGGATTGGTGATGTTGACTACAAAGTCGGGATTGCAGCAGCTCGAGATGAGTCCGTGCCCTTTGACCAACATGTCATGTTCGTTGGCGAAGTCAACGAGACGGTCGATAGGATCCCAGTTGTAATGGCCTGGTGAAGGGTTGATGAAAGACCATTTCATCTCATTCTCAGGATGCAAGCTGTTGAATTGCTCAGCGAGGATAGCTGCGAAGATAGGATCTTCAAGGTATGTCGGGTTGATAGCTCCAGATCCAATCGTGATGTTCTTCTTATACGCCTCTTCTCTCAGCGATGTAGTGCCGGTGCTGGGGATTGCGATGCTAGCTTTGACGGCGGTAAGGAGTAACAGAGTGGTTGTCATGGTACCAAGAACTTTGAAGTTTGTGCCGAAAGCCATCTTGCCAGGTTCGCGTCGTTCGTATTGTTCGCGCTGCTTGTTTTTCGGTGCTATGTGCCTACTGTATGGGAAGGTTTGGTCGATTTATATATGAATGAAACACGAGTCTTGCCATGCTGCAGCCATGACATGGCTGATCCGCTGGAGTATTTTGAAGTCGGAGAATAGTACTATACTCGTCGACGGCACTTGCCAGATCACGATAGTGTGTACCTAGGAGGACATAGCGTACCTAGAATGGCGACAGTTGCGACCTTCCCAAGGTCGTGCGTGGTGTTGCATAGCCACTGAGCAACTGTAGACTCTGTATGGGGCTAATCCTATGTGTTAGGTCTACCGACCTAAGCTAAGGTAGGATGAGCCCCATATATACCCGGCATTTGCCATTCTTGGCATCACGTGACAGCAACGTTGGCCGAGCTGTGCAGCTAGTACATGGTCAACCATACTAGCAAGCTTGGTAGCTTTTCATCGGCAACCAAAATTGACTTTGGCAAGCTGGCGCTGATTGGCTGAAACCGGGATAGTGGCGGCGGTCACTGCTCGGTGACGCAACACACCCCTGCAAAAGCTGTGCTCAGCTCCAGACAATGCCAGTGCACATGCCTTCTAAACAAATACGCATACGCAGACGCATAACACCCTTTAGTGCTTTCTTTAGAAACCGTCTGATATGTCTCGTCACTCTTTTCGGCAGGCCATCCACTATCATTACTTCTTACTTACACCCTGAATATTCCTCATCGACACCATGGAACCGGAAAAAAGGCTTTCAAATTTCGCCGAGCTACCCGGTGATATACCGATAGATCACACGTCGAAAGGCCATGAAAGTACAGAGATGAATCGTGATCGAAAGGCTATAAGTCGAAAGCCTATAAATCGCAGCAGTTACCAGGAATCTTCTTCGATCAACGCATCAGCGGACGCACCCGATGATGGAAAGCTCAAGACCGGCAGTAAGACTCACAATTCCTCGATTCAGCTGAATTGAAACTCATGTTTTCTAGGCGATGGGCGCATCAACATCGATCTGAATTCGAAAGCTGTGAGGACGCTTTCGCTTCTCTACGGTGATGCTCTTAACGACATACCGGAAGATGCGCCACCAGAGTATTCAGGATTCCCGGTTGGGCCGGATCGCTATAAGTCGTGGCCTGTTAAGCTAAACATTGTCATCCAAGTTGTAGGCAGTCGAGGAGATGTGCAGCCTTTCATCGCGCTTGGTGACGAGCTTCGGCGGTATGGCCACCGAGTGAGGCTAGCGACCCATGACATGTTCCAAAATCTCGTGCGAGGCTCCGGTTCTGGACTAGAATTCTATCCGATCGGCGGTAATCCTTCAGAATTGATGGCTTACATGGTCAAAAACCCTGGACTGATTCCTAGTCTCGAGAGCGTGCGGGCTGGTGAGATCAAGAAGAAACAGTTGATGGTCAGGGAGATGTTGGAAGGGTTCTGGAGGTCATGCATCGCACCAGACATGATGAGCCATGAGCCATTCGTGGCAGATGCTATCATTGCCAACCCGCCAAGCTTTGCGCATGTCCACTGCGCACAAGCTCTTGGAATTCCTGTTCACATGATGTTCACTATGCCATGGACAAGTACGCGAGCATTTCCACACCCGCTAGCGAACCTGAAAAACGCCGAAGGAAAACAAAGCGCTGCAAATTATCTATCATATGGAGTTGTCGATTGGCTAACATGGCAAGGGTAAGTTGTTCATCCAAAGTGGACATAGCATTCCTCGTTGCACAGTCTAGACGATACTGACCTGGAATCTAGACTTGGTGACGTTATCAACCAATGGCGTCAGACGCTGGACTTGGAGGAGGTGGGAATGTTCGATGGCCCTAGTCTTGCGAACACACTGAGCATCCCCATGACTTACTGCTGGTCTCCGGCTCTTGTACCAAAACCCTTTGACTGGCCGGGCCACATAGACGTCTGCGGTTTCTTCTTCCGGGATCCTCCTCGGTACGAGCCACCAGCTGAGATTCGATCCTTCATTGAGAGTGGACCGCCACCCGTCTACATAGGCTTTGGCAGCATCGTTCTTGACGACCCTCAAAGAATTACCGCAGTCATATTGGAGGCTGTAAGAGCGAACGGATTTCGTGCGATCGTGTCCAAGGGATGGTCGAAGTTGGGAGATCACGGAGAGTCTCATGAAGATATAATCTTCATTGGTGATTGTCCACACGAGTGGTTGTTTCAACATGTGGCCGCAGTGGTACATCATGGTGGCGCTGGGACGACTGCATGTGGTTTGCTGAACGGCAAGCCCACGACTATCGTGCCATTCTTCGGAGAGTAAGTCAGAAAGTCCACTCCGTTGAGTCGGCAGATATGCTAATAATTCGATAGTCAGCCATTTTGGGGCCAGATGGTAGCTGCTGCTGGTGCTGGTCCGATGCCTATTCCTCAGCGGGACATAACTGCCGAAAGCCTGTCTCAAGCGATCAGATTTTGTTTGTCACCTGAAGCAGCGAGCGCGGCTGCAGTCATTGCACAGAAGATGCAATCCGAGAGAGGCGTCGAAGCTGCAGTTATGTCTTTCCATCGGAATCTCCCCATCAGAGACATGTCTTGCGATGTACTACCACACCTTCCAGCAACTTTCGGTTTTCACAAAAAAGGGCAAAAATGGAAGCTTTCTTCCTTGGTGACAGAAGTTATGGCACGAAAACTTCCTAAAGATGCCAAAAACCTAAAATTGTACGCCTCGCTCTTATCTTTTCGTGCTTGATTAGCATTTTCTGCATCCGATCGCTAATTAGTATACAGATACGAGAGCAAACCCATTACCATAGAGCCTCGTCGATGGGATCCCATCTCAGGTGGGGCGTCCGCAGTGCTTGCTACTTCGGTCGATCTTGCGACATGCGTTACAGGAGTTTTCACGAAACCAATAACGGAGTATCGAGACGATCGCGATCGACGCGCCTACGAAGAATCAAAGCTAGAAGCTTCGACAGCGTCCAATACCGGTACCAACCATATCGACCAATCGGCACCAATGTCTGACAGCGCAAGTGCTGAGACATCAGCAAACAGTGTTGTTCCGAAACGTAAAGCTATCTCAGCAGGTCAACTAGCAGGCGCGTCCGGAGCGAGCATTGGCATGTTTGCTCCAAAAGCCCTAAAGGGTATGATGGTCGACATTCCTCTCGCGATTACCGATGGACTCAAGAATGTGCCTCGACTCTACGGCGAAACGCCTCGTGACCACGGACCTGTGACAGGTTTCACGAGTGGCGCAGCTGTTGCAGGCAAGACCTTCGCGTGGGGCTTCATGGAAGGTGTCAGTGACATTGTTGTAAAGCCGTACCAAGGTGCTCGAGAGGAAGGCTTTACAGGCGCTGCAAAAGGCGTGGGCAAAGGAATGTCTAGCATGGTCACAAAGACCGGTGCTGGCATGTTCGGTCTCCTTGGGTATACAAGCCAAGGTATCGCGAAAAGCTTGAGATCGACAGTCCACATGAAGACCAGAAAAAGCATTGCTGAAGCGAGACATGCAGAGGGAAGGTGGTTAGTCGAGAACGACAAACATAACACGGAAGAGGCTGAAAAGACCATCACGCGTTTGCTAGCACGGAAAGGGGATAAGTGATGAGAACGGGACATGGTATTAGCGGGAGAGCGTCTTTGTGAAAGCGATTAAAACAATTCAACGTAGATATTGGAGCGACTATGTCGTTACAGAATATATAGAGAATTAGGTGATTGCGCCAGCTGTCAGTGCAGAAAGGAATTGACGACTGCTTAATGGTGGTCGGTAGAGCCTAGAAACTCCAACATACCAGGTGTAAGACGTAGCTACTTTGGACTGAAGTGGTGAAGCTCTGAGTCTTTGGTCCGGTTGGGAAATCTTGCGGAAGGAGAACCACGGTTCAGTATCGGGAAGGAAGCACTTGAACCACACCACGAAAGTTCTTGACTACGCAAATCTACTTCTAATCCTGCCACATACAACACTGCATCACTCGAGAAAGCGCGCATGCAAAGAACGATACGCACGCACGCGCACGCACACACGCACACACTGATACGTACACTTCGCACACGTTCCAGCATGACATCTCCGCAGCAACCACCTCAGCCTTCGTGCGAC
>Ga0268250_10000353_pt1 | contig 22444 bp, 33 predicted proteins | sample AgamicAsSfe_FD_200448 | JGI IMG/M metagenome (GOLD analysis project Ga0268250, IMG submission 200448) | Agave microbial communities from Guanajuato, Mexico - As.Sf.e (v2) (version 2) | ecosystem: Host-associated > Plants > Phyllosphere > Phylloplane/Leaf | place: Guanajuato, Mexico | collected... | reverse complement strand
AGGATGCTTCGGCGTCGAAGGTTATTTCGGGGGCGGCGGTGAAGTCGGAGGAGGCGAGGAGGGCTTCTTCTTTTGCGAGGGCTTCGGATTCCCGTGTGTCGCGGATGGAGGCGCTGCGGTCGATGGGCGACGAGGGCCGATGTGTGGAGGAGAATGGCCGTCGTGATGGGAAGTGTGAATGAAGTGGTTGTGAGTGTCGTGAGGATGTGATCGGAAAAGCTGCTGCATAATCTGTCGATGCCTTTGACCGAAAGGCTAGAGCCGTGCCTCGTATCGAGCTGCTCACCCGTGTACTTGAAGCCATGATGTGTAGATATGTAGATGAGCTCAAATGTGCTTGTCTTTCCTGGTATGATGTTTCAGATCAAATTGTTAGGGACACCTCTTGATATTTCCAGGGGACACTTTGAGCTGCTAAAACTTTGGAGTCAAACTGAACACAACATCGATATTGTAGTCACCCATATCAACACACCACACAATATGTCTTTCGGAAAGCTTTACGGATTTGAGGTAAGCATCGAGAAGACTTCAGTCCAGCGATCCTCATCTGCTACATATCGCACGCTCTTCTCGCTGGGCTGGCCACATAGACAAACCTTTTCTCCACACAGTGACTAACCCCTCTTCCTCTAGGGCAACCCTCGCACTGTTGGTCTCCTGGCTGTGGCCAAGACCAACGAGCTTGACGTCGAGCTGGTCGAGACCAACCCTGGTGCTGGTGTCTCCGCCGACTACCGCAAGATTAACAAGCTCGGACGCATTCCCACATTCGTTGGTGCTGATGGCTTCATCCTCTCTGAAGTCCTTGCCATCTCCGTCTACTGTACGTTCCAGCTTTGTTCATTATATCCACTACAACATGATGAGACGAATCAAATCAATTTCAGTTATCCCTGTCAGAACATATACTGTTGAGGCTTTATTCACTTCCTGATCGTTTCCAATTGATTCATTCATGAAATACTACAAGAACATACAATAGCCTCTACTGACAATGTTACAGTCGCATCCCAGAACGAGAAGACCACTCTCCTCGGTAAGACCAAGCAGGACTACGCCTCCATCCTCCGATGGATCTCCTTTGCCAACACCCAGGTTCTCGGTAGCTTGGGAGGCTGGTTCCGCCCTTTGATTGGACGTGATCCATACAACAAGAAGCACGTCGAGGACGGCGCAAAGGCCACCAACGAGGCCGTCAAGGTCCTCGAAGACCACTTCCTCATCAACACTTACCTCGTCGGCGAGCGTATCACTCTTGCCGACATCATGGTAGCCTCTCTGCTCATCCGTGGCTTTGAGTACGTCTTTGACGCTGCCTGGCGCAAGGAGAACCCCAACGTCACTCGTTGGTATCAGACCATCACCAACCAGTCCATCTACAAGACTGTCGCTGGTGAGCCCAAGCTCATTGAGGAGGCTATCAAGTACACACCTCCCAAGAAGGAGCCCAAGAAGGAGGAGCCCAAGAAGGAGGCTGCCAAGCCCAAGGCCAAGGCCGCTGATGACGACGAGGAGGACGAGGTCAAAGAGGAGCCCAAGGCCAAGCATCCCATCGAGGCGCTCGGCAAGGCCACCTTCGCCATTGACGACTGGAAGCGCAAGTACAAGAACGAGGAAACTCGGGAGGTCGCTCTGCCTTGGTTCTGGGAGAACATGAACTTTGAGGAGTACTCCATCTGGGCCGTCGACTACAAGTACAACGACGAGCTCACTCAGACTTTCATGACGTCCAACCTGATTGGTGGTTTCTTCACCCGTCTTGAGGGCAGCAGGAAGTACATCATGGGCTGTGGATCTGTCTACGGTGTCAAGGATGACTCTGTCGTCAAGGGTGCTTTCGTCATCCGTGGTGACAATGCTGAGCACGCCTTTGATGTTGCGCCAGACTACGAGAGCTACTCATTCAAGAAGCTCGACCCCAAGAACGAGGCCGACAAGGAGTTTGTCGACAGCATGTGGGCATGGGACAAGCCTGTTGAGGTCGAGGGCAAGAAGTACGAGTGGGCTGATGGAAAGATCTTCGTGTAGGCGAGGTATGAAAAAAGTTGATGAGGATGAAGCAATCTTGATGTTAGCATGAATATTATGTCTGGGTGACGATTAAGTTGAATCTCTCGTGTTTGCTGCAGTCTTATATTCTCTGCTTCGTTGTTGTCATGATAACACCTCAGCCTCTTCCCCGCACGTCACTCGACACGACACGTCGTACTCGACCTCCTCATTGTGTAGAATCCCTGCACGTCTGCATCGCGAAACAGTCTTATAGGAGATGCTTTGAAGATACTATCGTCCATCAGACATCGTATGCTGTCCACTCCTGGCATGCCCAAGGGTCACATTCCGCTGTAGCCGGGTCTCGAATCCTTTGCGCGGACATTACTCGAGAGTCTCGCGTCTTGCAGGTGGCCCTGTCTTGTCTCTTGCTGCTCCTATGTTCTGACCACACCACACCTCTCAGAGTGACACGCACGATATTATTCCATCTGTTCTACCTACAGCGCAGTCCAAGCCTCCACCAGGATAGAATCGCACAACAAAAGAACTAAGATCACCGCGCGCGCCGATCAAGTCACATCGGACCGCGCTCCGACGGCTGCCTGCATATCGAAAGAAGAGGAAGAAGAAGTATAAGCAGGCAATCTGCAGAAGGATTGCTGGAGGTACGAAGGCAAGAGCCAAAGGCCGTCACTGCTGAGCAAGAGGGTAGCAAGATCAAGCAGCATCGCAAGGTGTGGAAGGAGGAGTATACACCTAGCCAATGCAGCGTGTAAATGGTGATACGGTGAGATCGCGTCGCGGCTCTGTTGCAGGCCCGGCATTGCAGATCATATGTCTGGTGAGTTCGGCAGCCTCTGATGTAGCTGCGAGGACACTACAAGAAAGCTCTACAGCTGTTCGAGTGTGAGCTCCTTTCCTGGCAGCAAGCATCAGATACCAGTGCACGACCACAAGCTGACTCGAGATTTTGACATATCTAGGCCTCGGGCGGAGGACCAAATGAAGACAACATCACTGGGTTTCTTGTAAGATCGATATCTACAAACTGGTCCAAGAATTCCGTCCTTGCAGTCGATGCTGGTTCACATCTTGCTTCCATCACGCGCCTACTCGAGAAAGACTTCCCACTAGTTTCCTCTGCTCGACCCTCACTAGCTACAGTGAATGGCCATTCAAGCTCGAGGGAAACAATCGCGGACGATGCAAGCGTGATAGAAGAGGATGAACTTGAGAATGAACTCGAAGAGCCAGTCAAGATACTTTCCACAGGACCTTTCGCTGGCTTGCCCTTTCCCAACGAAAGCGCACGCGCGAATGCACTTCACGTCGTCCGCGAATGTGTCTCTACATATCTGATCACACATCCGCATCTGGACCATCTGTCCGGCTTTGTGGTCAACACAGCAGGTCTCGCAAGCACATCCAGACCGAAACGTCTAGCAGCACTTCCCTCCACCGTCAACGCCATCAAAGCCCATATATTTAACGACATTATCTGGCCGAATCTTACCGATGAAGATGGCGGTGTTGGCTTTGTCACATTCCAACGACTACCTCAAGGCGGGAACAACATGGTCGGTGAAGGACCTGGCAAGGGCTATATTGAAGTCTGCGACGGTCTATGCGTCAAAGGAATGAAAGTCAGCCATGGCCACTGCATGCGCGGGCCCCATCAGACAATTGTACAGTCGCATAGGGATAGTGAAGTAGGCCTAAGCGAGCCTGGGCAGGTTCGCACAAGTTTCAGCGGAATGGAATCACCGCGAAGAGACGTCATCGTGGTTGGTCGTGATGGTCGTGCGCGGAGTATCTCACAATTGCAATACTCGGTCCCTGGCACGCCAGATTTATTCGCTCAACAGCAATCAGCCTCTTTCTTACCACTTCCAACACAACCAAGCTCGTCTCCAGCTTTTGGTGGTGCGGACCCAATGCTTCGCCGAGCTGTTGTCGACAGCACAGCTTACTTCATCCGCGACGACTTGACCGGGCGCGAAGCTCTGATATTCGGCGATGTCGAGCCTGACCTGCTCTCTCTGAATCCTCGTACTGCTCAAGTATGGGCCGAAGCTGCACCAAAGATCGCGGCTGGGAGTCTGAGAGCTGTATTCATCGAATGTTCCTACGATGACAGCCAAAACGATGCCATACTCTTCGGACATCTCGCCCCCAGACATCTGATCAATGAGTTGAGATCCCTCGCCACAATGGTGCGAGCACGAAGGCAAGAAGAAAAAGAGAGAAGAGAAGGAAGGAAGAGGAAGAGAAGTGCCGCCCGAGCACAACAAGCACAGACTTCCATCTCAGCTGAAGCTCATACAACACGTCCCATGACACGATCACGACAAAATATGTCCGCTGTGGATAATACGGCACCCAGCAGTGTCGCTACGACCGACGACGAGAATCCAGAACACGCCGGCATGAACGGCATATCGATCTCGCCAGGCAAGCGACGCATCACAAGACCGCCACGACTAGGCACGCATCTGAGCCGGACGAGAAGTTTGCTAAGCGAGTTCTCGCCGAGCCCGTTGGATCCGAGCTCGACGCCGGTGCTGCCAGGATTCCCGAATGGCGCTGTTTCGCATAGCGCAATGGGCGCTCCGGCGGCTGCGTCATCACTATCTTCTACAACTCACCCTCCGTCCGCGTCGAAAGCCAAGGTTCCAGCATCTCGAGGCAGTGATGCGGCACCACTTGTAGAGGAGGGTATACACAATACACCACCGCTTGATGGTCTCAAAGTCGTGATTATACACATGAAGGACACGTTGCGGGATGGACCGCTGGTAGGGGACAGTATATTGAGACAGCTGCTGGAGCATGAAGAGGCACTAAAACAGGCGGATGGAGTGGGATTGGGCTGTGAGTTTGTGATCAGTAAAGTTGGGGAGAGTTATTGGGTATGAGGGGAGGTTGCAAATAGGATGTTGGCTCCGCTGAACAGGCAATTAACACCACTGGACATATTGTGAACACTCATGCCGCAGCAGGAAGGAGCTGGTATCATACCCCTCCCATCTCGGCAGCGTAGACTTGGACCATATGGATCGTTCGTTCATATCACAACAAACGACCCTTCTGATCTCTACCGCCGGTCAGTATCCAATCTCCATTGTCACTGGTTTTGCGCCACCGAAGGATATCTACAATGCCCAAGACACTGTACACTGCATGGACATCGTTGAGACACCATGGCGATATCTAGACCGTACTCGCATCATTGTGGCACGCTGGCATCGTCTACAGTGTCAACTGTTGATCATTGCATTCCTCGCGCTTTCTCGCTGTCTGCTGCACCAGGTATGCAATGTACGCTCGTCAGGCGACGGGTACGTGTGCATAAAGTGTTGCAAGGCCGCCAAGCATGAAAAGCTTGGTGTACCTCAGTATACCATAACATGCGACCGATACTGACAACCACGACACGCGACGTCCTGCCACATGAGCACCGGTTCAGTGACAATGACTGTGACAATGATGAAGGAGAAGAAGAAGCAGACGAAGAAGCATCTCTGCGCATGCTTCCCATAGGCTCGCAGCTTCCGAGGGAGGAGAAGCAGATTACTAATAGAAGCCGATCCAAGCTTGATCAGTGGCGAGGCGTACCATTCTCTCCTCGATTATTGCACTATGTGGCCACCTTGTGTCTCGCAGCGAGTCTGCTTGGGATAGTGGTATTTCGTCCCGGGACGAGCAGAGTGGCTGTTTCGTATGTGCATATCCATTCATGCATTCTCTTGTCACCCTGGCTCTGACCCCCCTTAGCTGACTTCCAATCAGGCCTGCCTCACACTCCCTCAACTCGCTCGCAACACTCATCGATCGCGTCTCCAGCATCGCCGTACAACACAACGACTACAGCAAACACACCCTGGCCCTCGCCAACAGCTTAGGTATTCCGCTCAACGACCCGAACTTGCTCTATCCGGAGCCGCTGGGTAAGCAAGTGTGTATTCTCGATGTGGATACGCGGCCGTGGCGGGTGGCAGATGGTCTTGATGGCGGTGATGAGGAGCAGGCGCAGGCGCAGGCGGCGTATGGCAGGTTGAATCATTATCTCTACGGTAAGTCAGCCTAGTGCGCGCCTCTTCCGAATCACTCAGCTGATGTGACACAGCAAAACTCCACAACTACACCTACCACTTCATCCACGCCCCTCCAGCCACCGTCTCCTCACCAACCCACGCCCCACTCTCCCTCCACCCAACCTGGTCCAAAATTAACGGCATCCGCTCCGCCCTCGCCCTGCCCTCATCCCCAAACTTCGTCGTCTTCCTCGACTCCGACGCCATATTCCCTCACCTCTCCCTGCCCCTCGAACCCCTCCTCTCCCACTGGAACATCACGCCCTCTCGCACCGCCATCGCCGCAGCCCTGGCCCCCGACGAGCCCGAAAAGTACGATTCCCACGGTCGCCGGAACGTCAACACGGGATTCATGATCGTGCAGCAAACCCCGCTGACGGAGGCGCTGCTACGGGAGTGGGCCGAGTGTCCGAGTGAAATCAAGTATCCCGGATGTGCGCGCTGGGCGGACCCGAGCGCCTTCTGGCACGAACAGAGCGCGTATTCCGAATACATCCGGCATGACGCGGCGTATGCGCGTGAGGGGGTCCTCAAGGAAATCAAATGCGACGAGGCGAATGGAGCACCGGAGAACTGGTTGAGGGGTGGGAAGCAGTGTAGAGGGACGCTGGTGAGACATTATTGGGTCTGTAAACAGTGTGTCAGGAAGGCGGTGGAGCATTCGGTCGTTGACTTGGTTGTCGGAGCGGGAGAAGAGGGGTTGGGGAGGGATTGGGAGGGCATTCTCGTGGATGAGGCGTTGTAGAGCTGGGATCCACTGACTCTTTGACTATGGCCCAGGGCCGCCGAAAGGGTGGCGTAGCAGTGCAGAGGGAGGTTGGGTTGCTGAAACATCATCGCGTTCGTGTACATTGTGTCCGAAAGGCGTCTGAGCAGTCGGGGTTTGATCTGGTCGTGTGAGCGGGGATGGAGGCAGCTAGGGAGGACTGAAGAGGCGTCCTTGTTGACGAGTTGAATAGATGCCAACATAAGCTCGAGTACTGCCCAGAAGCCGAAGAGGACAGTCCTGCGCGCCCGCAGTGCCGCACAAGTGGGTGATGTAATGGTGCACAACGTGAATCGAAACACACGGACAACTGCTATGTATGGTATCCCGCCCCGGTAGGACCACGACTAGTGAGACATCATCGGTTTTGGGAGGAGCTTGAGGGAACAGCGGCAGAGAGAGCGGCAGGTGGATCAATGGTTGTCGCGATAGTCGGCGCCGAGGGTAGAGTGCATGATGTGTTTCGACGCTAAGTTGTGTAGCGGACCTCACATTGCAAACTATACCAACATGACTACCAATATCAATCTCCAAGCTTTCGCACTACACAGCCAAAGAACGCCTTGAATACCCATGCCGCTTTCCACCGAACTTGTAGCATCTCAAGCGATCCTGCCCGCCAAAACACCAGCCAGCCAACCAGCTGAGCTCGCACAAAATGGCAGGAACCCAAAATGGCATGAACCCTCGAAACCATATCTACCCACTTTCCATTTTGCCTCGTGAGGACACCATACCACGAACATCCAATCCCATGTCCTCTACTGCCTCTCCTCCCCGACTACCCATGTCAAGCCTGCAGCCCAAAGCCACTTTGGGTTTTGGAAAAAGAAACTGAAACTGAATGACACGCTCGAACAAGGGAAACCTAAGTCATGCTAGAAGACGAGCTAGAAGACGAGCTAGAAGACGAGCTGGAAGACGAGCTGGAAGACGACGAGGTAGTCATCGCACCCGCAGTAACAGTTACGAAGACAGTGGATGATGCAACATTCTGCTCAGAATAGACGGTAGTCGAGTACGTCTGTGTGACAGTAGTCTACAAAGTCAACATTAGCCAATTGCGCACACAACAATTTCGCATCACATTGGTGGAAACTTACAGTCGAGCTGACAGCAACAGTCGTGGTCGTGGTCGGCGTGTAAGTCGACGTAAGAGTAACAGTACTCGTCGGGGGAGCCGTCACGTAGATGACAGACGTACTATAGGAAGCGTACGTGGTGGATGTGGTGGAGGGACTGCTTGAAGCGGATTGACCCGATCCAGCGATGAGACTGGTCGTGGAACTCGAGGAGCTCAGCGTTGAGGAGTTGGCGTATATGCCTCCAGGACCGAGGCTGGTAGTTGTGAATCCTGCTGAGGATAGTGAAGAAGTGGCCTCTGTGATTCCGACCGTGGTGGTCACGTCGACGGAACCTGTTGTGCCAGAATAAGATATGCCAGAATAGGGAGTGACACTCGAGCTTGTAGTCGCGCTACAGCTTGCAGGCGTGCTGGAGCCAGCGGGGAGTGCCAAGAAGAAGTGTGGACTGTAGTTGGTATGATATTCGTCCGTGGCAAGCTCGAGAACATAATCCAGAGACGTGTCGAGGCACATTGATGGCGTCCAGTTGTACGTTCCGCCGGTCGCGGTAGTGGTGAGGTTGGAGACGAAATAGAGATCGACTGAACCCTGCAACAGCTCGATATTAACTGGCTGGGAGAGATCTGGAGCAGCGTAGCCGAGGAGGAAGGGAACGCCGAGTGTCAGAGTCTGACTCGGCGCAGGAGCGGTTGTGAAACGGAGAGGACTTGCAGTTACACCTGAACCTGCCCCGGTCGTAGTGGTGGAAGGGACCGTTACAACTGCGGATGAGGTTGTGGGAGGCGCTGATGGTACAGGAGTCACGATTGCGACAGTGCCTGCGTAACCATCTGTGCCCTGTGCAAGTGTTGTCAAATAGGGGTTTGACGTCCCGCTGGTTATTGTGGTCGTGACTGTTGCTGCCGATGGAGTTTCAACCACAACTGTACCGCTCGTGGTCCTGGACGCAAGAACTGCAGTTGTGGTTGGACTCGCGCCAGCAGACAGCCAAATGGTAGTCGTCTGCGTACCTTCAGCACTCACAAACTCGATAGTACCGGCTGATGCACCGGATCCCGTTGCAAGTGTGAGAGTGGTGGCTATGTTACCGCTGGTAATGGTCGTCGTTACTGTTGCTGCCGATGGGGACTCGAGTATGATCGTGCCGCTCGTAGTTCCTCTCGCAGATATGGTAGACGTGGTAGCGGATGCGCCAGCCGGTAGCCAAGTGGTAATTGTCTGTGTGCCAAGGGGTATTCCAACCAGAACTGTACCGCTCTCCAAGCCTTGTGCAGGAATTGTAGATGTGTATCCTGTCGCGGGACCCAAGAGCGAAGACGTAGCTGTCACAGTGCCAGGCGACGTCCATCCACTGTATCCAGTGGTGTAGCTGGCAGGCTCAGCGGACTGTGCATGGCTATCAGGTACGCCATTGACCTGATATACGTTCGCAGCATTTGGATTGCCCTCTGCCGGATAGGTGGGATTCGAGTTGTCGAAGCCTCCACAATACTCAGCAGGATTACCAGGGCAAGTGTAGTTGCATGCTGACTCGTTAAGTATGACGGGGTTGGCGAAACCGTCGTCACATTCGCACTAGGACGTATTATTATCGCGCATATCAATCCTCACGACTGCTCAATTACTCACAGATTGACCCTGAACACTAAAGTATTGATATACATGACCAGGGTTCGCTTGCGTATTTCCGTTGCAGGAGTTCGCACAGGTTTCAATCGTAGCCTCCCCGTACATGAACGCGCCGGGAGCTTCGCTCATGGCTGGATGACTCTGTGTGTCGAGGTAGCATCCGATGTAGACGTAAGGACCGACATAGGCTGGCTCAGCGCCTCTCTTGACATGATTGTGTTGGACTGCAGTGGCCTGCACGACAGTATACGACAGCGAGCCTGCCGCCGCGAGGAGAGTCTGAATGCGCATGGTGTGCCAGATGTCCTTAGAATGAGTCGAAAACGATGAGAACGAAGCGAGAGGTGCAGTAGAAAAGAATGAACACACGCCGCGAGATTAAGAAAGCCCACCAAACGCGCACTTCATGATATAGGCATGCCGATTGTTTACCTTTGGCTGTGTAGCGTGTTGTCTCTACGAGGAATGCAAGGCTGGTCCATCGAAGGCCTCCAAGGAATGTGAATGTCCATGCGGGAAGTGGCTTCCATTCCTCAAAGCACACGACACGTAGCTGCTTTGGCAAACGACGCCATCTGCCGTAGTACCATCACCACCATTGAACAGAGCTCTTGCTCAGCAGGAGAGCAATCATCAAACTCTGCTCCGCGTAATTCAGGAGAATCAGCATTCAGAGTAATGTAGATGGCTGATATCCGTCACGGAAGCTACAGGCATGACTGCCACGGCACACTGATGAGGATGAGGAAGATCGAGGAGAGAGCAATCATGATATAACGCAGCGATAGGTGTCATCAACGTAATAACCCCGGAAGCATAGATTCCGTGAGATGAATGTCGAGGTGCGCAGTCACGTGCTGACCCCTGAATTTGTCACTACACGGAGGCATACCCTACCCGCGAGGTAGCTGGAGGTGCTTCTTCATGTCTTCTGATGAACTCATGTCCCTTCCCTTCCGCATCACGAGGTAGGTATGATATCTAGACGCACAGAGCTTGAGTGTCTGCAAGTCAAGCCGTAAACCGACTTTTCCTGCTCTCTGCCTGCGTGACAATAAAAACACGATCCTCCGATGAGACGGAAAACCCTTCGTGTCGTGATCAATCTCGTTATTTTCTTCGCCTTACTCACCCTAATCATCACCATCAACCGCCCGGGCTCGAACACATCCCGATTCTTCGCATGGAGCAAGGTCCGATACCATGCAAAGTCAGCCTCCGACGCAGAAGCCGCTCAAGGGGCCTGCCCCGGCCTCTCAACCACAACAAAGCCAGCTCTCATAGTCGCTCGCGTTAATGCAGATGGGGAGCCAAGCTGGCTCGACTCTTTAGCAGACAGATACCACATCTGCAGCTATACTGCCGACGACCCCGCCGCTCTTACCACATCCTCCGCCCTCCGCGTCCCTGCAAACCGAGGCCATGAAGCAATGGCCTATCTCACCTTTCTCATCGACAACTACTTGAATCTCCCCGCGGCAGGCGCCGTCTTCGTTCACGGCACGCGCTTCAGCTGGCACAATGACGATCCTTCCTACGATAACCTCGCTCTTCTCACAGCACTCAATGTGTCTAGTGCGATAGAACCAGCTGGATATCACAACATGCGCTGTGACTGGAGTGCGGGAACGTGTCCGGCCAATGTGAGAGCACAGGGCAGCTTAGAGACCCGGATGCAGGCGAAAGTGGCGCCTTGGGAACTGCGAACGGTGGCTGACGTCGCAATCTCGGCTGCATTTGCACAGATCTTCAGTCTGGGGAACACCGCAGAGAATGTCCTCTTGGGAAGTGGCGATGTGCTACGTAGCCAATGCTGTGCTCAATTCATCGTTGCACGAGACAGTATATGGCAGCACGAGCGACAAGAGTATGTGGCACTGCGGCAGTGGCTGCTCCAGGCTGCACCAGATGATGACAGAGTGAGCGGTCGCATATTATCGTACCTGTGGCATGTCTTGTTTGTCCGGCGAGACTTGCTTGGACGAGGTGGACAGGAGGTGGATCTGACGAGATTGAACGAAATCGCGTGTCCCTCCGCGGCGGATTGCTATTGCAGGCTATATGGGCGGTGCGAACTGCCAGGTTGTAGGGAGGGCAGATGTCCGGGACAGTATAGCATTCCGCCAAATTATGCGCTGCCCAAAGACTGGGAGCAGACTCATCCTTGAGTGCGGAGCTAATCTGACTTGAGAGAGGAATCCTCGGGCATGCATTATTCCGGCTTGGAACAATCTCCAATCTTCTCTTACACCCCTGCGGACACATGCCTGGGTCAACTCATCAGAATCCCCGTCGCGAGGACGACTCACATTAATATTCTCACCATATCGTGCAGACCGAGCCAAACACCGGCGACGAGGGGCGAGAACGGGCCGGACCCCTCTTCCCCTCTTTCCCTCCTCTTTCCCCGCTTTCCCCGCTCGTCAGTCATCATGCACAACACAGTCCAGCACGAAATTCTCATGCATGACGCGATGTGCATATTTCATGCTCGATACTTTCCAGCTATAGTGATCGACGCCTATCAAGGCAGCTCCGAAGGTCGCATGGTCTTTGGATCCTGGACAAACGGCCACGAGATGGCCCATATGGCCCTTCATGGAAAGTTTACTAGCATGCATGGAACACACCATGTATAAATAAAAGCCAAGACCAGCGCTATGGGATAAGTTGTGGAAGCAAGTTTCCACATCCTCTCGTCTTCACACCTTGCCAAGCAGACGAGCCTCAGCGTCTGTCATCATGCACGTCTTCACCTTACTCGGCATCTGCGCTCTGGCTCTAGCTCAGACGCCCAGCACAACCACTACAGCCAGCGCAGCGCCTGCAGAATATACTGTCGGCCCAGGCCAGCTGTATACCAACATTACCGCTGCCTATGATGCACTGCCCAATGACGGCAACTCGTACACCATCTACATTCTTGCAGGTCTCTACATCGAGCAATTCAACATCACACGAACGGGTGGAACAGCTTTTCGAGGTGAAACATCATTCCCGAATGATTTCTCGCAGAACCTGGTCACTGTGCAGATCTCGAATGGCCAGTTGACTTCGAATAACCAAGACGAAACGACTCCGTGGGTGTACCGTACTCCTGACGATTGGGCACGACTGACATGCAGCAGGGTGATTGGCGTCAAAAAGTCAAGTTCGGATCTTTCTGGTGTCGGTATGCTCTTATCGTCCTTTCCGCGCGCTGTAGAGACAGGTTCGACGTGTCAAGATATGCTGACAGCAGCCCGTAGCGCTTTACAACTTGAATCTACGCAACACATATGGTCCAGTACCCAATTCGGCTGCTTTGGCCACAGATTGGAATGGCAAGAACATCGCAGCATACGGATGTTCGTTCCATGGCTTCCAAGACACCTTCCTGGCCAATCAGGGCACACAACTCATCTCCAACTCCTATATCGAGGGTTCGATTGACTTCATCTGGGGCTACTCCACAGCGTACTTTCACCAATGTGTGATCGCCACGAATACTCCTGGTGGCTGCATCTCTGCGCAGTCCCGCAACGACATCAAAGGCCATGGATTCGTTTTCGACCACAGTGTCATCACATACACAAGCACATATGGTAGCACCTTGGGGTTATCCTATCTCGGCAGGCCATACAATAGTAATTCTACTGCTGTATACCTAAACTCATTCATCGATGCGAATATCAATGAAGCTGGGTGGAGTGTCTGGTCTACATCCTCGCCACAGACATCAAATGTGTCATTCTTTGAGTTCAACAATACAGGACCTGGTAGTTGGCAAGCTGACACAGTTCGTGCTTCCTTTGCCAGAAACCTCACCGCAGACCAGGCGGTGCCATTTACTCTCAACAACTGGATCGGGAACACGAGCTGGATCGACATGGATGCGTACAGCTACGTGCCATCCTACAGCCTCACTGCTGCGTATCATGACAGTGGGAACGTTACGACGAGCTCCAGCTCAGTTTCTGTGGAGCCAACTTCGACAACCACATTGAGCTCAACGACCACATTGAGCTCGACGACCACATTGAGCTCGACGACCACATCTCCACCTACCACGACGTCAATCGAGTCTGACACATCCGCCACCTCTCAAATCGCTGGACCTACATCTACTGCGCCACCACCAAATGCTCATCCTTCTTCGGGCTCGAGTCCTCCCGCTGGAGCTGTACTTGTCGATGGATCTGGCCAAATTGCTGGAGCTTATCCGAACATTACTGCAGCAGTTGCGTCCCTGCCAAATGATGCAACCAACCAGACTATCTTCATTTACCCGGGGTGAGTCTAAGACTATTGACGCATATTCCATACTCTTGCTGACAGTCCGCCAGCACGTATGACGAGCAGGTACCTCAAATCAATCGACCAGGCCCTGTTCGCATCATTGGTTACACCACAGCTGCGCCAGGTCATTCTTACGTGGACAACACGGTTGTCATCGAATGGTCTCAAGGATTGAACGTATCGCCTCTACCTGCGGGTCATCATGACGCCGAGACTGCGACCGTGACTACCACTTCGAACACAATGTGAGTTCGAATATTATCACTTCGCAAACTTCGCTGACACTGTTGAAAGCGCTTGGTACAATGTAGACATTATCAACACATCGAATCTCAATGGGTAAGATTCTTGCCCGCGCAAGATGCACTCAGCCTCACTATGCTAATGGCCGGCCGCTACCTAGGACGTTCCAAAACTACGTAACTTTGGCTGGGTCAATATACGGATCGCACATTGGCTTTTACGCTTGTTCCTTCATTGGATGGCAAGATACACTTCTCACCGGGCAGACTGATGGTTATCAGTATTATGAGTCTTCGTATATCGAAGGTGCAATTGACTTTGTGAGTTGCATGCAGTCTTACTTCTCCAACACCAACACACTGACCACAGTAGATCTGGGGATACTCTGCAGGCTATTTCAAGTACGTTCTAAGCGAGATACGTGTCGGTGATATCGAGCTAACGTGACTTGCCAGAGGATGCACCATCGCTGGTAAACGTAAAGGTAAGTCCACTGATACTCACCTCACAGAAGTCCTGGTCAAAGCTGACTAACCTGTGTACTAGGCTCTCGAATGACGGCACAATCTCGCGCCTCATACGCGGCGATTGGAGGTGAGAAGAGAATACACTACCAGTACAATCTCCAAGACTAAGAATCCAAGGCTACTTTTTCGACCAATGTCTCTTCACTCAAGCACCAGACGTCACGTACAATCTCACCAATACAAGTCAGTATGGAGTCAATGCGTCTTAGGCACAAGCTGACACCTATGCAAAGTGTATCTCGGACGACCATACTCGAATTTCTCCAGAGTTGAGATCAAGTACTCGTATATTGACAGTATCATTATGCCTGTCGGTTGGAGTGTTTGGTCAGGTATGTCAGTGATAAGCTTAATCTCGATTGTACTGCAATCTCTCCCATACGGTGGTATATGACTTTGCGCTACCACCTGAGACTATCTCTCCCTGTCAAATCATGCTCTGGAAAGACGATTGTGCATACACTGGCGGAAGCTAACAATCACTAGCAACTGACCCACGTACCTCCAACGTCACATACATCGAATATCAAAACATTGGGCCCTCGAACTGGGAGAACAACGTTGCTGCCCGTGAATCCTTCGGCTACGCCAATCTAAGCACTGTCGACCCGTTCAGCCTAGAAAGCGTCATGGATACCACATCCTGGATTGATCTCACCTACTTTGACAGCATTACAGTGCCTCTACCTCCCACTGTTGAGCCTCCAGTGGTTAGTGTATCGACATTGACCGTGACACTGCCAACTCAGCCTGTTCCGAGTACCCCTGTAAGCACTGCAAGTACTTCAGCTGTGAATTCTACAGCAGTACCTGCAGCAACTTCAACCACTACGGTGGTGAGCATCGTGACATCCACTGTCACCGGAACTACAGTACAGACGACTCAAACTATTGATACGACGACAAGCACTACACTGACAGTCACTGCTGTCGCTGGTGTAAGCAATCATGCTCTGTTTATCTACCCCTGGCAACCAAACTGACGTGCCGCCTCGAAACAGAAAGCCACAATAACCTCCTTTGAAACCAGCACCCGCACAATCTCAAGCACCCAATCAACCAAGCCCGACATCATCACCAGCACAACACTGCTCACCGTAACAGAAGCAGATGCAACCATCACACCCACCACCATCACCACAGCGACAAGCTACAAGACACGCACAATCACGAGTACTAGCACAATCTACTGCATTCCCACCAGCTCCGCAGACGTCGCCGCAATCGCTGCCCGTTTCGCCTCTCTCGCCCTTCCGCGCCGAGCGCTCGCTGCAGCAGTCAACACAACCACAACGACAGGCGCAAATCTCCCGCTCACCAGCACCACCGAGGTCACCATCCCAGGTCCCACGACTACCCTTAGCACAACCCTCACATCCACCCTCAGCATAACCACAACCGACATTATCGCCGGCAGTTTCCGCACCGTCACGGACGTCGAACGCACGACTACCACGACGACGACGATGTTGGCGCAGAGTACGGAGACGAAGGTTGTGACGAGGACGACGAAGGTTGTGGGGACGATCACAGCGCCGGAGGTCACGAAGACGAGGACGGTGGGGGGTGTTAGTACGGTGGTGGAGACTGTGACGAAAACCGCGAGGGGCGCGGGACCGTGCAGTGCATGAGGTGGAAGGGGGTAGGTGAGACGCGGTAGGGCGTAGCGGGGCGAGGGATGTGACTGCGGTGGTTAATCAAAGCAACGATAATAAAGCAAGCAGGCTCTTCGCGGCATAATCTCGATAGATCGGTATCCTTTACTGTAGGCTTCTTGTGTAATGAACTGTCACACTATATGAGACTACCAAGGTCTATACGTGTATAGATCAAAGGCTCGAAGTGTCCCTCCATCCTCTTACCACCATCTCCCGTGTGCTGCACGACTGCTTCGCCTTTATCTCCGTGCAGTCACGTCCTGCTCACCTTCACAAGGCGCCACTACGACTTCCCTAGCTCCTTCTTGCCTGCCTCTTTCCCACAAAGTCAAATACCTCATTCACCTCCTCCTTCCCCAACGAAAACATCTCATGCCTTATAAACAAGAAGTTAATGACTCTAGTATTAATTAACGCAATCAGCTTGTTAATACCAGCTGCATTGAACTATATGGTACCGAGTACCGCAACGTCATGGCTTATAGCTTCCGCATACTTCTGCACAATCCCGCCATCGGCGCCTCCAGCCGCAAGTATAGTCCGCCCCCCTACTTTAATCGCTCGAATGAGCTCTGTGTCGGTTCCAGATGCGTTGCCGCCATTACTAAGACAGTCGTACATGGCGTCTAAACCAGGGCTATTCGTCTCGTTTTCGACCCAATCGGTAATGCTACCTTCGTCCTCGGAAGATCTGACCACGATATAACCGCTCGAGGATAAATTCTTTACCTCCTCGAGTCGCTCCCCTCACGAATACGCCCGATACCGAGGATCTCCGTATAGCGCAGCCCAGCGAGCGTAATAGTGACGGCAGAGTATTGCAGCGTGCCGGTCACGCTATCAATAAGAAGTGTCTTGCCGGGTCCGACGTGCGCTTTCTTCAATCCCGCAAATAAAGTGCAGATGTAGCCGAAGCGGGAAGCGAGATTCGTGTCGATTGACGCTGGCAGCACGGCGATGTTCCTGTCGGGGGAAACGACATATTACGAAAGAGCGCCGATGGGATAGCGAGACAGGGCCTTTCGGCCGCTTTCACTCTGGGAAAAGTACGCGCGTAGGGGACTGTGGTCTTTGCGATCTAAAAGCAGTCTTCAGTATATGGGGAATGTGTTCGTGTTTAATAAAGTACAAATTGACATCTCGATAACCACTGATAGTTGTATCTATTTACTACTTGGACGCTTTCATTGCATCAAGTACATCACAGCTATGCCCATCCTTGCTCCCACCACGGCACCGAGGGCACACTCTGCCATGCGCAATCATCAGAAAATGAAGATCGAACTTCAACTTCTTAGGTACCATCACCTCCAGATGCGACTGCGTCTTCTCCCTGCTAGCCTCTTTTGGTCTCCAGCCCCAAATGCCAGCAAGCCGATAGACATGCGTGTCAACAGTAAAAGGATTCCTCTTAAGACACCAGCCCATAACAACCGAAGCAGACTTCGGGCCCATGCCTTTGTAGCTGATAAGCTCCTGCATAGCGTCCTCGTCGCCTTTCTGGAAAAGATGGTCGAGGTTGCATTCACCATGTCGTGCCTTGACTTGCTCGAGTATCGCCATGATGAGCTTGGACTTTCTGACATGCAGCCCGCCACACCGAAGCGTCTCCTGGAGCTTCTCGACCCCGCCGGTCCAGATGGCGTTGTACTCGAAGACGGAGCCGTAGACGGCTTTCATGCTGTTCATTGCTCGCTTGGCATTGCTCCAGCTGGTTGCTTGGCTCAGGATGGCCACGACCATTGCGTCAAGGACATGGTGAATGGTCTCCGGCGTGTTTGGGTCGGCAAACTCCTTGTCGACAGCCGCCTGATGCTTCTCCTTGAGTATAGCGTGCGCTGCTCGACATTCCTGATGCGTGGGATGACCGAAGTTGGGAAATGGAGTCGTCGTTGCATGTGTAGACCATGCTTGCCACTTTCTCTCTGCAAGCCTGTCATCGGCCTTGCTTGTATCTGCTCCCGGAGTGGTGTCTGCCAGGCGAGCGTCGCTTGATTGGACTTTGACGCGCTTTGGTGACGTCTCGGTACTTTGGGTCGACGCACTTCGTTTTCTCGTGGTGGGCTTGACTGTGACTGTGACTGCTTGTGCGGCTTTCGCAGCCAGTCTGTTTGACTGTCTCATCATGTGCTTGCAGAATTGTGGTGAGTGAATGGAGGATAAGCGAAGAGGATCAGGATCAGGATCAGGATCAGGATCAGGGCATAAGCGCGACTTATACTTCAGTCCGCCACGCTAAGGACATGAGACACGATCTTGGTAGACGTTGTATTGGAAGCTCTGCGGGTACGATCGAGAGTGATACAGGTCTTCACTTTATCAGATCGGCGGAGTAGAGCACACGCGCATGACCAAGCCGAGACTCATCGAGACGTGAGGGCGTTGAAGCTGGGAAGGGTCAAGACTGTCTGCGGGGCACCCGATTTATGCATATTTATGCACACGTGAGCATAAATTCACTTTTCCTCTTCTTGTCGTCAGGCCCCGAACTTTCACTCGCCAAAAGCTATTATTATATTTTTCACTTTCCCTTTGCCCTTTCCTTCCCCTTTTTGATCTGTATCTCTCTCCTCGTGCGCTGCTATGGCAAGCTACTACATGTAACAGCCGCAAATCTGAAGCACTGCAGCAACATGTCTCGCTTTACATTTGCGGACTTACAGTCGCTTCGACAAAGCTCGCCAACCTCACGACTCCGTGTGATCGCTCTACTTGATTATGATGCATTCTACGCCCAAGTCGAAGGCTTAAGGCTTAATATGCAAGACAGACCGCTAGCCGTGCGCCAGTGGAATGCAATCATAGCCATGAACTATCATGCAAAGCGAGCTGGCCTCACGCGAGGTATCACCGTCGACGAAGCCAGACGACTATGCCCGGACATTCACATCCAACATGTGGCTACATGGAGAGAAGGAGAGACAAGCTGGGCATATCATGACGACATAGAGCAGTACATAGGCGTGGACAAATCCGCTCTGGATCCGTACCGCATCGAGTCTGTCAAATCGATGCAACTGATTCGAAGCCTCCTTCCCGTCAAACCTGTGCCGCGTGTAGAGTGGGCGAGTATCGATGAAGTGTTCATCGATCTCTCTGCACAAGTGTATGACTTGCTTACAGAACGATACCCAGAGTTATCCGAACTAGATCATGCAAGTCTTGGACAGCTGCCGCTTCCAGATGTCTCTTCCCTGGACTGGGCCGACGACACACTCTTTCCAGAAGACCATGTCGCAACACAACATGATATACTTGACTGGAACGATGTCGTTCTCAATACTGGCGCCGAAATCATCCGTCATATTCGCAGGACTGTCTTTGACCGGCTCAGATATACATGCTCTGCAGGTATCGCACGAACCAAGACCCTCGCCAAGCTTGCTGCAGGAAATCGAAAGCCTGATGGGCAGACTGCAATCCGACAACGCTTCGAGCAAGACTTCTTGGGAACCTTCAAAATCAATAAGATCCGCAACCTTGGTGGCAAGCTCGGCCATCATGTCGTCGAAGTGCTACGTACGGACTCTGTGGCAAAGATTGCAGACCTGTCTCGCCAGTCACTCGAAAGTACTTTGGGACGAGATGTTGGTTGTCGTATACATGATATCGTGCGCGGTATCGATGAAAGCCGAGTAGTAGCACAGACGAGGACAAAATCCATGCTGTCCCAGAAGATGTTTGTACCGAGCATAGAACGGCCGGAAAAGACACATGCCTGGCTCGCTGTCTTCGCCAATGACCTTATTCTACGATAACAGCTTCGTATGACAGAGGTGGGCCCAAGCCGACCTCGAACACTTACATTGAACGTTCATACTAAGCCGCGGTCGACGCCATATCGATCGAAACAGCTGCAAATACCACTGTCAATGAAAATGGACAACACAACCTTGATACAGCTTGGGAAGGATCTGCTGGCCAGGTTTGCTGAAGAGTCTGACTGCTGGCCATGTGTTACAATGTCGATGGGTATCTCAAAGTTCGAAGAACCTTTATTGGATGGTCGAACAATGACCTCTTACTTCACCACCGAAGGGGAAGGAAGTGATAGGTATATACGTGAAGACGTCCCAGAATCGATCGACGTCTTACCTATGAAGAGAAAGGCAACTGAAGAGATTGAATCGACGAACCAATATCCTTGTCCCTACTGCCAGAAGCTGATACCTGCTGTAGACGTACTTAATCACCTGGATTGGCATGTAGCTATGGAAGTGTCAGCTATTAGTTAGGCATACGAATACCGGCACTATCTATTAGATAATAGGATCGACAGCATATCGTGATAGACACTCTTATATATACGATAATTAATTAATTGATTAAACTATCTATCTACTATCCCAAGACCCTCTTGCGGCATAAGGGTCTAAATTCTAGTGAGGCTAGAGCTAACCCTATGTTATAGGACGACAGGACATGAAACAGATACGTGCCTACCGCATTAGGAAATACATGAGAACTGAGAAAGAAAGGTTAAACCGAGGGCTCAATCTCATCTGCTACTACCGCTGTCAGTAACGTAGCTCTTTAAGCTACGTCCTCGTTATATAGCCTAACCTATACTGATAGATAAGACCTCTATAGCTAACTAAACCTAAACTATTTCCCCGTATTCACGCTAACTACCTACCGCCGCGAGACCGACCGTAATATTACGTAGCTTCTACCTTTAGTATGACTACGTTCAAAATAGCTATCCGCCCGGACCCCCCCTTAGGGAGTAACTCCCCTAACGAACTCGCCGAACACGTTACTTAGTTCCGTAATAACTGGCTCGTCTACCTCTATAACCTAACCGGTTATACTACTAAAGTTAAAGAGAAGCTTATTCCCTAATAGGAAAAGATCAAATAGATCTAGAACTAGGTTATCTCCGCGAAGAGAGTTATCGAATTCTAGAAGAACTAGTATAAAGAGGTTCTCGAAAGTAAGGACTAAACGATCCTTAATCTTAAGGTTTAGAATGAAAAAGCCCTTCTTACTACTATTTATACTATACGGTTATTACCCTCGAAACGACCCCCGAACCTAGACGTATTGCTAAGAATCCTGTAGATACTATAGAGAGAAAGACTACGGTTATTACTACTATACCTCCCGAGTCTTCTAAACTTAGTGAAAGACTACCTAACCCCGAAAAGTTTAATAGAGATCGTAAAGACCTACGCCGCTTTACCTAATAGATCTATAGTAAGTTAACTACGAACGCAGACCGCTTCGTAAGAGTAAATAATCGATTAGCCTACGTTGCTAGCCGTCTTACCGGAACCGCTTACTCCTTAATTCTCCCGAAGGTGAAATATGGAATATACTAATTCGTTTATTACCCTATCCATAATCCCAAGACCCTCTTGCGGCTTGAGGATTTAAATTTTAGTGAGGCTAGAGCTAACCCTAATGAACCCTAACGGCATGAGGATTTAGAAATTGACGGCTTAAGGGTTTAGAAGATATTGGGTGTATTACTCTAAAATTAATACAGTATAGAGTTGAAATATATTAATGATAACCGCTGATAAGAACCAGCTAGAAAATCCGGTTAGAAGCTCCAGAATGAAAGGTTAAAATAGCGGTGTAAGTTTAATGTTCGCGCACCCGCACGAGCTAGGATATCGAATTTCGGAACACGTAAGCACAATCTAGCGCGCAAAGACGTGAAGAGCACGCGCACCCATTTCGAGAAGGTTAGTAAGAAAAGTATTACGATCGGAGATATCCGAAGTATTATCGTCTAATATCGCAGTTCGATCAATCGTTCACGTATTTAAGTGAATATCGAGTCGTAATATATAAACAGTGTTAGTTCGCAGTTGTTCTAGGCCAGATTTTGCGCTATTTACGGGACTATCATCCAAGCTTATCCAAAGAGGGTTAAGGCGAGGTAATTAACAGATTTAAAGATATCCAGGATATAGCGCATGCGAAGGAAGATATACGGTACCTAGAACTAACGAGCGCACCGGTTCCGGTGTTACCAGTATATATAGAAGGTTTCCAATGCACCTAAGCAGGATGTTAGTACATTTGCTAGGGTTTAAAGAATATCCAGAGACATTACCGTGTAGAACACCGGTGGGTGAACCCGCAGAAGAGAGGTAGACAGAGAAGGGAGGAAAGAGAGCGGATAGAAGAATAGAAACCATAGAGAGAAGGCGTAAGT
>Ga0268250_10000352_pt1 | contig 22484 bp, 19 predicted proteins | sample AgamicAsSfe_FD_200448 | JGI IMG/M metagenome (GOLD analysis project Ga0268250, IMG submission 200448) | Agave microbial communities from Guanajuato, Mexico - As.Sf.e (v2) (version 2) | ecosystem: Host-associated > Plants > Phyllosphere > Phylloplane/Leaf | place: Guanajuato, Mexico | collected... | reverse complement strand
TAGTCACATGACATATATATAAACATGGGAAGGATCAAGGTGACGAAGAGAAGATATCATAACAGGAAGAAAATACGAAAACAATTGTCATGAAACGGTCATCGAACATGTGTTGCTATGAATTTTGCGATGGAGAAAAAACGCTCAAAAATCGACACAGGATACGAAAAGTAGGCAACAATCAAACCTATCGGCCAACACGAATGACACCAGCAGCCATAAGCTTCTGGACCTTTGTCTTGACGTCAGGGTTCTTCATGTGCTCCTGCAGAGCAGCTGGGTCGCCCTTGGCTTGTTGCAGAATAGACTGCATGATGGGGTCTTGCAGGATAGACAGAATCTCAGGGTCACGCTGGATGCGCTCCATAGTCTCCTCCTCGGTCTCGCCATCACGAGAACTGTATTGTGCCTGGATGGCCTTTTGCATCTGTTGCTCAATTTCGCGCTGGTTCTTGCCGCCCTTGTCGTGGGCCATGGCTTCGTTGCAGACGTCAATGACCTTGCTGTGCTCGCGCATGGCGAAGAGAGCCTGAGCCTTGCGGAGGTAGGCGCGGATGAAGTTCTCGTCCTTTGTGATGGCGGTGTTGCAGTCGTCGACGGCGGCGGGGAAAGTGAGCAGCTTGATCAGACAAGCGGCACGGTTTGAGTAACCGCGGGGGTCTTCGGGAGCGCGCTTGATCATCTCGGTGTAGGCTTCGACGGCGGCGGGCCAGTCGGCCTCCTTGAACTTCTGGTTTCCGAGCTCGCGAGCCTCCTCGGCCTTCTCGGGGTCAAGGTAGGCGTCTCTCTCGGCCTTGATCTTTGCCTTCTCGGCGGCGCGCAGCTTGGCGAGGACGTCAGGGGTACGGTGTTCGGTGAGCGATCTCTGGTAGTTGTCGATGGCGTTGGGAAGGTCGCCCATCTTCTCGTATGAGGTACCAATGCGACCGAAAGCCTTTGCGATGAGCTTGAAGTCGGCAAAGACCTCGCGACCATGCTCGACAGCCTTCTTGCAAGCCTCGATGGCACCCTCGTAGTCGCCCTTCTCGAACTTGGCAGCACCGAGGTTGGTGAGATAGGTGATGTCCTTGTACAGGTCCCAGGCCTTGGTGTAGTGCTCGATAGCAGCGTCGAATTGTCTCTTCTTGTAGTTCTCAGTTCCGAGGGCCTTCTCCTTGTCTGCCTCCTCCTTTGCCTTCTTTTGCGCAGCTGCCTCCTCATCTTCAGGTTCGGGTTCGGGCTCAGGGGCCTTTGCGGGTTCGGGTTGGGTGGGTCTGGCGTCAGGCATGGGGACATCCTCCTCGGCCTCTCCTCTCTGTTGGCCGCCCTGCTGTTGTTGCTGCTGCGAAGGGTCGGCGAAAGACATGTCGATACCGAGCAGAACGCTCATGACCTGCAGGAAACGGGGGTCTTGCATGGCCTCGCCCATCATGCTGGGGTTGGACTTCATCTGGTTGAGCTTCTGCATGAAGGCGGCATCGCCGAGCAGCGAGGCGGTCTTGGGATTGGCTGCGAGCTTGGAGATCATCTGGGGGTCGTTGAACATGTTGCCGAGTCCGCCGGTTGCGTCGGCGCCATCAGCATCAGCTTCAGCCTGGATGGCGCGTCTAACAGCCTCGAGACCGGATTTTGCTTGGGCGTTGTTGGGGTCGAGCTCTACGGCCTTTTCGAAAGCGTCTGTGGCGTCAACTGCAAGACAGTCAGCTTGAGATGGTCTTGTGTGATCTGGGGGACAAGATGGACTCACCGAGATTGCCCATGCCGTGCAGGGCAGCACCCTTTCTGCCCCAACCCTTGGCCCAGTCAGGCTTGATCTCGGTCGTCTTTGTGGCATCTTCCAGGGCCTTCTCCCAGTCTCTCAGTGATGCGTATGCGCCGGAGCGGTTCGAGTACAGGACGTGGTTGGTAGGGTCAAGTTCGATCGCCTCGCCGAACTTCTGACTGTGCGTCTGTCAGCAATGGGCAGAGTCAAGTATGTGGTTGCCAGCAACTTACGCAGCAGCGGTAAAGTCCTTTGCGGCAAACAGCTTGTTGCCTTCGGCCTTGAGTGCGTCGGCCATGATTACAGTGTGATTCGTAAAAACAAGGGGGTATCAGAGAAAGGAAACAACCAATTGAATGAAGATGTCACTATGTGGAAATGTGAAAGTAGCTAGCAGTCCGGCACAGCAAGACGGAGCATGGACTTGTATATTTCTCGTCGAGCTTTACCGAAACCTCTAGAACCGCGTGCCAAGAGCCCCTCCGACAAACAATCCTACATGCACAACAAACGGCAACTGCAACCGACTGTATACACGTTCAACACACGTCTCACCACCGGTTTCCCACCAAATACAATCATCCGAAAACAGAAAAATGTACGGTCAACCATGGTGTCGTGACGGCATCAGAGTCGAAGACCTTTCTCTGCAATATGCCCCCAAAAGCGCCATCGACGCCTGGGGCCGCGAGAAGCAACAGCCAGTCCTGCTCTCCGTCTCTCTCTCATTCCGTCAAGGCTTCGACACGGCCGCGAACCAAGATGCCCTCGACGAAAGCACTATGCACTACGGTCTGCTCTCCAAAAACCTGCGCTCCCTAAAGCCTGTCCAAGAATGGGAGACTTTGGATAACTTGGCCCACCGTATACATCAAACCATCCTCGAGACTCCGCCTGGTGCCGCTCTGATCCAATCCTGTCAGATTGAGATTAAGCTGCCCAAAGCGAGTTTGCTGGGTGATTATGTCAATTATGTATATTTTGTCGAGGATGAAGAAGATACTGGTAGAGTCTTGCATCTATCCCGTGTCTTTATTCCTACCTTGATTGGCGTAAACGACAATGAGAGGACTGCAAAGCAGAAGCTGTTTGTCAGTGTGTGGATAGACAGGATCCAGGCAGATGATTCCGAGTCGTATACTGAGCTCGAGAGAATCCTTACACAGGTAAGAAAAACAGCCATCTCTGCACTTAGGCCGCTTTGTACTAACCTGTCACCTAGGCTATTGAACCCACAGATTTTGAAACACTAGAGTCGTTGGCCATCTATGTGCTCAAGGTCCTGAAGATGAACTACGCTCCTCTGCAGTCGCGAGAGACAAGTGTTCGTCTGAGACTGGAGAAGCCTCAAGCCGTCCCTCACGCCTCGGCTCCTATCATCGAGATTGTGAGGACATCAGACGAGCTGGCAGCCATGATCCAATAGTTGCAAAAGTCTCGAGAATAGATTGTCGACATTATTTTAAGTATCAAAGAGCGCTGTAATGTTTTGGCATAGGTATAGCTATGAAGAAGTTTCGATAAACAACCGCCATGGATTAAAGCTACGATCATCTAAGACCAATAATTCCCACGACTAGAATAGTGTATCTTTCCCCCTTCTATTACCCATGACTCCTTCCTGTCTTTACTCCTGAACAATAAAATTCGAATTCTTACTCGGCTTCTTCAAAGAAGTACAATGGCGCACTCGAAGCGCTGTTCACACTAGTCATTCTGACCACCGCACATTGCAACCCATCTCTTGTCCGATTTAATGTCTCCGCTTGATCCTTGCTCTTGTCCCCTGCACGAGTAGCTGTCCTGAGATCCGACAGACTCTTCACAGGCCTTAACAAGCGACCACGACTGAGCAGAGATCTTCTTCGACTAGGTCTCGGCATCTGAGACTGTGGATCGCTTCGTCTGCGCTCGTAACCAGCTTGCTGTGCCACATGGTCTGCTTCTTCAATAACCGGTGGGGGAGTAGAGTGCCTGCGGCGATGAAGCACGTTCGGACGAGTATCTTTCGTGCCTCTGCCTAACCACTTGGAAGCCACACTGCGCAACCTCCCATGAATTTTGGCTTGTGTGTATCTTTCTCGACTTTCATAGCAGGGCAAGTCCTCGAGGGTCTGGGCGCGTCCAGTGACTTCGTACTAGAAATCGCGGCGACAGACCGTGATATCAGCAGTGTCCCCAATCTTGATGCCAGTCTTCGAGGAATTCAACGTAAGTGTTTCGCGGAGTGGAGCTTCTGCGCTGAAATCACGATGGGATTGCGACGGCGTGACCGAGCTTGGACAATGTAGCAGAGGAGCGGAGTGGACGCGTTGCCTGTAACCAAGAAAACAACAGACATAAGCAAAAGAAAACAAATGAGGTGAAGAAGCCATGGGCATTATTAATTCGGAGGAGAGAAAGCGATTGATCTGTTTCTTTGTGCATATCATGCCACAAGACAAAAGAACAAACAAAAGCGAGTAGAGCCACCTGGATACAGAGTCGGCATGAGAAAAGAAACACAACCAAACGTTACCAAATCCTGCAAATGATCGCTCTTACTCATCAAGACATAAAGCGAATCCATATGTAACACGTGAAAGAGAAATGGGAGGCATGAAGAATCGAAGGAAGAGAGGCAAAGAGACAAGGAGAGTTTCATGGTCACCTTCTCCCTACGCTGCCATCCCTACTCGACACAACACTCCTAGATCCGGTGCTCTGCCTCTTGATCAACCGGCTGTCGCGATCGTTGGGACTGTGCCTTTCGCTTGGCAACGCTGAGAGTACATCACCAGCAGAATCTTTGACTCCCAGTCCCAGATGTCGGCCGGTTTTCTGGTCGATCTTGAACTCAATGTACTGTTGCGCAGCTCGTGACAAAGGTATAGGCGCTGGCTGAGTCGGAATCTCCGCTCCGTTTTGAAGCAGGAGTTCGGCGACTGGGAAAGGTTTCCTTGTGGGCGTAGGTGTAGTTGGACGCTGGGGTTGTGCTGATGGACTCAAAGATGGTGACGATAGGTTTGACGAGCCACCGCGCTGCTGCACAAACGAACTAGATGGAGAGGCAGGATCTGCAGCCGCGAGGGCCAGGAATACTGCGTGTGTTCCACGGGAGCGGTCTGCAGCATTGGGGTTCGCACGCAATGCAAGGGCATATAGCACTTGTTGTATGTTGTTCTGTTTGATGCTGACTAGCAACGTATCGTCTGGGCTCTTGAAGTGCGCCATGGCATCGGTGGAGCCTTGAACATACAGTCTGTCACTGTACTTGCCCGTGATAAAGTGCAGACGTTGCTCTCTGGTCACGTTAGGACCTGGCTTGAGGAAAGCGTCAAGCTTGGCTTCCCAAACCATGTTGCTAACACGGTTGCCAACCAACAGGAGCAGTTCAATGATATCCGGTGTGAACGCTGAGGTGTCGAGAGTCAAAGACCGCACCTTGGAAATGTGCGTGCCTAAAGATCTATGGATACCACTGCACTCGATACACAGGATTATGCCGAGATTGATGGACACCCATTCAACTTTCTGGTCAGAGTTGCAATCAGCGCAATACTTGTTACCAGCATCGGCTTCCCGTATCTGGTTCAGAAGTGCTGACGGCGTCTCGTTGTCGGGTTTCAAGTAAGTCGGCTTGTCACCCGTTGTTGCGTGGCGTGATACGATTTTGCTCGAAGAACTGATATACGAGGATGTTGCATTGGTGGATTGTCGTTGAGAGGAGAACGGTGTAGTCTTTCCAGTCAACACAGCAGCGATTGTGTTCCTCGTAGAGCCAACTTTCTCAGCGCTTTGCGTGCTGGTAGACGGCCGGGTTTCGAAGGCGCTTTGAAGAGCGTTGTTGATTGAACTAATCCATGATTTCATGTCCTCTTCTGAAGGAGCTTGATAGACGCGAGTGTATTGTGGAGTAATGACCTCGAAACAGAAGCGTCGGTCGGCATTGCGTGCTTCTCTCACAGACGCGACTCGCAAGTCAATAGGATCCATGTGGAGATCGAGCCTGTCTTTCCAGTTGGCATATTCGGACAGCTTGCCCTGATCAAGCACTATCCAGAACCTATCTGTGTCAGCGAGTTTATGATGTCTTTGATCGAGGAGAACTTACTTGTGCCACCCAGCTTTATTCATGATAGGATCCACATGACTGCCAGGTCGGCTCAAAGACCACAGCAGTCCTTCCTTTTTGATTTGACCTGCACCTGCAGCAGCAGAAGCAGACGTATCCTTCTCTTCCAGATCCCTGATACCCTTGAACTTGTTGCTCGTGTTTCTAACAGGCAATGGGCCATTCGAGCTAGAAGTTATTGGAGAGGTGATGCTGGATGGAAAGCCATTAGGTGCTGAGGGTGAAGTCGACAAGGTCGAATTACGCGGTACGGATATGACGCTACTCGTACGGTCGACTTGAGTGCCACTCGAAACGTTGAAGACTGATGGTGGGTTCTCCATTTCGGGCGATTTGGCACTGTTGGTCTCTAAGGCTCGTCTCTTTTCCTCTCGCTCTGTGCGTTGCATCTGGAACTCCATATCGGCATGCGAGACTTCGCGTGTCAGAGCCTCCAGCTGTGGTAACATCTCTCCGACCTTTTTAGCCGTGGTGAGATATCCTCGAGCCTGTGCGGATGCGTACTTTGTGAGCTGAGAGAGCACTTCTTGTTCTTTGCGCCCACCGTTTAGATCGTGCATAAAGGAAGAATAGTCGAAACGCTTCAGCTCAAATGTTCGACGCTTGGCTTGATATTTGGCATCACTCTCGACGCGTTTCTTCTCCTTGAGTGACTCGGAGCGTTGACCAAGGTATTTGCTAACGTAGGCGTAATAGTCTTTGCTTTCCTCGTCGAAATCGCGCCTTTTTGACTCGGCCTGTTTGATGTCCAGACTGTAGAGCTTGTTGATAGGTTCGATGATGAGTTTCTGTAGGTTCGCATTATTTTGGCGCTCATAAAGCAGGATCTCCCTGGCGATAGAGTCGAAGTAATGCTCGAGGGCGGGACGGACAGCATTTGCGTTTGAGTTGGAGGCCTCCCTAAGTGCATCCATAAAGGCAGAGTGGGCGTCGTTACAGGCAGTTTGGGCGGCCTGTGCGGCTTCTGCAGCTCTCAGGACCTTCTTCATATGGGATCTCATGGTGCCGGTTTTTTGCTCCAGTGCTCGCATTGTGGCTCTAAAGACGGGGCCGTCCTCGCTGTTACTGGCATCCTCGGCAGGACGACCGACACAACTAATGTCAACCTTGGGAGCAGGTAAGGAACCTCCGTTGGTCATGGAAGGGACCAGTCCAAGACCGTATTCTGGGATTGCGTCGGCCATGGGTGAAGAGGGCTCGCGAAAATCACGATAATCCCTGTAGTCTTTGGGGTCGCCGCCGTCGGAATCACTGATGGCGCTGACTCTGGATTCGATGGATTGAGCAGATGGCACCCTAAGCCGAGGAGGGGACAGCGTAGGAGAAAGCAACCAGCGCTGTGTATCTGAGCAGGTGTTAGCATGTATTCAAGGGTGGAAAGTGCAAGAAATGGAAAACACACTCGTGACCCAGAAGGAGAAGCTAGCCAGTGTTTCAAGACGATGGGCACGCGAGTTGTATTCGACAAACTGGCAGGGTGTGTTAGCAAGCAATCGACGATAGCGATCGAATGAAAGTCCTTACACTGCAAGTATTGCGCCAACCGCCGCCATTATCTTCGGACTGCTTTGGAGGCTTCCACTTCCAAGACCATTGAAACTGTACGGAAGGCACACCACCGGTATTATAGTCGCCGACGAGTTCAACGTTGGGATTCTTGTGCAGGTTTGGGTCGGCATGGAACTCGCGTGTGACGAGTTGGTCAATCTCTTTTGAAGTCGAACCAAAGACGTAGGTCAAGCCGCAGAGCTGGGTATCCGAAGATAGCACGCCAGTAGGAGCGACCAAATGATCGCCGATTATGTTTGGTGGAGCCGAGTTGGATTGGCGCAGGACGCATGTGAAGTTGAAGGTAAGCTCTTCATCGTTGGCTAAGCGCAAGAGGAAGGCGGGAGAGATGATCGAAGGGGGTTCGGGGTCCTTTGCAGTGTCAGCGCAAGGGATCAAGATGTTCAGAGATGGAGGGAAGACGTACCTGGACGTATTCGACAGGAGTGCTGTCGCCGCTGTCACGTTTTGCGTGGTAGCGCGTGGCAGGGAAAGAGTTGGGGTGGAGCGAGACAAGGGTGCGACCACGCGAGTTTGTGATGTTGACACTTGCGATCGAGACTGCCAAGTAGAGACACAATTAGAAAGAAGAGCATGGCACGACGAGCAGAGGGTACGCACATCGAGTCTGATCTTTGAAGTAGACAGGAGCACCGTCGTCAGGGCGGCTTCCTACGTTGCCCATGCTGCGACCAGGGCAGACGCGCCCCCAGCGCCGAGTCGACGAGTCTTGAGATTGAAAATATTGCCGTCGTGCTTAGCGATATGCGTCGAGTGCGGAGGGCTGTCAAGGCGGATGCGCAGGCTTGGTTGCTATGCTATGTATATGCGGTTGGGATGCGGATGAGAGATGTCGATATGATTGGCGAAGAATTGTAAGGAGACGGCCAAACAAGGTACCTCTGCTCGGGCGTAGGCGACAGGATGATGGCCGATTCCAAGCAGCGCTATGAGAATGCTGGAGAGGCTAAGACGATGCGAAATTGAGATTGGGCCCGTCTTGATTCAGGCGCGAGCGTCTGCTGGAGAAAGGCAGCCTACTCCACAGCCAAAGCACGGTATGCGTCCGTCATCCCTCCAAGCTGCGAACTCCTGAGAGACAACGGCTGAACTCTATTCCTACAATAGCACACGCCCAACACGCCTTCACCACAGCGTCGTCACAGGCTACAGCATGACACGCTGACACCTCCTCGTGTATGCTGTTCTTCTGTTTCATCATCCTCCAGCCACCGTCCATCTCTCGGACCAGATGCGTGACCGAGGCAGTGCTGCTCGGTAGTGCTTTGACCATCTAATTCTCGATCAATGTCTCTGCCTCTCTGCCCTCACTCTTTAGACATTCTGTCATTTACCCTTGTTCTCATCGTCCTCTGACCCTTAGGCTCTCTCGCCTTTTCTGTCCGGCCCGCTTCCGATCGACCACTGTGTTTCAGCTTGTCGCTGATGCCTCGCGCCTGTGCCGCACTGGTCGTCTCCTCCGCTAGCCGACCGCCCACCCCTTGTGCACCATCTCTATCGCTCACCTGTACCTCTTCAAGCTCTTGTATAACACGCCACTAGCATGATGACAGCTGGAATTCTTCTCTAAGATATGTCGCATCATCAAGAGATAATAAATGTAGATCATCTTCTCGACCACGAGCCGAGGTTCATCGGCCAAGCATGGCGGGGACTATCCAACCGCCTGGCACCTTCTGTGCAAACCACCTCTTCAACGTCAATCTCCTCTCTCCTGTTTCGTAATTGTCAACCATTGAATATCATGTATCCATTCTCCGATGCCACCACTGTCACCTCGACAGGTACTCACACTTATACCGCAGACTTCCCAAAGGATTACTGCATCGGTTCAGGTATCACCTCTTTCCACACCATCAGCGAGATCCGTCCCGTTCATCTTATAACTCCTGATGTATAGTTCCTCATGGCGGATACATCACTTCTTGCTTCATGCGCGTAGCCCAGCTGCACTTTGCTACAACTTTGGCCAAGCAAAATCAACCGCATACTATGTCAATGCACCTGGAGTTCCTAAGACGTACCAGTATTGGGCCTGCTCTATTCAACGTCAGAGATGTAAAGATAGGCCGAGGCACTTCAGTCATTCATGTGACTCTGTTCCAAGAAGGAGGCGATCGCGAAGAAGTGGCTGCCTACATCACGAACAGCAATCTGGCCACAGAGGAAGGCACTTCGTTCCCTACAGGCTGGAAACTGGAGCCTGCGCCCCCTCACGCCAATGTTGCCGCCCTGAAAGCCGGCACTGATGATACCTGGAAAGAACAGAAATCTATGCCTTTCGCGATCTTCAGACGTGCCAGCCAACACGTCAACTTCTACTTCCCTAAGCAAGGTCAGCGCATGCGCAGTCTAGCGGACCAGTGGATGTGCTTCAGCAACGGCGAACGGTTCACTAATACCAGCTTGGGCTATGTATCTGACATGTTCCCTCAAATCCTTGAGAGCTATCGTACGGGCAGCGATCCCTACGCTGTTGAACCTCTGCGTGACGCCAAGGAGATCAACGAGCTGGCCGCGCAGCAAAAGGGCTTCTCTTCTGCCTGGTACCCGACTTTGTTGCTGAACCTCGACGTCAAGAAAGTTTTGCCCGAAGAGGGTGTCGAGTTTCTGTTCCTCAGAGTTCGCGCAAAGCAGATCAAGAATGGCAGGTATGATCTGGAAGTCATCATCATGGATGACACTGGAGATATTGTTGCGCTCAGCCATCACGTCTGCATGGTCATGTCGGCTCAGAGAAACCTACAAGCAAGATCAAAACCAGCGGAAAAGCCGAGCAAGCTTTGATTTGCAGCGAGAGATTTGTGAACCAGTGTAAATAGTATTTTTCGATTGTATCAAGATGTGTCAAGTTTATGATTGAGTGCTTTGATCATGTTGCTTCTCATGTGCTTTCCGCTAGATTGGCGCTGGAACTTGTGTGAGAGACCTCAAGGCTTCAGGATTCCTCCAGAGCCCAATGATGTCCAATATTAGAGTTGATACTCAGTCCAGATTTCTTTGCAAGTATCGTAGAACCATCAATTGTGTCTACAGACATCTGTTGCTCAAAGTCTTTCCTTTGAATGTCTGAAGCAGGGTCGTACACGGTCGAGAATCGGCAGAATCACACCGCCCAGGGTCCAGAAAGCCGAGTAAAGGAAAGAACGACCCTTCTCGCGACAACTTATCAACAGAGACCTTCCTCAATATCGAATACAAAAGGCTGTCGCGCAAGCAGCCTTGACGATAGAAGCTGTCAGGAAGCGGAACGATAGTTCGACTCGGTACCTGCTTCTGATACCTCGGCTTAGTACACAGGCAGACTGCAGCATGCACGATAACAAATCTCACGCCATGCCGGACGCTCTTGGGTAGATCTTCCCCAGCAAAAGCACCCCCAATTGCCGCAAGTCTTTGACTGCTCCGAACTGTCCATCCAAATGGTCGGCCGTATCACGATTATTCATACGCCGACGCGCTTACAATGTCACCTCGTCCTGGATTCCTCCACATCCCCGACACGGCTCCACGCCGATCATATGCCATAGTCGGCGACTCTGGACGCGCTCAAGCCTCATGGTTATCTTGTTCTCCTGTGCTAATTTTGCAACACGGCAATAGCAATGCATGATGTCCCGAAAAAAAGAGCAATCCCTAATGGGAGTCATGTTCTCATCGGAGCTTGTTTGCCCAGACTCTCATGCATGTACTCGGCAAGACATCATCGGTGACATGGAGTGTCTTTAGGCGTTTGGCCTGGAAACGCATGTTCCTCCTATCGGACTCCTCGGACGCAACAGTCTCCAGATGTGATTGGCAAAGCTCACTGACTCGATGCTCGAGTATCATCAACTTGACATGCTGCCCATAACGTCCTGGCGATCTTCGAGCAAAATCAAGCCAAAGATACTGGTACATCTTATTTCTCCTGCCAACAGCACCCAAGCATTTTGCATCGCCAATCACTTCAGATGGCAAGCACCGCCGTGCTTCTCTGGGCATATCTTGATGGAGGTTGGCTCGTGCCCAGAGCAGCCACAATAACGCCACCAATGCGGGACACAGCAACCTTCGAGTAATGGGACCAATTAACGTTTGATCGCCACACACTTTCGCTCCAGATACCGACCGTACTCCGCACGTGTCGTTGTGAGCATTCCTTTCTCGTGTCATTTACCCACGTATAGCCGACAGAGACGGAGAATTATAAAACCGTGGGAGATGGAATCGAGCATAAACAAGTTAAAACAACCATCCCCCAGTTTCTTTCACGAATCACCCCACAACCCCACACCCGCCTCCACATTATCGTCAGCTAGCCAGATCCGCCAGCTAGCTAGATCCTCAATGGAATCTTCAATGGTTGAGAAGGGCACTGCCCAACATCTGGAGCACGCCTCCGACACTTCTGGAGACGTCCAAGGCAATGCAAAAGGTCTTGCTGTTGCCTTCGAGGAGGGCATGGACGCCGGCTTGAGCGACGCCCACCTTTGTAGCGAGGATGACAACAAGCGCATCCTTCGAAAGACTGATTTGTGGATGCTCTCGCTCCTCTGTATGGTTTATTTCCTCCAGTCAGCAGATAAGGGGTAAGGCTCACTCGATGCACTGTAAAGAGAATCAACTGACTCTGGAAACCAGAATCATCGGTCTTACTGCCGTCTATGGTCTCAAAAAGGACGCTCACCTCGTCGGCAATGACTACTCCAACATTGGAAACATTGGTTACTACGCACAGCTCGCTGTCCAACCCATCGCTGCATGGGTACTTGTCAAGTTGCGATACCGACAAGTCTTGCCCGTTATCATCACCTGCTGGGGAATCTCAGTTGCTGCCGGACTTGCTGGCTCCCGCAACTATGCCGGACTCCTGGCCTCAAGATTCCTGCTCGGAGCTTTTGAAGCTGCCGTCGTTCCTTTGTTCTCCATGATCACTATCGCTTTCTACAGACGCTCCGAACAACCTTTCCGCGTTGCTTGCTGGTACAGCTGCTACGGCCTGAGCACACTTATTAGCGCGCCAATCGTCTACGGATTTGGACGTATTCACTCTGCTACACTGTACCGCTATCAAGTGGTTTATCTCTTCTTCGGTCTGTTGACAATCTGTATCGGACTCATCACCTACTGGTGGGCACACGACAGCCCTGGAGAGGCCCGCTACCTTTCTCCCGAGGATCGCCTGAAGGCTGTTGATCGTGTGAAGGCCAATCAGCAAGGTATCGTCTCGCACAAGTTCAATTGGAAGCAGGTAGCCGAGGCCTTCACTGAATTGAAGTATTGGCTCTTCATGATTATGGTCATTAGTGTCAACGCAGGTGCTTCTGTGTCGTCAGTCTTTGGTTCCATCATCCTCCAGAACCTGGCAGGCTTCACCCCTGATCAAGCGGTGCTTCTAAACATGCCATCTGGCGCACTCCAGTTTGTTTCCATTCTTGGCGCATCCTATCTCGCATACCGCTTCAAGCGCAAGTCGCCATTCTTGCTTGGTCTTGTGTCCATCGTTATCGTTGGAGTTGCTTTGATGGTCGCACTTCCCAAGACCAAGAACAACAAGGGCGGTCTGCTTGCTGGATACTATCTGATTGCCTTTGTGTACGCCATTAACCCTCTACTCATTTCATGGATGGGCGGCAACTGTGCTGGACAGACCAAGAAAGCCATTTACTACACCTCGTTCAACGCTGGAAACGCCATTGGCAATATTATCACGCCCTACATCTTCGACTCCAAGTTTGCACCTCAATACGTAAGTCTCTACAGGCGTGTGTCTATCCGTTGCAGAATACTGACAAACTCTCAGGTCAATGCTCTCAAAGGTATATTGGTCATCTGGATCATTCTCTGGGTAGTGGTCATCCTCCAGATCCTCAACATCACTTGGATCCAGAAGAAGAAGAGAGACCAACGTGAAGCCGCTGGACTGCCCAGAACCTTCGAGGACTTTTCCATGAGCGACAAGTTCCACGAGGCCGGTGCAGAGATTCACGGCGAGAACGGTCTGCAGGATATGACCGACAAGCAGAATCTGTACTTCCAGTACTTGCTTTAAGAGACTGTATACTGTATCTCATGGCTTGTGTATCTTGTCTTGCTGGATATCATGTAGATGGTTTATTTAATGATTTCAACGATTTATACCATTTTTCCTTCCAGAACTAATGCCTTGTCTTCCTAAGTGACATTTGTGATAGCTGAGTGTCTAAAGTACCTTGCCGAAGCGTCTGTGAGTATATACCAGCCTATGAAATGACAACGTTTTTCCAGCCGTATTCGTTCTTTCATTCTTGGCTTCGTTCTTCTCCCACGACTCCCTCTATGCTGAGCTTCTGTTATCCCTGACTTCGCCTTCCATGGTCGTTGAATTGTCTTCGTCAATGTGAATCTTGAACATCTTGGAGGCCATGCCATAGCTTTTGCCTACAGCTTCACTTCCGTAGACTCTCATTTCTTTCTCGTAGTCTGCCGTCGCTCCTTCGTAGTAGCCATTTTGCAGCAGTCTACCTAAGAGAGCACTATCACGTACAGCGGTATTCGCACCGAGCCCACCAGCCGGGGTCATGGAATGTGCTGCATCACCTATGACAGTGACGCGAGGTTGATTCTGCCATACCGGAACACCCGATGGCGTGGAAATTGTGATCTTCCAGAACGCACCCTCCGATGAGTTAGACTCTGTGAACAAAGGCTTCAGCTTGGGATGCCAGTCCTTTGTGAGTTCTCGTGCAATATTGGATGCAGTCTCGCCGACGATGGTATAGTCGTCATTTGGGGCTTTGATGACTCCAGGTTCGCCGACCATGGTCCATCCGAATTGGGTGTTGGGATCGTCCATATCACCAGCGCGAACGTTTGTGATGACGGCGAAAGAACCGTTGGGTCTGCTGTTGTCGACAAGGCGGAAGACACCTTCGCCGAGTCCTTTGAAGGCTGTTGTGGGTGCTTGTCCGTGGATGCCGCGAGCCCCAGTATCATAGACCTTCAGTTTGCCGTTCGAGAGTTGTCTGGCGATGTAGGAGTTGATGCCTTCGCCTCCGATGAGCATTGAGCCTTCTTCGGACTTTGTGCCATCACTAAAAATAGCTCGCACGCCGTCTTTCGTCAACTCGTAGCCCTTGACATGCTTGTTGAACTGAACAAAATCCTCGCAGCCCTCCATGAACAGGTTTCGCATGTCTCCACGCGCGATACCAACGACTTTGCCCTCTCGTGAGTTCAAGCTTTCGTTGTTACCACCACCACCACCACTGCTGCTGTTTCCAGCGGGCGCAGCAGGTGGTTGCTCAATAGGCTCTCCAGAAGTGGCATCTATGGTTTTCATCCCTCCACCACCGGTTTTGCCACATCTATCATAGAATTTCTTCCATGCTGCTGGTTCCAAAGCGGATTCGATGGCGTCGAGACCTTCCGAGGAGAGCCGGAGTCGGTATCCTTGGCCTCTAGATGCGAGCGAAGAATCGCGTTCGAAGACGCGGAAGGGGATCTTATATCGTAGGAGCGAGCGAGCAAGTAGGAGTGATGCTAGGCCAGCTCCAGAAATCAAGATAGGTTTTTGTGTCATGTTTTGCAGAGTTGAGGTGATGTGGTTGTTGATGTTCTTGGTTGAATGTTCAGCGAGGTGGTGGGGGAAGTTGGTGACGTTGACATCAAGACCCGCTTTCCCTTGTCATCTTCACCAACGACCGGACCAACATTTTCGCTTCAACAATCTACTCTACCGCTTGCACAGGGACGACACACGAAAGAATGATGGTATCTGAAATCATAAGAACACTACTCCTAAACTAATTACGTGGAACGAATGTGTGTTGCTGTGTCTTCCATCTCGACCAATTCATCCACCTTTCAAGCTCCATCAGAAGCCTTGAGACATGAACCGATCATCGAAGAGAACGCCAGCGAAAACAAAAATAAACAAGAGAACCGGCAAGAACTCGAAAGCATGGCGAATATGGCTGTATTAGAGTTTGAAAGGTCGAGTCGTCCATGGTACAGCCAATACTTCAACCAGCTCTGATTGTCCATCATCACATAATCAGAATGCTCAGAGGTTCACCTCCAAGAACCTCTCCTCAGTATCATCCGGATCAGCATTGTCACCACTGGTCCGACGTGCGATCTCATGGCTGATAGAGCTTAAAACGAGGGCAGCTATGACAGCCCAAGACACAATACTGAGGATCGTAGTCTGCAGATCATTTCCGAGACCAAGACCTAATAGGGTACTTGTCGAAAGTGCAAAGAGTATGGCCTGATCATGCCAGCGGTCTCCACGACGTCGCTGTGAGTACACGACTACTGCAGTTGAATACGCGCTCACGGCCAGCACGAACTCGGTCAAGCTTGGATCCATTGTGGGCAGGCGAGACTGGACAGCGCGTTAGTCGGGGATTGCCTCCTCAGGGAAGATTTTACGTACACCGTTACTTGTCACATTCTCTATGACCCGGTGCTGAGACCTGATGATGGCCTTGTTGTTTGCATTGTTCCAGGATGTGGCAACTATTGCAGAAGCCGAAGCCAGGAGAAGAGACGCTGCATCAGGTAACTTGCTGGCCGCCAATTGCAAAACACTCATACCAGTCCGACTCTCTTTTTCTTCCAGGTAAGCGCCATGTTCCAAATCGGACCAAACCCTCTTCTCATGGATAGGCAGTTGGTCTATCATTATATGCAGCTGTCTTCTGAACACAGCTTTTCGGATAGTGTCCGACAACGACAACGCCCTGGAAATCAAGACTGTTTTGCCAACGCCAGCAGGACCCCTGACCCAGAGGAATACTGACGTTGATCTCATCCACTCAATCAAATTCTCTGGAGCAAACCATATGTTTCGGTTGTTCTCAGGTAGAACGCCGAGAAATCTTGAGTCCGAGCAGTTGAGGCTTTTCTCTCCAGTACAGTCGTTAGCAACATTATTGAAGAACCCCGAATCAACACGATCGGAGAGAGTATCCAGTGAAGCGTGATCTCGATTGTAGACTACATCGAGTGAAAAGGTTCGGGCTAAATGTAGCGTCAGTTTGTTTTTGCAAATATTCAGACTGTTGTGACTGACATGCTATCTCATTTTCGAGTTTCGTGGTCGAGGGCTCCATTTGGCAACGCGCAGGATTGGACATCTCTGTGTTTCGTGTATCCCCCACTTCGATGCTCTTCTTGTGAGCGCATTGCTGATCTGCCATCGTTTGTTCTTGCTTTGCGAAGGCAGCCATGAATTGTTCGCTCACAAGGCCAGGGAAAAGGTGGTTTCGACGGAGACCTGAACGCAGTGTCAGTTGGTCGTCGCCGTATCTCTCAGACAATATTGTTGCGACTTACGATCGATGTAGACGACGTGAACTTTCTGTACCCTAGGTGACCCTGGGGATTCCATATTGCATGGAACACGCTGAGTGTTGCATGAAGATTCCATGTTTCGCTTCTCTCTCAGCATTCTGGGAACAAAGTTGTCGTTTCGATGAGGCAGTGATTCAGGGACGGTCAAGGTATGGTGACTGGTCAGCGCACTGGAAAACGGTTTTGTCCAGAGGATACTCTCTGTTGCTTGTGCAAAGCAAAGGTTCAGTGATTCAGGGTACTTGATGTTGCGAGGAATTAGGACGACGGTGGAGGTGATGTCAAGCAAAAAGGAACAGTCGTGGCTCGGCTGCATCACACCCTCAGCATCCTCCAATAGATGGCTTGAGGCTGTATCATTAATGGTTAAGCCTTTTCTGGTTAGCAATTTCGGGGTTGGAGAACCGTACCTGCATATCGATATGCAGCGTCCCCTGGATTTTGTCTCAAGAACGATTCATTGGTTCGCATCCCTCCCATTGCCGTCGAAGTTCATGCGTTTCGTCAGGACCAAGCCATACAAAACCGGTTTTTCCAACACCATTTGGCCTGTTTGGGTAAATGCTTGTCATCATAATTGATTGTGCGAAATTCTTCAGGTGGCTGAGTGTCCAGGGCGCTCGTTCGATATTCAGAAATCGCGGCTGAGCAGAAGTAGCTGGACCGGTACATTTGCTCGGTGACGGAGGTGTTTTGTTCGCCGCTCACAGTCTTCGTCTCTGCCTCTTTATTCCCTTGTCAACCTATCCGAATCATTGCAAGACGTTTCACCCACCGGCAAAGTCTGAAGGAATGGATTGGTCTTCGACGAACGCGGCTCTCGCTGCTCTCTATACCGCCAGGCCTATGGTTCGCGTTGCTCACAGTACTCTTGATACCGCCAGGCCTATGGTTCGCGTTGCTCGCGATGCTTGGTATATGAAGGTTCTCGGTCATCACATCGATTCCATTTTGGGGGAATTTGAGGACATGCTAAGGCAGGAGATGTCTAAATCCTCAACCCCAGAGTGCTTGATGCCCATTCGAGGTCTAGGTTCGACAACCAAGCCATACGACTGTCAGGATCCAGGTCTTGGACAGGGCTCAGAAGAATCTGATCAGCAGCTGAACACAACTCCCTTCCGGAGCACCATAGAAAAGTGTAAGCAGAGACCACTACGAGCTTGCCATACTTGCTAACCACAAGCAGCCAATGGAAGCTTGCTCCACAAAGCGACTCGTGCATTCAGATCGTCCACGAACTGCTCTTTGTCCGCCATCACCTCCAACCACTTCTTCCGGCTCGCAAGTGCAGCTCCAGTCGAGCTTCCCGATAAAGGCTCAACCACGTCTCAGTATTTCGAGACTCCCACGGTCCTTGCGATCTGTTTCGTAACGTTGCTATTCGCAGTGTGGGTTTTGCTCGCATCTCGAAAAAGTTGGAATGGATGGTTATGCGTTGCTACGCTTGGCTCCAGTATAATGTCAATGACTGTGCTCAACATGGGCAGTGACGCGGAAGCCAAGTAAGTCTGCCTTGTGGTCGGCCCCCAAGTTCACTATGAGCTAACAGATGGTACTAGCCAGATCTGGGTTATCTTCAGTTCTTTTTGCCTATACGTGGCATGGTTGTGTCGCCTGTCGAAGATGACCATCCCTAGAGCCTCAGAGGCTTCAGATATTCGAATGACCCCGAGACCAGGTGATAGAGAGAACCCGGGAAGTGCAGTAGATCCGGAGGATCTGGAGAACTCAGAGCGTCCGGATAACCAGAGGTACGGTAAACCATACTGTGCCGTCGGCTTCACTGACCCTTAGTAGTGATGGTTTTGTCAAAGTGTGCGTTGTGGTCCTTGTAGCACTCATGGCTGCCACATACGCTTTGAATGCTTGGATGTCATCGTCTTTCTACTCCTTTCCCGTTGTCGCTCTACCATTCTTGTTTCCATTCAGCATATTCGCAGTATGGAGTGGGTTCTGGACCCGAGAAGCCCGACCCCGGGTCGTGTTGTATGTACGTAGGATGTCTTGAGAACGTGATGTTGAACCGTCGGGCGACCAGACATATACTGCTAGATTGGAGCTAGACCAAGGCGGCAGGGTATAGGCATTTGGAGGACTTGTGATAGGACATTCTTTTGGGCACTTCGGTATTTGTGGGTAACCTTTGTTTTCTTGTCCGGTGTTGGACACTCCGTCTTCTTTCCATTTCTTCGTTCCTCATGCGATTTTTGGTGTTTTCAGGACAGATTCGAGGCACTGGTCATCAAGTCTGGGCTGTTTCGTGTTGCATACCGGGAGAGATATGCTAGTCGCGGGTATAAGATCATGATTTGTGGGGTCTTGATGATCATGATCAAGCATCATTTTCAGGGACGAAGATCGTCCAGCGAAAGCGGCGATGGCGGTTACAGTGTGCGGCTCTGAGGATCGAGAATGTTCTGGGCACAGGATACCGGAGATTCTCGATACTTTTCACGACATGGCCACAGAGACAAGCAGACTGTGACGGCAGCAATGATGGTCAATTGAAAGTGATCTGATTGATCTCTCTATGCCAGAAGAAGAGAGGGAAGCATCTATGCGATGGGCGACGACGAGGAAGCCCGGAGGCAGCTTCCGTTTTGACGGCGATCGCATTCGTTCGCTACGCGAGTTTGAGTTTGGCCCCGGATTGATTGACAGCCGAGGGCTTCCTATTAATTTGATTACTGTCGGAAAGTCGTCGCATTCGCGAACACGTCCCCAGTCGTTCCTTCCCTTTCTCCTGCAGCTGCGGTGGGCTTGATGCGAACACGCTCTGCGACCAAGGGATCCGCCTCTCCAGAGCCCAAGCAGTGCCACACAAGATGGCTTCCAAACAGGCCAAACAGCACAAGGCCCGAGAGAGGGCCTTGACCCTGCAGGAACGCGAGATGCATCGTTTCTACCAACCCTGGCTCGACGCCCAAGGCACTTCAGCAAACGTTGCAGAGCATGTTCAGGACCTCGCCGCCGTCGACGACTTTGCAATCAACACCCTTTCCGAGCAAGGCTTCCGCCCTCTGGCCTCGCGCGACACCACCTTGACTGCTTTTGCTCAGCTCGCCGCCCTCCGCCTCAATGTCCGCCGTGCCATGGTGAGTCTCATTGACTCCAAACACCAGTACGTCTTGGCCGAGGCCACACGAACTCTTTCCTTGGTCGACGACACGAGACATGCAGAAGGCGATGCTTTGTGGCTTGGAACAACCTCGCTAGCAAGAGAAGATGCTGTATGCCAGTGTGCTTTCACCAGACAATACACCGTCAAGGACGAGAATGGCCACGCCGTCACCTCGACTGCCGCCGTAATGCCCGATTGCCGTCTGGACGACGAGTTCAAGGACAAGCCCTACGTCTTGTCAGAACCCGGTGTGCGTTTCTATGCTGGCGTGCCCATAAGATCGAGATCTGGACACAACATTGGCGTCTATGCTGTCAGTCACGACTCGCCAAGAGAGCCTCTGACTTACGACGAACTTCGTTTCATGCAAGACATTGCTGTCACCGTCATGAATCATCTGGAATGGGCCAGGGACCGTGTAGATCGCTACAAGGGAGAACGTATAGTTCGTGGAATGGCCGACTTCATCGAAGGTGCCCCCTCCGTGCGCGTCATGAGAAAAGAAATGGACAATAAAGATCAACCTGCTACGACTGCTAATGGATCGGACCTAGCATCCGAGTCGAACAGCCAGGTGAAAGAAGACTCCCACAGGCGGCCACCAGCCAAAAGAACAAACACCAGTGGGTCCGTGAATCGACCTAAGCTAGAATCTAGGGCCGACTCTTTCACTAGACGCCGTGAAGCCAAAGCCGACAACCTATCCAAATTACTCGATCGTGCTTCTCGGATATTGCGAGAGTCAACGCTTGCCGAAGGTGTTGTGTTTTTTGGGCCTTCGTCCGGATCCGGCCATACAAAGTCTAGTCTACGGTCTGTAATGGCAGCCCGAGACAAGCTGTCTGGTACGGATGATGAGTCTGCGAGACATCTCTCAGTCGATTCTGTTGACGTGGAAAACTCGACTGATTCTGACGCCAACCATATCCACGCTTCGAAGATTCTTGGCCTCTCCTTGGCCAACAAGAAGGATAGCTCTCTCTTCCACGACACAACACTGGATGTTCTGACTCTGGAGAATTACTTCAAGCTTTACCCCAATGGGAAGAGTCTTCATTTCTCTGAAGCTGGCTCGGGTCTTTCTTCTGAGGATGACAGCGCTAGTGAGAGCCAAAAGTCCGCTGGTGACGAACCAAAGGCCGTTCCCGAGACTGCCTCTCAGAAAGTTATTGGAAAGAAGAAAAAGATGCGAATGAGTCACCAGACACTTCTCAAGAATCTGCCAGGTGTCAAGAACGTCATCTTTCTTCCTCTCTGGGACTATATCGAAGAAAAGATGGTCGCAGGATGTTTCCTGTGGACCAGCAGTACTGGCAGGATGATGAACCTGGACGACGACCTATCATATTTGAGAGCTTTTGGTAACACCATCATGAGTGAAGTATCACGTATGAGTGCTCTGAAGGATGATCGCGCAAAGACGACTTTTATCGCTTCTATGAGCCACGAGTTACGTTCCCCTCTGCATGGCATCCTTGGGTCTGTCGAGTTCTTGCAGGAAACAGCTACAGATGCATACCAAGCTGGTCTGGTAAGTGAGAAGCGATGCACAAGCCCATGAACTGGCAAACATCAATCACAGGATGCTTTGTTTCGTCGTTGAGCGTATGCTGATTTGTGATGTCCCAGGTAAACTCAATCTCGACATGCGGTAAAACTCTGCTGGATACCCTCGATCACGTACTCGACTATGCCAAAATCAACAAGCTTGGCCGCACTCGCATGAAGAAGAATGCCAAGTCGAATCGACTAGCTTCCGCCACTGATTCACCCTCGGAGAGTCTCAGCATTTCTGCCGAAATCGACCTTGGCTTGGTTGTGGAAGAGGTTGTTGAGGCCGTATGTGCTGGTCACGCGTTCAAAAAGATGCATACTGGAGAGCTCAAGTCGCGTGACGGACCTGTTATTACCATGTCCCGCCATTCATCAACCAGCAAACTCTCCACTGCTGATGGCGGAAATATTCACGAGGGTGAAGTTGCCGTCCTGCTCGACGTCAGTCCCAGGGCCAGTTGGATGGTGCGGACGCAGCCTGGAGCTTTGAGAAGGATCATCATGAATCTGTTAGGTGAGTTCGCCTGAGAAAAGGAGTTGCGGAGAGACTGCTGACATTCATCCGAGGTAATGCTTTAAAGTACACTGATAAAGGTTGGGTGGCAGTATCACTACGAGCTCAAGAGAGTACACAATCCCACAAGATGGACGTGGTGTTCAGAGTTGTCGATTCTGGCAAAGGAATGTCTGAGGACTTCCAGAAAAATCGCCTATTCACGCCCTTCAGCCAAGAAGATGTATTCATGCCGGTTTGTTTGCTGTTCTCGCTTCCGAAAATAACTCGCTGACCCATCATGCAAAAGGGAACCGGCCTAGGTCTCAGCATCGTGAGACAAATCATTGACTCACTAGGTGGTACCATCGACGTCAAAAGTGTGCAAAATGTTGGCACGGAGATTGAGGTCCGGTTAAGTCTAGCACTGGCACAGCACAGCGTCACGCCAGACGAAGAGTTGACCGCAGTCATTGCTAAGACCAGGGGCCTAAGACTTGCTCTCTTGGATCCTAATGGCGAGAAAGAGAGGGATCGCAATGATAACATCAGTCGACTTGATACCACA
>Ga0268250_10000350_pt1 | contig 22547 bp, 21 predicted proteins | sample AgamicAsSfe_FD_200448 | JGI IMG/M metagenome (GOLD analysis project Ga0268250, IMG submission 200448) | Agave microbial communities from Guanajuato, Mexico - As.Sf.e (v2) (version 2) | ecosystem: Host-associated > Plants > Phyllosphere > Phylloplane/Leaf | place: Guanajuato, Mexico | collected... | reverse complement strand
GGAGGAGGAGGAGGAGGAAGAGGACGTGATGTACCTATATCGTTGTAAAATGTAGAATGTACACTCTACATACGTATTTACACTAGCATTCGCAGCAGAACACAAAGGCAACGGAAGACACAAAGCAAGATGCTGAAGTAACGCTGAATAGCACTAGGGGGAAGGCAATCCCGTTACATACCCAGCCTTAAGTCTGTCCTACGGGCAGAACAGCATACATTAGACTATTGTATACAACAAAGACAGTCGAAATGATCGTCACCATCCACAGCACGTTATCATGCCTCCTATATATTCATTATATGCATCCTTTTTGAGTCGTAAGATCCTGTGCGCACATTTCCTCCATTCATCAATGCGTCCATTCGTTCCGATGTCCACCAAATCCTCCTAATGCAAATGCGATCATGATCTCGTAGTCTTACCGTTCATTCATCCATAATCATATCGCTCAGGCCCCAATGCACAACTAACCCGCCTTCCGTCCCAACCCAACCCACACCATCTTCACGAATCCTCCCACACCTCCACAAACCTATCCAATTCCGCTCCTTGGCCCCTCCTCCCACCTCCACTACCCCTCTCAACCTGAACAAGCCCATCCAACAAGACCGCAAACCTCCCACTCCCCTCCCTCAACTCACACCTCCTCTCCTTCCCACTACTCTTCGCCTCCTCCCATAATCCCCTCGTACACGGCACCAGCGCCTCCACCCTCGCCACATCCGCCGCACAGACATTGAACCCATGTAATCTCCTCCCACGATGCCGCAGCGTGAACCACCGCTGCGCCTTGTATTCACCACCGGGACATGGAGCCGTCGTGGCGACGACGTGCGCGAGCTGGAGCACGCGGCGCAGATCTGGCGTTGTATCGCGAGGGTCTGAGTGAGCATGGGTTAGGAGGAGGGCGAGGCGCATCCAGGGCGTGCTGAGGTCGCAGGTGAGGCGGGCGCGAGGGTCGCGACTGACGGTGATACAGTGGGGGCGGAGGTCGATGGAGGAGCCGAGGGTCGAGGCGTAGCAGGTCGGGCAGATATTGGCGCAGCGGGCGGAGCGGAAGGTAATCCAATCGTCGAAGTGGCCAGGGCGCGTGCGGGAGCAAGAGCCAAAGCGTGGTGGGGAGAGGGAACGCGGTGGTCTGGTCGATGTGTAAGTGGAGGAGGAGGCGGTGCGGTGGTGGTGTGGAGCTGGGCGTGGGTCGTTGGATGATAGGGGATAGGTTTGTGAGCTGTGGAGAGTTGGTGGGACAAATGAACGTGAAGTGAACTCGTGCTGGGTGTTTCTAGGGCTGAAGTCGTGCTCAGATGGCATCAATGCTGTACCAGTAGTAGGGTATGGTACAGAAGATGATGCGCTAGCTCTGTATGAGCTGCCAAATGATGGCATGGTAGGCATGTCAATGGCTGGACGAGAGTGATACTCGGCTGGAGGAAAGCTTGCGGTGGCCAGTCGTGATGGTGGATGATTGGCCGGTACTGTCACCTGCGGGAAAGTTGTCGAGCGTCGAGTAGACTCATCATATCGGCTGTGTCCACCAACAGGCGAAGAAGGTCTTGAGTTCGAACCTGAATTACGACCAGATGAATGTCTGCTTAGTGGTGGAGAATCTCTATGCGGTCGAAAAGCACTTGGACTTGCTGAATGTGATGGAGGTGTTCGCTCATTGCGATGTGATGATGTACCAAGTTGAGCTGCTACTCCTGCCAGACCAAGACTTGCAACACCTGCGAGAACAGTCCGTAAGGTCTGATCATTGGAGCTGGCGCTGGATGTTGCAGCAGGTTTCGATACTGATGGTGACCTACTCACGCTTTCTTGGACATCTCGACCACTGCTCGAGTATCTGGCCGATCGTCGTTCTGTCGGAACAGCTACAGGCTTTGTCTCCAGCGCATCGTGACTTCTAGATTCTTTCTCAAGCCGTCTGTTTGGGTCGAGTTCCTTCAATCCGCTAGTACGACGAGTAACATTAGGCACATCCTTCTTAGTGCTACTGGCGATGGATGGCTTCACTATCGTTGGTCTAGTCTCAGATGACGAGTAGTAGGCAGAATCAAAGGAAGTATGTTTCGCAGTCGAGGACGAGGGAGTGGCAGTGTAAGCATATGGAGATGGACCACGTCGAGAAGTATCAAGTATCTCAGGCTGGCGCTGCTCTTTCGTCGGCGACGGTTGGCGTCCACGTACCTGGCTAGGTCGCTGGTCGTAGGCGACCTTTTTAGTATGGATCGATGAGCCCTTGTTGGACGTGCTTGAGCAAGCGCAGGGCGTTGAGTAGTTTTCATGATTATCGAAACTAGACTCGAGTATTATTGGATCTTGATCGACACTGCCACGACATGGTGTTTCCTCCTGTTCGTAGCGTAACACGGAAGACGATCTTGACTCTCTCAGCAGTGACTTCGCTTCATCTTCTGCAAAAGGTAATGGCGGCCATCTTGGTCTTCTCAAGCTAGCTGAACTGGTTCTCGGTCGTGGTAGGTGAGTATTGAAGGGATCGAGGTATCTAGATTCGCGGTGCCGGCTACTAGTAGGCTTGCTTCTGTAGTAGAGTACATGTCAGTGAAATGTATCACTTCGATCATAGAGCACGGGACCACTCACCTGTGCTCTCGCCTTGATGCCTCCGCACGCTCATCTACACTGTGTCTGCTCCGAGATCGAGAATGATGTGTATGAGATCGTCGAGATTCCGGGACCGATAACATTTAAAGGCAGGCCTGGAGTCTGTGTGACGCAAGGAGGAAGATACGCTCCGTGTACTCGAGAATGTTTTGGTCAGCAGCACAGGGACTCGAGGCTGTTCTGGTGGCCGCGAGGGGCGAGAGCGGGGCAAGAATGAGTGACTGTTATGCTATGTGTGGTATGCAGTGTTAAAAGTGTAGAAAAGGTTAGACTCGTTACAAAATGCACGCAGATCAATGCAAGCAGCAACAGGAAAAGCTACGACCCCTTGTAAGACCTCAACAATGCAGCAAATGGTTGGTCGCCGCGCCCTCTGGCCCTAGAGGGCTTAAGGCTTACTGCAGTGTCAAACTCCGATCGTCGACTCACGTTTCAGGTTCGATCGGCTGCATTTGCCGAAAACAGCATCAACCCCACTTCTGGCGGCCTATTTACAGATCACCACTATTATTCACGACGCGAGGTATAACTTGTTGCTGCCGTGTGCAAAGGGCTCAAGATAGACACAATGACGGAAGACGAGCAGGAAGATCAGAATGTGCTCGTATGTCATCAGCTTCCAAGATCGTCACTCTCTTGTCACTCTCTTTGACTCACTCTTCATCAAGCAACTCAAGGCAGCATTATGGCTTCCTATTGGCAATCTGGTCGACAAGACCACAATGGCTCACGACAAGAATGCCTCACCTCAATTCATCGGCGCCTTGACTGAGCTGGTCTGGGAACAGATTAAGGACGTTGCGGTCGATACTGAGGCCTTCGCCAGGTATATACTCCTCGCCAGATATGGGATGGCAACGAGTACTCACTAAAGGAACAGACACGCGGGACGCAAGCATATCGAGGTCTCGGATGTCCTGCTACTGGCAAGGCGAAATGAAGCTCTGGCAGATATCCTCAAAGCACACGTTGAGGAGACGAAAAGAGCTACTACTACGAACTCTTGAACAGCCGAAATGGTACTCGAGCATAATGAGAGCTCCATATTGCCTGCCCAGGTGTACAACACCAAATACCATGCAGGACTGCAAGCAATAGGTTGCCAAACTCAATACGCTGCTTGCTACACAGCACATCCTCCATCGAGCGGGCCCCTGATCAGCACTTTTCCCCTGACGCTCACGGACGCAGACTCCGGCGTCACACGATCACCAAATCGTCATTCGTCATGATGTTTTGACGGCCGAAGTAACCGAGCGAAAAGCGTCATTCTCGCCATGGGGATTTTGTAGCACTTCGTTCTCGAGAAGCTGCTACTTAATTTACCCACGATGGCCTCCAAAGTAAGCCCTTCCCGAACCAGCATACCCATCAGGACAGCAGTCTGCATCAGATAGATACCCTTTAGACATTCACCACGTCAGACTTCAGTCGTCGGGGTGTTGAATCACAATCCTCTCCCAATATAAACTGACAACGGTACTTCTCAGGGAACACCTATAGTCGGTACCACCAGTTCGTGGTGGCCGAAGAGCTTGAGCTCAGGACCTACCTCGAATACAGAAATGTAGGACCAGTCTTTGCTACAGGCAGACCCTCATGCTGACTTTCTTGCTAGAGCTGAAGCGAGACAGCCAGCGCCAGATCCTCACAGAAACGCTGTCAGTTCCGGGGCGGGTCTCGGGGCAGCAATGCTGGCGCACGAGAAGCAGGGCAAAGACTGCTGTGGATGGTTTGGCAGCCTCGAGGAGATATCCTGTCCGCACGGCTGTCTGTCGTAGCGAGTGACGAGAGAATGTGAGATGACCTTTAATGAGATACACGAAAGGCAATGCCAGCAATCTTCAGAAGTCTACCGAGGCATTCCAGTCGTCTGTGCCAATTTGCCTGAACTCGACGCCCTCTCCAAAATATCCAGCGCTGTTCCACGCGGTCATCGTCGGACCATCATAGGGGCCGTGATATTCGCCACCGTCTCTACCATCTGCCCATCGATACTCCCATTGTTTCGTGCCGTCGTCGTTTCCAGTAAGATCGTTTGCATTGCCACTATGGTCGACCCAGTCCTCGCCTGCTTCGCGCTTATATTGCCGCATCAAAACCGCACGCTCAAAGCTGTATATCTCAGTTTGCCCTCGTGTAAGCAGTCCGTCCGCAGCTGCTGTGATGTCTTCCACTGCTTCCTTACGCTTCGTCTCCGCCGCGTCTTCCTTGGTAGGCTCCTGGTCCACGTCCATCTCGTTCGCATCATTCGTCTTTTTCTTCTTCTGCCATTTCGGCTTCTTCTTGTCCTTCTTCGCTGCTAAGCGTGCCAGTGCTTCGAGCGATGTCTCGCCATGTTCCAACCTCGATATGAGCCTCCCCAGCAGTGCCGAAGTGGAGATGGCATCATCTTCCCGTTCTCTTCGTCTTCGGTCTTGATCCCGCTTCGCCTCTGCTTCCTGCGCTTTCTTCATATCCGCCTTGTTCGAAGCTCCTTCCAACCATGCATCATGCAACGCAAACGGATCCGCCGCTTTCCTGACAAAGTTCCCGTTCTCATCGAACCGGCCTTCTTCTTGTTCATTCTGCATATTGAACGCGTCCAGCTTGGGCGCATGGGTCTTCTTCGCGCCAGCACCAAGCTCCTCATCTACATCCTCTGGCAGCATATCCCTGACTTCGTCATCGCCCTCATCGCTGCTGCTTTCGTGCCCCTTATCCACTTGTTTGCTATTCAACGTAAAGTCGGCCGACACATGACCGCCAGACTTGCTATTCGACACTTGTCCCTCAATCTCATTAGCTTCCATGAACCTCACAGCCTTCTTCTTCTTTTTGCCCTCCCCAGCTGCATCTTCATCTTCGTCTCCATCAGCCAAATCGTCCTCCAAATCGGCAAACATGTCGTTCGCCTCCTCATCCTTGCTCCTCCCTTTACCCTTCTTCCCGACTGCACCTTCAGCCGACCGTGCATCGGCTCGTGCATCGAAGTTCTCCTGCGACGAGTCGGACTCGTAGCCGTCAAGCTCGACTGCGTTGCGCTTGGTCTGTTGACCTTTCCGACCTATCTCGTCGAGCTCGAGGATGGCGTCTTCGTCGTTGTCGTCGTCGGCGGCGAGGGTTGAGGGGTTAGAGAGGGAGAATTGGGTGCGTGCTTTTTTTGAGGACTGAGAGGCAATGGCCTCGGTGAGGTGGGAGGTACCGTCGAATTGATCGGCGAAGCGCTTGGGGCGCGCGATGGGGCGGGACATGCTGGGCGGTAATAGTAGGACAATCTGACTGGTGCATGAAGGTCTGAAAGCTGAATCGATATAGTATTTACATCGTCATTGTCACGTGCAAGGTGTTTTAGAACCTCTGTGATCGACGGACGACTGTTCACTGTCCCATGCATCCACGGCAGCTTCTTTACCTTCAGTCCACTCTTTACAAGCCTAGGAAGTCTATCTGCACCCGATACTCTCCAATACCTAGCACATCTACGTCGTTTCGACTGTCAACATAATTTCTATAGTCAAGCACAACAACGAATAAGTACATTTCACGCAGGATCAGCTCCGAGTCCTTCAGTCGTTCATTCGCTTCAACACATCATCATGGTTAGCAACAATCACTCAATCAGGATCGATAGAATGTATCTGACTCCTTCTAGGCTGGAATGTACTACGATGACGATCCATACGCCAGATTCGCCGCGGGCGGGTATGGCGGAGGCTACACTGCTCGCAAGTTTGATGAATACTACCGATGCTACCCGATCGCTATGCTTGCAGGACCTGAGCGACCAGCAGCAAACCACGGCGGAAAGGTCTTTATGCCAGCATCAGCTCTAGACAAGCTCACACGTCTTCACATCAGTTACCCCATGCTGTTCGAGCTGATCAACGGCCGCGCCGACAAGCTCACACATGCTGGAGTTCTCGAATTTACTGCCGAAGAAGGAAAGATCTACCTGCCATATTGGCTCATGCAAACACTACTCCTCGAAGCTGGCGACCTACTGCAAGTCAAGTCAACAGATCTACCGCCCGGCACATTCATCAAGCTACAACCACAATCCCCTGCATTCCTCGAAATCTCAGACCCAAAAGCCGTCCTCGAAAACGCTTTCCGCAACTTCTCATGCATGACAAAAGGCGATGTCTTCAGTTTCGACTACAACGATTCCGTGTACGAGATTGGCGTTATGGAAGTGAAGCCTGATGGCGCAAAACATGCAATCTGCACAATGGAGACAGACCTGTCAGTAGACTTTGATGCACCAGTCGGCTACGTCGAGCCAGAGAGACAACCTAGAAACAATGGAATGTCAACCGCGAAAGCAAATGGCGGGAAGCTAGGCACATTTCAGCAGCAAGGGACAATGGCAGCACGGATAAACTATGAAGCAATCAAGCCACAATCAGACACAGCAGCAATAGGAGCAGCGACGACAGCATCGAGTTTCGCAGCCACTGGAGGTCATCGTTTAGGATCATCTAGATCAAGTACAAAGACGAGCGGGACATCAACGCCAGCTGTAAGCGCACCAACAAACGCCGCACCAGCACCAGTGATACGACGAGGCAATGGACCACAACCATTACGACTCCCACCAGGGCAGCTGTTCTTCGGCTGGGATGTTGTGCCTTTACGAAAGGACAAAGACAAGCAAGACAAGGTCGAGAAGGAGCGTATGAAGTTTCAAGGAATGGGCCAGACACTTCGAGGCAAGAAAGTTGAAGCACCAGCGCCAGGAGCTGAAGATGATGAGGACGTGAAGATGGGTGGCAGTGATGCGCCGAGTGGCAAGGGCACTGGGAGGACGTTGAGAGACACGCCGAAAAGCTAAGTATGCTGGAGTGATACAGTGCACTACGATAGTAATGATACATGACCTCGATAATGACAGATCTCAGATACTCTCAAATCAGGGCTTCTCAGCCTTGCGCATATCTTGCGCATATCTAATAGACAGAGTTCCAGACTTGGCCTCACATCTCACTTGTTTCCCTGCCTGAACACATCTCCAATGCTTGTCGTATTTTCCCACGGAATCCCTTTAAACTTCTGATATATGTGCTCACCTATACGTCCGCTCAGACCCAAAGCTCTAAACACGCGCTCAGACCTCTATATTAAAAGGCCTTCCATCCCCCAGTCCCTCGGACTTTTTTCTTCTCTTCATCACTCTTCTGCTTACTCGATCCAGCTTGACTAAGGCAACTTTACCGTTCGTTTTATTCTTGTGCCAATCGCTTGACCAGTCCAGTGACTTCGAATTCTTTGTACGCTAAAGTATCTGCCTCTGTCATTACACAAGCTTCCTTTACTACATTCGTTCGAATATCCAAGACACTCACCATGTCTACCACTTTCAACTCCGTCGCTTGCGACATCACCGCTGTCCACGTCGATGCCTTGGCTGAGATGTTGGGCGGCTTGCACCTCGATGAGGCACCTGCTTACGAGGATTCGCCCCCTGCATATTGCAAGGCATCCGAGTATTTCAAGGAGATGCCGCCAGCTTATGGCGACATCGAGGAGCCCTCTGATGAATTCATTCATCACTGGGTCTACGAGTGGGAGCACGTCGCCGACAGGTTAGACTGGCTCCGACCCGAACTCTACACCGACGAAGTAGGGGTCTCTTATGACCACCTTCGATGGCTTAGAAGGTGGGCTGAGTTCGCAAGAGCCAACCCAGACGACCAGCACAACTACCTTTTCAGGATGTGTGATGGTTGTGTATGGCTTGAGTCTCGTTGTCGCAGGGAGATGGGACGCGAGTTCTATCCCCCTGGGACACAGCCTCGAAGACCAATTAGGCGTGAGCCTGCCGCAAGTCGGGCTCTGCCTCGAGGAGAATACCCGATGAACCGTGACTTTGCCTGTAGCATCGGGGACGGCATTAGAGCTGCTCAAAACGCATGTCGTGAGGCATTTCTAGTGTCGGTCCTGGGTGAGACGTGGCTTATCGAATGATCGGTCTGTTTGTGGTCCCTTCTCTTCCTTCCTCCCCTACACCCTTCCCTCACGTCCATACGCAGGTCGAGTAAGCGCGCAGCATGTCTCGCTGATCTCGTGCTTACTGCAGACGCTGTGGACCTCACTCTTTCCTCTCTGCACAGCAGACACCCCGAGCGCGTAAGCCAAGGGTAGTGTCGGTTGGAGCAGTTCCTTTTCGCCAGCAGGCATCCCGAGCGCGTAAGCCAAGGGTAGTGTCGGTTGTGCGTTTCTCCCTCCTTTCACGTCCATACACAGGTCGGGTAGGTGTGCAGCATACCTCGCTGATCACGCACCTATCGCAGACCTATGGACCTCACCCCATCTCCCTTCTTCTCTCCGCCCTCCTCAACTCCTACAATTCTATCTCAATGGGCTCCAAGAACAAGTCCGTCAAAGGCATCGCGGAGCACCGCCTCAGCGCAGCAGACACCCCGAGCGCGTAAGCCAAGGGTAGTGTCGGTTGTGGGAACAGAACACTAGCAGGCACCCCGAGCGCGTAAGCCAAGGGTAGTGTCGGTTGGTCACTGAGGTACCATCACAAGCTCGACGCCTTTACGTGGCGTGGTGGATAAGTAGCCGAAAGGCGGTGCGAGATCAATTCGCACCGGCTAAGGTGAAACCAAGTCGAGCATTCAAGGTAAGTATGATGGTATGGTTGTGAGGTGGAGATGGATGTGGTTGTCTTGTTAGTGGTGGTGGATTTGGATGAGAAGACTTCAATTGCCACGGCGAGTAGCTTGTCAGATATCACGTTCAATGCAGTTCGTGCTCTTTTCAAATCATTGTCAAATTACTTGCCATGCCATTCTCGTTCCTTCATGCTATCGCTGTCCATCATCATGATCATAGTTAATTTCTTAGCTTCATCAAAGTCATCACCGCTCACCTCGATCATATCTCCTCCTCCCGTACCTGCTCTCTCCTCCCCCGCACATCAGGTATACCCCCTCATCGCCTCCACAAAGCCCGTCCCACCCTTCAGATCCTGCTCAAACGCTTCCTGCATCTCCAGCACCCGTCTGACATGCTCCATGTACATTCTCTTGCCTTCATTCAACGCTAAAGCCTGGGCAGTGCGCACCACGTTCTTGATTTGACGTCCATTAAGCACTTTGCGGGCGAGGATGTCGTAGTCGGCTTCGTTGAAGAGGGGCGTGGGAGTGTTGGGTGGAGCAGCAACTGCAGAAGAAGAAGTGGTAGAAGTGCATTCTGCGGGAGAGACTGTCGAGTCTGTAATATCTGCTGCCGGGGCCGCGGCGACCGCAGTTGATGCGCCTTCCCCAGCGACAGGCTCAGCCACTTCATTGCCAGCAGCAGCGGCTACAGCAGCTTCAGCAGCATGCACACGTTCACAGAACATCTTCCAGACGGTCCTCCTCGCCTTCGGGGCCAACTCTCCATACTTCAACGCGAGGTGAATCCTTGATTGGAATGCTTCATCAAAAGTCTCCACTCTGTTGCTCGTCAGAAAGAGGATCCCCTGAAAGTATTCCAGCAGGCGCAAGAAGACAGAAACGAGAGCGTTGCGGTGAATGTCGGTGTTCTGACGACGCTCGAGGAAGACATCGGCTTCGTCGAGCAATATGATAGCACCCCAAGTGTGTGCGAGGTCGAGAATACGATTGAGAGATTCTTCGAGGCGGAGGGGCTCGGTGCCGAGCTCGCCCACCGAGACTTGGTAGAGAGGACACTTGAGGAGTTCGGCGATTCCTGTGGGCAAGTTAGTCGGCGGGTCGTGTAGGCACTCTGGAAAAGGGCGTACCTTCAGCAGTGAGAGTCTTTCCTGTTCCAGGAGGACCGTGAAGGACGGCAACGAGACCTTTGCCCTGTGAATCGTATGATGAGCATATTGGTCACGAGCGGGATACTGAGGATAACAGTCCCAGGATAGAGACTTATGTCCTGGTACAGTACGATCAGAACATACCTTGCCTTGCACGACATCGTCGATGGTCTTGGCGGCCTCATACTTGTGGCTTTCCACCAGGGCTTTCACAATACTTTTCTGCCCGGGTGGTAGAACGAGGCTTTCGAAGGCACCCTCATTCCAGTCGATGTCTCTGATGCCTGAGAGGGAGAACTCCAGCCACAACTTCTCACTGAATGCAAAGCCAAGCACGACCGGACTAGCAATCAGTAACTCCTCATCAGTGAATTCACGCTTCTGCTTCGAGAGTCTCTCGAGGATTTCCATGTGAGGTGCCTCTCCATTTTCGTCGACTGCGACCTGAACAAGATGAGTCTTTGTCTTGTCATTCTTGTCAGCTACGGCAATCCATTTCGTCTTGGTCACATCTTTGTCATTCTCTGCGTCCGACGAGTGCCCGCTGCCGCTGCCGCTGCCGTGACAGTCACTTTCTTCGTCCTCTGAACCACATTCGCCCTTATCCTCCTTGGGCTTGAGGATTGAGATGGGGTAGTTCGGATTGATACGCCGGAACGTAGCCGGGTCAACGACTATACGACCTGGAGGCGACGTGTTAGTATGAACTTGGCCAGAGATAGTGATACTGTGTAAAAGCAAAGGCTTGAAAGAGTCCTTGGAAGAGTACTGTAAAAAATTCCGCCCAAACTTCTGCTCAGTGACAGTAGAGTGCCCAACTTACCATTGATATTGACTTTGGCGACACCACGCTTCTTCTTGACATAGCTCATACCCTTCATAGCCTTGTAAGTCATCCCTTCCATTGTCACGAAACGCTTGCCACGCTCGATCAATTGCCCAGTTATGCCTGTAACATCTTTGTGATACTTCAAGGGGTAGCAAGCCAAGCTGGTGATCTTCTTGGGACCCTTAAAGGTATCCACATCTGCTTCAAACTCTCCTAGTCCGAACGACTTGCCATCATACTCCAGATACTGGCCTTCGATAGAGTACCACTCGCCTCTCATAAAGCTTGATGACTTGTTCGCATACTCAACCTTGAAGCAACGAGGATCTTCGGTATTTGAGTAAGTAGGGGTGAATGCAATCGAGTTCGGCTTGAAGAGTGCCCAAAGCAGGTCGAATGTGATCTCTCCAGACTTCAGGAGACCTTTCAGACTCTTCTTGACCTCTTTATAATCCTCGTCGAGGTAGCGGATCATGAGTCTGCAATGAGAGCGGGTGAGCTTCAAGGCCTTCTTCTCCTTACGTTTCTTGGCAGCTTTGATCTTGGTCTTGAGAGTATTCTTCGTGTAACCCCGCAGCTCTTCCAGGTAGAGGTAGAGCATGTTTGGGTCAATCTGGCGCTGTCAGTATATATCTTGTAGTTGGTAACGCATGGACACGAACTTCAGGTTTGTCTTGGTCGAGCACTAAACCTTTGACATCCTTCATAACCTCCTTGAGCGCATTACGGAGAGGCTTTGACCTCAAGTCGACGTATGTTGACTTTGGTCTGTTGTCCCAGTCTTGCAAAGTGGGATTAGTATAAGATGAAGCCTAGTGTAGCGGCAGAGAGGAGAGATAGTATGGTGTGAAGAGTGCCGTGGACGTGATGGGAAGATGATTAGGGGGAGAAGAGCCACGGAGACAACTCACCGAAAGTCCTCCGGACAGTAAAGATATACCGTTCGTATTGATCCTCCTCTGCATCAGCAGTATCGACCAAGCGGTAATTGTGGATCTGGTCTAGGTGGTTGTAAGAATATTATTCGAGGATACAGTCACATGACATGAGTATAGAAGAGTTCCGAAGAGTGTCGTAGGGGTCCCGTTCTACACGACTTACTGTCCCAGATCTCGTCAACTCGCTTGTACTTGTACTTGGAACGCCCCTTTGTGTCCTCGTCAGAAAGACCTATGTCGTATTTACGCCGTCTGCCAGATTGAAGTCCGAGTCCTCGTCGTCCGCCCCCGTACAAGACATTGTTGATTCGACTGGTTTTCTGCATCCTAAGACCATCAAGTGCGAGTTGGATATTGTCAATCTGAGCTGCTCTGTCGTCCTGCTCATCGAGGTCCTCCTCATCCAAATCGTCCAGGTTCGTGTTGCGCAGCTTGCGTAAGGCGTTAGCCCGATTGTGTCGCTCATGTCTAGGTTCTTCGACCACGTCATCTTCTGAGCTCTCGGATTCTGAGGAGGACTCGGACGAGCTCGAGATATGATGCTTCCTGAGATTCCTCTTCTCTTTCTTCAGGAGTTTCTTTGTCTGCCTCTTCAAGAGCTTTTTTAGCTTCAGCTTCCTCTTAAGCCTCTTAGTGTCCGCCTCGGTATCCTCGTCTGATGACGAGCTTTCGGAGTCGTCCTCATCGTTCTTTTCTTCACTCGAGGAGGTCTCCTCGGAGGATTGAGTCTTCTTCTTATTCTTGTTGGTGTGCTTAGTTCTGGAAGACTTCTTCGTCCTATCATGCTTGTCATTCTTGTGATATTTACTCGATGTCTTGCCAGTGTTCGCAGACGCATTCGGTTCTTGCTTAACACCAGTGTCCGAGGAGACAGGAGTTGCCTGGACCTGCTCAAGAGGAGTGTTCGTCTGTGTTTCGTCCATGATGAGTGTCGAAAAGATGAAGGGTGCTGAAGAAGCTTGAACGCTCCGAATTGTAGAGCACTTGAGTCGAACCAAAGGTGGCAGATGAGCACGCAAAGTGAGATCTAGGCACAACACGGTAAAGGCTGAGATGATTGTGAGTCATCCACAGGTCAGACGGCCAAGATGAGGCGGAGCAAGAAGAGTCACAATTGGTGGAGAACGGAGAGAACGACAAGAAGGAGGCAATTCGATTGGCACGACAAGGACTAGAGGTTGATATGATGTAAAGCCGAACATGCAATGATGATGCAGAGAGCTGATTGTACAAGGTCGTACGAAGTTGGTCACGAGGTTAGCGACCCATAATCAGGGTCCAGTTGTTTCAGATAAGGAGGTTAATCTGAAACAAACCCAGTCTATGAGATCCGAAATCAGTACAGGGCGTCAAGTCAGTGGCGATGTAAACATGCAGTTGCGCACTGATCTACGACCAACAACATATATATGGACCTACAGTCACGACAGACCAGAATTTGCTTCGATAAGTCTTGATTATCGCCTCTGCAGACCATCACATTTGTCTACGTGAGCACAGCTCGTCGACAGCCATTTGTGCTATGTATGCGCTCATCTATTTGAGTTTCGCAAACACCCATCGTCCTGACAGGCTCTTGCGTTTGGCACAACTTTGTGGCTCACCGTGGTCGTAACACTGACTCTACAGTCTTTCAGCATTTCTCATCATTCACTAATTCATTGCCTTCTTTAAAGAGCACCAATGTCTACTTCAAAACGTTTCTTCCTCAACAGGTACAGCAGCTGCAGCTCCATCCTCAGCTTCGTCCTGTGGTATTTCGAAGCCTTCTTCGGTGCTGTAAAGGACAGCCTGTAGCCTGCCGATCAATCCATTCTCTTCCTGTTCCAGATCCGGCTTCGCCTCCACCTCTTGCTGCAACATCACTTCGATGTCGCGGAGCTTATTGAAGTAGAAGTCTCTTTCGCGCTCTAGACCAACCATAGTTTCCGTTTGTTCTGCAATCTTGCTCTGTAGTGCCGCCGTTTGACCACCGACTGATCCCGATGCTGATGTTACACGTGAGGTTGCGCGAGACGCCGCGGTATTTGATGTCACAGGGGGTCGACGAGCTGTGGTGGCTGACGATGTCCTGGCAGTCGTGGAACTTCGCATCGGTGAGGGTGCCATCATTGCCGGAGGCCCTGAGGCTCTTCTGCGACCGAGCGCATCATACTCCGTGCCGCTGAAGTGCTGGTCCCAGTATCGCTTCGACCATTGGAGAAACTCTAGATTGTCCTGCATCTTGCATTTGACGAGCGAATCGACTGGAATGACTCGATCGATGCTATGTCGGGCAAAGGTACCTTTTCGTCGGCGCATCAGTGCTGCATACTCTTCAGTTGATCGCTTGTGTCTCACTTTGTAGTACTTTGAAATTCTGCACATATGCATACTCTGAGTTGACATTGAACTTGACTCTTGACATTGGAACGTCGACTGTAGAGGCGTTAGTGCGTGCGTGCAATCGCTAATCCTCCACTACCTTGTTTTCACTCACGGAATATGCTGTCGTAAATCTGACATAGTGCCGCCCTGCATATGTCCAGTCAGATAGTGAACTACCATTCGTGTTTGTTCCTCGTACCCTGATCCACATTGCTCGACCTTTGTGACGTTCAATTGTAGTAAGTTATTCATCCAACCCAACAGCTCCTGCCTGTCATTGTATCAGTTACCAGTTCGTCTCATCAGTGTCAACAAAGGAAGACACGCGAACCTCGATTCACCCATGGCGCCAGAAGTGTTGTCAGTCCTCCAGAAAGTAGCTATATGTGCTCGGAGCGAGAGGCGTGGGGCTGGTTTACTGAATGGCTATAGGGAATGAACTGATGCAAGCCAGTGATATGCGCTTTGTTGTTTTAGATCTTCGCCAAGCTTCAGCCATGGAGATCAGGGGCACGCACGAGGTCGTGTGGAGTGGCTATCTCTGTCTAGCCAGTCGGCCCAAAACACGACCACTTGTTTCATGCTGCCTGCATAATACTTACACACCCCTAGAGCTTGATCTCTTGATACGCCTACCAATACCAATACGCCAATATGGTCATGCATCCGGACTTGATGTCTCGCGATAGACTGAGACAGTATATCAGAAAAACGAATGCACAATGCCTTTGTCGTTTACAAAGAGATGTTGTGAAACTGGCCGTGAAAACCTTCCTACATGTTTGCTCACGCAATGAAATTGTCCATCTGGGAAGTTTCGCGAGAGTTTCATCATTCGTGCGTGCACAATGCATCCAGTGCTTCTTTCACGTACATCGTTCACGATGTGTGTTCACTCACGGCCCTTCACAATGCTCATCCTTAGCTGCCATATATATCAATTTGTATATCGTGTTCTCTTCTGCAATCTCATTCACGTTTCCCTACTCATACACATATCCTCGTTCGTCCATAAACGCACTCACACACTCGGCCACACACTATCTTTGCTATACATACACTAGACTATCTCTACTCTCCTCACAGCTTCCTCCTCCATCGCCTTATTCACGCTGGTCGTGTGTTCGTCTGCATACTTAATTCGCAATCTATCAAATATCAAGACAATGAGCTCCCCAACCTCCAACCCGACTATCTCAAGCTCGTCACCCGCTACTTCTGTGGCTCAAGACTCCTCCTCATCTTACGGTATGTACCCTGAAGTCTCTCACATCCAGGACCGGGGCTCGAGTCTTCAAATACAGAGTCCTTCCAAGAGTCCAGCTGATGCAGAGACTACTGAGAATGGTTTCGCTAAAGATATTCGGCTGACAGGAGCAGCAGAGACTTCAAGCAACACATCTGGCGAGGACCATGTCTATCCGGATATAGGTAGCACCGGCACTCCCCCTGAACTGAACAGCTCGCCGACAGTCTCGTCAAAAGCTCTGCCGTTACGGCAGAAGGAAGACCTGGCCATCAACAATGTATCAGCTTCAGAGACCAGAGCACACAGAGGAGAACTGGACGGTGCTCCCCCGTCGACAACTGATATGCCGTGGTACGCTATGGACGGTATCAGTAGCAAGGAACTCATCGCTTTCTTCCCAAATCATGTGGGCAAGTGGCCTGCAGCCGCGGCGCGCCTGGTCGAGGACGGCTACAGCACCAAGGAGATTACCGACAACATCAATCGATCTCGTATGGTTGAAGGCCAGAAACATGCACCAGTCCTGGCAAATACCCTTGGGGTGAGCATCAACAAAGCTTGTAGACAATTCTATGACCAGTCCGACTTCAAAGCTCAAGACCATAGGGCTGTCATGTCGAACAGGACTCCAACTGCCATTGAGGCAATCAGGCAGCTTGTGGCGTCGAAACAATGGCTTCCTACCTCAATCGCCAGACATCCCGTCACTATGGCACCCGCTTGGTCTCTTTCACAGATTGCTCAACACTACATCAGCAACAGGAAACCATTCCCGTGCGACGGTCTGTTCACTCGACGCTTGATCTGTGAGCTTGAGGGCACTTCCCCAGCGGAATCCTTGAAAGGCTGCAACCCACCAAAATTGCCTCGGAACTGGGCTCCAGCAAACATCGCTGAGAGGGGCTCCAAAGGCAAGGCCAAGCGTGTATTCAGCGACATAGGAGACGAACAGCCCATCATCAGCAACAAGCGCACGAAGACCACGGAAGCACCCAACACGACTGGCTCAGACAGATTGCTCAGTCGTGGCAAAAGGCTTGTTCCCGAAGACCTTCCAGAAGACTATCTGGAGAACATCACAAGCTACTCGCACCTTCTTATGGGTGAGGTGTTGCTGCATGCGATTTCAAGGACTGGCGGTCAGATGACCATGGCAGATCTCTGTGAGAAACTGAAGAAGAACGCTGCAACAAAGTCCGTCGATGCTTCAACCCTTCGCCACCGCAAGAAGACGGCTCTCAAGGAGCGTGCAGTAGCAAACAAGAGCACATATGAGCAAGAGCGTAAGCTGTTCAACGCCAACGAAGCTTTTCAGTCCGGCGATCTCGACGATGAACCTAGGCAGACAGCATCCAGCAAGGCGACTGGGCCGACCAGAGTTCAACCGAGGCGTGCGACAAAATCAGCAGTAACTTTTCTCGACGAAGAGGATGATGAAGATGAGGAGAGTTCTTGCTCTGAGACATTACCTCCGGCACTCCCGGCGACATCGTACCCAGGACTCGATGGCCAGCCAGAAGAGGTTCCAACTTTCTCATACAATGGTCAGATCATGGATGAGGTTGAGCCTCTTTCTACACCTGACCTGCACGCTTCAATCTTGGAATTCATTGCCCAGCACCCTGAACCTGGCACTTTGAGCGCACCAGCGACATACTCTGGACTTGGACTCGGCCTTGCTCTTCGCCATGAACAATCTCATATCTACACCCACTCGCAGTCCTACGAGAATGTGTTCGGTCAATCTGACTCAGTTGCCCCACCGCTCTCGAGCAACCAAGCTCAGACTTCTGCCACTGGCTCCTGCATGGTTTTTGGAGACACCGTCATGGCCGACTTCACGCCTCAGCTCCCGAATGATCTTCGCACTTTCCCGTCTCAGGGGCCAGAGCCTGGCACCAATGCCTTCCACAGTGGTTTCACAGATGAATTCAAGGCCAACACCGGCGTGTTCTCCCCACTGCCACCTAGTCAGTCCAGTAGTGACTTCGAGTTCCACAGTGGTTTCACTCCCCTTGCCGGTCACAGTGGCTTCACACCTCTTCTCGGTGAGCAGGCTACCACTTTCGAGAACTACCAGGAGCTTCCCAATTCGAACATCTTCACCTTCCACAGTGGCAACACCCCGGAGCTCAGGGCGAAGCATGCGCTCTTCGAGGCGTTGCTGCAGGATACACCCCATGTCGATAACGTCCATCAACCATTCCAGATGGCTAGCGTGAACAACTCGTCTCCACAGACTTTGTTCTACGGCATGAACTACTCTTCACCAAAGTTGGCAGCGGGAATCACCGAGGACAACAACATCAGCATGAGCGACGACGGCGAGGAAGTGAGTCATCATGTGTTGAACGAAATGGAGATGAGTGTGTTCGACTGCTATCTGAACACCTCTGATGAGGAATGAGACAGTCAATGGGAATGGGCTAGAGTGATGAAATGTATGGCTATGTTTTCAACGGAGCAATGTGAGGTGGATTTGACTTTGAATCTGGGTATTTTTGGAGTCGATCATGCTGGATATGAACACGACTAAAAATACACCTGTTCCGCATTGGGGTTTGGATTTGGATGTACAGGCGTTTGAAAGACAATATTGGATGGAGACCTTGGTACAGGACAAGAACAAGCAATGCTAGCACGGACGCAAGTAAGACTAACCCGGTGGAAGCCCCAGCAAATGTACTCATAGCAATGTCAGCATGTATATAGTTCTATAGTAGATGTCATCTTGACTCGAAAGGTCTACCAGTACTCCTGAAAGTCTACCAGTGCTCCTAAAAGTCTATCAGTGCTCCACCACTGCGTCTTGCGAGTGAGCTGAAAGAGTAAAAATAAGTAGACTACCGTGTCGGTGACTGGTGGATAAGCTCAATCTTTGCTGGATGAGTCTGTTTTCGAATGCTCGGGGCTGCCCAGCTTGGCCTAGATTTTGTCCCCCATATCTGATACTGCACCTACTGAGGCCTGAGTTGCAAGACCAACATCATGTTCAGTGTGTCATCAATGGGCGCTGGAAAGAGGCAGAGTTCAGAGTAACAATTCGAGATTGCGCGTTGTCATCATGGCACTAGGCGCTCCTCACCATGCATCGCTCGGATTGGAGGAACACTTAGGTTGTGAGAAGATCACTGCTGAACACTGCTTGGATGAGGCATACAACTCTCGAGCCCTATCACATCTTGGTGCAGTGAGGTGCTTCAATCTGGCAATTCACTGATGACATTATTGGACATGCCTTCTTGTGGAGGTAGACCTCCGCGGAGAGTATGGATATGGCAGTGCGGGTCTCGGAAATACAGATTGATTCGAATATTAGCATGACCAGACAACTAGCGAGTAGGTTGTCCTCCTATCGATCTCCTCAATGACGCTTCGAACAAAAGGTAGTGGCAAATACGGCGGCATCATACAGTCCCGCAGTTGCCATTGAGTGGTAACGCGATCTGCCGGCATAAAATAATCGTGAGGGTCCGTGTTCAGGGCGCGCAGATTCATCTATGCAGGGATCCACGACCAATCACATCTCGGTCCCAGCCGTCCCAATGTCCCCCAAATGCTTAATCTGATTTGGTTCCTCGAGACGATTGAGGCGTTCAATCTTCCTTCTCCTCTTGCTCCGTTCGGGTTCTTTGCACCTTCACCATCCTTCTTGCCACTGGAAGTGCAGACCGACACAGGCATAAGTGCACACGCACACACGTTCGCCTTCGCGACCACAACTCGAAGATGGAGGCTCAAAACGATACATTGGGATCCCTGCTGGATGCCGCATCGGATGGCGTGCAACAGATACAAACTACCAGCGCGACCAGCTACATCGCCAGCACACTCGCAGGACTCAGTGCCTGGTCAATCATTGCGACAATACTCGCGATCCTGGTTGTATACGACCAAGGTACCACAGACCCTGTCAGCATGCATGAAGATCAGGGCATATGACTAAATACCGCTTACAGTAAACTACATCATAAAGAAAGGTAGCATCGCCGGCCCTGCATTCAAGATCCCCTTCATCGGACCATTCCTGGAATCTGTCAATCCCAAATTCGAGAAATATCAGGCGAAATGGGCGAGCGGCGCGTTGAGCTGTGTCTCGGTATTCCACAAGTTTGTCGTTATAGCTTCGACAAGAGATATGGCACGAAAGGTTTTCAACTCGCCGGGATACGTCAAGCCGTGTGTTGTTGATGTAGCGCAGAAGCTGCTCCGGCCGACAAACTGGGTCTTCCTGGACGGCAAGGCGCATGTTGACTACAGAAAAGGACTCAACGGACTCTTCTCGCGCTCAGCTCTTGAGCTCTATCTACCTGGTCAAGAGGAGGTCTACCAGAAATACTTTGCAAAGTTCTTGAGCATGACTGAGGAAGCCAATGGTCAGCCCGTGGTATACATGCCGGCATTCCGTGAGCTTATGTGCGCGGTGTCTTGCCGCACATTCGTCGGGCACTACATGGACGATGCTGCGGTCAAGAAGATTGCAGATGATTACTACCTGATCACAGCTGCTCTGGAACTAGTCAATTTCCCAATCATTCTCCCATTCACCAAGACGTGGTACGGCAAGAAGGCATCGGACATGGTTCTCGAGGAGTTCGCAAAGTGTGCTGCAAAGAGCAAGGTCCGCATGGCTGCAGGCGGTCAGCCCGAGTGTATCCTGGACGGCTGGGTCAATCACATGATTGCGTCTGAGAAGTACAGAAAAGAGGTTGCAAAAGGCAAGGCAGAGCAAGCCGAGAAGCCTGATATGCTCATCCGCGAATTCAGCGATTTTGAGATTTCGCAGACATTATTCACATTTTTGTTCGCATCGCAGGACGCGACTAGCAGTGCGACTACATGGCTTTTCCAGACAATGGCTGATCGACCTGATGTGCTGGAGAAGGTCAGGGAGGAGAACTTGAGAGTAAGAAATGGGGACAAAAATGTGCCCCTGTCGATGAGTCTGCTGGAAAGCATGACATATACACGTGCGGTGATTAAGGAGATTCTGCGATACAGACCGCCTGTCCTGATGGTTCCGTATATGGTCAAGAAGGACTTTCCTCTGTCAGACAACTATGTTGTACCGAAAGGTAAGACTTTCCACCTATATTCCTAAATCCATCTACACAAGCTAACAGCTGCTCAGGCGCCATGGTAATTCCCACGACATATCCCGCCCTCCACGACCCCGAAGCCTTCCCCAACCCCGACTCTTTCGACCCAGATCGCTGGATTACTGGTACCGCCGACCAACACCCCAAGAACTGGCTGGTCTTCGGCACGGGCCCTCACTACTGTATCGGCCAGCAGTATGCCCAGCTCAATCTCATCGCGCTCATTGGAATGGCTAGCATGCACCTTGACTGGAAGCACAAGGTGACGGCGCTGAGTGAGGAGATTAAAGTTTTTGCGACGATATTCCCGAAGGATGACTGTTTGTTGACGTTTGAGAAGAGGGGAAAGCAGTGAGCTGCATGTGTGGTGGGAAGGAATAGCGCGGAGCAATGATGGCTGGGGATAGGAGGTGGGAATGGAAATGTGGTTATTGTCTTGCGTTTTAGCGGGGGTTTGCATAGGAGGACGAAGCATTCATCATTCCGGGGAGGATAGCGAAAAGGCAAGGCACTTAAAATAATATATCACTATCTGGTAATTGGCGTTGTAAGGTATTCAGATGTGGAACAGGGGTGTTTCAATCACATTAGCGTTGAACAGGCTCTCCATGAATGCCTCACCAACACAGACGTGCCTGCCTGTAAGTCCATCAAATTCACTTCGCTGCGCTCGGAGCTCTAGCATACTCACCCATCTCGCTTTCTGAGTGCAGGCGTAGATGGTTTAGAGAGGTGGCGTATGTTGACCTGCCTTCTTTGTCAGAGCACGTCCCAGAATCATCGACTACTGCCTGCCAGTCGAAGCCCAACCTCCAACCTTTAGTGCCTCCTTCTGCTCCTGCTCTGCTCTTGCTCTGCGGATGAGTCATTCTCACTTACTGCGTCAGTGCAGTCGTCGTGTCAAAAGCCGTGCCGGCACAGTGGCCTTTCTTGTTCTGGGTTTTGTGCAACTATAGCAAGGAAGACGAAAGACGCAGGACGCACCACGGTGGTGATTGCGATTGTGATACAGTGACGTGACAAACTTAGCTCTTTGCTGGGGTCAGCACTTGGGAGAGGGAAACTCGGGTCAATACAGCAACACGTCCCGGGTTGCAGTGCGACATCCATAAATTCTCTCACGCACGTCCAGCTTGAAGAGCGACGTCCATTCGGTGTCTCACTTCTACAACCTCCATATCCCTTGGGCTTCAATCTTCGACTTAATCACGCCTCGCCCGAAGATCAGGATGTCCGCAACCGCCTCACGCAATATCCTTCTAACCCACCCGCGCCCTGCCACCTCCTCCTGCGCATGCTCAACCGCCCCTCTCAATCATTCCGTCACTCCGCAGACTACTACTTCTTCTCATACTACTCCTTCGTCTTCGACCACAGTGAGCTCCACCGCCAGCCCGTGTCTGCCTGGACCGATGATGAAGGGGATAGCGTCAGAGAGATGATGATGCAGAAGTGTGCTGATCATATGGAAATGGCTGTGGTCGCGGCAGAGGCGAGGAGCGAGGGGGTGCTGCAAGGAACGTACGTGTTTCATGGCGGAGCCGATACGCTGGACGGGGATGGTATTGGGGCTGAGGACTTCCGACGTACAGGCGGCATCGCCAGAGCACGCGAAAGAGCAGCGGGATGAGCCCTGTGTGGTCACAGTCCCCGCTCACTACGGCACTTCCTCCCACTCCTCATC
>Ga0268250_10000348_pt1 | contig 22594 bp, 27 predicted proteins | sample AgamicAsSfe_FD_200448 | JGI IMG/M metagenome (GOLD analysis project Ga0268250, IMG submission 200448) | Agave microbial communities from Guanajuato, Mexico - As.Sf.e (v2) (version 2) | ecosystem: Host-associated > Plants > Phyllosphere > Phylloplane/Leaf | place: Guanajuato, Mexico | collected... | reverse complement strand
TGGCGTCTTTGTATATTGTGTCGCGAGCTTGCGACGCTCGTTGAGGGACATGTCTCGATCTTTCTTAACCTTTGAGAAATATTCGTCTATACTCGATTGCACCACGCCCTCTTTTTGCATATGTTGAGTCACAGCTAGATCAGGTCAGCATTCCGGTCAAATGTCGACATACAGAACGTAGTTTACCCTCGTCAAACGTGCAAAGTGTATGCGATTTGACCCAATCCGCCTCGAACGCATCAATCTCCGGACCTGAAGCACCCTTCAGCTCCATCGCCTGGATCTGATCTGCTAATGAGTCCGATTCCTCCGTAACTCCGAGTATGAACTCATGATCCCTCACGTCAATCGCACTGCTCAGAAGCTTGCCAGATTCCGAGTCCGTCCTTGCAATGACCAAGTTTTCACATCCCATGACATCCCACTGGAATCGTGTAGCAACCAACCTGTTGATGTGCTCACCGACAGGCACAAGAACTTTACCAGCCAGATGCCCACATTTCTTGCCACCATGGAGCTGATCTTCGAAGTGTACTGCAGCGGCGCCGTTCTCGGCGAAGAGCTTCGCAAGCTTGATGACTGCAGAAAGACCACCATGCCTATAGACGTTAATCGACCAGCAAACTCGCATTCTCTGTACGGGTGCGCTCCTACCCTGTATCACCATCTGCGATGATCGGTCTGAGATAGTCTATGTATGGCGTCGAAGCTCTCTGCTCGGGCGTCAACTTCCGCCTCGCATCCCAGTGTTTTCGGTCGTGATATTTCTGCGCATTGAAGAGTCTCTGGACCTGGCTCGGAACCGTGTTGTATGGGTAATCACCAAAGTCTGCAGAGACTTCATTCGTCGTGGTAAGTAGTGACGAGCAAGCCCAGCCTGATATGTAGAGTACTTCCTGGTTTGGTGCTTGCTGTGTCATCTGTACAGGATCCACGGCACCCACTGCAGCATCACTTAGCACAATGTACTCTCCTCAGCTGACCACCACGTACTCGTGTGTACCGGCTTTCCTTCTGCAGCTCGTTCCTGGAATAGGTTGAAGAGCTTCCTTGCCATAAGAGAGCTAGGGTATGTTTGCTGCAGAGCGCCTCGCTTACTTACGACATCTTCTGCTGTATATGGCCGCTTGATGCCCTTATACCGTTCACTTGCCCACCAAGTCTGCACCTGCTGTATCTGTTTGTCAAACAAAGCATCCTCAGCATGCGACTTTTCGGACTCTGCAAGCAGTTGAAAAGCATCTGCTGGTAAATTCGCTGCAACAGGAGGGTTGGGTGGCTGAAGAGCCGACTTCAGCGAAGACGTGCTGGACATGCATCTGATACTGATCACGTTCCGGCACACAGGCTTCCGTAGTGCTCTATACACTGTCTGACGGATGGCACGGCGCAGCATGATTGGTGGATGCTGTTACTTCATGTCTGAAACAGCTTGGACAGGATGAAACAACAAGCCACCGGAGCTATGCTATGTCCGAGCCGAGGTGTGGGGTAATCCAATGGCTCGGTCATGTCAATGCGAGGGGCACGGCCCGGAGATGAGTGATATCGTCTTGCAACTCATCTTCTATACAGAGAACATTGAGGAACATGTCGACACACATGAAGACAACAAGATGCGCCGGAAGGTCACTTGGACTTTGCTGTAGCACGAAGACCTCACGATACGCGTCGAGCACATTCCGCCCATACTCCTCCTCCACAGAACCGACGCTTAAGGAGACATTGAAGAGCAAGATACCAGAGAAGCGCGAGCTTCTGAAGCAAGTCAAGAGCCATGCAGACAGAACGATAGGGGAAGTAAAGGTCGCAAGTGTGTTAGGCGGAATGAGGGGACTGAAGTCTATGCTTTGGGAGGGCAGTGTGCTTGACGCCAACGAAGGCATACGATTCCATGGCAAAACAATAACAGACTGCCAAGAAGCACTGCCGAAAGGCAAGACTGGGACTGAAATGCTGCCGGAGGCAATGTTCTGGCTGCTGCTCACTGGCGACGTGCCGTCACAGAGCCAAGTCCGGGTATTGTCTCGAGAGCTGGCGGAGAAGGCTCAGCTACCAAAGTTTGTGGGACAGATGCTGGACAACTTCCCGCGAGACTTACATCCAATGACGCAATTCTCCTGCGCTGTGTCAGCGCTGAATCATGAATCCAGATTTGCGAAGATGTACGAGAAGGGCATGAACAAAGCGGACTATTGGGAGCCGACATTCGATGATAGCATCAATCTTCTGGCAAAGCTGCCAACAATAGCAGCTAAGATATATCAGAATGCATACCGAGGAGGAGGTGCGTTGCCTGCAGAAGTTGATCTGGATCAAGACTGGTCGTATAATTTCGCAGCAATGCTTGGGAAAGGTGGTGAGGAGAATGAAGGATTTCAAGATCTACTCCGTCTGTACTTAGCACTACACGGCGATCATGAAGGAGGCAATGTCTCGGCTCATACTACTCACCTTGTGGGAAGTGCACTGAGTGATCCATACTTGAGCTACAGTGCTGGTCTTCAAGGTTTGGCAGGACCGCTGCATGGTCTTGCAGCCCAAGAAGTCGTCCGGTGGATTGTGCAGATGCAGGAAAGCATTGGTACAGAAGCCAGCGATCAGTCGATCAAAGACTATCTCTGGAGTACTCTCAAGGCGGGACGAGTAATTCCTGGATATGGTCATGGTGTTTTGAGGCAGCCCGATCCGCGATTCAAGGCGTTGCTGGACTTTGCAGCAGCTCGACCCGAAATAGCAGAGAGTCCTCTGGTGAAGCTGGTCATCAAGAACTCGCAGATAGCGCCAGGAGTATTGAAAGAGCATGGCAGGGTTCGTTCGGCCATTTCGCTAGTCGTGAAGCGCGTGCTGACCAGGTGGTAGACTGCCAATCCATTCCCGAACGTTGATAGTGCATCGGGCGTACTCTTCAATCACTACGGCTTCACCGAAACTTTATACTACACAGCAACATTTGGTGTCAGTCGTGGGCTGGGTCCATTGGCTCAACTAGTCTGGGTAAGTAGACTCTGTCCAGCAAATAGGAGCAAATTAGGCTAACGTGTTGCGATATAGGATCGTGCCTTGGCTCTTCCTATAGAGCGGCCAAAAAGTATTGATCTCAAGGGGCTTCTGGCTTTGATCAAAGGTGGAGGCCAATGAGCCAGTAATGGACGGTATTATATGATGAAACACAATGCTTTAGACTGCTATTGAGAATAGACTTGGAGCATCGAATAGCGTGTCTCAATCCGCGTGCATTAGACTTCGTATCATGCGTTCCAAAAGGCATGAACTCGAACCAAGATGTGTTACAGCGCTGTATCGGCAATTTTCTATGCCGAACTCGCTGAACCCCTCCATCGCCTCCCCTCATAGGCCATACGCCAAAAGACGACAAATAAGTAGCTTCGAAACTACACATCTACCTCATAAACAAATACTATCACAATCATGTCTGAGTGCTGTGTTACCGGATTCAACTGGTTCGTGCCACCTCCAAGCCTCACCAGGCTGTTGCAACGGCGTAAGCTGACGCATTCCACAGGGAGGGAAAGCCATCTGGCAAGGAGGCCACGCTTGGCAAGAACAAGGGTACCTGCGTCGACAACACATCGGACGTGCAGGTCTGATTTGTTCCTATAGCTTACATCACCGGCACTAACAAGGACGCCGCCATCCTCCTCATCCACGATGTCTTTGGCTGGACATTCACCAACCTTCGTCTGTTGGCAGACCACTTCGCGAAGGAGTCCAACGCTACAGTCTACGTCGTAGACTTGTAAGATTGTCCGAAGGAGAATATATACGCGGCAGTCGCTAATTGCTCTACTTCCAGCTTCGATGGCGAGGTCATTGAGCCCGCCATGCTCGAGGGTGCGTAATTTATCAACTTCAACCACTCCGTCCTCCGTTTCTAATATCTACTTGCCTGCAGATCCTGAGAAAAGAAAGCAGTTCGATTTAATGGCTTTCGCAAGTGTATTCAAAGCCTACCAACATCTACATATCTAATGCTTCGAAGATTGGGAGAAATTCCAAGGAAATTCGCTTCCCAGAGATTGAAGCCTGCGCAAAAGAGCTCAAGTCCACACACAAGAAGGTCGGCGCCATCGGTTACTGCTACGGCGGCTGGGCCTGCTTTCAACTTGGTGGCAAAGGAAAGAATTTGGTCGATGCCATCAGTGTCGCTCACCCAAGCCTGTTGACGAAGGAGGAGATCGACAACGTCGATGTGCCCGTCCAGATCCTCGCACCGGAAACCGATGGCATGTACACGCCTGAGCTGAAGGAACACACTTTGACAACCTTGCCCAAGAAGGGAGTGGAGTACGACTATCAGTACTTCCCAAGCTTAGCTCATGGATTTGCCGCCAAGTTCGTGATTTCGCGTTGATACTTACCACATTGATATTCACTAACAAACTTAGGGGCGACAAGAGTGACCCAAAGCAGAAGAACGGCTTGGAGAGGGCGAAGAACGCCGCAGCAGGCTGGTTTGCACAGTACTTGCACTTGCACCAGTAGAACTGTGTAGGTAGGATGGAGCTGGTATCCATGATGGGTTGGAATAGTTACAAAATAGAATGAGCTTAACGAGTATAAGTCGTACTTGAATATGAGTCTGAACAGAATACTTACGGCACTCTCCCGAAGACGTAGGAGAAAAAGAGCAGTCGGATGCAAAGTCGGACCTCTGTAAAGTGACATACTGGAACAAAGGTATGATTGGAATTACCATGGCACTCTCCAATGGTTTCTCAGAAGTTCCAATCCCGGCGTAGTGACAGGGCAGTGCGTCAAGGGAATCCAGAGAAGCCTGCTGTATGTATCTTGCGAATGTTCTGGTACCGCATCATAAGCGTGATTACTCGTAAGGTTAAACTAGATATGCCAAGGAGAGTGCCGTAACAAATGTGTTCAGATCTTAGTACAGTGTTAATTTTGAACTGAACCGAGACCAGGTCCGGAGAGTGCCCCTGCAAAATGCGTGGATAGTCTGCTTAGCTCTTGAGTGACGCAGTAGCATAAGTACTGCCCAAGTTTACAGCTACAGAACCAACATCCAAACCATTCTCTGAAGAGTGCCGTCGAGAACCGGGATTCTGCTCAGACGTATGTCGCAGCATTGTATGTCTCTACACGAACATGCATACAAGATCTGTCAGGGAGGAGGAAGGAGAGCCGAGACGAGCAACACAAGCGAGTCGATGTGGTCAAGACGGGATCAAATTGTAATGTCTAATCGGATCAAAAAGCTTTTCCCAACCCATCATCATTCAGACATTAGCTACGTTTTCCTTTTCGACTTGTCCCCAACCATCTAGCAAGTGCCAGACTTCTCAATGGTGACCTTCTGGGTGACCTTGCCAGACTGAGTGCCAAGCTTCTCAATCTTGGAGACAATGTCCATGCTGTCAAGGAAGTTAGCCTCGTTCCCGTCATCGTCACCTTATACACAACGACTATAGTGGAAAACATACCCATCAGTAACCTCGCCAAAGACGACGTGCTTTCCGTTCAACCAGCTGGTGACGACCGTGGTGATGAAGAACTGCGAGCCGTTTGTGTTTGGGCCGGCATTGGCCATGGAGAGCAAGCCGGGCTTGGTGTGCTGGAGCTTGAAGTTCTCGTCCTTGAACTTCTCGCCGTAGATGGACTTGCCGCCGGTGCCGTCGCCGCGGGTGAAATCACCTCCCTGGATATGATGTCAATCGAGGGGTGTTCTTGAAGTGGGCTAGGGGTGGAAAAGAGGGGATGGCCCGGTGGCATACCTGGAGCATGAACTGGGGAATAACACGGTGGAAGCTCGAACCCTGATAACCGAAGCCTAGACGATACTAGCGTTAGTAGATGCTAGAATGATACAACAAAGAAAGAACAGTACGTACCCTTCTCGCCGGTGCAAAGAGCGCGGAAGTTGGCGGTTGTGTTAGGGACAACGTCGTCGTAGAGCTTGAAGGTGATGCGGCCCATGGGCTTGCCGCCAGCGGTGATGTCGAAGAAAACGTTGGACATGATGAAGAAGTATTCTGGTGGTATGTAGGACGGGTAGAGAAGTTGTTGTTGAGTTGTGGTTATTGGGTGGAAGACAAATATGAATTGAGGGGCAAACTTCTCAACCCCCACCTTTCACATGATTCACGGCGGGCGGGCCTGAGCATCGTTTGGATTACGTCGTAGCAACGACATTGGATTTAAGCCTCACAGGAACATGTTGTACAACGTGAGGCAGAGGCTCAGAGGCGGCTATGCCGCAACCTCTTAGCTGGGTTATAGCCCGCGGATAGTCAGTCGTCCCTTTAGCACGCTCTTTTCGATCGCGACTAACGATGAAACAGTAGCGCCTCGATCTAAAACAGGAGGACACTGCATACCAACGACGGGAGGAACAGTCAGTCAGATACAAGACTTCTGGCACAGACGAGATTGAAAACTCGCATCGTCGCGCCCGGGCAGGAAAGCCCGACCTAGCGTAGGGAGTACCGTGCCGTACGAGCTAAAATAGTTTCGCGCTTGCCTTGCCCTTGCCTTACGTCGAGTCGAGCGGTGGCTACTCATGTTGATTCGTGGACAGATATCTACTCACTCCGTCGATAACACCCACTACCCAAAGAAGCTTATCATGATCACCGAACTGTCCCTCCATCAGCTATGCTTAGCCGATAGCAGTAACATCCTGGCGACCTCGCGCCGTCCTGTCACGCAGACTTAAACGGTCACAATCAAGGCTACATGTGTGATTCACAGCTCTACTAGAACGAGAACGAGACGGCATGTCAGTCACACAAAACAGGTCATGAACGCTGAGGAGAGCGCTGTAAACCCTTGGCGTGAAACCGGGTTCTAGCTCTACTGTACAGTCCAAATGACATGCTACAATGCGAGGTCAATTTGAATGCTTCGCACGTTCTACATATCTGAGGAATCTGGATGGAGGGTGCTGTGACGAAGACGAGACATAGATACGAAAAGAGACATTGACCTCACGTCACGTATTGTCGACATTAAGTCCTTAGAGGCGTGCAGAGCAAAGATACAGGATGACACAGGAGAGTGCCGTAGAGCTTTCACACCACATTCTAACGTATACGGCCCGTCAGCAAAAGCTACCATAGGTTAAGGAGAGGCAGTGTCCAGTCATAAATGAAAAGTCTAGAGAGTGCCCGGAGAGTACCGTAGCAGTTCTGTTCGCTCTTCTACTCTAATATCTTAGGTCTCAAATGACATTCTCAAACTCAAACCCATCCTCCTCCGAGTCTGCCGGCGTGCCTACAGCAGCCGTATCCGCGATTGGAGCTACTACCGTCTCCTCCTGAATCTTCACCTTCTTTTCCGCGGGCAGCTCACTCGCCGCAGCTCCAGGCACAACAACATCCTCAAAGTCCATCTCCTCGTCGTCCGAGTCGCCCTCTTCCTCCTCCTCCTCCTCCTCCTCGGGCTCGGCTGCTGCTTGCTCTGCAGCTACTGCCGCATAGTAAGCCTTGACAGCCTCGGAGTCCACGCCTTCGACGGGCTCCTTGACGTCTTGGGCAGGCGCGGGACTTGCGGCTGTTACAAGAGCAGCGCCAACACCGGTTTGCTCGCCCGTGACAGTGGAGACACTGTGCCATACGGGCAAAACATTCTGTTCTGCCAGCTTCTTCTGCCGTGCTGCTTCGATGTCTTTGCTTTCTTGTGATTCTTCGCCGACGGTGACCACGATACTTTCTCGTTCCGCTTGTTGACCTCGCACAGATTCAGGTCGCATACCAGCGCTCCGTCCCACGACTTCTGTGCGTGTAGCTGGATTGATGGATTCATTGCGTGGTATAGGCACTGCATTGGCAAGGGCTGTACTGAAGTTGTTTTCGGGAATCTTGGTCTCGTCTATCTGTCGCAGAAGACCTAGGAAGTAGCCGAGCTGGGTGTTCAGTCGTGATAATTTGTCGTTTCCTGCATCAGTTGTCTCCGCATCATGCATCTGGAGCGCGTTATCGCATGTATTGCACAGAAATTGGTAGGTTCGAGGATCCATATGATTCATGACATCCAGTTCTGTCCACTCTGCTTTGCATTGAGTACAGAACCATGGTTTCTTTGCATCCATGTCCTGCGAGTAGCGTTCTTTGGCAATCAGTTGCAGCTTCTTCACCTTGAACTTTATCGAATCGATGGCTGTATGTAGGTTGATGTAATAGTAGTCCCGTTTTTGCTTGAATTCTCTTTGTGAACCTTTGGCATCCCTCTGTTCACCTTGTCGTACCTCCTCCCTAGTGTGCACTGAGATGAGACCACTCTCCCGAAGAGGCCCACATAATGCTTGGACGGTCTTCTGCGACGCTTCGCCCATGAGTAGGGCGAGCTCATCGGCGCGAAGGACGGAGTGTCTGTGCAGGGCTTCGATGATGATCACGGAGGCAGCGTCCTTTCTGCTGTAGAAGCTTCGAACAATACTTCTGATGAGAGTGAAAGCGATATCCATGATGAGATGTGGTTTCTGGGGAATTAGTCGTGCGAAGATCTCTGACTGAAGTGCCTTCCTTGGTGTATGTGCTATGCTGCCAGCAGCGATGCTCTGATGACTAGGTCTGCGGTCGTCTACAGAACTGGAGAATTAGATGACGGACAAGATGATATTGACTTGATTCAATGCTGTAATTGCGATGTTGATGTGTAAGAGATGGACTGAGATATATTGACGACTTCTGACAGCTACAGATGCAGACCTCCAGCGCTTGGATGATCGTGCAATCAAATTAATAGGCCGCAGTTGTACTTGAAAGAATAGAGTTTGAATGTTGATGCTGGCTTCGAATGTTGTTGACTTGCCTTGTTTCACGAAGGTCTCTCCGGAGACCCCTCCGCTCGGCCAGGTATGGCAATGTTCTACCGAGGAACAGAAAAGTTGTCGATCATCGTCCTCTACGAAGGAATCCACCTCCATATTTCGTCCATTGGATGCTCAGCAGATTATCATTGAGCTCGACGAAAGCTCTTCGAAACTGCTCATCTCTAACACTTCGATCACTTCCCAATCAGACAAGATGTCCGAGGACAGAGGCAGCGACAAGAAGCGCAAGTTTCCAAACGCGCGCATGCAGCACGGTAGCAACGGTGGCGGACGTAAGGGCAGGGATTTGGGGCGTAAAGAGTGGAGGTATGTCCTACACACAACCCCGAGGTCTTCCGAGGTGGCAGCGGGCTAATGTGACAAGTCAGTCGGCAAAGCAAAGGCGGTGATCGACGTGAGGAAGTCGAAGAGCGTGCCAACAAGCGTCAAAAAGCTCGAGATGAGGACACCCTAAGGCCTTCCGTTCTCCCAAAAGCCTTCTCAGCGGAAGAGATAGCCGGTGAGGAGCGGAGGAAGAAGCAGAAAGTCGCCGTGTTGGTAGGCTACTCGGGGACTGGCTATCGAGGCATGCAGATGTAGGTGGAAACTGTCTTGCATACGAAGTCGGCAAGAGCTTACCTGTCTAGAAATACAACAGAAAAGACGATCGAGGGTGATCTGTTCACAGCATTTGTGGCTGCCGGCGCCATCTCGAAAGCAAATGCAGATGATCCGAAAAAGTCACAACTCGTCCGATGCGCACGTACCGACAAGGGCGTCCATGCTGCTGGGAACGTGATCTCTTTGAAGCTCATCGTGGAAGACAAGGATATTGTCGAAAAGATCAACGAGCACCTCTCACCACAGATTCGAGTATGGGGCTACGAGCGCACAGTGAACAGTTTCAGCTGTTATCAAGCTTGCGATTCGAGATGGTATGAGTATCTTCTGCCCACGCATGCACTATTGCCACCCCATCCAAGTAGTTTTCTTGGCCGAATGCTACCAGAGCATGCCGAGAAGGCTGGCGATATGAAAGAGTATCTGGCGAGGCAGGCAGAGGTGGCGGACTTCTGGACAGAAACAGAGGAGAACTATGTCAAGGAAGTCCTGGAAAGTATGAATGAGTCGACTAGGGCCTTGGTTATGAAGGCGTTGTACGAGCCTGACAGTGACATCGACGAGACACCGATAGATCAGGTCAAAACCGACAATGCTGATGCCATCAAACCCGAAACTGCCGATACCGCGGTCAAGTCTGAACATGATGACGAGCAAGTCAAGCCGGAAAGTGAGATGGAGACGAAGGAGGAACAAACCATAGAGCAAGTCAAGCAGGAAGTCGACCAAACACCCCAGGAGCAAGTGTTGACAACAGTTGGAGATGTGGCTCAGGCAGCTACAGCAGAAGTCACGTCAGAGGAGGCCGCACCAGTGGCAGGTGAGGCAAATGAGACGTCGTCAGCAGCGAATGGCGGAGCTCAGGCTGAAGCCGTATCCCCAGAACAGCGCAACGCAGCAGAACGAAAGAAGGATCTGGACGCAGCTATCAAGCAAGTGAGAATCGCATACATGAACGCGAAACGTGCATATCGTGTCAGTGACGCACGCAAGCAACGTGTAGCAGACGCTCTGAAGCTTTTCCTCGGCACCTGCAACTTCCACAACTATACAGTTGAAAAGGGCTTCCGAGATCCTTCCGCACAAAGACATATCAAATCCTTCACGCTCAATCCGACGCCGATCGTCATCAACGGGACTGAATGGCTTTCCATCAAGGTCCACGGCCAGAGTTTCATGATGCATCAGATTCGGAAAATGATATCCATGATTGCATTAACTATCCGCTGTGGCTGCCCTCTCAGCAGGATAACGGAGTCATTCAAAGACACCACAATCAGCATACCGAAAGTGCCTGGTTTAGGCTTATTGCTCGAGAGACCAGTCTTCGAGAGCTACAACGAGGGCGCAGCCAGCAAGTTTGACCGCGAAAAGATCGACTTCGCCAAGTACGAGAAGGAAATGGAGGAGTTCAAGCGGAGGGAGATCTATGATCGTATCTTCAGGGAAGAAGCTGAGAGCAATGCGTTCCATACGTTTTTCGCCCATGTCGACAGTTTTCGCGAGGGACAGTTCTTGTACTTGACAAGTATGGGGCTCGAGGCAGTCAAGGGCTTGAGTACACAAAGAGGTGGCGCAAACAAGGGGAGAAAGGGCGTAAAGAACACAGGTGTAGATTCTGACGATGAAGGTGGTGCAGGAGGTGAAGATGGCTAAGTGCCCTAGTTTCAGCTGAGTGCTAAACATAACTTAGAACAATCGTCAGCTTGATTCGATTCTCGGCCCTGGTCTAGGCTCTGACACTATACTGCTGACCTTGCTGACCAATGCTGATGATGTCGCGCATTCCTCATTACCGGCCTACACCCCAGTACGTGACCCCAAAGTTCGCCACATTCCACGACGTCAAAAACGGCACGGCCATGCCTGACAGGAATGATATTATTGTTTACACGCAGTCCATCCAAAGCCAACAGCCTAACATGACGTGAGTTTCATCGGCGACTGCAGCTATTGATTATATTTGAGGTTAACCGCATTACATATCCTATTCTTACCTCACCTCACCTCATCCGATTGAGAACCTTGTACCACTGTACAACTCAGCATGACGGCCTCTCTCGTCCTGTCGGTCCTTCTCGCTCTCACAACTGCACCATACGCGCTCGCTCAATCCTGCCCAGCGTCCTATGAATACATCATCGTGGGCGCCGGCCCCGGCGGCGGCCCTCTCGCCGCGCGCCTCGCTCTCGCCGGCCACAAGACCCTCCTCATCGACGCGGGCCAAGACGAAGGCGCCCTCGAAGACTACCAAGTCCCTCTGCTGTACTCCTGGGCGCCTGAAAACCCGGCCATGAATTGGAACTACTTTGTTCGTCAGTATGACGACGATGCCTTGGCAAAGGCGAGCGAGAAAAGCGTGTATGCGTTGCCAAATGGGACGCAGTATGTGGGCACTGCGCCGCCGGAGGGGGCGGAGTATCTCGGGGTGTGGTATCCGAGGGCGGCGACGTTGGGAGGGTGCGCGGCGCATAATGCGTTGATTACGGTCACGCCGCAGGATGATGATTGGACGTTTGTGCAGAATGTAGGTTCCGAGCAGAGCGCCAAAGACTGATATATGGACGGTCGTGGCGCAGTGGAGGGACGAATGACTCTTCGGCTGACATTGAGTACAGCTCACTGGCGACGCCACCTGGTCTCCTGCAAACATGCGGACGTACTTCCAAAAGCTCGAGCACAACTCCTACCTACCTGCCAACACCTCCGGTCATGGTTTCGAAGGCTGGCTATACACCGAACAGCCACCTCTCTCCGTCCCCTTCAGCGACTCCAAGATCCTCGCTATGACATACGCAGCCGCACAGACTCTCGGGTCCGCTGTCGTTGGCCCGATCGTAAACACAATCGCAGGTCTTACCTCTCTTCTCCAGAATCAGGGTGATATGAACAGAGACACGCCTGATCGTGATAGCAAGTTGGGGATGTTCCAGATCCCGATTCATACGCACCAGGGTGTGCGGAATACACCTCGCGAATTCGTCCTCAATACTATGGCTTCTGGCGCGCCGCTGGACTTTTTGCCGAATTCGCTGGTTACGAAGGTGTTGTTTGATAATTCTTCGGGCACTCCTGTCGCGACTGGAGTGGAGTATATGCGGGGACAGAGTTTGTATCAAGCTGGTATGTTGTTGGGTACTGCCCTGTCTCTTCTTGCCAATGCTGATGACTGCCAGATCCTCGATATAACGGGACCACCGTCAATACGGCAGTTGTGCACGCCGCACGAGAAGTCATCCTCTCGGCTGGTACGTCGTCTATATTCTCCATTGATCTGCCCAGATGACTAACACCACCAAGGCGCTTTCAACACTCCCCAACTCCTCAAACTCAGCGGCATCGGACCCCGCGCCGAGCTCGAAAGCCTCAACATCTCCGTCATCGTCGACCTTCCCGGCGTCGGCACCAACCTGCAAGATCGCCTGGAAAGCACCGTCGTCCTGAACACCACCACCGACTTTACCGAATTCGAAAACTGCACCTTTGCATATCCAGGTATTCCCGACGCTTGCTACAACCAGTGGCAGGAGAATAGGACGGACTTCGGCCCGTATGGGACAAATGGCATACCCTTTGGTATAACGATGAAGTCGAGCACTGTTGCGCAGGACTCCGAGTTTCCTGACGATAACGATCTGATTGTTTATGGAGGGCCGACTTATTTCAGGGGGTATTATCCGGATTATACGAACGCTATCAACCTGCATTCGTGGACGTGGGCGGTATTGAAGGCGCATATTCGGTGAGTCTTGATACTCTACCCTCGAGCCATCATCGTCATTAATGGCACTACAGAAATCGTGCTGGCACGGTCAACCTCACCTCCTCCGACGCCACCATTCCCCCCAGCATCCACTTCCACTACCTGTCCGAAGGCACAGGGGGCAACGCCACCGCTTCCCTCGACAGTCTCGCCGTGCAGGAAGCCCTGACCTTCGCGCGTTCGATCAACGCGAACTTCATGAACGCCACCATCGGCACCGCCACAGAAGTGGTGCCCGGACCAGCGTATACGAGTGACGACGGCTCATTGGCTGAATTCGTCGACACGCAGGGCTGGGGCCATCATGCGAGCTGTTCGTGTCCGATTGGGGCAGATGGGGATGAGATGGCTGTGTTGGATAGTGCATTTAGGGTTAGGGGGACGGAGGGGCTGAGGGTTGTTGATGCTAGTGGTGAGTCGGAGAGTATCTTGGGTGCGTGTCAGAAAGCGTGGCTAACAGGTGTCGGCAGCATTCCCACGGATTCCCGGGTTCTTCATCACGGTGCCGATTTTGATGATTAGTGAGAAGGCGGCTGATGTCATTCTTTCTGCATTATGAGGATGAGACGATGGAATGCATGGCTGGTGTTCTTGTGCTGTTGAAAAGAGAAGAAGGGTGGCTGGCAGGAGGCGCCTTTTTCCGAAGAATGAGAAGACAGTGGAAGATCTGCAGATGCGGAGTGAAAATCTTGTCTCTTTTGGAATGAGTGCCACAGAGATCTTGCCACGTGTATGTCCTAGTGCTGCAATTCTTGTGCCGCTGTAAGCTCAGAAATCCTGCGCTCTATATCTGGCACGGCTCTCAACTGCAAGTCAAGCTCTTCCTTCTCACTGTTCACAGCGCATTAGCAACAACTCTCCCCTTCCCCTTCCTTCACAACGCGACTTACTCTTCCAATCTCCCCCTCCTCTCCGCCTCCAAAACCCCAAACCAATACCCCCCTTTCCCATCAAACTGCAAAATCCGCTCATGCCACCTCCACAAACTCCGTCGATGACTGACCGTCAACAGCGTAATTCCCAACCTCTTCGCCTCCCTATACATGACCTCCTCCACCTCCGGCGTGACGCTACTCGTGCATTCGTCCAGAATCGCATATTTTGGACGGTGATAGAATAGTCGCGCCATGGCGATGCGCTGTTGCATGCCGATGCTGAGGATGTCGGACCAGGCTGTGCTGGTGAAGTCGAAGCCAGAGGGGTGACGGGTTGCGAGAGAGGAGATGCCGAGAGTGGTGAGATGGGAGAGGAGGATGTCGTCAGTGATATTGTGGGCACGCATGGTGGAGAGGGAGTCGGGGTAAATTAGTTGGTCGCGGAGAGTGCCGTGGGGGAGGTAGGGACGTTGCGGGAGGAGGAAGATCTGGTGGGAAGCGGGTTTGCGGACGGTGCCACCGCTTGGGTGAGAGTTAGTATGGGGCATTGTGGGAAGGTGAGGAACGTACTAGCAGGGCCAGAGAGAGCCGAGAATGCGGAAGAGGGAGGATTTGCCGCATCCGTTGGGACCAACTGTGTGATGAAGGTTAGAGAAAGAGTGGACTTGGACGTGTGATGTTCAAGTTCGAGCTCACCAATGAGAAGGTGTTCACTGGGTTTAATGACAAAGGACAACTCCTTGACAAGAACATCACCGTTCGGTGACACAATCGGCACTTTGTCAAACTCGATGTCATCTCCTTCGATGATTGTGCCTCGCCCCTTCAGTACTGATGCGTTGTCTCCCACGTCCGCTGAGGAAACCAGCGTCTTCTTGAAGTTGCCCTTCTGAACATCCTCGATGACGTCCAGCAGGCTAGCGACACGCGAAGTATAGCCAGCAAGTTCTATGATCTCTTTGTATGAGAACATGACTCGACCGAAGGCGTCCGAGGAGGAGAGAAGCATGCGACGATTACGCACAAAGTCTGGACGCGAGGTTAGTGTGTCTCCGTTTCCCAGCCTAGCTTGAACAGAAGTGTAGAGAGACCCTGGGGAAGAGGCATGGGACTCTGCTCTAACGTATCCTCTGTCTTGTATCCAACCACTTACCTCCAGTGCGATCTCCTCCGGTGGTACGTCCTTCACCTGGTAGTCTTACAAATACTGGTACACTACACAACAACAATCCCATGGCAGACCAGAAATACTTGATGACATAGTCTTCCATAAAGCCATGCCAGAATCGGCGCCTCAATATCCGATTGACATGCTTGATCAGTGTGAAGTAGCCCTTATCCAGAGTATCCTTCTCGGCTTCATGACCAAAGTACAGCGCTATCTCTTCCGCAAAGTCGATGAGCCGGCCATGCTGGAACCTGAATTCGCCCTCCAGTCGAGCTTCATCCGCAACGTACTTGCCAAATGGCGGCGTAAGTGCTCGCATGAGTGAAGCGGATACCTGGACGATGAGACCTAGAGCGAACAGTCCCTCACCACCAACAGCACGGGATAAAGAGTAGTTGTAGATCGTCATGTCGAGTACTGGTTTAGCCAGGTTCGAGTACAACTCGGCCAGCGAGTTGGAGAACTTGGTGACGTCCGCCGTGATAAGGTGGTCGGCGTTCTTTATCCGGTCATCTATAGCGGACAAGGAGTAGAATGTCATGTTCGAGAGGTACTTCGAGTGTATGTGAGATATGAGCCTGGTACGATACTGGAGAGCGAGCTTGCACTGGTGATAACTGAGCATCGAGTTTGTAAAGGTGGCGGGTACCGCTACAACCATCCACCATGCAAGACCAGTCAGGAACGCTTGACCGCGCCTTTTGACTAGACTGCTGACAAGCTTCCCGTCCAGCTCCGCAACATATAGACTCAGCAGTGTCCGTACCACGAGGAATATACTCTGGCTGATGAGCAGCCTCAGCTCTTGACTCCTCCATCCTGGTATGACAATCTTGAGGAGACGAAGCAGACTTCGGAAGAACTCCCTATTCAGCTCTACTTTCTTTGGTTTGCCGTCTGGTGTTTTGACGGGCGGGACTTGGCGTTTCGATTGTGCCGCAGCGGCTTTCTGCTCGGCGATCGCATTGCGAATGCGATTGAGGAGGGCTACGAAGAGCGATAGGTAGAGTGCGCGGGAGACGTTCGTGCGGTGCTTGAGGTAGAGGCTTGTGAGGTCGCTGAGGAGTTTCCTGACTGTGGACTCTGTGATGGCAGAATGGAGCTTTGTCTGGACTGCCATGGTTCGGGGCTATGGTATCATGTCTGCGTGTGGTATTCCAGCCATACAGCTCCGCATAGCCAAGGTGTGTTGCAGGCAGATGGGCACAGGTCATGCGTTGTGCTGTGTCATGGATGCCGGCGAAGCACATGTCTGCATCACAAATCTCCGTCATGAGGCTCTGCGGGACGTTGACACATCATGAACCTTGGTTCCAGCAAATGCGGGGTCCGATACCAGTCTGAAACGCATTGTTATCAGTACCTTGTAATGCCTGCTGGCTAGAATTAAGGGAAATGGAGCTGGCTGCAATCCGTGAGTGTACACACAGATGCTTCATTGCAGCGCAACTCTGTGTAGTCTAGGAATACCAGCAATGTCTCTCCGTGTTCTGATACCTGTATCATCAAAAGTGTTCAAAGGTCCTGGAAAGAGTATTGTGAAATTCTGTGCAGAACCGAATATCTGATACTGTACTTCCGACAGTCCGTTTCCGTATATACTACTCAATGCCTCTTCCTATACGCTTCATCCGCACCACAGCTCTTCCACGCGCTCACTATCAGATCCACAATAGCATCCACATTCTTCCCATGCTTCACCTGCGCAAAGATAGTAGGTCCATCATCTCTCATCTTCTTAGCGTCCCGCTCCATCACCCCTAGGTCTGCTCCCACAGCGTGCGCCAAATCCGTCTTGTTCACCACGAGCAGATCACTCTGCGTTATCCCTGGTCCGCCTTTCCGTGGGATCTTGTCGCCTCCACTCACGTCGATAACGTAGATGATGAAGTCTGCAAGCTCGCGACTGTAGTTGGCCGCAAGGTTATCACCACCAGACTCGATAAGCAGGAGATCCGTGTCGAAGCGCCGATGCAGACCTTCCAACGCGGCGAGATTCGCAGATATATCTTCCCGGACTGCCGCGTGAGGGCAGCCTCCAGTCTCGATAGCCTCGATGCGCTCGGCGGGAAGAGCAGAGTGACGGACGAGAAATTCGCAGTCCTCTCGTGTGAAGATATCGTTTGTGACGGCAGCGATTGAGTACCGATCGCGGAGTATCTGGCAGAGGGCGAGCATGAGAGCGGTCTTGCCCGATCCTACAGGGCTAGCGGTGTGTCGTCAATAGTGCGTTCGAAGTAGGAGTTGAGCATGACGCGCTCACCCTCCGATGCCAACTGTGAAGGCTCGATCTTTCCAGTCCCGCCCTTCAACAATTGGAAGCTCGCGGGTCAGGTAGGAGCCTGGTCCATCGAGTATCTCATGTGTGTGTCCGTGATCTATTGCGGCGTCGTGCGAGTGTGAGGCATGGTGATCGTGAGCGTGCGAGTGGGCCATATTGGTGGAGTCCTCTGCAGATGGTGTCTTGTGCAGCAGCAGCTAGCTTGTACTTTCGCTCGTTATATAGGCTGATGACTTCGAGATCTGTGACACAATCTAATCTGAAGGTCAAGGTCGCGCTGCTCTAAGCTTCATGCAGGGTACGCACATAGCGGGGTGCTGGATCCACAATCTCCGCGTTTCACAGTGATCATTAGGGAAGAAGATGCTTATCAGTGCTTGTCCGGCTGGCTATGGTACATCATTTCACATCCAATGGTACATGAACTTGGAAATCCTCCTGATATGCTTCACTCCCCGTCACATATTGACCTTATGCCATGAATGCGAAAACAGCGAGAGCAGCGGCCATGGCCACCATACTCATCCTTGGTGCACAAACATCAATCGCAGCACTCTTTGCCGCTGCTGCTGCCGCCGCCGGCACCATCAGCGTCGGATCATAGTTCGCAGGCGTAGTCGAGTTCACCTGACCATTCCAGCAATAATCCGTCATGCACGTATTACACACCGCTGGCACCGCCGTGCCTGTCCTCTCCAAACTCCGGCTCAAGATCGCGCAGCCAACGCATGTAGGCCACATCTCAGTGCTGGAATTACCACGAGTGGCGACGTTGTAGCCGTTGGTGATGATGCTGTCGCGGTCGGAATCGCTGTAGCTAAGGTCGTATGTGCTGACGTTGGAGTTGAAGCTGTAGGGGGCATTGGGCAAGTAGACGATTAGAGGTGCTGGGCGTGTGCTGCCAGGAAGTGTTGAGTTGGTTGAATTGCACCCGAAAAACGTAGGTCGGGTGTTGAGCCCGAGGTTGACAAAGGTGTTCTGGTCGGGGATTGATGGGAAGTTGGTCTTGTTCTGGAGGGCGCTGAGACTGCGCTCGTAAGTGGCAACGAGAGAGGTTCCGTTGGGCCAGAAGAAGGTAGTGTCGGCGGAGGAGTCGATGGCGAAGATTACGTCGACTTCGCGGTACGGCTGGATCACGGGATGGAGGGGAATGTTTTCACCATCTTCACCTCCGTCCACCAGGGTGAGCTCGGCAGCATTGACGCTCGGGTTCGTATCAGGGTGGATTCCGACGAAAGGATTTTTCCAGCTGGCAATGTCTGTGGTAGATCTCATTAGCGGGACTGTCGTCTGACGGGCTGTGAAAGAACTCACCATTGTTTGTTTTACCAAAATGGTTCAGCGCATCTTGTATGGAGTTCTCAAGAATTTGCGGTAGCGAAACTGTCGAATTGAATTGCAGCACGATCTGATTAAAAAGTGTGGATGATGTTCCATAGACATAGCCGATGTTGTCATAACCGGTAACACATCTGCCTGTGTCAATCACATTGCCATTTGACATGTTAGTGCCAACGTATTGTAATGGGAAGAACGCGTAGGTAGTTCCATCCCAGCTGCCCATTTCCCAGGGATTGAATTCGTAGATAGTTGTGTTGTCAGGAATGGCAATGTCGCCTGGATTCCGGCTATCGGCGATAATGATAGGCATCGGCACACTACCATTTGTGAAGAACTCTTGTGTCGCCACGCTAGACCAGGTATATGATGGACCACCGTCGGTAGCATTGATGAGCTGATATGAAAGAGCCCGTCCCCAGAAGTCTGTGAGGGTGACGTTGAAGTTTTCCCCGGCCTTAGAGTAAGTTAGACGATGGTGACAAAGACAGGAAAGTGTAAATCTATAATACCTTGTCCGAAACAGCATTATAAAGATCGTCATAGTACTCGACAGTCGTCAGTGCTTGAATGCCTCTGTTGGGTCCTTCCAAGATCGAGTTTGTGAAATCCCAGAGCGATCCATCTTGATTGGTGATGTCCTCGACCTAAATATGCTCATTCAGCGAAATGCAAAGAGTATCCAAGCTGGAAAGACGTACTCGCGTGAAGTTATTCCCGTACAGACTGCCAACCAGCCAGCTGAACCAAGGCATTAGTCTTTGCAAGTCAAGCAGACACTCCCTTGATTCCTACCTGCCGCCTGACAGCCCAGACAAGTACGTCGCAGACTGCAGTAGTCCTCCCAGATGACCCGGCGCCGTAGCATTGTCGCTCCTGCTATCGAATGCAGATAATAACCCAGCACCATTGAGCATAGCTCTGTACCCTCCTCCTGATGCCGAGATTGCAATGTTCGGCAATGATGTGACATTATTCGCGTGTGTGTTGATATATGTCGAAGCATTGAACCCAGTGATATTGAGCCGACCAAGCAGGTCTATCATAGGCTGTACTGTATTAGATCTTCTTGTCTTGAGCCATGCTACCTCTTCTGACGAAAGTCCAGTGGCACTTCGGACTGTAGGAGGAGTCTGTGGACATGCTCCTATTGTGGGCGTGTAGCCATTAGGTTGGTTTGAAGGGTCGGCGCGGATGACAAGATCTGCAGCAGCAGCGATAGCGTGGCTTTCGAGGGAAGGATGGCCAACAGCAAATGCTGACACTGCTGAGTTGTTAAAATTTCAACGCATTCGCTTTGATGCAGCACGGTACTCACCCTCATGAGCGGCGATCAGAGACACAGCGAAAGAAGTCGTGACCCTCATGATGTGGATGTCGTCTGTTGTGAATGTGTCTCTTCACACTCGAGACGCGATCAACTATAATTCTTCTTGGGTACTATGCAAGACTCGAGAAGCATTATTATATATGGAGTGTTGCCTAATCTTGGCGGCGGGAGAGATCCGACCAAGAAGAGTGCGTCATTCCTTTTGTTTATTAAGCGCGGTGGAGCTCATGTGCCGAGCCATTATGCTCGCGTGCCGCCTTACCGAGTTGTGCATGGTGTCCTTGAACATGTCTCTGTACATGCGGCACTGTGTTGTACGCGCGGGCTTGGTCATAGGAGTGGCAAGATGATTGAGGCATCATAAATAATGCCTTTGGAATGGTAACCTGGATGTCCGTTCTGCAGCCTCAGCCGTTCCGACGGAGATCAGCTCCGGTCAGAACTCAAAGTTGGGTACATCGCGGATTGACAGGCACGGTAGGCTCTCAAGAAACGCTCATTAGTACCTGTAGGCACCTGAAACTTCCTCAAACTTCACTATTAGTATTGATAACCGCGTTGGGACCGTCCTCGGTCGAACCTTTAGCACCATCAACCAAGCAATCGGTGAACATCCGCGGGCAGTGCTCAAGTACGCTTGCTCTTTTTGGCCTGAGCTTCCGTCAACTCACGACGAGTCTTGCGAAACTCGACATCTGTCGCTGGACGTGACTTCTCTCTCCTGCGCACGCAACCGCAAGGCTTACAAGGCTGCTTCAGTAGTCCTGTACTACTTGGCAGATATCAACCGCCATCGTTTGGTTTTGGTGGAGTACGGACAAGGTGACTTCGTCGCCACGAATTCGCCGAACTCTGAAGAATGTCGGAGGAAGGGTACTTCTGCCTCTACCTCTGCATGTCGAGCTTGAGTGAACTCCTCTTCTGACGACGGAGGCCCTGATATCCGGATCTTACCGGCGCATCGGTTGCAGCACGGCTTCGACGGCTTCGTAGTCCTTGGTAGATTCCATGCGCCTTCGTTGGGTTGACCACAGAATGGGCATAGGGATCCCGCATCAATGCAAGCCTGACGCTCCACTGAGCGCACTGAAATGCACTCCTACGTTCTCAGCAAATTCTTCCTCTGATGGATGCGGATCATTGAGTTTTTTTTGGACATCGTAGCATGCTGGGCACATTGGAAAGTCACGCCCAGTGATGTATGGAGCAGTCTACCGACCGGAGTGATCTACTCGACAATATGGGCAACAGTGTGGCTCGTCTTTCCAGGCATCGAAATTTGCCCTGTCGGTCTGTTTGGCCTCAAATTCTGTCCAAACAAGGGCTTCGCTGAGTCGGTGGCCTGCCAGTTGCTCCTGCTTGAGTCGGAAATCGTGTAGCCTGGCTGAGCAATTGCTGCATATCCGGGCCAACTTGTCGTTCAGCCAAACCCATCTAAACCTTGTGTCACAGGCACTGTTGAACTCGTCAAAACAGCAAGGATCATCGGTTTTGCGACTGCACCCTTGTTTGAACTGGTGCGCGCGGTTGAGGCCCTGCCAAGTCGGAGTAGTAGAGCCAGTCATAGCGGCTTCACTGGCAGCTTTGATGGTTGGGTTCAAGTATTTGTGATCCCGGGTTGCGCCAAAGTCCAGTGAATGCAGGAAATCGGTAAGAAGTCCTTCCAGTGATACTGCCATAATCCTGAGTGTGTACGAGATGGGATTGATAAGTGCAACACGGATATGCATTACAGCATTGGGCTTGAAACCTGCGATTAGATATGCTCCCCTTCGAGTTAAGGTCATGTTTCCACTCCTCTCTTCGCAGCATTGTATGTCTTCAGCCATTTAAGGCCATGGACACCTGCAAACGTTAGTTCAGTGAAGAAACTACCAGACAGGTCTTTCTTACTAGATTTGAGTATTGCACTACTAGTATACGGAGACTAGTGACGTCTCCGACGGTTCGAACGACGACGACCTCCGATCCTACGCGCTGGATCTCGACGTGACTGCACGGCTTCGAGTCCTTCACCGACGCTAGCAGCGTCAGAATCGGTTGAGCTCGTCGGCGCTGATACGGTGGTAGGCACCACGAGTTTGGTCTCGACAACATCAATGTAGACAATGTATTCAGTTTTCAGTACTTCCGCAGGTACATTCAGGATATTCAGGAGATCTTTTGCCGAACGTCGAGGATTGCCTAGGATTAACTGGTTCACCCATAGAATGACATTGTCAATGAATGCCATGTATGCAGCGATGTCGAGTCGGTGAAAGAATAATCCTATTATGCTTGTAAAGAGTTCACTGGGGTCATGGTCCTCTCGATTTTCGCTCTATCTCTTCGTACTTGCCATTAGAACGCCTTTTCCGGGGTATTCATACAATATACAACCTCCTTACCATCTCTGAAATCCACGTCCACGTCCCCTCCCGCTGTCTC
>Ga0268250_10000347_pt1 | contig 22607 bp, 25 predicted proteins | sample AgamicAsSfe_FD_200448 | JGI IMG/M metagenome (GOLD analysis project Ga0268250, IMG submission 200448) | Agave microbial communities from Guanajuato, Mexico - As.Sf.e (v2) (version 2) | ecosystem: Host-associated > Plants > Phyllosphere > Phylloplane/Leaf | place: Guanajuato, Mexico | collected... | reverse complement strand
CGCCCGGGCTCGGCCCCGTCGTCGGCTGCACAAACGTCTGCGTATAGAAGATCTCGACCCATGTCGTCGTCGGCGTTGGCACGCCGGCAATGGTGAGCGTGGTGAGGGATTCGCGCCAGTAGGCTGTTGTGGGGGCGGCTTGGAGGGTGTTTAGGGATGTGGGTGCTGTTGCGGGTAGGATTTCGCGGATTTGGTTGGCGAGGGCGGCGGAGGAGGAGAGGGATGGGGTTGTCGTGGTGGCGAGAGGTGGTGAGAGGGCGAGGGTAGTGGGGGTGTAGAGCAGGAGGAGGAGGGCGAAGATAGTGCGGAGGAGGGTGCGTGATGCTGCGGTTGAGCTGTTTTGGTAGGACTTCATATCGATTTGATCGAGGACTTTTCCCAAGAGAAGGCAGAGAATGTGCGGTTTTGTCGTGTCAGCCGTAGTGATGTCTCGCTGCTCGTTTATCTTCGACTCGACCAGCTCCCGTATCGTCTCTTTTCAAGTGACTTCTGGGCCCCTCCGTTTCAAGTGTCGATGGGAACACTGACGAGCCAATCCAAGCTCAAAGTCTTCTTACTGAATGAGTGTCTCAGAAGTCCAAATGACGTTCAAGCCAGCACTATACAGGTCGCCTGGTGGGAAGGTTGAGGGTCTGGAAGTAGTAAGGTAGCTGGAAGGTATGCTTCGATATCGATGTTGCGTAAATCAGAAGGTCGTCGTGGTATGGACCGCAGTGCAAATGAGCGAGTGTTGCGAGTACTCTAGAATGAAGAGTGTGCCAGGAGGAGTCGAGTAGAGCAGACACCACAGACTTGACCAAGGAACTGTCACAAAGCGAGAGAAGCAAAAGCAAGAGAAGAGCGAACCAATGCCCATGCAGTCCAAAAGAGTGTATATGCGCGTATGATAGTAATAACCCACCTAGCAGCGCGACACATGTCTCATTTCCGTCTCGCTCCTCCCCTCTCACAATGTAAACAGTCATGTGTCGGACTTTCCACTTTTCCTCTGCAAGAAACCCGCAGATCAAACCAGGATACGCGTTGAGCTGTGCATCAAACGGGAACCGGTGGAGTTCGGCCCCGTTTCGTGCGCGTGCTCCGCGACGAAAGCTTTAACATGTGTATCGCCAGTCTTCTGAACCTCTTCGCATGTCCTGTGCACACGAAAGCACAGCGAGCACAGCAAGCACGGCGAATACGGCTATAGCAATTCTCAAGTTTCTGTCGGAGAAGTCTTTGTCGTATTACTGTATATCTTATAAGGTATGAAATTAATGGCGTGTCGCTGAAAAGTCGTGCGGGTCCACTTCCGGCACGCGCGTGATACGCGCTGTTGTGTCGAGATTGGGATGAATGGAACCGGAACGACATATTGAAGGTTGAGTGAATTCTCGGGTTGCCGTGTCGTCCATCTTGCTTGTCTGTCCGATAACGATACGTCTTTCCATCTGCTATGCCTCTCCAAGCAAAACTGTAACACAAGTGCCCCAGGAAGTAAACCATCGCCAATAGCCTTCAGATCGTAAGTTCCCCCTGCCTCCCTCGTCAATGACAGTATGCCATACCGTGACTCTCCAGACGACGAGACCCTGTACCAACCACTCAGAAGAACCACCAAATCGCGCAGAAGACGAGCACAAACCACGCGATTCCACTAGCCAAATCCCGCTGATCCTTCATCGAAAAAGCCGCAGCGCTCCGCGTTCCTGTAGTAGTTGATGGGTTAGCCGGTGCAGAGGGTACAGATAAAGAAGATGCAGAAGTAGATGATGAAGAAAATGTCATTCCCGTTGCCGCCACGCCTCCCAGAGAAGAAACAGAAGAAGTGCCTGTACCTTTCGCATCGACCCTCTCACCACACATCCCCCGATCAAAGAAGAACGTGCTCAGATTGCCGCTACTCTCCACCATCGACGCCTGTCCCGCCTCCTCTGGAACCTGACAGGGCTGCGGATCCGCCTTCTGATGGCATCCCTCCTCAAACATCTGATTCAATCCCTCATCGCTCGTGTTGAAATACGCCTTCACATACTTCACTGTCAGCAGCGCATCGACCTGCGGCGGTCCCTGGCTCCAGTAGCTGTTCCCATTACTCCAATGATTGATACTCAGATGTCCCGGCGCCATCGGGTATGTCCAGTTCAGCGTTTGCAGCATCTGCCCGTCTGCGTAGAAGACAACGTAATTGGGGAACCAGTCGAAGCGGTATCCGTGGAAGTCGGAGGTCGGCACGAAGGGGAGAGAGGCGATCTGGTAGGTAGAGGTGCCGGCGGCGTTGTAGCCTGCGGCCATTGAGGCCGGTGTTTGCATTACTAGGAAGACGGGCGAGAGGAAGGCGGTGAGGTTGGAGGAGAGGAATTCCATGTCGATTTCTTCGCTGTTGTTGCGATACTGAAAGAGAGAGATGTGTTAGCTAAGACGGTTGTCGCAAGACGGAGGTATGAGATCGTTGTCGCGTACCCAAAAGAACGCGCCACACGTCCCCGGCGTGCCCGACACCTTCATATTGATGCGATAGCTCCCATACAGCACATCGTCCCTCACGCTGGCCATCTCTCCCATCGGCACCATGCCATCCACTTCCGTCGCGTTAACCCACACTCTCAGCCCAGGATCCTCACCCAGCACACCGTCTCCTTCCCAGACATCCCAGCTCGGCAGCGGATTTGGCACAATGTTCTTCGGTGTCGCGAGCTTGCCTTGTGGACCGCGAGCGGCGGCTGCTGTGACGTTGTAGGATTGTGGTTGCCAGCAGGGGTTTTGGGATGTGCTGTAGAGGTGGAGGAAGTCTGTTTCGAGGAGCTGGTTGTATATTGTCGTCGTGTTGGCGGAGGGGGAGCTGACGGCGTAGCCGCAGGAGCAGCTGGACGCTGCGCTTGTTCCTAGGGGTGTTTGAGCTTCGAAATCTGTAGTGTGCGCCGCATCGTCATCAGGCTTACCTGCGAGCAGCGCCAAGGCTACAAGAGCGATGGCCATGATTGAAACCTGCGCTGACCGGAGTATTCGAAACGTCGAAAACGTCGCAGAGAGCCAAAGTCCGATGGGTAAGACCCGTAGACGATGTGATATCAGGTCTTGGAGGTGGAGATTATGTCAGTACGGTGCATTGTTTGTGCTTGCGTGTTGCGGAACCGTGCTGGCAGGCTCACCTGGGGACAGTGCCAGTATCCAGAAAGCGATGATGAAGCTCAACTGATACGTGGACTGAAGTATCGTAGTTGGGCGTTCTGCCATTTCCAAACACACTCGATAGAGGAGATTGAACGACGTTGTGCGCTGAAATTCAAAGGTTACAAGGGTGTAGGGTCTTGACTGTAATGTGGATGAGTCGTGGGATGACGCGCTCCGGCAGTGAAGTAAACTTGGAACGCGAAGGAAGGCGCAGGTGGAAGGTCTTCAGGTGGCGAACTTGAAACAAATAGTCCAACGTCAAACATGCAAAACGCGTCACGACGTCAACGTGTCTTTCATTCTGCTTCAATGCTCGCCAATTCGAAATACCTACATCAAGTACCTCCCAACACCCACTTTTCCTGTATCAATGCTGTCATCTTTTGATGCACCGCATCTCTTCCGCAGTCCACAGATAACCTCCCATTTTGGAAAAGATAAAAGCCTCCCCAAAATTCCGCCATGAAGTCATGTAAAATGCGTAAATGATAGAGTATGGTGAAAGATGTCTCACTTCTTCTCTAGAGAAAGCCGGACTCCGACAGCAGTCTACAGTCACAGCCCAGTCAGCCTCTACAACTTATCCACACACTCTCTCGCTTACCTAGCAATCTTCTCGTCCTCCCTTTCCCTCGGCTCCAGCTTCAGACTCAAATCATACGTGTCCTGATCGCTCACATCCGGGCTTTCATTAATCACGGGTATCATCATCTCCAGCAGCTCAGGCACAGTCCTGAATGGATACGCGACATTCTGATACGTCTGGATCTCGCGGATGACTTCGGCTGTCTTGGCGCGTTTGGCAAAGTTGATGAGGTCGGATTTCTTGATCGTCGCAGGTATGCCGTCTTCGATGAAGGTGAGATCGGTCAGGTAGACACCTAGTGGGTGGTTAGTATCTTGCATTATAATTTGTGAAAGGGCAATGGCATACCGAAGAATGGAATACATGGCGGATTCGCACGATGCAGTGCCTCCCGGTATTCCGAGAAGTTCTTCGTCGTACTCATGAGCTGCCTTATCCTTTCTAGCTGTATCGAGGACTGCTTGTGTACTTGCAACCATGTCCGCGAGAGGCGAGCGATTGGAGCTGTTCCGAAGGCAGATATGATCGAGGTGACGGTGGAGAAGTTACCCATGTATAAACATCTCTAGAAGATACAGTCAGCATGCTTAAGATTGGGATTCTAGGAAGCGGCAATACTGACATCCGCAACCGATATGAAATACTTGATCACATTCGTCCTCTCTTTCAGCTTGGCCTGAGTCAAGATCATGAAGACGACCCAGTTCGTCACTCGATTCGCATGCAGAATCAATGCCTTGATATTCGGAGCAGGAATCTGTCCATTGGGGAAGGTCCCTTTGATACTCCACTTCTTGTTCAAACACTCTTGCGGCTTGATCTTGCGATAGAGATTCGATTCCATAATCGTCAACTGTCGTGCAAGCTCAAGCGGATCGAAGTCAATGATCCGCGCGTTCTTCTTGTTCAGACTCTTTGGTAGTAATGGCGTCGGTGCTTCGACATTCGAGTTTGCCACTAGCTTTTTCGAGTTGACCTCTTCACCGCTCAGACGTTGCTCGATAACTACGAGTAGAGGCTTCGCGCCTGCCAGGCCGGATGCTTGGACAGTCTTCCTGACGAAGCGATGGATCTGCTGAATGAGCTCCATGGACTCTTTATCGGTCCCTTCCATCCAATACGTGTCTAGCCAGCTCTTGAGTACGTTGACAATGCGGAAGCGGATGGGTGTTTGCTTTCTTTCTACCCAGATAGCGTACTCTTCTTGTGTAAGCCCGCTAATTGGTTGTACGTTCCATCGTCGTACGAGCAGCTCGAAGAGCTCAACAGCAGTGGTGAAGGATTGATAGGTCAGTAAGAATGTGTTGTTGAACACAGGATCATACTTGTCGTGTCTTGTCAGCTGCTCGACAAGGCCTATCAATGTACCACCGCGAATCGTAGCAGTACTAGCCTTTGCGTCATATAATACTTCACTCTCATGTTCGAGTTGGAGATATTTGGGCTGTTCCTGAGATTCGCGTTTCGATGTAAGACGTTCATTGGTCTCTGTCCTTGCCATTGCCCCTTCATGAGGATCCTCCTCCTCGTCACCCACGCCGAAGTACTTCCGCAGATTCTTTCTCAATGGATCGGCTTTCTTGCCATCAGCTTGTGTTGCGGCATGACTGATGTTCGAGAGTATTGTTCCAGGTGCAGCTTTCGACGAGTTAGACATCCTGCTACTTCGTCTTTTCTCGCTGGTTGCCGGAGGGACATTGTCCAGTAGCCTTTTCAATGATCCAGCTAGCTCAAAAGCATTCTTGTCTAGTTGCTCGACTGCATTTCGAACACGAGTCAATCGTACGTCCAGAGGCACGACATTGTGACTCGTCCACTCATCTGCTAGTGGTGCTGCAACAGTCTGACATGAGGTGACAATATCGCCGATAAGGGAGTAGCTTCGCTGCTTTTTGCTGGCGAATTCGAGTAGCTCTTTTTCTCCTGCACGTACTGATGACACCGGTAACAAGTCAATAGACTCAATCGTAGCTAGCCATGGCTTGCATGCAGAAAGGACCTTTGCACAGGCACTGCAAACATTGTCGCTCATGATGAGGTGAGTGTGGACATCGATCATTGGGCCTTCGAAGACTAATTGTTCCAGTAAAGCGCGAATACCGGATGCCATCTGGTGTCGTAGATCTTCCACTTTTGCTAGCAAGGACTGGTCAAGCGATGAAGCTGTATCGGCGAAAGACTCCTCGCTCTGTCGGCCGGTGGACATTTCACTGGTTGACTGCATAGATAGCCTGTTGTTATTACGCCATGAGCCACCAGCATGCTGATTGTCCAGAAATCCAGGGAATAGTCTTGGAATCTCCTCGCCACGTTGCTGTCGTGCAACGTCGATGTAGCCGTACACCTCGTTGAGAACCGCCTCAGCTTCGAGAAGACACTTATGTCGCGCTTCATGTGGTGACCAATCCGCTGCAGCGATATGCGAAGACAAAATGAGCTTGGGGAAACTCTTCATCATTTCTAGATACCGTCGATATAGTATCGGGTGATTGGAGATAATGCTAGCTTTTCCAGAATGATCGTCCGTAGTACCAGAGCCAGCTGCAAGCATCAACCGCAGGTGGTCAGAAATGTCCTCAGCACGGCGAACAAAATCTCCTCGATCGTCGTCATTAATGGCCTGCCGATATCTCTCTACTGATCTTTTGATGTCTTCAAGAATGCGACTCCACGTCAATGGCACACCTGCGGCGCCTCCAAACAGCTTCTGCGACATCTTTTGAGTTCGTGTCCAGCTCGCAGTCCCCATGAACGAGGTCGCAGTCGGTGGTCGCGGAGTTGTGGCTTGTTGTAGTAGGGACAAATTACTGCTGCTGCTGTCGCGGGTCGAAGCTGCTAATGTGAGCGACTCAAGTGAGGTCGCAGGAGAAACGCCATTTGAGACATATGACCCTCTGTTCCGGTGCTAGCACATAGTTAGATTGTGCATCATGTCGGAATTACTACGACGTCCTACCAGAGAACCTCTGGAGCCTGTCATCCCTTCCATATCAGATGCAGAGTCATCATAGTCAGCGTCTCTTGTAAAATCTATGCTATGTTTCAGCGCGCGTAGCATAAGCTATATTGACGATCACAACTCACCAAGACCAGAGTTTCCGATCCCAGACACTGGCTCCAGATTCGATCTCATCTCTCCAGTATAACTGTTGAAGAAGTATATCTGCCCATCTGCTGTCGTCTGTGGTAACCACAATGCGTCCTGATCTGCTGCATCCTGCCCACGTCTTGCGCCATCCACACCATCCAATCCTCCCACAACATTCTCATGGTATCCAACGTCCAGATCTAATGCCATGTCGTATTCACCTTCCGACTCTTCACCAAGGTCATCATAAAGAGGTCCTCCATTTTGATCTGTATTTTGCGCTGCGCCATTCGTGATCGGGACACACCAAGTACAAGGAAACCACCCCCTCTCATTGTTGCTGATCATTACGCCGTCCCACCATCCAGTATCTAGCCGTGTCAAGACCTCTATAATATCATGCTGTTGAAAGCTCAGTGACCCAGTGTCTTCTGCTGTATAGTCGTAAAGTGCTCTGACGAAGAAGCGCGGCTCGATCGTATCAATTTTGTTATCCATTGTATAGTATTATTGCGCCGTGCTCTTTCTCGTGGCTGCTGCACCTCTTAGCCAGCTAGTAACTCCCAGTTGTGTGTGATATGCTTTGCGCATTAGCGTAGCCAGGGTGAGGCGGTCCTGGCAGACGAGGACGCTGCCACAAGCTTTTGAAAGGTTGCCAGCGCTAGTCGGGGAAGAATACTTGATCGGTGGTACAGGAAGTAGGGCCGTACAGACGAGTCCAGTTATGACCAGGCTCCAACGATCGTGCTGAGCAGGAGAGGAAAGACCAGGGCGCGAGACGCTGTAGAACAACAAAGAAGGCGGGTAGAGTAGTGGGGGTTACACACAGTAAAGACTAAGCGAATGTTTCCAGGATGATGGCGTGAGGTTATGCAGCGCGGTACATCGTTCACTGCGACCGCCGGCAGTCCTGTTCGTTACTCACAGCAGCCTGGTTCGTGTCATGTTGCTCAGATCGAAACGAGCACGCGCATGCCCTATATCGTTTCAATGTGGGGGGAGCGAGGATGTGTGTTGGTGCTGCATGTGATGAGGCTTTGATTGGAGCACTGTGAGTGCCCAGTGCAGTGGAATGCACTCAAGAGGAGGGACAACAAAAGCTCAAGAGAAATCCTTCATTCATACAGATCCAGAGCTATGGAGAGATATATAGTATACACATTGACATTGTAGCCAGTCAAATATTAGTACGTGGCAATAAAACCACAGGCAGTACCAGTGACGCCGCCTTCACCAGAACCATCAAACTCCACGCTGCGATATTGCCCTCGTTCGCTCGTACATTGTCCGTCCGGAAGCTTGCATATTTCTATTCTCCAGGCGCCCAGCCAGATCCAGCATATAATAAAACAAATCGTGAAGAAGCAAGAAATCGAATCCAGTAATACATCAAAGAAAGGGAAAAATATAGGAGAAGGCTGTCATTGTCAATATGCGGCCTGCATCTCCAGGGCACCGATATGAGCGGGCAATGGCTGGCTTGCTCGATGAGTGCCAGTAGGTTGCTGTTTGCGGAGGGATTCTTCGTAGCTGCCAAGTGCCTGGGCGTGTAGCTTGAAGGACTCTCCAACTAGGCTGCAGATTCCCCAGACGACCACTTCGTCAACCATGCTGCCCCACAGGCGAGCGACAGTTGCGCTTAGCTTGGAATTGTAAGCATCGACAGCGTCTGCGTCGAACAAGTTTCGGAGCCGGTTATACATTGTAAGCTCTTCCTCGGTAGCGGGCTCCTCGTCATGCTCAACTCTCCATAACCAGAGGCTGAGGATGACAATCAAATCAAGACCGCACAGAGGGTGCTCGACACTCCAGTTTGTTGCGGAGGTTCTGGCAACCCAACGAATGCCTTGCATGGCAGCGACCTCGATGCAGTCAAAGCATTCTTGGATGACCTTGATCATCTCTTGTGAGCGTACGACCTTTGCTCGTGCGTTTGTCATTGCCGCCGCGACTTCAAAGGAGTCATGATATCTGAGAGCTTCCTGAACAGATCGTAAGTCCACCAATAGTCGTGCTCGCGTATTCCGATACATAGCCATGGCGTTGAATATCAGTGGATGACCTTGGTGAGGTGCACTGAGCTGAACCACGACAGTCTCTGGTTCGCAGACATCCAGGGACTTTTGCCATGTTTCGAGGGCAAGACGCAGCTTGTATTCGAGGACGACATCCTGCAGAGCATCTGGACCTCGTTTCTGATTCCAGCCTTCCAGGAAGAGCGCTGTGATCATGACGCGCGTGCCAAAGGCACTGTATTGCGCGATCTCGCCTTGGAAGAGTCTATCGTGTGCGTCGCGGAACGTGATGATGTTGCTTTTGTTGTATTTGACATGCCAGCTATCGTCACTGACTTCCAGTGACCATAAAGTTTCTGACGATGGCAGCTCGAGGTTATCGAGCTCATTGTAAGTAATGGCAGGAGTGTGGTTGAATGTCAAGGTGAGCATGCCGAAGAAAATGTAGACGGCGTAGTAGCTGCGTCGACATTCTTCATCCAGAATCCACTCTTCGTGGGTAGGCTTCTCACCATTCCTGGCATCGAAACGGATCTGTAGCTCATACCTGTTACCGGAAACCATCTAATCATATGTCAGTAAAGTTTATGGAGAAACGGGATCAAGGACAACTCACATTGGCGAGGAGACTTTTGATGGAGCAGGCCCACTCAAGCCCCTTTGGATCACCACTCCAGCTTGCAAAGATCATGTTCAGCAGTGTAGCCTGCATTGTCCAAAGCGGGCATTTCCGAGAGCTGAAGTTCTCCTTCTTCTGAAGAAATTGATTGACGAGTACTTTGGATCCGATGTGTAGCATAAAAGCTTGGTCCTGTTCGAAGCTGTAGAGTGCACCAATTGACAGAACACCTAGTAAGAGAGGGGCGGCAACCTCAGTAGGGTTGAATGAAGGTGGGTGTAGGAAGGGCAGATGGTGGTGGAAGAGGTTGTAGTAGGTGGAGAGGTATCGGTTGAGTAGGACGCGATCGGGTAGCCGAAATGTCTCAAGGAGCGCAACTTCGACATCGCAGCGCTTGATGTTTTCGTGTATCCTACTCCACTGCTCATCTGTTGTGATTTGCGGCGCTTTTGTGATTGTCAATTTCTGTACCGGACCAGGCGATCGCCTGTAGTCGACAGGCGACACGGGTCCAAGCATGCTGGGAAATGGTGATAGTGCTCCTGGAGTTCCAAGACCCGACATTGACAGTGAGGCGTTGAAATTCTGAAGACCATCCGAGCTCAGTGGGTTGGGCTCCAAAATAGGAGGAAGCTGGTTCGATTGGCCATCCGTAAAAGCACCAGGCAGATGATGCGGCAGACGGTTGTGGCTGTGAGGACTCGAAACGGAGTGCGGCATCAGCGTGTCCCAGGGCATCTGTGGAAGAGACATATTGCTGGAGCCGAAGGTCGCGACAGGCGGCTCCACGATAGTCGGGGCTGGCAGATGCAAGGGCATTGGGAGAAGTGGGATATTCGACGCTGTCGTATGGTCTGGCTCATGTGTTGTGATAACCTGGTGTTGGAGGTTGTTCAACAGGCCAGCTGCAGCCTCGTCGTCCATTTCCTGATCTTGATCCTCATCTTCATCTTCTTCCTCATCTTCCTGCTTTCGCGATGCTGGCCCGTGATAAGGATCATTGAAGCTCGTCACAACTGGTTCCCGTGGTGGCGACGTCTTTGGGCCAGATCTTCGCTTAGTCTCTGCGCCGAGCGGTGTGCCACCATCTTTTGCATGAACCGTTCGGTCGTGTCGCAAGAGTAAATCGCGACGCACGAAGGTGCTGCGGCACTTTGTGCATTTGAAAGGTCGTTCTTTTGTGTCTGCATGAAAAGTATGTCAGTGAATGAGGTTCAGCCATGCTGCACGAGGGGTAGCTGTTCGACGACAGCAGCAACATCTTCTCCATATACATACGTGATCGTTCGTGTCTACTACGGTGCTCGCTCCTACTGAATGCTCGACTGCAAAACTGGCACTTGTATTTCTTTTCTGCTGGGCCAATTTTTCGGCCTGAGGCTGGCGTTGCGGTCGGCGAACTGCCTGCCGGAGTGGCTGTGGATGTGATTTGCGACATGGTGTAGAGGTTGTCTGTTGATGTCTGTTGAAGACAATGTATATGTAAAGGTCTGGACTCTCTGGTGGGGGGGCGAAAGATCAACTGTTTATGAGGACGAGTTGATAAATCTCAGCAATCATGCCTGATCGGATCATGCGGATTCGCGTCAGCCAATGTTCGTGTGGCGACAGCACGACGGCGACGATAAGACTGTGATTGGAAAGCGACCGAGAGATGTACTAGGAGTGGTCAGGAGGCGATATGATAGTAAAAGTCGAGTGGGAGGGGTAGCGATGAACTGATGAGGAAGTCGAAAGTAGAGAGAGGAGACGATCCAAAAGACAGGAAAAGAGAGAGAATGAGGGGAAGTGGCTGGGCGGGGACCAACAGTTGAAGCTTTAGAGCAACCCACCATGTGCGCATGTGCATGTGCATCATCTTCCATCGATCACAAACAATCGGCCGCTACCTATGCCTGCCATGCCTGCCATGCCTGCCGTTCCTTGCTTCTCGCTATAATCAGCTACTTGTGCGCTGGCAAAGCTGGCAACGTATGGCAGCTAGCACTCTGTGCCCATTTCGCCCCTTCTCGTGGGGCTCCCCTGTTTTGATCTTTGATCCATCCATCCACAGCGGGCGGGCTCGCTAGCCCACTAACATTATAGCTTCTTACACATCTCCTGCAATCATTCCGCCCGCTACTGCAGGAGTACTTCCCAGTGTGCAGGAGCCTAGTTTCACAATATTGGGATGCGACGCCCGCTATTGCGCAGTTCTCCATACGAGATGCTGTTGAGTATCAGTTTAAGTTTTGTGTCAGACGTGTATGAAGCATCCGATCCGCTCCCCTCGAAGCTTACCTGATACCGTCGACAATAATCCCACGCGCGGCCGATGACTGATCAATTTCGCAGTCTGCAGGATTCGCCTGTAGACTTGCCGCCGCATCGAGGCCGAATTACGCTATTGGCAAGCCACCACGGCATTTCTTGCGCACGATCATCTGTCATACAGAGACATACTCTCGAAAACCAGCAGCATCTTTTTATCCCCCTTTGCCTCTGGGTTGCCGAGTGCCTCTCACGGGGAATTATCATGCTTTACATGACTTACAAATACTACTCACCACTCATCACAATGAGCAATCACAAATGCACTCACGATGCAGTCTCTGTCACAAACACCACAAAGGGGCGAAGACACCCCCACCATACTGTACCCATACCCGTTCCCAGTACCGACGGTGCGCGGCGGGAAGAAAGTGGGAAGAGCAAAAGTGATTTACGTTTCATCGTGTTCCTGACGCTAAGCTGTATCCGTCTGACTGAGCCGGATTTAGGCCAGACGTTGGGGTAGCACAGTCTCAGCTAGACGTTGTTGCTAGACGGATCAAGATGGATTGCTCCTTCCCCCCCCCCCCCCCCCCCCCCCTTTACTTTTTTTTTTTTCCCCTCCCCTCCCCCCCCCCAGCCTCCTGATTATCGTTGCTTCGTTCACCTCCGTCCTTCAAGATCTCACATACATCTCGTCATCATCTGCTACTAGTGGCTAGCTAGTCTCGAGTAAGCGGCTAGATACCTTAAGGCTAGGTACTACTACTGATCTGGGTACCTGCACTGGCGTCATGCGGCATTTATACCATCACTAGCTCAACTACTATCCCAGCCATCAACTATTGCAGCCCACTATCCGCCACTACTATACTGGGAATGTGAGTCCATATCGCCATTGATCAGGACAGGTTGCCTCGAAAAATGTGCCTGGATGATGCCGGCTAGCTCTTGGCCTCGGTCGCCCCTCTGCATCCACTTATGCAAGCTACCATCATGACGCAAGTTCTGAAACACGCTTTAGCTCGAGTCTAGTCCGCAAGGTGTATCGCGTCGAAGTTCACCACGAATTTGAAACGCGAGACGCGTCTAACCACAATGCACCATGACTTCGCAATGCAGACGAAACCAGTGGATTACCACGACTGCAACGTGGCACGCCCTATGTTACCATTGTATGGCATCATCAATTGCGACATCCACTGGCGCAATGGACTCACCACTGACAGACAATCCCGTCAACGCCCTACTCCCAGACCTGATGATGACAACTCAACTTCGGGTTCACGCGGCCAGATTGTACAAATCTTCCACATATTTTCTCGATGTGGTAAGCATCCATTTACACGCCCGCCTGCGTCGTTCACTAGGAATTCGAAGCAAACCTGGCACGAAGACCCGTTTCAGCCAGGAAGCCTAATCTCAAATCACACAGTCAAACGCTATGTTCTCATGCCATCCATGCCATCACGATCCACGCCATCCGGGGCACTAAAACGCGGGTACCTGAAAGCCTAGGTTCAGCGCGTGCGTGCGTCGCTCTAACATCCGTTCCAGCGAAGCACAAAATCAACCTTAGTCGACTAGATTGGTCACGTCTAATTCAATGCTGACGTTCCAGAAGTCGAAACATGCTCACGCCACAATGGAATCTCCGTCACTGTGATCTCTCGTCGGCCTGATGGTGCGTCCTTGGCAAGAACCAAGCCTGCCTCGTCGTCAAGATTTGGCGTCTCATCTCCCCTATTCGAGGCAAGAAGGCACTTGTCGCGGGCACTGGGCACCATGAAACACACACCAGCACGACGCCTCGCCCGGTACCAGGATTGCTACAATCATGGCCTCGAGATCTCGCCCGCTCGTTCGCACACTTCCGCCCTATCGGCGCGTGCTTCGACCATGAACAACCTTGTGGTAATGGACTCGCGGCTCATCTCGGATTCGACATCATCTCAAGTTGTCGTTGCCGTCACTGTGCGCCATGGAAACAAATACCGACGTGACGACCTCACCCCGGCACCAGGATTACACGCATATCTTCGGGATCTGCGCGATCGTTCGCAATACTTTTGCCTTGGACACATGACCTCACCACCTTGACCGGCTGTTGTCGTGCTCACGTCGCAGCCTACCTTTTGTGCCACTGTGCCTTCTTCACAGCTTAAGCTGCCCTCGAGCCTCCCTCCCAGCACGCCACAGATTCTCTCATCTGCCCTCGCTCGGCCACACCCATGCGGCCCCCTTTTCCCTTTCCCTTCTCCCTCCTGCTCGGCCTCACCCTACCCTCATGCCCACCATTCCATCTTTTTACCCTCGCGCTCACCCGTCTCCCTTAGCTTCCCACTTCCACTCTTACCAGCTTCTCAGGCAGCCTCTTTAGGTCTTCACACTTTCTCAGTCTGTGCCAAAGAAAAAAGTTTAAGCAGTAATGACATCCGAAACTGTCGAATTGGAACTCATGTAGTCGCTTGGAGGAGATGTGATGTGTCTCTCTTGATTCGAGTGTGAACGTGAAGCAGAAGGGAAGCTGAGATGGTAAGATACTAGTATGGCACAAGGACAGATAGGGAGGGAGACGAGTCAGGCCCATTGCTGTTGCTCGCCAGCCCGCCATGAAACGTGCGCATGTGAAGAAAGGAATGGAGGTGTCAAGGCATCGCTACTGGTATTCTGAGCAAGATGTGAGGTACAAGATGACGAAGGAGGTGGATGGACAGTTTGCTATATTTTGCAGTTTTCCTCATTTCCGCTCGGCTTTCTATACCTCTTGTACTTTGAAGACCGTTGCCTTGATCTTTCTCCTCGACAGGGCGCGCTTGTGGATAGTGTCCAGCTCAATAGGTGTGCTCACAGTCAGTCGCTCACTTACTGCACTTTTTGCACTTTCTGTGTGCATGTGCCTGCTTGTACTTTGTGCTCGAAGTTTTGTGGGCAGACATAACCATCTCGCATCGCCTGTCCTGTCCTGACTCTGCCTCGCAGGGCTACTATCACCTCTCATGGCCTCGTCACAGCTGGCCTCGTCACAGCTGGTCTATTTGCCTGCTGATATCTTCCATGTCCTATATTGTTCTTGACGGGCTATCCGACGTAAACCGGCGTGCCCCGTTCCGTCCTTCCACTCCGTCTCTCAACTGCTGCACAACCCCTGGGTTGTCCACTGCGCACTCCCTCGCTCGCGCACTCCCGTGTCCCTTCCTAGTGGCTCCTCACTCGCAGCACCAACTCCCCAACCCCACTCCCTATTCCCGAACCCCAACTCCCTCATCCACATCCTCACTCCTCCGTGAACGCCCTATACGCCTCCTCATCCATCAGCCCCTCGACCTGCTTCCCATCATCAACCTTGATCCTCGCCAGCCACCCCAGCTCGCCCTCGGGATCTTTGTTGATGTTCGCCGGTTTCTCTTCTAGTCCGGAGTTTGTCTCGGTTATGGTCCCGGCGATGGGCGTCATTATGTCGCTGGGAGCCGAGGCGTCAGCCTAGTATCAGAGCAGGATCAAGGGTTTGAGAGGGGAACGCAATGGATGGGGGAGCAGGGAAAGGTAGCATAGAGCCAGGACGGGCAAAGGGCATGGCGAGTAGGGCAAGCGTACCTAGCACTCTTGACACTCTCCACTGCACCAATAGTGTCCCCGGCATTGAAATGCGTGTCTATCTCCGGTAACTCGACATACACGACATCGCCGAGGGCTTTGGCTGCGTAGCTGGAGATGCCGATTGTGCCTGTTATATCGCAGAGGACTTCCGTCAGCTGATCTTCGGGTAGGATTGAGCAGGGGCTGTTCAATTGTGTCGTGTGGTGGACGGAGATGGGGTGAGGTGGTGAGGTAGCGAGGTAGTAATGCACAGGGGAGAGAAGGTAGGAGGGACGTACCTATTTCGCCAGCCGCGTCAAGCTCGATCCATTCGTGCTCTTCTGTGTATTTCTTGGCGCAACTTTGTGATGTTGAGCTGAATGGTCTTGTTCTGCTGGGGATGGCTCTGGAGGTGATTGGTAGGGCGGAGCGTCTGATGGAATGAGAGGATGCGAATGTGGAGGGACGAGCTGCGAGGCGCGAGAAGGTGCGGAGTGTGGTGTGTGTTGCCATGGTGTCTTGTGTATGGTGTATCGAAGTAGGACTTTGAGACCTGTTGATAGTGTGGGAGTGAGACTTATGACGATGTATTGGCTCTCGGCGTTGTTACCGAATGAATTGAGTTGTTGAGCGGGGTAGCGTTGCGTTATGCGCGTCTTCGACAGAGTCAGTGTAACTAAAGAAAGGCTCACTGGTCTTGAGCGGCCACGAAATGCCAAGGTAAGTTGGTCAAGACCATTTGAAATACAAGAAGAGTAACAATTCCTGCCCTGCGGTGTTATTTAACATCGCTATATATACAGCCCAAACAAACCAACCCACCTCACACCCTCACATCCTACTCCTCATCCTCCTCACCTGCACCACCCTTTGCATGCTTCTCAACCCACTCCTTCGCCCTCGCCTTAACCCTCTCAACCTCCTTCTTCCCCCCATACTTCTCCTCAAACTCCAACCACGTCCTAAACACAAAGTTCGCTCTTCTCTTCTTCATGCCCACCTTGCTCATTCTCTCAAATACACTTCTTGCCACATCCCATTCAGACATGCTAATCTCCAACTGCACGCGTTGGTCCCACAGATCTCCACGCTTGGGATACGTGTCGTGTAAGCCTTCGAAGACAGTACGGCCGCGCTCGGCGTCGCCATTGGCGGATTTGTACTCGAGCGCGGCGAAGGAGGTGATTAAGTCGCGGTGGAGATGCGGGGGGACGGATTGTGTGGCGCGAGGGAGTAGGGCGCGGGCGCGGGATGGTGAGGGTGGTGCTAAAGAGTCGAAGAGGAAGCGCGCGTAGTTTAGCCAAAGCGCAGGATCTATTGTATTGGCCTTGCGCGAGGTGAGAGTGTGGAGGAGGTCGTCTGCTTGCTAGACGGGCGTTAGTATGGTTTAGCTTATACTGAAAAGAGTCCCGCATACCTTGATCTTTCCACTCTGGATGTAAATGCTTGCAAGTCTCTCACCAACGTCCTTTGGATCCTGCGTCTCGCACGCTCTGGTGTACACATCTTCTAATGTATCGTCGGTGCCATATGCATTTTCCAGGTTGAGATAAGCAATCCAGACATTCATCTTCTCCTCCTGTTCTCGAATGCTGATCTCCTTCAACGCTCGCTCGGCGATAGCTCGAGCGGCAGCTACTTCGGAAAGGTTGAGCTGGAATGCCATGTACTGGATCCAAAGGTTGGAATCGTCGCGCGCGGATAGAAGGAGTCGCTCGTAGTCAGAAGAGGATCGTGGACCGTGCGCATCAAGTGTGCCGGTGAGATCAGTAGTGATCTGGGGCTTAGACTTCTTCTTTTTCTTGGTGGAAGATGTGTCGTCCTGGGTGGCATTCTGAGCAGCGCTTAAGGTTTCGTCAAGTGTCAGATTGCCTGAGAAGTCGAAGCCACTGACATCAAGCCCGGTCGAAGTCGGTGCGGTGGTTGGTGCTGTGTTTGCCATCTCTTCGTCGTAGTCATCATCCTGCTCTTCCTCATCGTCAACCTCATCATCTTCGTCTTCCTCCAGTTCAATATCATCAACATCGACTTGTACTCCACCATCCACACTCATCGCATCACCATCATCGTCATCATCAACTTGCAGCTCATCATCACTCTCGTCTTCGTCGTCGTCCTCAGAGTCCTCACTCTGATCCTGGAAGTAAGACGCCTTCAGCCCAAAGGATACTTTCCGTTTCTCGGTGTCCACCTTTAGCACGATTGCTTTCACAACATCGCCTTCACTGAACAGTTTCGTGACGTCTTGGACTCTTTGCTCCGCAATTTCACTCCTATGGCACAACCCCGAGACATTGTGGGAGTTGTCAACAACGATGAACACACCAAAATCTGCTACCTTGCGAATCTTTCCAGTAACAATGTCGCCAACAGTCAGGTCGTTGAACGAAGTTAAAGGCACGTAATCCTTGGATAGTACTGACGGTTTCAGACTCATTTGAACATTCTTGGCAGAAGTGTCGATAGCGATGACTTTGCCGGTGACCAGTTTGTCCACTTCAAAGTCTGCTTTCCAGTCCTTGACGAACGCATCGGAGAGTTCAGACACACGAACGAATGCTGAAATGTTGTAGCTCAATGTGACGAAGACTCCGACATCAGCCACATTCTTCACAAAACCTCGTACAGTGTCACCGACTTTGAGCTGGTCCATGCTCGAGTATGACACGTCCTTGACAGGCAAAGCCGAGCTGAGGACTTTTGATGGACGGGTGGAAAGGGATATCCTTTTGTTCGACTTATCCACGTCAAGAACACATACTCGAACCACATCGTTCTTGCTGTGGGTTGTAGGATTTGCTTCGCTGAAATCATCTACCAACTCCGTCAAGCCGACTTGTCCGGACACTGTACCACTCAGCTGCACCAGGAGAGAATGCTCAGTGACCTTGGTAATACGACCTGTGGCGATCATGCCGGAAGTCACTTCTGAGAATGTCATCGGTCCTGAAGCAGATTCTGCTCGTGCCGACAGGTCAAGTCGTTGACTCGCGATGTCAATATTCGTGACTCTCACCTTGATAGCCGAACCGAGTGGATAATTGCCTTCGAGATCATTGAGCACAGACACATCTTCAGACAGTTGCATGCGGTCAATTCTGCCTCGCACATTTGGCGACAGATTGACGAATATGCACAAATCATTCACATTGTTGACGAATCCAGTATACCAGGAGTCGACCTTGAGCTGATCAAAACTGACAAGACTCTGCTCTGCCTTCAGTTTTGTAGAGAGCTCAAACACGGGCGTCTTGCCACCACGATGACTGATGGGCAAGAATCGGTGACTACGCGCGTCGTGCATTCCGAGCACTCGCACAGGGACAATCTGACCCTGCTCAAAAGCTTGTAAAGGAGTCTTGCGGTTCTCGATATTATCAATGTCGGAGAAAGCTTCAGACACGTCTATGCGTCCTTGCACGCCGTCGGCAAGCTTGACGTTGAGTTGTGAAGTCTTGATGGATGTAATCAGAGCTTTCGTTGTTTTGCCAATAGCGTAATCAGCGAGCGACTTGGCTTTTCCATCTATCGGGTTCGATATGGTACCATCGCTTTGAGGCGGAGTAACAGTTGGAGTGTCAGCTTTGGCACCATCTGCAGCTTCCTTCATTGACAAGAAGAACCTGTTGCTAGCCGTGTCAATGTTGAGCACTTTCGCACTAATAGATCGATCCTTTCTTAACCCAAAGCTAGGCAGCTTGCTGAGTTCATCGGAGATCTGACTGCGATGTAGTAATCCTGTAAGACCAGCCGCGAATTGCACAAAGATAGAATCAGGCGCAATGTTACGCACGAATCCTTGTAGTGCCTGTCCTTTGGTGACATCTTCAAGCGACTTGACAAGGTGCCCAGCTTTGGCCGCGCGCACTAAGCTTGGCTTTGCACTGAGTATGACTGATCTCTTCTTCTCGAAGATATCGAGTACAACCAAGTCCTGGAGCTGCTTGCCTTGCTTCATACGTTTCAAAGCTGACGCATTCTTATCGTCATCACCATCTGTCAGATGGCCAATTGGGAGAGTTCCACGAAGGCCAGACTGTAGGTCAACACTGATATCTTCAGCAGACTGAGAGACTACCTTTCCTGACACCACGTCTCCAATCTTAACCTTAGCTAATGCAGCGTCTTGATCAGCATTGGCCTCCAGCTGAAGCCGACAGGATACTGTCATGCGCTTCGCGGCTGCATCAACATTAAGAGCATGCACTTTCACGACTTGACCGATACGGAAGTGCTGGGCTGGATCTGCTATGTATGCATCACTCATCTCGGAGACCGGGAGGAATGCTCGAACGGTACCATAGAACTGAACAAGTGCACCAGGGGCAGTAATCTTGAGGATGGCGCCGAGAGATGAGTCTCCGACTTTGATGGTTTCATAGTCGGTCCATCGAGCAGCATCAGAATTGACCAAGGACTTCTTGAGCGAAAGCCGAATCTGTCGTTTTTCGGGATCTGTTGAAAGCACTCTCGCATTCACAGTGACACCCTCCTTGAATTTCCTTTCGGGATGCTGCAGGTGAATGTCTGATAAATGCATTTCTGGGACGAGCCCACTGATTCCAGGCGCAAGATTGAGTAGAATGCCACCGACACCGGCGGCGTTAACCACGATCTTTTCAACAGTCCCCTTCACGAGTCCGCCTATTGGTAAATCTTCGATCCTGATGAAAGGTGCTTCTATAACACTCTGCTCCAGAGAAGCCAGGAACAGGCCATCAATCGCATTGTAACCTAGTATTCGTGCTTTGTGAGTAGTGCCTGATCTGAATGCGCCAGTATCGGCCGAGAGTGTCTCTATCCTGGTGTCTGAAACACGAGAGATGTGGACGAAGCCGAGGACACCTTTCACGCCAATCTCAACATAAAGACCAAGGCCAGGATCGACATTGACGATCTTGGCCTTTTCAACCACAGAGCTTAGACTCAGTGCCTTCAGTGGATCCTGAGAATCTGTCGACTGACGTACGGCCAGCTTGAGGACATGATCCAGTACAGAGACACCAAACCGGACATGGTCATCCTGTGTAAGCATAAAGAGAACTCTTGCTTTGACCTTGTCACCGATCTTGTACTTGGCCTCGATATCTGTGTTACGTGTACCAGCTCCGGAGTGTACAATATCAGCGGAGGCGTTGATTGCTCCCATGACTTGACCTGCCAGGCTTGTTGATGAGACTTGCGTGATTAGCACCTCGATTGCTGCTCCAGGTAATATCGAATTAACAGTAGGCGCTTTTTGTAAGAGTGCAATCTTGCTGCTTGTTTCGGCGCTTGGTGTGACACGCGCGGACATCTTTACGACTTTGCCGTTCTTCTCGAAACTCGAAACCAAACACATCACAACAGCACCCTCACGTATCTTGCTGATGTCCATGACTTGTGGGAGGTCTTTCTTGGGCACGAAACCGCTGACAGTACTGCCTTCAAGACCAAGATCCATGATGACACCATGATCCTCGACACTCTTGACTGCACCCTGGAGCATAAAATTCGTGCATATGTCGGACGGTGAAATTGCTCTGTTTGTGACTGACGGCTCCAACGTAAGCTCAATACGCTTGCGTGCCTTTGAAACTTCTTTGCCCTGCGTTTCATCTGACACAGAGACCACAGATGTACGAAGGTATTGACCGATGTGGAAGTAGTCTTTCAAGTCAACGTCATCGTCTTCCTGTTCCTCGTTGTCTTCCTTGGAATCGTCCGCGTTGGCAATAGCTTCGAGCTTCTTCGTGAGCTGGATGGAAACGTTTGTGATCGGGACAGTACCAGTGAGGTTATTTGGAAGGTCCAGCATGAGTTCTTGCGAGCCAATATGCGTCACCTGGCCCAAGATCAATGCGCCTGGTGAGAGCCTCTTAAACTTCAATCCTTCCACCTTCAGGCGCTTCTCAACTTCTTCTGATGACGTGCTCTTAGCACTCTTGTTCTTCTTGCGCTTCTTGGTCGCCTTCTTGTCCTCTTCCGGCGCAGCATCACCAAAGTCCTCGCCATCCTCTGCCCCATCTTCCGTAGATCGCTTCTGTCCTGATTCTTCGAACAAAACATCCCTCGTCGCCTGAATCTGGATCTGCTTGTGTTCGAGTGGTGTCAACACGCCACCTCCACCTCTTGGGAAGGCTTTCTCTTCCTGCTGCAAGATCGAGACCTTAGCCAAAGGCTTCTGCGTGGAAGATTCTTTTGCAGCGCTTTTGGCAGGCTTTGACTCTTCCTTTGCCTCTTCTTTCCGAGGCCTTTTGGCAGCTCGATCTCCACCATCAACCTGTGGCTTCTTCACCGCAGCCTTCTCTTCTGCCTTTCGTTTTATCGCCGCCATTGTATGGGATGTGATGCGGTTAAAGTTCATCATGCCTCGAGAAAATTGTTGGAGACTTCGGATCTTGCGGACTTAACAAATCCGGGGAGAAATACCTTGGAGCGAATTGTGTAACGAACAGTCACATCAAAGGGCGCATCTCAGGTCAACTTCTACGCAAAGAGTACCGACTGAAAGCGATAGTCCAGTCCACCCATCACACCCTTCTCATGTCAAGAGGATACTGTCTATGAGCAGACTTGCAGACCAACCGATACAACACTCTCCAGACTCCTCCTTTTCCAGAACATCGCAATATGGCAGACGCGAATCCAGCAAAGGCGCAAGTCTCACAATCAGCACCACCAGCCAACGGGCAGACACCCGACGCGACCACAGAACTCACTCCCGTCCAGAAAAAGGCATTGGCAAAAGCAGAAAAGGCCGCACGACGAGCAGGCAAAGTAAACGCAAAAGACTCGGGCACTAGCACTCCACCCTTGTCGAATGGTGATGCAGCCTCGAATACGAACGGCACGAAACCAACACAAAAGGGAAAGACCTCAGCACAGCCGCAGAAGCCAGCCCAAGATGGTGCATCAGTACCCAGGCAAAGACGACCGAGCGTGGCTGTATCGGGGGTACAAGTCCGGGACTTGCCAGAACGACTACGGCGCGACTCTAGGGGAAACAAACCTGCCGTGGAAGCAAAGAAGACGGCAGTGAAGGAGGTCGCCATCTTCTCGCATCTCTACGGACAATCGCGGAAACAGACACTCGAGGGCAGCTCCCGAGAAGTACACACAGCAGTGCTAGAGCTAGGTTTACAATTAAGCAGCTATGTCATCTGCGGCAGCCAAGCCCGCTGTGTCGCCATGCTCCTCGCCCTCAAAGCTGTCAGTCCCTCCTCTCTTCCTCGTTTGCCATCTCCCCAAGCCTACCCCAATCGACTAATCCCCTCCGCAGTTCATATCCTCCTACACCACTCCCCCCTCGACCTCACTCCCACGCCACCTCTCCTC
>Ga0268250_10000344_pt1 | contig 22675 bp, 35 predicted proteins | sample AgamicAsSfe_FD_200448 | JGI IMG/M metagenome (GOLD analysis project Ga0268250, IMG submission 200448) | Agave microbial communities from Guanajuato, Mexico - As.Sf.e (v2) (version 2) | ecosystem: Host-associated > Plants > Phyllosphere > Phylloplane/Leaf | place: Guanajuato, Mexico | collected... | reverse complement strand
TTGAGGCTGGAACACCATGATCTGCCGCTGTTGCTGCTGGGTAAGTGCCATAGGTTGTCCATCTCGACTTATGTGAGCATCTTGGCTCTTCCTCTTCCTATTGTTGTCCGTCATGTTGACGGTGGTTCACTGCGAGACCTGAGAAAGAGTATGTCGTGAAGCGTGCTCTAAGATGTCCGAGCCTGCTCAATCTCAGGTGAAAGCTGATTCTTGATATCTGATCTGATCTGGCGAATGTTAGTAACTGTTCGGGAGACAGGAGCCTAGAACTGAGGTGAGGACTACCGTCAGATATCGAGGGTTAGGTGAGGCTGCAAGGTCGAGATTTCTCTCCGATATGATATAGCGAGTTTTAGCAAATAAAGTCAGCAAAAAAGAAGTCAGCCAAAAACAAGTCAACAGAAGACAAGTCGAACCCTGCACGACGAATATCGTAGGTTTTGAAGGACGAAGAAGCAGACTCGAAGAGCGAGAGAAATTCAGCAGATTTTATGACTCTCCCAGCCACAAAAACTGCGGCTGGGATTTCAGGAATTAGGCCTGGCGAATGCTCTCTGTGATCGACGTCGGCGTCACCGCTTTGAACAAAACCTAATCGACAGGAAGGTGGAAGTGGGGCAATCGATATATGAGGGGCATAATCTTCAATTCAGGTATAAGGCAAGCCCTGTAGAAGGATCCGCCGCCGTCATGTTCCTCATATTGTCTTTCCCTCAGCAGCCAATGCACCTTCTGAGGTTCCCAACGTGAGTTTGATCCAGTGGTGACCAGCACCGTAGTGTGTTCTCATAGGTGTCATCCCTGCCACGAGCTATGCCCCTGGCCCCGCCCCGCGCCCAACATGCTCATGATGCCAAACCCCACCTCGAGGCATCCAGGTTCCTCCATGTCCATGATCATTGAAGTCTTCGGTGTCGCACCGGTCTAATCGTGTCGTGTACTTGTGTGTGCTAATGCACGTCAGCCCTGCCACATGCCATGCTCGCTAGATATGCTCATGCTTACCAGATATGCATACTCATGCTTGCCAGATCCGCTCATGATTCCTGCTATTGTCCTTCTCCGCAGCCTCTGTGCTTCATCAAGCCCTCGATGGTATCCTGATCCGGCGATGACTATTCATTATGATGTGTCCTGTTGGAAGTAAGCTCCGCCATACTTGTCAGATGTGCTCATGCTTACCACATGTGCTCAGGTAGTCCAGATGTGCTCGTGCTTCCGATTTCCTGCGAAACCAAGTCACCCGAGTCCCTTCGTCGTGACAACCTCGCCGAAGACCTTGACCAGCACGGGGACTTGGCAAAAAGAAAATATCGCGAACTCCTCAGGTTCTCCGATACCTCAAGCTCGGCAACATCAATCCCGCCTGAGCGTACGGGATTCAGGGTTGCTTATGTAACCCTGGGGAGGCTGGAAAAGTCAAACAGCGAGTAAATAAATGTCAACAAACCAAGAGTACCGTGAGCGACAGCCACGCGACAAACATTGTCTTTTGTAAAAGTTAGTGTATGAATCGTGTTTCAATATGTTCGTCAAATCATCGACGTTCGTGTTGGTACATGATATACATGGAGAAGGATTAAGCGACCGAGGCCCAGGATCACCACTAATCATCAGTACTTCCTCCGCTATCTTGTGATGCTGTCATCGATTTTTAGCACGTTACTACGAAGAAGCACGTTTTGATGTTAAGGAGATGGTCGCGTGATTCCGATGAGAACTATATTCACTATCGTTGGTTATTGGGCTCCCGTGACCCTCGGGATAAGTTAGCATCATTCTGAGCAGCAAAATCCCAAACCAGAGATCCTGCTTGTACTGTCGTCTTCCGAGCAAGAATTTCTTGAACCTTCTCTTTCACTCCTAGCTTGCCCTCCTTGAGCTGGTAGAAATGTTTAAGAACATCCTTTCTTCCTTTCCCGCCTTGCTCGACGACTTCTTGCACATCTTTCTCTGTTGGCAGACCAATCCAAGCATGGGGGTAACGCAGGTATGTCGCTGACGGCCCGCGGTTGTACAGCTGGAGATGCTCCTGGCCCCTGGTGGTGAAATAACGATCGACATCATCCATAGACACTGCATCAATGGTCGATGGTTGCCACTGCGGGGTTTCCGCAGGTTTACGGATGAGTCGTGCTGATACACCTTCAACAAAATCATGGCCCTCCATGAATACTGACGCTATGTGGTACTCGCGTTGGAACGCCTGATCGATAGTCCAGTTTTTCCCAAGTTGCATTTCTTTCAATGTCACTTTGACCGATGTTGGCGATCGATCAAGTATTGTCTTCTTCGTTTTCGTTGCCCAGTTCTGCAGAGTTTCGTTGCTTCGAGCTGCAACAGAGTCCAAGGCCTTGATGATGTTTTCTATCGTGTCATAGGCGAAACACTCATCAATGGCTTTTCTGACATCTCCCGCGAGCTGCATTGGTTGGTCATGTGGTAGACCAGTAACGAACTCTTCAATCGTAGCATTGATAATGGTAAAGCGTTCCTGCAGATCAGCATAGTCTTTGAACGTCAGCTCAGAAAGCCTGTTCTCGAGGTCTGGTAGTGCAGAGGAGTGCAGATAATGAGTGGCAACACCATGGTAGCTGAATAAGTATTCGTTAGAATCAACAGATTTTGCCAATACAGTCATGTCAATCTTACAATGCGTTGACTCCAGATAGCCTCTCGCTAGTAAGGGCCAGATATGTTCCCATATTGCCATCCATTCTTGGCAAGAAGAATGAGCCCCCGACTTCTGGGAAGAAGCCGATCGTTGTTTCGGGCATGGCGAAGACAGTTCTTTCGGTGGCGATTCGGAACGGAGCGTGAACGCCAAGTCCGACACCGCCACCCATCGTGATTCCGTCCATGAAGGCGATGTAGGGTTTCGTATAGGTAGCAATCAGGTGATCCAGCTTGTATTCTTCCGCAAAGTAGTCCTTGGACTTCCGTTGCCCCGCTGGCCCGTCCTTGTTTTGAAGTGCCAGCACGGCGACGTCACCTCCAGCGCAGAAAGCCTTCTCACCAGCTCCTTTCATAATGATCACGTTTGCCATGTCAGATTTTGACCATTCCTGCTACCGCGTCAACCGAGTATTTTATTGTTTCCGGCGAGCCTGACTGACCATCAATCTTGGCACAATCTTACGGACCATCGAGCCGCCGAGTGAGTTGAGCTTCTTTGGCCGATTTAGTTCTATCGTCCGGACGCCGTAGTTGGAATGAAACAGGACATCTTCCGGGTCATCGCCAGGTTGTTGTGAGGGTGCCTGTGTTGAGAGTGCCTTGTCATCTGATCAGCATTCCTGATCTGTGGCAAAATTTCTGCGCGCAAGCACCCACTCTTGCTTGACCAGCGAACGCCGAGTCTGTGATCTTTGCCCTCAAAGGCATTCTTGTGCAACAAGACCGAGCTGACACGAAGGCTGGCCGGCAGTGCACAGGTCGGAGAAGCATGAGGAGTGAATATGCGACGTTAGACTATCGTTCTATCCCTCCATCCGATGTCAATGTTGATCGTCGTCACAGTGTTGTTCTCTCTCCAGATGAGCTCTGAATGCGCGAATATGTTCGTGTCTCTGTATGTAAGACCTGTGGTTTATTGCAGTATGCGCAAGCTCCAAGGCAAGGCTGAGACTACTCGATCTTTTGTGTAAGGTCGTTATGATTACAATGAGTAGCTCTGAAAGATGAGGATGGAGAGCTGACGTTCGGAAAAGAATGCGGCCAAATATTCGCGAACTCACATGCTTTTCTGTCGATCACTTTTGAGCCTCAATCTACAATTTTCCAAGATCTGGAGGACACAAGTTGTTGACCGTCACTTCTACCACCACTCACTGCAGATATGTCATTCGTTCAGGCCTTCGCGCGTACAAGTCGCGCTGCCCTGCGCCAGAAGGCTAACGCGAGCCCTGTGCAGCTGGCACTTGGCAAGCAGGGGAGCTCCCAGTACTTGAACGGCTGGAGAAGCTATGCCACCGCTTTCGAGCGCAACAAGCCTCACGTGAACATTGGTAAGCGGCGACGCTCGCTCGATCGAGGAATGTTGTTGACCTCCTGAAGGTACTATTGGTCACGTTGATCACGGCAAGGTAAGACATCAGCATTGTGGCAACACGACTGGACAGCCTCTGATGCACGACCTAGACCACTTTGACGGCCGCGATCACCAAGAGGCAGGCGTCAAAAGGATTCGCCAAATACCTAGAATATGGTGCCATCGACAAAGCTCCCGAGGAGCGAAAGCGTGGTATCACCATCTCCACAGCACACATCGAGTACCAGACCGAGGAACGCCACTACTCCCACGTCGATTGCCCTGGTCACGCCGATTACATCAAGAACATGATTACTGGTACTGCAAACATGGATGGCGCCATTATCGTCGTAGCTGCGTCAGATGGACAAATGTAAGATCACTAGGAAATCAGGAGAGACTTGTCTCGCGTGACTGACAATTTCCCCTCAGGCCTCAAACTCGTGAACATTTGCTTCTCGCTCGCCAGGTCGGACTTCAGAAGGTTGTCGTCTTTGTTAACAAGGTCGATGCGCTGGAGGACCCTGAGATGTTAGAACTTGTCGAAATGGAGATGCGTGAGCTGCTCAGCTCATACGGTTTCGAGGGTGACGAGACACCAGTCATCCTTGGCTCCGCACTGTGCGCTATCGAAGGCCGGAGACCGGAGATCGGAGAGACGAAGATTGACGAGCTCCTCGCTGCTGTCGATTCCTGGATCCCTGTGCCGGAACGTGAGACAGACAAGCCATTCCTGATGGCTGTTGAAGATGTCTTCTCCATCGCCGGACGAGGAACTGTCGTATCAGGAAGGGTTGAGAGGGGTATCCTCAAGCGCGACACTGAAATCGAGATCGTTGGCAAGAACAAGACACCGTTAAGGACAAAGGTTACGGATATTGAGATGTTCAAGAAGTCCTGCGACCAATCCCAGGCTGGTGATAACAGTGGACTGCTCCTCCGTGGTGTCAAGCGTGAGGATATCAGCCGTGGTATGGTCGTCTGCCACCCCGGAACAGCAAAGGCACACAAGAAGTTCCTCTGCTCCATGTACGTTCTGTCCAAGGAGGAGGGCGGTCGTCATACTGGTTTCGGCGACAACTACCGGCCACAGATTTTCATGCGCACAGCCGACGAGGCTTGCCACCTGTACTGGCCAGAGGGCACTGAGGATGGCAAGATTGCCCAGCCTGGTGACAACGTCGAGATGATGTGCGAGATCCACCACTCCCTTGCACTTGAGCCTGGGCAACGCTTTAACGTTCGTGAGGGTGGCAGGACTGTCGCCACTGGTCTGGTTACTCGTATTGTTGAGTAAACGATGTTGCGTCAGACATATTACGACCTTTCTTCATCTGTTATACACGTTTGTAGCCAAAAAGTCATTGGGATGGAGTGATTGGCCGGCTGGGATTTGCTTCTCTCGATCAGAGAAAATGCATAGGGATGTCCTTCCTATGGTTAATGTATTTATCACGTCCTGTAACATCATGATCTAACACTCCTCTACTCATATCCCGACTTCTGTATCAGCTCATGTATGACTATGATTGATCAAGAATTGTGAAACGGAACTCGCGATGACGTACCCCAATCGAGACATCGGGCCTCTTGACCCCGCTTGCACTGGCGTTGACTGCATTTCATGCATGTACCAAGCAAAGAGGGGTAATGTGAATCATGAGAGTAGGTAGAGGTGTATAAAGCGTGTGGTCGAGCCCCGCTCCGCAAGTCTTGTTTATCTTGTTCAGTAGTACGCTTCTTGATCAAAGGCACCTCATAGTACATAAATACGGTTACCACTGTCAACAGTCTAAGTTAGGGCACTCCTGTCACAACACCTCCGCAAGGTCAGCATGCTGTGCCAACTCGATTTGCGCAGGCTTTTCTTGAGTCTGCTGGCAGTATCTGCCCCAACAAGTGCGGTCAACCTCTTCGTATCGTCCTACGACGGAAATATCACCACTCTATCATTAGCACCACATCTATCCTCCACACCATGGCCGTCGCAAAAGCCCTTCGGCTGGCCATCAAACCACCCTCCTCCAGCTCCTAACACACAGTGGACGTGGTCTCTGGATGTTATCGGCAGCTTCAACACTAGCACACAATCACCGTCATGGCTGCTACTCAACAAGCAGAGCAACATACTTTATCTCATCGACGAAGCCACTACCTCTGGCAATGGTACTATTGTGACCTACTCCACCTCCACTGGTATCCCCTCCCAGCTCGAACGAACAGAAGCTCTGGCAGGTGGCGTCCACGCCGTCTTTTTCAACTCGGGTGCCGCTCTGGCAGTTCCTCATTACACCGGATCCGCCCTAGAAGTCTACGCCATATCGCCCACTTCCCCGGGCGAGCTCGAGCTCCTGCAGACTTTCATCTTCAACATGCCAGGTCCGGGGCCAGTGCCCAACCGACAAGACTCGCCTCATCCTCACGAAACACTTCTGGATCCTACAGGTCGCTTCATTCTCGTGAACGACCTCGGCGCAGACCTCGTGCGCGTCTTCGCCATCGATTTCACCACGAATCTGCTCACCGAAATGACGCCACTGCACGCAGCTCCTGGTTCCGGGCCACGTCACGCCGCATTCACAATCGACCCACTCAGCGGCAAAGATGGCCAAGACCCAGCATACATCTTCTATCTTGCTGCTGAGATCTCTGTAACTGTCACTGCCTACCGCGTCAGCTTTCCAGCAGCAGGTGGCATGAATTTCACTGAGCTGCCTGGCGCGGTGTACCCAAGCCTAGGACCAGGACATCCTGTTCCTGCAACCACCACGGGCGAGAGCACAGGCGTGACTGCAGAGATTGCACTGTCTCCCGATGGCCGCTTTGTCATCGCGTCCAACAGGCGGGACCTCAGCTTTAACACCACGACTCGCCCGTCCTCAGACATTCCGTCCGATAGTATCGGCACGTGGGCATTGACTGCAGGCCACAGCGATGTTGATGTTGGTGATTTGAGCTTTTTGGGCTTGTTTCCGGCAGGAGGAAGCTATCCAAGGCAATTCGCAATCAATAAGGCGGGGAACCTTGTCGCAGTAGGATTGCAAGAGAGTGGAAGAGTGGTTGTGCTGGAGAGGGATGTTGATACAGGAGGGTTTGTGGGACAGGTTGCGCTGGCGGAAGGGTTGGGTGAGGTTACGTGTGTGCTGTGGGATGAGTGAGTAAAAGCTACGAGATGGATGTGTGACATATTTAGTTTTTATAGTACGGAAAGATCTAGCTGTACCCTGAGGACGTCGATTTTCGCACATAGTCTTGAAGTACATTTTACCACTTGTTTGATCGACTTATTACAGTTGATTGACGAGTCGGAGACATTCGGCGTTCATCCGGCTGAAGTCAGAAACTCCCCATCTTGGACAATGAGACGACATGTCTGCAACATTTGCAAGATCCTCATAATTCGGTCAGCAAAAGCCTTGAATCCTCCATCTTCAGTCCCGCAGCGAAAGAGACAGCCTTGCCGACGCCTCGCGGTCCTCTTCTTTGAGTTCTCTGTTGTATTTCAGTTTCAGAGAAGCATTGATAGTCTCGTGGGAGATTTAAGCATTTTTCACCCTCGCGACACAAGCTGGTAGGACAGCACAAGTTTGACACGGAGTGGCTTTCCCCTGGGGTAGAGAGAGCCATTTACGGGACCGCCACCAGAACTGACACCAACTTCGACAACGATGTCAGACCCCAATGCAGCCGCTCTGCTCACTGATCCCAGCATGATGCAACAAAGAGCAGGATACAATGCAATATCACTCGTCTGCCTAATGGCAGCTTGCACACTAGTCAGTACGTCCTTACTAATCCTATTAATTGTGCAACACACTGCTGATAATGAATCTAGCTATCCGCTTACGGCAATTTATCAAAGCCCGGCTGGTCAACCCCAGTCGTGTGTTTGCCACAGCTGCTTCCCTCACTGTGATCGTCTTCCTAGTCATCCTTAGCATGCTCTCCAGTGGTGTAGGCTTCGACGATTACCGCGTTTGTGCCAGCTTGATCGATATCTGCTTGGCATTCTATGGCTTTGTGAAAGTCACATTGTACTTTTTCATGGCTGAACGCGTGCATACTGTCCGCTCTGTGGTACTCACGCGTAGACAGGACAAGCTCTGACTTGCCACAATCGTAATCATAAGTGGCGGACTGGCAGGTATGATCGTTCAAGCTATAGGAACCCGAACCACCAGTTATCGCCCAGCGGCTTCTGCAAGATCGGGGTCCCGACGACAACCACTGCGGGGATGATTGTATTCGATCTGGTGGTGAACTTCTGGCTCATCGGATTGTTCATCTACTTCCTGCGACCCACACTGAAGCTCCGTGGACAAACTAGCATGGACGCTGGCGATCTGCGCATGCTCACTATAGGGAGATTGTTCAATATTAGTCTCAGGCTGGCTTCGGATGAAGCAATCTTCATGTGGACTCGTTCATGCAGACGCCCGAAGGTGAGTCCCACGAATTTTATCACAAATGCTGAGTCACGCGAAGCGTCCGACAATGGTGGCACCAAGCTTTCCACAGCCAGTATAACGCATGAAGTTGAGAGCAGCAACATACTATCCACGGCACCACCTCTACCATTACGTCTTCCCCGCCAAAAACGGCCGGAGGGCAGATCTCGACTCGGATATGAGTTGTTGCTATGGGCCGTGCTTGATATCAAATGATGGCTGCCGTGATGTCCTCCCAGCTGAATCGATCGGTCAAGCGCAACTTCATCAGCACAATCATACTATTTGCGCCAATCATCATCAACGTGAGCCTGTGTTGGGCCGAGAGGTTATGAGTCGGCATAGCTCTGTGCGTCGATATGCTCGCTTGATGTCTTTTAGGAGTGTGGCTGTGCAGCCTGTGCTGTATTGGTTGACGTCGACGGCAGCGGAGACGGACTGAGTGATGGGAAGTGAGAAGGTGGATGGAAGAGCTGAAAGTTGTTCATAGTCTGTAACGAGAATCATGACTTCCATACACGTTCCTGTGTCCAGCTATGATAAAAGACGACCTGAGCTGCGCGAGCTGATTCGCACTTGTCGCCTCAAGTGATGAAACCGTCACGTGACTTTCGCTCATTCAAGACCAGGTTCGTCACAAAACAGAAAACGCCTTCGATGATGCCAAAACGCAATACATTTGTCACTTCGTCCACCGCATGCTTTCCCAAGAAGTAGCCGCGGCTTGCGAGAGTTGAAGTCGACCAAGCAGCATTTAACCCATGTTTGCGTCCATTTCCAGTCGTCTCGTTCGATCACGTCAAGAACAATTACCACTTCAGCATTCGACCACTATGCAAACTCTATCAATCCATCAAGCACATGACGCGCGTCAGCGAAGAGTGTACCATGAAGCTGAAAGCTGTGGAGGAATACCAAGGAAAACAAGTGTCTCTCAACCAATGTTTGCTGCCTCATCATGTTTGTGCAAACATTCCTTCACGCTGTCCGTCTGAAACGTCTTGCTTTCACAATCACAACCCATCCTTTCTGCACAATGTCAAACTATGTGATCTTTCACAGCAAGCATGTGTATCCCATTCACGTGAACCATAAAGTCTCGTCCTTAAAAGACATCTTCCTCCCTGTGTTCTTGCTCAGGTTCATTATCTGCACATCGTTCTCCCCTGTTCCATCATCATGCTGCGTCTTCCGAAGGCGCTGCCTGCCGCCTTACAGCTCCCCAAGCTTGGGTCCGCGGTCTACGACCTCGACGCCCTCAAATCCAAGCCATTTTCCATAATCTACATTGCAGGAGCTATTTCCACTGGATGCACTGCAGCTGAGCTAAGGAAATATCTGCAAGCCTTCGACAGAGCAGAGGTGGAAGACAAGCTGTCATCAACCCGCCGAATCGTCAATCATTCAGTGACCTTCTATGCCGCATGGGGCAACCACTTCGACATCTTTGAGCTTCTTCTCGAATATGGCGCAAATCCAAACATGAAGGGCTATGCCAAGATGACGTTGCTGGAGATCACGATCATCTGGAGCTACTGGACCAAGAAGAACGTGGACAAGCTGGTGGCACTTCTGCTTTCTCATGGTGCTTCATCGAGCTGTATCCCGAAGGAGCTCTGGGTCGACTACATCAAACACCCAACAACACTGGCAGGCAGCATCACCAAATGGCAGCCATCTGAGGAGGTCACTGACTGGTCGTCCATCTACTCTCCCTCCATCAATGCAACACCCTCTTCCGGAGAGGAAGACAAGTCGGTTATGTATGTGAAGAACGATGTTACCGCTATGCTCAAAGGCTTTCGTCTGGAAGATCCCCATGATCCAGCTCACCAATGGACAAACGCACTCCATCGTCTAGCACTTGAGAAGACATTGAATTTGACGATCCGATACCTCCTCAATCGTGCTGACCAGCTCAAACTTCCTACCACACGTCTGAGGAAATTGGCAGCATTGTACGGTTGTCCCCGCTTGTTGCGCATGCCGTATCATCTCATCGGACAGGACCACGCACTTGAAATCGTCATGAACAAGATCCTGGCATCTAGAGCGCTCAGCAGAAGGACACCCTTGGTTCTAGCATTTGCTGGCATGTCAGGACACGGAAAGACAGAACTCGCCACACAGCTTGGCTATCTGCTTGGCACATCTCTTCTGAACGTCGATGTCTCGAAGGTCTATTCCATCCAGGACCTCTTTGGCCACGGACGTGGGTATCAGGGTGGGCTGGACGGCAACCAGCTGAACAACTTCCTCGCCAGTCATGACAAGCAGAGATGTGTTATCTTCCTTGATGAGTTCGACAAAACCCAGCAGCAAGTCAGAGAGTCATTGCTCACAGTCCTAGAGCGTGGTACGTTCAGCAATCGAGTTCGATGGCTACTGTATTAATTTGTGTGCTGCAGGTTCTACGACGGACCGCCGCACAGACACGGCCATTGACATTTCGAAGTCGGTCTGGATCCTGGCATCGAACAAGGGCGACGGTCTCGTATCGAGCTACTACGAAAATCACATGAGGGGCAAATCTGATGCCATACGCCGCAACACGTCGATCGAGCCCCTTCAGCAGAGCCTCACGACGTTGTTCAGAGAACAGTACACGGTGAGTTTCACCTCATCATATTCATTCATCACGCATGGACTGATCAACATAGGCTGCTGTTGCAGGTCGTGTTAGTGCCTTTGTGCCATTCTTTCCCTTCACGCGCGACGAGGCCGCAGTAGTGTCACACGCTTTCCTGCAGACCCTCAACAACAGGTTACGCATGCCAATCGACCTGGACGTTGACGATCCTATCACTCTTGGTCACATCCTGCTCACTCTGGCCGACGATGGGAAGCTATGCAGCTATCTTGCCGATTCCAACTACATGCCGATGCGTGAATTGGGTGCGAAAGTGTTGCAAAACTCAGTCGATCGCTTGGCGGAGAAGCTGTTCCAGCACTACGTGCAGACCGAAGACGAGATCACCGAAGACACTAACAAAGGCCCTCTCCTGGCTTACACAATGCAACTGCACCCTGTCGAAGATTCGCATGAGGTTGCAGTCTTCCAGACTGTGGTCGAGGATGTGGATGAGGCGGACACTCTTGGACGACACTTTGCAGGCCTGTCCTTTGAACATGCTGGCGGAGACAAGTTGTCTGGATCTGCGATCGGTCAGAAGGAAGGACTGTCTGACGTTGATGAGTCGGATTGATCACTGCATGACAGTTTGGTGACTTCGAGCGCGGAAGATGGGTATGGGAGAAGGCATAGTGATTGCAGTGTACATTGCCTCCGAGCAAGAGAGGCGCAGAGACATGATCACAGTGACACTCGAGATGACGGAACGACCCGACAGCTGTTACATGCGGCATGAGCTGCTGTCCGGCTGTAGATTTACCTGTACAGCTCTACGATGATAGTTGCAAATTTCAATACAATTAGAGTGCCTGTCTGCTCCAATGCCGGTGATATGACTACCTGTGAAAGTGACCTTCAGTATTGCAATGACGCTATTGCTGCTGCTGTGCTTACTATGTTGTAGAGGCCAATTGTGGAGACATTCCCCACATCCGAGCTTGAAGTCCGATGCCCTCAACCAACCCTCGCCTCCTTCAGCTCAGCCCTTGCGTGTCAGCGTCGTCGTCGTCCTTGCTTACATAGTCAATCATAGCACGTCTCTACGGCTGTGGGCTCCTCCGACAACACTCCTCTCTCTTTGACATTGCACTTTCCGCTTTCTCCAAGCAACAATCTCATCATAGTCTGCTTTCGGACTTCGATTCCTCACTGTCTATTGAGGTTTCGAGCTATTGCCTGATTCACTCCAACCCCTCACATCTTCCTTCAATATGAGTATCACAAAAGACAAGCCGCTCGAGATTCTCATCCTCGGCGGTGGCGTGGCTGGTTCGTCGGACTTTCCCATCTCTGCTCTCCCTCATCACTACCAATTCATACTGACACGCCCCAGGCCTCACGGCCGCCATGGCCCTCGCCAAGTTCGCCCCAGCATCCTCACCGCCCATTATCACCGTCTACGAGATCCGGCCCGAGCCCGGTGTGATCGGTGGCGCTGTGAACCTGACTCCCAACGCTCTCCGTCTTCTCGACCGTCTCGGGGTCCTGCCTATCATGCGGGAGAAAGACTACGGACTCGAGATTGACTGTATTGAGGTCTTTAACGTTTACGGCAAGACTCAGATGGGGGAGTCGAGTTTCGCAGGCCCTGATGGCAAAGGTCTGGGTAACCCACCTTACAAAGTACGTGTTGCTCACCTTCCCTTTCACTCCTAAGTCTCGACCTGACAAGCTAAACGCCATCCACCAGGCCCTCCGCGTAACACGCGCGGACGTCATGAAAGCCCTCGTCGAAGCCGTCTCCCGCTGCCCCAACGTGACCTTCAAATGTGGCCATCGCACCACCTCCATTGACGAGTCTTCGACCGGAGTGACGTTGACCTTCAACTCGGGCGAGACTGTCCATGGCGACCTCCTCCTCGGCTGCGACGGCATCCACTCCGCCACACGCACCCTGCACGTCGAGCCCTCCCGCCTGGAACACTACAGTGGCATCGCCAATGCCTTTGGCTTCGCGCCTCTTTCCGCCCCCTCGCTTGCCTCGGTGAAAGCGTCGGGCCTGCACTTCCGCAGCACAGCCATCAACTTTGCCCGCCGCGGCATGCTGCTAACCTCGTACTACGAATCCTCCAAATCCTCCGTCTACGTCGGCGGGCTGCTCCAAATCCCCGAAGTCTCTGACCGCAACGGCTGGAAAGTGCGAGGGGCTGACCAGGCAGCCACGAAAGCGGATATGAAAGACCGCTTCGCGACGGCGGATGTTGTGCACGCTGATATCGAGCCGCTGATTGATGCCGCGGCGGACTGGTTCATGTGGCCCGTGTACACGCTCAGCGCGGGCGGGAAGTGGGCTACGAAGCGCACGATGTTGCTCGGTGATGCGGCGCATGCGATGCCTCCGCAGGGCGAAGCCACTGGTATCGTTCTGGAAGACACCGTGCTATTCGCGCGCTGTTTGTTCGAATACCCTAACCCTGCGTCTAGTGGTGACAAGGACAAGAACACTGAAACCATGCTCGCATCGGCATTCGCGCGGTATGAAGCCCTCCGGCGGCCGAGGATTGAGGCTGCGTTCAAGGAGAGCGCGGCGGTGGTCAAGACTGTGCAGGATGCGGGCGCGGTTGGACACAGGATCAAGTGTGTGGTTGTGCCGTGGTTTCTGTGGTTCACGAGGGCGAAGAGGGAGAAGCATTTTATTGAGGATGTGACGACGTGTAGTCTTGAGCCGGAAGTGCCGAAGGCTGGGGTGGGAAAGGTGGCAGTCCCGGTAGCGGCCGTGGGTGTGATTGTTGCCGTGGCTGCGTGGAGCTGGGGCTACATCTGACGATGTGGGAGGACAGTGCAGGCGGGAGGCGATAAGATGTGATGGAGTGGTGAGGGAGCTGTGTGGATGGAGATAGGTGCCTCTGAAAAATGGAATGGAATGGAATGGCGAGATTGGATCTTACTCAAATGCCGGCCATGCACCACACTGACATGACTCAATTATCCCACGATACAGTAACGACATCTCTCACGAGCACCACTCTTTCGCTGCCTCCCGTCCGCACGCACGCGGATTCACGCGCGAGTATACACCCGGCCCTCTTCGATCGGTAGTGCTTCCCGTCCCTATGGTAGGTGCGTTTGTCGCTCTGGTGTGGACTTGGGGCTCCTGATGGCAGACGAGCTCAAAGGGGAACGTTGAGGCCAATTTGATGATGTGTTCGTCGCTGCTGCTGCGTGGTTGATGGGCTACGTCTGATGTTGTCGAGGTGTTCACGAGGATGGCCTGTGGCCTGGGCCTGATGCAGTAAGGCAACGGGAAAGAGTCTGTATGGGTAAGTCTAATAGGTGGAATGTGCCTGTCAAGTGAATGTGTGAGCAAAGTTATGGCTTTGAGAGGGACCCATGAGCAACAAGTTGTCCGTGCGATGATGATGGTGAGCCATCTCCTCGCCTCATCCTCACATTCCTTGCTCGCTTCCGCCCTTGTTCCTCTCCTTCCTTCTCTTCAAATCCTTTCGTTTAGTACCACAACATCATTGTTAGTCCCACGTATTCTGCTTCTCAGCGTTCTCTGCTGCTCCTCCTACTGTATGGCCTGCACAGAGTCACTCGCCGCTATCAATCTTGTTACTTGTGAACTTCCCGTAAAATTTGCATAACACTGGCGCTACCACTGTGTCCATAACCGCCTTTCCACTGCATGCCGCGAACCTCCCTTACAGAAACTCACGTTACTCTTTCGTGGCGAACGCAGGGCAATGCTACCAGACTCGCACGACAAAGTGCATGAGTTGTATATGCCTGAGGCAGGTGTACTGCTACAATGCCTGCCCAGGTAAGTGGGATGTGAATCGTGCAATCAAGCAGCACATGAGCCAGCAAAAAAGAAGCAGGGAGATGCCGACGAGAAGCGCGAGAACAGACACAGAGTCGACTAAGGACATAAAGATTACAACAGCAGCAGCAGCAAGAATCGTCTACACTGCACAGCCACGCAGGCACAAAGCAAAGAAGAGTTGCACAGGCAGGGAGAGATGCCCAGAAGTTTGATACATTGTGAGGGCACCCCAGGTTCTCTCTGCTCTCGCTTTACATGCTCCTTCTCCCCTCTCGTTGCTTCTACATCACGATCTGACATGAACCGACAATCACAGCAGGACGCCGAATCTGGAGGGAGGCGAGCGCCGAGCTCAGAAGGCGTCTGAGACGTAAGAAACGCAGAATTCTTAGATGTCGTAAGCGCGAAGGATGCGGCATTGGAGGTCATCACTGTTGAGGAAGATTGTGGGAAGGGACCAAGCGAGCGTGGACATGCAGGGAGGGAAAAAAGGAGGAAGTGAAAGGGGTTCTTTGGAGGCAGCAAGGGAGGATCGAGATCATGCGATCGGATGAAGCCAAGCGAAGTGATTCTACCACGTGAAATAGACAGGGTGGTTTGTTAAGCTAGCAACACGACCGGGTACACGAAGCAAGTGGGAACATAACGGTGATACAGTGGTACGACGGTAACCTTCTTTAAGGAAAAGGTTATTGTTTTTCTATTTCGTTGCGCGTTGCGAGTATTCCTAATATTACAAGAGCCGATACGAGATAAAAATGGAGCCCACCGTGACCAGCGAGAACCAAGACACCTTGAGGCAGACCCGTCCCGCTTGCAGGACAAGCTCATCAGAGGCGCTTGATCTTGCCTGCCGTCACAGCTGCCACCCGATAGAAGTGAATATACATGAAACCAACATGACCAAATCAATTGCCATCACCATCAACCTCACTCATTCCACAACAATCTAGTTACGGAGCTTGTACCTGAAGCTCCTCTTGCCAGCCACAAAGTTGCCGTCAGTCGCATTGGTCGGCTGAGCACCGAAGCCAGATGAGGCAGCAGTGCCAGCAGTACCTGCAGGTGCAGTTCCAAGCGGGGCGGTACCCAGAGGCATGGTGCTCGTAGCGAAGGTCGTAGCGTTGAAGCCGGAGCTAGTAGCGTTGGTGATACCAGTGGGGCTGACGATGAATGTAGCAGTGGTGTTGAGGCCCGCGATAGTGACGGTCGCGTTCTGAGTGGCGCTGCTGCTGGTGGTAGTATTGAGAGGGGCGATGGTGGCGGTGTTGTTGAAGAGGGTAGTGTTGAAGAAGATGGGTGCAGCGCTGGAAGTTTGGTTAAGGACAGGGCCGACGGTGATGATGGGCAGGGAGCTTGAGGTGGTGTTCATCGGGGTACCGAGGATGATGCTGGTGCTGGTTGCGTTCATGCTAGTCTGGATAGGCTGAGAAGAGGTGGTGGTGTTGGCGAAGACGGGGGCCGCAGTGGCGGTGTTGTTAGTGCTCGCAGTGGCTGTAGCGCTGGAGCTGAAGTTGCTCGTGAAGGTCGTCTGCGGGACCAGCTGAGCACCGAAGAGGCAAGAACAGACCGAGGTGACCTGGTTGTCCCAGATGCCTGTGCAAACACCGCCGAAGCCCTGAGGAGGGAAGTACTGAGTCTGAACGCCAGCGCAGACGGAGGTGGCAGTCTTGGTGTGCTTGGCGAAGGCGCTGAGACACTGGTCCTGGTTCCTGTCGCAGGTGGCGGGGGTGGCGGTTGGGGGAGGAGCCTGAGAGGTCATGATGGTGGTGGAGCCATCGCCACCAGTGGCAGTGGAGATGATCTGGTTCTTGCACTGCTGGACGTAGCAGTTGTGGTTGAAGTAGTCGGTGTCGGTGTCGAGCTTGCGCTTGCCGCGCCAGCTCATGCTGCTGAGGGTCTGACCATATTCAACACACACGCTGGAGGTGTAGTTGTAGGAGAAGGCGACCGCGGCAGGGTAAGCCTTGCTGGTTGTGATGCAGTCGTCGACTGTGGCAACAGTGTTGACAGCAGTGATGTTGACCAAAGCCGGGTTGAGGAAGATACCACGAGCATTGCAGTGCATGTCAGCCGGAGGAGAAGGGTTGGGGACGTTGGAGCACGTCTGGGTCTGAGCCTGGGCGAAGCCAATGACCAGCATGGCCGCCAGGGAAGAAATGGTGAACTGCATATTGTAGTTTGAGGGTGTTTTGAAGCGAAAAGCTAACGAGTGGATCGACTAAAAGGTCGAAAGAGGAGGAGAGAAAAGGTAGAAAGTGAGTGAAGTGAAGGTGCTGTGACTGTTAGTAAGAATGTGCACTATGGAGAGATTCTTGGAAAGTGTGATGGAGGACTGACCTTAAGTATTGTTTGTCCGCACTGCACGGCCTCGTCCTGTCGCACCGGCCTCGTATCAATAACACGCAGCACAGAGTCGCATGCACGCAAAGTGACGCTTCATCTCCTCGTAATATTTGACGATCCTCTATTGGCTCCCAGGTACGCCAGCTGCACGCGGACGAGTAAATTTGCCGCCGGAGAATATCGTATGCCTCGATTAAGGTATTGTAGGCCCTCCGACCAGGGGCGTTGCATGGCGAGGTTATTTACCAGTTACGAGCACGAAGCCCGTTGGCAAGCATCTTCACGCGCTGATCTTGGTCTGGCCTCAATCACACAGTCACCATGGACACATCCTCCACGTTTTGAAGCTGTGTTCTGCAGTCGGAAAGCCATCCGCGATACGGCGTTTAATGCTTGCACTCCAGGGTGTTGATCGTGGCGATTCTTTTTCATCGATTGCACACGACAGTGTATCACTCACGGGCTTGTTTCAGTTCACGGGAAGCAAGGGTATGTAGCAGTGTGGTCAGTGAAGGTGGCAATGGCGAGGATGTTGTTGGTCGAGATGCTCTGAACGAGTTTCTGCCTGGGTTTGTCTCGTTTCATTTCGCCCTTGTCTAGCAGGGTTGCTCAGTGTGTCCGGACACACTCGGGGCGCACCCACTTCCGCTCGCTTGCTTCAGATTAAGCTTGTTCCCGCCACAAGAACTACCTTACTGCTTGCTGATCCTCTCGTACAATCCCCGACTACATTACAACACACCTATTCGTAACCTGCCGTGATCATGTTGTCACGCTCTCTCTTCCCATCAGGTCTTGTTCTTTACGAGCATTACCTCAGATCAATGAACAAACCCCCCCACTGTCGTCGTGCCAATGTCGTCACATATCCTACATCACTGGACCTTCCATCCTCCATGCCGGCAGACAGTCCACCCGATCACATCTCCATTCTGATACACGATGTGACGATCCTACGAACAAGCATATGGTGGGCCAGGAACGGACGTTCTTGCCTGTAATCACGAAATCGAGCTTTTAGCCACATACGTCTGCCGTGCTGCCGCAGATGATGATTCGAGGTCGTGCAAGCATGTTTTTGATACGAAGATTATCTACGTAGGTCGATCGTGTGCTCCGAAATGCTCATCCCCCACATACTGAAGCGGTGACTTTTGCGAAACCAAGTTTTGCTCACAGGTGGTGTGTATTCATGTGTATTCATGGCCGAGTCAATGTTCATGAGCGACCTTTGCGGACGAGGCTGCAAAATATAGGCATGTTTTAGTCGATACCAATTGACACCTTGACAAAGAAAAGAATAGCGAGGGCTTTCTGAGGACTACTGGCTATGTCTAAGCTGTTCAGTCGGAAGAAGGAAGGACGGCGAGAGTAGAGGTAGGGGATGAGAGCAACAGCTAGAAGCTATAGGGAAAGAAGTGAAAAAGAGGAAGTCTTAAATTAGTACGATGGAGGTGAGACGGCAGTACGGTAGCTCGACTATTGACTCCCCTCGATCAAGGACAGAGCCAAGACAGCTTGCATCTTGCATCAGGCCAAATCTGTTTCAGTTTGGTGACATGTTGATGGTACTGGTATCGAAACGCAATAACAGAACCGCCTCAAGGACCCCGACCGAAACCTGGTGTCATCTGTCTCTACAGACGTTTTGCTCGTGTCATCCATCACGAAACACGTAAAACGATCCCAGGGCACTCTTCAGATCAGGCCAATTTGCCGTTCTGTGCGTGGACCACCCATCCGTGAAAGTAACATGCTTCAAATGTTCGTTCGTATCGGATGTCGAAAGAGACTTCCATAGTTCTGTCATCCTTCCTGCAAAGCTGATATCTAGGTCTCCGATCGGTTCACCGAATTCGCCTTGACCACTTCGCGCGAGTTGAGTCAGTCCTGCGAAGCCCGAGTGGATGAAGCAGGCCCTCCATACCGCCATACGGCGAGAAAGACCTTCGTTGCTGCGCATGTTGAGATCTGGAACGTAGTCATAGCGCATTTCTGCCTCGAACTCGTGGCCGTCCCAAATCACTTCGCCGAGTTTGAACGCAGATACGATCTGTTTGCTGACCACGCTCCACGTGCGATTGAACTTGTGACTTTTTAGCAATCATTCCAAACTGAGCATACTGTCAGTCCATTCAGGACGAGTCCTTCCCAAGCCACTGTCATCTGCATCGCCAAGCAGACCAGTTACACAGTACCTCACAAACGCAAGCCGATTGGCCGGCTGCGCATATTTTAAAGCTGTGCCAGTCATCATGGACTCAGCCATAGCATCGCCGAATAGTTCGCCGTAGATCGACAAGTGGAAGAACTTCTCCGAAGGATCTGAATACCAGAAGTTGGGCTCGCGTACCACTGTTTGCCAATACATCTGTCAATGAGGTTGGTCACAGGATTGATTGTGCGACGAGGAAATCAGGCGATGGACGAAAGAAAATACGCCAAGCATTTGCACAGAGACGTAAAATGGCTTGCGAAGATGTCGTCGATGCAAACAGCACATACAATCTGCTGCATGTCGACGCGATGTTCTTGAAGTCCTCGATGTCGGCAAGGTAGTTGGGAATAAGAAGGAGAATCTCTGCGGGTAAGTCTAGCAGAGATGGCGTCATTCTTACTATTGTCACCCACGAGGATGAGCGTGGGAGAGCCGACACCCGTGATGGTTATCTCTAGTGTGGTCAGCGATAGTCTACTTGAGCTCACACGATTAAGGTTGGTGACTGATTTGCATGGCACGAAGATGCGAATCGAGTTGAGGCTGACAATCGCATCGATGCTGCCAACAGATCCAGGGTCCAACCGCCCTGCCCGCTATCGAGTGACGAATTATGACGATGAGGTGGGATTCCCAGATTTCGCATTTGTTTCAGTGCCAACAACATGCCGATTTCCCTCTTTCTTATAACATCAGCTTCAATTCCATCGCCGATTTCATCCTTCAGGAACGAAAAATACACTTCGACACGTTCATCTGCTTGGTGCCACTTACATCACGATATCATCCTTACTATGAACGATACACTGTGCCCTGAACGGGTTTACGACCATCGTCGACTTCAGACAACCTCTCTGCTCAAGGTCCTGGGCGTTACGGCTGAGCAAGGCTACGTGAAGTTCACTCCGTCGGACAGCGAGCCTCTAGGGACATCATCAATACCGTCCAAAGAATTACATCAGAAGCCGACACCAGAGATCATATTACAGCCAAGCACGCCTTGATGAGTTCTGGCATCACTCGAGAAGACACACCCGAGATGCTCTTCGAAGAGACAGTCAAGGGGGACATGATCTAGCTCTGCGATGTCAGGCAATGCTACTGTCATGGCTATCCTACACAACATACGACTCGGGGACGTGCCATCAAGGATACCAGCCATGGAGAGTGCAAAGCAACGGGAGCACAGATGAAAGAATCAGCCAGCCGGGCAATAGCATTGACTTCGGGGTAGTCTTCATCAAGACAGTCTCCAGTCGTGCTTCACTTTCGATCACAATGCTCGCACGACCGTCACCGAGGCTCGCACGATCAACATAACCGATCGTCCTGATTCAACCGCCTTGTCAAGATACACTTCACCTGACCACGACAACCTCAACTCATCGCGTACCATAAACCTCCTCGATACACCATTTGAGTCAACACCGCATCACAGCTAAGGTGCCACCCTCATCTCCATACCTCTACAATGCCAGAAACACAAATTGCGCACGACTTCACATACACACGTCTAACATCCTCACGACATCATGATACCCTAATGAGACCTACGACAGTCACGAAGCAGTGATACCCCATAGAAACACAAAAAACACATCAGACCAGACATGGGACTTCACTTGCTTGATACGAAGCAATGAAACTACGATACCGCACACAGTGGACTACATCACGGAGAGCATCATAATGGAGGAGATCCAGAGACAGCAGAAAAGCATCGTGTCGTGGACAGTTGTACCGCATTCTCCCGCATCTGTGCTTCAAGGCTTGCATTGAGCAAATGTAGTCTGTGTATGTCAGGCATGCGGACCAGCTCAACCACAGTCAAGACAGTTTTCGCCGTCAGAATACCAATAGATTTCTTTGCCCTGGAACGCATCCAGTCTTCCTCTCTGCAGCTCAATCTGACATACTAGGTATTCGAAGCAGGTCCCAAAGTGCACAGTGCAACGTCAACATGCATGCTTTCGTGTGCTAGACGCTTTGTCCCCGGCTTCGACCACCACACTTGAACGAGACCGTTGCACCCCCGGTCGCTATATACGAAACATACACGGACACTATACGTTCGACAAACATCCTCCAGTTCCGTCCACCACCTCTATCCAAGCACTACTATGCACCCACTCCTCACCGCCATCCTTCCCCTCCTCTTCCCCGTCTTCCATCCGTCACTCTTTCCCAGCAAGCCCATTCACGCACCGACCTTGCCATCCTCCTCCTCCTCTTCGACCACCACCACCACCACCAGCGAATTTCAGCTGTTGTATGTCTGATTTGCTTTTCTTCGTTTGGACCTTTGTTTCTGCGACTGCGACTTTGATGTGTTTTTGCTTGTGGCCATAGTTCTACCGGCGCGCCGCTCGGTCCATCACTTGCGCAATCTCCAACTACAATATGGCTACATGTTCACGTCTGGCGTGCCTCTGTTTGCCCTGCCACCCACGAATGAATGAATTGAAGGCTATTTCCTCCCGTCTCCTCTGAGCGCTGGCAGATGACTTGCTTCGCAGCTTTCACCCCATGCATTGATTGTTTATTCATGATTTCCGGTGTGTCACGACGTCCACGAGAGTTGAATTTTCCAGGTTTCAAGTGTGCAAATCCAAGTCCTTCTCGTCATTCGGCTTTACTCGGCCTGTCTAGAACTAGAAACCAACGCATGGCCAGGCCAATATATTATGTCATCTTCCAGCGATGTTATTGTAGGAATCTGCTTTTGGTGCTTCAACTGCTGCACCTCTCTAGAACCACACAATGTCCCCTGATGCATTCAATCTCGTCTTCCCAGTATCGAATCGAATCGAATCGAAATCAGCTCAGCGTAAGATGTTGGAGTACACGCTTAAACGAGATATCAGATGTAACAGGCAGGTGTATAAATCGAGATCGGACAAGAGTCTGCTTCCAGAAAGTATGCCTAGATACCAGTACCTGGATCGAGATCGGACGAGGAAATAGAATTTCGGCGGGTTCCTGACCTGACATGACAAGCTTAAAATGGCGGAGTGGAGCCTTTATGAATGACATCTCGAGGGGCAGGGGTTGTTGGAGATAGAGTAATGCCGAGGCTGCTAGACAACCATCTCGCCTTTGTCTTCGCCCTCGCCTTTGCCTTTGCCTTCGCCTTCGCCTTTGCCTCTACATACTGGAGAAGCACACACGACGAGATCTGCGCTCAAGGGAAGCTTGAAGCGTCATCACGAGACAGACAAGCTAAAGACGAGCAGAC
>Ga0268250_10000342_pt1 | contig 22692 bp, 13 predicted proteins | sample AgamicAsSfe_FD_200448 | JGI IMG/M metagenome (GOLD analysis project Ga0268250, IMG submission 200448) | Agave microbial communities from Guanajuato, Mexico - As.Sf.e (v2) (version 2) | ecosystem: Host-associated > Plants > Phyllosphere > Phylloplane/Leaf | place: Guanajuato, Mexico | collected... | reverse complement strand
TTGGTACAACTTCCTCATCACCCCTTCAATGACCTGGGAAGATATGATTGTATCTATCCAAGCTGCATTCCAGTATCATGACCCAGTCTGGCCCCTCGACATTAACGGCGAACCCTTCTCCAAAACTGCGGATGTCTTCAACCTCGCCAGCGTTCAGAACGGTGAAGAGCTTCTCATTCAGCTGAGGGAGGGCTTTCGCATCGTTGGGCCACTGGATTTGGAGGTTGTTCTGTACCTCGAGGAGAGTGACCCTGGTGCACTGGAGACCACTCTTAGGGTAAATTGTTGCGATGAAGAACGCATTGAAGACCATCTCACTGACTAGTAACTTCTAGAAAGCTAAGCCAGCAGAGAAGCGTGTTCACATGGAGAAACTCCGCCGCCGCGATGGTGTCGTGTCGCCAGAAAGAACATTTGCCGCATTGTTCTTCCCCACTCCGAGGTCATGGAACTTGTCGCCGCGCTGAACAAGGTTTCTGATACCATGTTGAAGCGGAGTTATTCCGCAAGCAAGGCTCTAGACGATATCAGCAACAACTGGCGCGTCCGCACCACCGAAAAGACCAAGGACCTCACCAACGTCTTGAGGTGTCTGGCCATGATTGACATCTTCAGCAAGGCCTTACCCGGTCAGCACTACTTGGGCGAAGGTTTCCTCCTCGCCGCCACTAAAGCCCGCATCTAATCTGGCGGGCCATCCGAGCTCAGACATATCCAGGTACAGGATGTGCTGAACGCTATTCAAAACCTTTACGAAGCCGCCGGCGCGATCGGTTCTACTTGGGAAACCACCAAGGACAACAAGGCCATCACCAAGCGCTTCGATCGCAGCAAGTCATACAAGGCAGGCAAGAAGGGTGAGGCAGCGACCGCGCGCTACAACAATGATGCCGAGTACATGGGCGAAGACGCTGCTGAGGCGGCTTATCCTGGTAAGGGCAAGGGCAAGGCTATGGGCATGCTCGCTGGACGCCTCGAGAAGACCTTGTTGCCGGATAATCACATGGACAGCGATGACGACAAGGATGATTCTGATTACGTGGAGTGAGTCGGTGATAGAGCCTGGAGGGTCTCAGTGGTATTAGGGAGGTTAGAGTGATACATGCTAAATCGTTAGATACCTTCCGGGTCTACTATGATATGTCGGCAGCTACTTAATACTTCTGAGAAGGCTATCTAGGTACACTTGAATTCTGACTATATAGCTGAATGCATAATGACAATTTTATACTTATCAAAGGACTTCCTACACTGCATAATGTTCGAGCATAAACACAACGCAAGATAAAGTGTTGCTCAATTTGCATCTCAATACGCGTCACTGATTCACTTCTCCTCTTACATCTACCGATCCAACAATGGTGGTCATGCGGGCATCGTTTGCATGTCCCTAATCGCGTAGTCACAAACTCAAACGCTCTCACCTCTCTAAACCAAAGACATTATAGTTTAGTACATATATCCATCGATTTGATGCTATTTCATATTTCATATAGAGAACTGGAAGATCCGGTAGCGTACGTCTTCGTGCATGTCTACCCTGTCGTGCAGGGTGTGATCCAGTCACGTATCGTATTGGGTCGATAAAGGCAATCTATTTTTGCTTTGAGTTCGAATTGAGTCGCAGTCTTCTTTTTGAATCACATAACTTTTTTTTGCTTGTCGGTCGTTCACTCTTCTGTCTTTCTTTTCTTGCGAAACAACGTACGTCACTGACTTCACACGCGTGGACTTAACCTCCGTATAGTGGAGGCTTCCGATATCCCTGCCAAAGTGAAAGTGAGTTCTACCCCGCCGCCCGTTTGCACTCACGTCTTGGAGAACTCTATTGCAAAACTTTTGCTAAATCTGACTGATTCTTTATACCTATCCTTCAAATCCTTCGTTTCGTCCTACACTCAATCCAGACCCTTGCCAAGATGAGGTTTTGCTTCCGACTACCGCCCATGAAGGTATTCCTACCTACCTACAGGTACATGAGGAAGAAAGCCTCAAGGACTTCCAGAAAAGCCCGGCAAACAGCCCATGATGCGCAGGCCTGCGAGCCGACTCGGACATCCCCCTTCCTTCTCTTGCCAAGGGAACTTCGCGACCGCATCTACGACTACGCGTTCGGCTCAGAGATCACTATCTTTACACCTCCTGATCTAATTCTGGAGGCAAGGCCCAAAGGTCGAAAGTCCGAAAAGAGTGGTCCTGACAAAGATATCGCCATCCACTACCCCAAAACCCGACCGGCTTACACCCGAGGCCTTCCACTTTGGCTTCTGACTAACAAACAAATTTGTTCGGAAGCGCTCTCATATTTTGGCAGCGTGCGAACCTTCACTCGGGCCGATTTGTGTCGAATTCCCCGATACCCAAAACGCCTTGTGCTCAAGTGGGAATACAGCGGTTGCCAGACTCCCCTCGTCTTCAATAGCGATGTGATTCGTAACGTCACTATTCGCGCGGAGAAAAACCTCGATTTGTGGAAACAATCAGCCTTTCTAGAATTTGTCGATCGCCTGGATACCAAGGAATTAGAGCTGAGATTGGAATGTGAACGGGCGACTAGATATTATCCACATCTGCAATTTTTGTGGAGAAATAGCCTTTACGCTTGGATCATCAGGGATTTGGATACTGAGAAGTGGGACGGCAGGTTTCGAAAGGTTATTATCTCCATTCCCACTGACTGTGATGGTGCCGAATCGGTCGTCGATGCGGCCAGGTTCGACCAGATGGAAGCTTTAGCTCGGAGGCTCGTAGGAAATGTGAGAACTGTGACCTGGGGTCCTTTCGTCTTTGACTACATGGATCGTGGAAACAAGGTCTACAAGAGGAGCATTGTCGTCGACAGGAAGGATTAGTTCCTTATAAACACACTATGGCGGAGAACTACGAATAGTGCAATTAATACGATGCTCAAGAAACGACTCGTAGCAACAGCGATGGTTCAGATCTTGCTATTCATACTATTTAGTAAGATCTGAAAGCTCCAGTGATGTATATATCTTGCATATCTACCTACCCGTTCAGGAAGTGAGTCGTTATGTACCCTGACGGTCGGTGTTTTTGTTCGCCTTTAATCAACATACAGAGGCGCCTGATCAAGCCTAATTAGACCCGTTTAACCACCCCAATAGCGCGGCATGGTATCTTTCACTATCCTGCACTTGCGGACTATGGCCCAAGTCGTCAAATTCAATCAATGTCGCGTCTGGAATCCTCGCCGCCGTCTCTTTGCCCAGCACGTCGTATTTCCCCAGCTTAGCCTGCACATCCGCTGGGCTCCAAGCTTTTCCTATGGCTGTTGTGTCCTTGGTTCCGATCAGGAGGAGGGTTTTGGGCTGCACCAACTCGAATTCGTAGGCGATCGGTTGAGTCAAAACCATGTCAGTCGTCTGCGCCATGTTCCATGCGAAATCAATGTTTTCAGGTGACGTTTGGTAGAGCGAGACTAGCATATTGACCCAGACGTCATACTCCGGCTTCCAGGTGTTGACGTAGTAGGTAGCTTGCTGGTATTTGCGGATGGATGTGTAGTTGGTGGCAAGCTCATCTTTGTACAGGGCGTCGAGGTTGCGCCAAGGTACCCCAAGGGCCTTCCAGTCTTCCAGTCCGATTGGGTTCGTAAGAATAAGATGTGATGTCTGCTCCGGATACATCAGGGCAAATCGAGTGGCTAACATACCGCCCATAGAGTGACCCAGTACATGTGTTGATTCTATGTCTAGACTCTGCAATAGTAGATGTGTATTGCGCGCCAACTGCTGCAGCGAGAACTGGTAGGCAGACGGCTTCGGTGACTTGCAAAATCCGATTTGATCTGGGATGATGACACGATATCCTTGTGCTGATAGGCGATGGGCAGTATCCTCCCACGTTGCGCCACAAAAGTTCTTGCCGTGTAGAAGCACAATGGTCTTGTTCGAGGTGGTATTCTGGGAATGTACGTCCATATATGCCATTGAGAGGTTCGCGCGTTGCGATGTGAAACTAAAGTAGTGTACCGGCCATGGATATGTATAGTTCCAGATGCTGGGTGGTGCTGTGTTTGCGCACAATGCGGTCGCAACTAATTGCGTGAGGAGTAGGAGCTTAAGCTGCATCCTGTAGCGACGACAAAAGCTGAGCCGATAGAGAAATCTAGAGGGGGATATGGTAGAACATAAGGTTCCTATATGCCTCCTTGGGACCCTGACATGCATATGCTGTGCAATGACGCCTGCCAATCTATCTTGCCTACCACGACCCACCTCAATGCTTGTCCCTGTATGTTGCTACGATTCGGTGCATCGTGCGAGCATGCGCTAGCAATTGACTTGCTAGCCAGAGAAAGTTGCTGCCAGGTCCTGACTTTTCGGCGTCTATCCAAAGACTCTTCTACTCACCAAGGCGACAATATGGTCTGTCGTAGTTGGTACTGTGCTCAAGACAGTATTGTACTTGCCAAGATGGAGAGCATCACATTAATCCTCCAATTGGATGACGCCATGCCAGTAATGTCCATCGAGAGCACTGTTTCTGCGATACCAGGCATTTGTGAACTTGGAAGGATTGGTGAATAGGAAAACATATGAATGCGAGCATCTTACGGGTGTAATCGCCATTGTCTTGAGTAAACATGGAGTTGATGGTAACATCCGAAGGGTCAAGAATGCCAGGTTCGTGAGGGGAATCTGCAGACGATGCCCAACTGGGTTAGCACTGATTTGCACGTCTTCAACTCCGGGGCCCCATCAAGTTTCCAGCTTCCACTTCTCCGCTCCTCATTTCAAGCCACACTCCGCGAACGGATGTAAACAATCTCCACATTGACCCCTGCACCATCTAGTATCCATGATGCCATCGCCACGAGGACCGCGGGCTACTGCGCATGGTGGCTAAACGGCTAAATTACATCGGAGTCGACCTCGGATGGCAATGCCAAAACCACTGTTTTGATGCCGCGCTTTTAGATATGGTAGAACTGCAGTGCAAACTATTCGTCGACTCCAGAGAGCAGTATCGACTGAGGTGTCAAGAACTTGTCAAAGAATGCACATAGGACGCATATGTTGTACACAGGCCTTTGCTGCAGGTACCGTGAGTTTTAGCACTCTTTTGTGGATATAGGACCACTGCCGTACTGCACTGCACCAGCATTCTGCCAGTGCCCCTGCCTAGCCATCGATCTACTCATCGTTTTCCGGGGGATAGCCCGCTCTCAAATGCTTATTTCCAATAGCCTCATGTGGAGAATAACCGCTTGTGGCTAGCGTCACGGTTGTTCATCTGCAAGAACGACGCCATCCGGGTTACCGGCGCAGTATAAGAAGATGGAAAAGAACGATGATCCTTCATCAGCTGTCGATCAGATCTCTCCACCAAGCTGGACATTCAGAATGACGGTCTTTACCACATTTGTTGCTGCGGCGGCGGCTGGCATGGTTGCTGTTTCACAGGCATCACCAGTATCGGATTCAACACCAGCCGTCAGTGTGTCAAATGCGAAGTCGTCTTTGACACTCATCTACCAGAACAACCTGAACGGGTCGGACGACAAGAACCACATCGGTGCCATTATCCTCGACCCAGTCGCTCAAGCCAACGCAGCTGCAGCTTGCGCCTCTCTCAATGAGAAGCTTATTTCCAAGGCTACGCTTCAGAAGTACCAGGCAGACTTCAACGACGCTCTTTCCTACCAAGATTACGCCAAATACACGGATGCCGAGCGAGGGTACTACATCGATAGCGGTGTGGTATCAGTTGGCAACCGAGTAAGCTACTCGTCCTCTTCGGGATCTCACAAGCAATTGCCAGTGTTGTGCACCCAGTCGGCAAACAACGGGTCGTCGAGCGCTGGGCCTGTCACTGGCAGCACTGTCTCGGTAGCATCTGGTGGAAATACTTTTGTCGGCTATCGCAACCAGAAGTCCTTCAGGTTCCTTGGCATCCCGTATGCCGATACACCTACACGTTTCCAATACTCGTCGCTTTACTCCAAAAAGGGGCAGACGATACAAGCTACCAAGTACGGCTCGCAATGTGCCCAGGGTGGTGGTGGAAGCGAGGACTGTCTTTTCCTGAACATCCAAACACCATACATCCCCAAGGCAGGATCGAAAAAGCAACTCCGGCCCGTCTTATTCTGGATCCATGGTGGCGGCTTTACTGGAGGAAGCGGTGCCGACGCACTCTCTGATGGTGGAAACCTTGCAAGCAAGGAAGACCTCGTCGTTGTCAACATCAACTACCGTCTTTCAACGCTTGGCTTCCTGGCCATTCCTGGAACGGACATCAAGGGCAACTTTGGAATTGCTGACCAGATCACAGCACTGGACTGGACCATCGCAAACATTGCTGCCTTTGGTGGTGACCCAAAGAAGATTACTATTGCTGGAGAGTCTGCTGGAGCTGGCTCAGTCCGCACACTATTGGGATCTCCCGAAGCTATTGGAAAATACCAAGGCGCAATTGCCATGTCTAATCTTGGAGGAGGTGTGACTCTTGGTTTGGACGGCGACTATGGAACAACATACTCGACCTACTACACGATCAATCAGAGCTACACTGTCGCCGGACCTCAGATATTCGCTGCTGCCGGCTGCAATGGCACTGATGTGTCAGCTCAGATTGCTTGTCTCGATAAAGTTCCCGCTGCACAGCTAGTTGGCTTCAATACTGTTGCTCGTTATGTTGTCCAAGACGGTACCTATGTAAACACGCCCAATCTCATCCTCTCCACCCGTAACGCCAGTACTGCGCATATCCCTGTCATCTTTGGTATCATCGTCAACGACGGTGCTTCCTTCTCCACATACCCCAAGAGCCCCATCTCAAACCACTCTCAAGGATTACAAGAAGCGCTTGGTATCAACAGCACATGGGCAGAGCGTATCATCCAGTCGGGTCTTTTCCCCTTGACCAACACCGGCAATCTGACACTCGACTCATTCAACGTCTCTCAGCGGGTTGCCACAGACAAGACATTCCGTTGCGTCGACCAATCCACCGTTTATTCTGGAGTGCAATCGCATGCCTTCCAGAAAGCATACTACTATCAGTTCCAACGCTCCATCGATGGCTACGATCCCAACAACCTAGGTGGGCCTGCCAACGATGATCCCAAGAACCCTTACTTCCGTTTCCATGGTGCAGATATGCCTTGGCTGTTTGGCACTTTGAACCGTATTCGCGACCCAGAGGATCTGTGGAGTGCTCAGCTCGTCACCAGCTACTTCGCTGCTTTCATTAGGGGCGGCGATCCGAACCCTAGTCTCAAGTACCTCGACGTAAGAGGATACGACAAGGTGATCGAGGGTGTGAAGAAGTACGGACAGTGGGGACAGGTAGATGCAACAAGAAAGACAGGTGCCGAGATCAGATTATTGGACTGGCCTAGTAAGAGTGCCGGCTTCCAAGATGTGGAGCAATGTGACTGGCTAGGATACCCTCTAGACTACTACCTAAAGGGTGGTATCTGAGTTGTGTAAATGAGTTTGGAATGAGTAGTTAGCTCGAATACATAAACCCATCTTGGTAATGCTTCGTGTGTTCGATATAATAAACCAATGAGTCCAGTGCCTTATGGCTAGGTACAGACACTCTCAAGCCCTCTCAACAAGCTGGATACGCTAGACCGCCTTCTCAGCAGTCACGCACCTCTTGTACAGGCCATTGCTGCATCGCCTTCAGTCGAACTCGTAATCACCCCATACTACTTTTGCACCCGATCCGATGTTCACTCATCGCTACCGAATTACCGCCCGTTTGCGCCCACAGTCCGTGCCTTCACCTGCGCTATTGTAATTACAAAAACCTCTACTACCACAGAGGACCTTCTCTTTATCACCTCACACCTTCGCATCTCTTTACCCCACGAGAGACACGAAGTAAGTTTAGAGTTTATTGCGAAACAGCACGTGCTAATCTGAACTTATAGCACCAACGGGACCATGGCGCACCGGCTGAACTGGCAAATGCCTGAGCTGGAACTACTCAACAGCCTGTTCTCTCCGCCGCTCACCAAGAGCATTCTTTCAATGAAGGTATACAGAGAAGAGCGAAGCTTCTACTGGGTGGTCAAAGAATGCGCACAGAGGCTATCGAAGACCAACCTTGACCTCACCTCACCAACCTCTGTACAGCATTTTTTGTCTGTCATGGAGCCGATCCTCAGTCGCACCGCAAAGGAACAGATTGCGGACAACATCGCTTACTTCAACTACATTTGTGAGAGCGATTTGGCCGAAGCTCATCTCAGTGAGGTTACTTTTGGTCAGTGGTTCCTTCACTTTGTCGAGACGGTCATCACATCCACGCACACACAACCACCGACCTCCATAACCTCATCGACAACGTATGCATCCACTAGACACTCGACTGCACGCTCAACCCCTCCTCCCACGCACGAGAAACCCATCCCCGGCTTCGACGGCGCGGATGAGCACACACAGAAACCGAAAGTTACTCAGGTAACTTTGAGGGGAGCTAGTATATTGTCGGCTTGGAGGAATAACGAAACTGTCGTTGATCCCCGTTACAACGCAACGTTGAGGAAGTTGGAAGAAATCTTTGGCCTGGCAAAAAATGCCAAACCTGACGAGTCTGGCGGGCCCAACGTGTTCCACGGTACCACCGCACATTTCAAAGAAGGGGCCCAACAATGGCCAGACAGTTGGGAGAACTCGGCTCTCAACCTGCATCCCGCGAGTAATGGATGTCAAATGAATCCTCCCGGTGTTGGAGTAGCCTATACCGCCTTCAGTCCGCTCCGCGCCTTCCTCTGGGCCGCGTTCCAAGGAACAATTTACCAGAACATCCCAAGCCGCGACAACATAAACTTCATGAACAAGGCTTGGACCTCTCAAGGACGACCGTTTAGAGGTGTAGCACTGTTCGGGTTCGACGCCACCACCCCGGCACCGCAGTCTTTGACCTGGGCGATGGTTCCTGAGCGCGAAGGCGCCACTTTCTCGTCAAGAGTGGAGAGTCTGAGGACAAGCGGGTCATCCAAGGGTAGTTTCTGGACTCCAAACGATGCGTGGGCGCGTCTTCGTGAGACTGTCGGGAATGAGAGCGAAGTAAGTTGTGGCTATACGAAATACAATTGAGACATATACTGACTTGGTTTCTTTACCTTTGCAGGCCTGGCCCGACCTGCTACACAGTAAAGAGTTCGGACAGCAGCAGCGAGACCTTAGCGGCTTCCAGTGCAACCTGTGGAGAACCTGCTGGCTCGAAGGAAAAGCTCTCGATGTTCTAAACCGCTCTTACAAGTTCACGGTCGCGATTGAGTTTGTCTACGTCCCCAAGCCCGCCCCACCCCCCAAGGCTGCTATGCCAGTCGTGAAGGAACCTAAGAAGAAGGACGATAAAGACGGAGATGAAGGAAAGGGAGGCTGGAAGAGTCTCCGACACAAACTGTCAAAGCTTTCTCTAGGCAAGAACAAGAGATCTGGAGGACAGGCATAGACGATGCGCTGGTATCGTAACTTTCAGTGGACGAGCGCTCTCACCTGAACTTCCCAAAACATAACGATTGTACTCAGAAATAGAGAGGAATGTTTGAGCTGCTTGAAGGCCGAGTTCCGAAAAGGTGCAGAAAGAGATACTTTTCCAACACCGAGCGGAACCTACAGGATAGGCGCGAGATGACCGTGTACATCAGCGAGACTACTACAGAACTGTGAGATAAATGGAACGAAGAGAGTATAAAATGGGTCTATGACAGGGTTTGAGCGACCAAACCTTACAATAGCGATAACCGCCAGTAGATATCGTGAGACATGGATGCAATGGGATAAAGTCACCTTCTCTAGAGATTGACCAAGGCATCTTGACGGCATGCACTGTCCCTGCAGCTGCTGAGATCAGAATCTAGCATTGAAAGCCACTGAAAGCCACCATATATGAAACTTAAAGAGCGCTATTGCATATGACATAATGAGACGGATGGTCGGAGGGTGAAGAATTAGATATTACAGAGACAAACATGCGATGACGCAGTCCAGAAGTTGTATGATTCTGGCTGTGAAATCGTATCCTTCGTGGTCCTCAGTTAGGTATGTAAGTACGCACGAATCAAGATCCATTTCACACTGGCCTTGACCGAGTAAGTTTAAGTTGGTGCCCGGCAGCGGATCTTCAGCCACCCGTTACCAGCTCATGGGGGCTGTGGGATAAACGATGGCGATTGAACTAAGTAATATAGTGTGCGGATAGTCGGACGAGGAGCGGACTTGCAAGGCGGAAATAATGCACTCAACATCGTAGGATGAAATTGCTGTGGAGGCGATCTGGAAGGAAGCCGCGGACCACGATTGCCGAAAAAGTACTCTCGTACCTCGTATATGGTTACGCTCTGTCAACACTCACTGCAGGCCACGTCAACGCAGCTATCTCCATACATCCATCCGGCTAGCACAATACGCTATCATATTCTGTCTAGTAGCGCGCACCGCCGCAACATTATGTGTCTCCCGCTGATCGTCATGGCGGAGTTCGGAAGCTCGGAACAGAACTACTTGCGAGGCTACCTGCGCCTGGCGTACACGCTTTGTTGAAGAAATGAAGGGCCTAAGGGTAACGTCTAACGTCCCGATCAATCATATCGAACCCTGGTGGGCTGCCTAACAACGACGACGCGACGCGCTTTGCACAGCGATACGTGCGATCGATGCCAGAGCGACGATGACGACATTTTCGAGCGCATAACAACAAGGCAACGATAGGGTTGCTTTGCGCCAAACACTGGTTTCCAGATCTCAAACATGAAGAAAGTAACACACTTAATGCCAGAACGACAGGGTCCGTATCAAGGTTCTTTTTCGTATACCCCTCGTTTTCGTTCTCGTTCCCGTTACGGCATGTTGCCGAGTGCCGAAGCCGTATTGTTTTGAAATGAGCTCCAACCACTCACAGGAGATGACGCGCCACAATGGTGCCCTGAGCGCTGAGATGAGAGCTAAGCATAAAGACGGTGTGACATGTGCTACAGACGAATAAGCATTGTGGATGGTCGCTGATGGCTCAAGACAGTGTGGCTCACGCGAGCACACGACACCGCATTGTAAGACAGACAGGCCAAAACATCGATACAAAAGACAGGACTAAAAATAAAGTTTGGATCGTCAGGGCCTTCAGCCACGACAAGTGGCACGCCTAGTGGCACGCCTATGAGGTCAGATCCTCCTAGCTCTTCCGGGCGTTTGGTGCGAAGCATAGCCGCCTGTGGGTCATTCCGCAGCCTCCCGTCAGCATTGATCCCATCATTTAACATTGCCATGTTTCCGCATTTGTTGGCGATTCATTTCGCGCCTTTCCAGCCCTCTTACATTTTCTTTCCTTGCATCCATTCGTTAGGATGAAGTATACGTCTGTTCTGTCTGCTTCGGCATTGACTAGCTTAGCGAGCTGTGAGTGATGCGCCTCGGGTTCCTGCAGGGACAAATCTGACCCATGACAGCATCCGCCCTTGTACCTCGAGAAGCCAGAGTCGTCCCGCCCAATGCGCTAGATACGTGGAAGCGTGCCTCGCCTCAGGCACCTGATGGCTATGCGCCAGCCAAAGTCGATTGCCCGTCTACGCGCCCAAGTATTCGATCCGCCGACAAGCTTTCACAGCGAGAGACAGACTGGCTCCAAAAGAGAAGGCCAAACACAGTGCAGCCTATGCGCGAGTTTCTGGAACGGGTCAACATTGAGGGCTTCGACGTTGGACAATATATCAGCAACCACCAGGACAACACCACCGCCTTACCGAACATTGCGATCTCGTTCTCTGGTGGAGGATACCGAGCCCTTTTGAACGGTGCAGGTGCTCTGGCAGCGTTTGATAGCCGGACAAACAACTCGACAGGTTCGGGACATTTGGGAGGAATATTGCAGGCAGCCACCTATGTTTCGGCGCTATCTGGTGGAGGCTGGATGCTCGGCAGCATCTACGCCAACAACTTTACCTCAGTTGAGTCCATTATCAACAAAGGCGAGGACTCGTCGATTTGGCAATTCCAGAACTCGCTTTTCAAAGGCCCCCCTACGGAAGGAATTCAACTACTCTCGACTGCGCAGTACTTTGAGAACCTGGTCAGCACGACTAGGGCCAAGGCTGACTCAACTGCTGGTGACTTCAACACGTCAATCACGGATGTTTACGGTCGCGGTCTCTCTTTCCAGCTCATCAACGCCAGTGACGGAGCCCCAGCCTACACCTTCTCTTCCATTGCGGACGACCAAGACTTCTCAACCGGAAATGCACCAATGCCTATTCTTGTGGCGGACGAGCGTTCGCCCGGAGACCTGATTGTCTCCCTGAACGCTACCAACTTCGAGTTCAACCCTTTCGAAATGGGTTCCTTTGACCCTACGACCTACGGCTTTGCTCCACTGAAGTACATTGGTTCCAACTTCAGCGAGGGTTCGCTTGCCCAGGACCAGGGCTGCGTTGCTGGATTTGACAACCTAGGCTTTGTTATGGGAACTAGCAGTTCCTTGTTCAACCAGATTTTCCTTCAACTCAACTCCTTCCAGAACATTCCCGAGATTCTTTTGAATTTTGTTTCAAACATCCTCCAGGATATCGGCAAGGATGGTGACGATATCGCCGACTATTCACCCAACCCTTTCTACCACTACCACAACGAGACGAACCCCAGTGCTGATAGGGAGCGTCTGACTCTCGTTGACGGTGGCGAGGATGGTCAGAACATCCCCTTCAACCCGGTCATTCAGCCGATCCGCCAGGTCGACGTCATCTTTGCTGTTGACTCTTCTGCTGACACTGTCGACGCGGACGACCCATCGCAAAACTGGCCCAACGGCACTTCTCTGGTAGCAACATATGAGCGTGCAAGCGGAACCCTCATGAACAGGACGTCGTTCCCCTACATCCCTGGTCAGGATACATTTGTTGCTCTGGGCATGAACAGCCGCCCAGCATTCTTTGGTTGCAACAGCAGCAACGTTACCACTGGTGACAACATTCCTCCTCTGGTTGTTTACCTTCCCAACGCTCCTTACGTCTTCTGGTCCAACCAGTCGACTTTCGGCAAGCTCGACTACACCATCGACGAGCGCAACGGCATGATCGAGAACGGTTATGATGTCATCACCCAGGGCAACTCAACGCGTGAGGGTGCTTCGAACTGGCCTACTTGCGTCGGATGCGCTATCCTCTCTAGGAGTTTGGAGCGTAACGGCGAGGCTATCCCACAAGTGTGCCAGCAGTGCTTCACTGATTACTGCTGGAACGGTACCACCGTTGACAAGGCGCAGAACTACACCCCTTCGATGATCCTTAGTCAGCTTGCCGCTACCGACAAGGACAGCGGTGTCGGAAAGTTCGTACCCAACGTACTCGGCCTTGCGATGGTAGCAGCAGTGTCGGGATTCCTGATGATGTGATTTATATTCTAGTTTTTTTTCTTGTCTTAGGGATTGGATTCGGCGCGGGTACAAAATGATACCACCTCTCGTTTGTATATAGTAATCAAATCATTACACGTACGACGATCTTTCGACTGCTCCTCGCCTATCAGATGTGTTGCATTATCATACCATGCATTGCGGCTCTCTAGTTCCCTGTCGCTGGACCCCTGCGCGACCGAGGCGTGTGCCCCGCCGTCAAAAAAAGTGACGACCCCGCCACGCCTTATGCACGCAACCAGCCCACAAACGATCAACATACACAATGGCTGTCCCTTCCCTTGAGACCGCGCCCGTACTCTCTACCCCCGATACACACATCTTCGAAGACCCCACACCCGCGGTAGACACGTCTAGTCTCCCCAGACTTTCGGATGATCAGATTACGCTCACGTACGAAATCGAGCGGACGGTCAGGGAGATACGGGAGGGACGATGGAAGAGGATCGCGCTGCAGTTCCCCGATCACATGCTCACAGATGCACCGAGAGTATATGATCAGCTGAGTCGGGGGTTGAGCAAGGAGAGGAAGGCGCAGAATGGAAAGCAAGAAACAAATGGACCTGTAAATGGTGCGACTGTAGCAGAAGACCTCAGCACAGACATGGGCAAGACTTCGATATCTGAGGAAGAGAGTAGCCAGGAGAGTCTGTTCATACTCGGCGACACGTCGTACGGTGCGTGCTGCGTCGACGAGGTTGCTGCAGAGCACGTTGATGCGGACGTTGTGGTACACTATGGCCGCTCGTGTCTATCGCCTCCTTCAAGGCTACCAGTCGTGTACGTGTTTACGGAACGACCGCTCGATCTCGATCCAGTAGTTGCGACGTTCAAAGAGACATACCCGGATAAGGAGGCAAAGATCATACTCATGGCCGACATACCGTACTCACACCACGTCCCCATCCTCCACAAACGCTTATGCGACGACGGCTACACGAGTCTGCACGCTACTGAAATTGTCCATAACCCTTCCTCGCCGCTCCCAAACCGAACAACACCACCCGGAACTTCAGAAACAGACGAGGCCCTCCGCGACTATGCGCTATTTCACATCTCCGACCCACCAACCTCCCTCCTCCTTACCCTCTCCTCGCGCGTCGCCTCGATACACATCTATCCCACCGAAAGCACCTCTTCCGTGGCACCCACCGCCTCGCTCACAAACACCGCAATGGCCCTCCGCCGCCGCTACGCCCTCCTCACTTCTCTCTCCACCACTCCCATCTTCGGTATCCTGATAAATACCCTCTCCGTAAAGAACTACATGCATATCCTCTCGCACGTGCAACGGCAAATCACTGCAGCGGGCAAGAAATACTACACCTTCGTCGTAGGTAAAGTCAATGCGGCCAAGGTAGCCAACTTCAGTGAAGTGGGCGGCTGGGTCGTAATCGGCTGCTGGGAGAGTAGTTTGATTGAGAGCAGAGAGTTCTGGCGGCCCATGATAACGCCGTGGGAACTCAAGGTGGCGTTGCAAGGTGACGAGGAGAGAGTGTGGACGGGGGCCTGGGAGGGCGATTTCCAAAAGGTACTTGATGAAGAGGTCAAGGATGAGGGGAAGAAGGCCGATGGTAGTGCAGAGGGAACGGGTATTGGGCAGGAGCAGGAAGAAGACGCAGATGCGAATGGAGATTACGATTCCGAAGAGGAGTCTGCGCCTCCTGAGTTTGATCTTAGGACTGGTCGTTATGTGTCTCATGCGAGACCCATGCGCTCGACAGCCACTCCGAAGGCTGTCAATGGTAATGCGGCGTCGTCTAGTTCGGCATTGACCAAACGAGCGAATGGCGATATCGCGGCAGTGGGAGGTGTGGCTTCACCGGGCGCTGAGTACCTGCGCTCAAACAGGACGTGGCAGGGTCTGGGCACCGACTACCGAGACACCGAAGATGGAGAAAACGGTACTGGTGGTGCGAGGGCGGCTAAGATGGAAGAGGGTAGAAGTGGGATTGCAAAGGGTTATGTTGTTGGTGAACAGGGAAGTAGGCACTGAAGTTGAAGTAGCAGAGCCACGATGCTGCTCGTTCATCCTTCTCGGTACTATGATTGATTGAGTGTAACTCAACGCCCTATCTGTAGCCTATCAAAAAATATTCAGGCAACAAGTGCCAAAAGTTTATATCGCTTTTACACTGCCCTTTGCATCTTAGTCATCGAATGAGCCCCCACCAGTCGATGCTAAGTTCCGATTGTGGTCTATGGCACAAATCTCGGCATCAGAATCGTTACTTTGCGAAAAAAAAAAAGAACCTGGGGTATCTGACTGAAGCCAGACGAATGCTGATGAGAGTGGGACTCGAACCCACGCCACTTTCGTGACCAGGAATATGTGTTAAGGTAACCTTAACCTGGCGCCATAACCAACTCGGCCATCTCACCATAATAAGGATGTTATTGGTCGATTTTTGTTCTCGGTACTAGAAAACTTCGGAAGTGTCCATTCTGCTAGATTAGTGTACTTGAAAATCTTTTCAGTCCGCCTCATGTCCTCTGCCGAAGCCCCAGCGAGGTTGTCCCTACACGTACTCCATCGCAGATACCCGGCCGGTCAAAAGACCTTTCATTACATACCCATTGCGACCCTGGCCCATGCTGTCTCCATGTCTTGAACGAGAGTAAGGAAGTCGTCGCTCTCTAGTTGGCGGAAGACGAACTCATTGAGCACTGCTCTACGTTCCTCGTCAGACTGCATTGCATACGCTGCCAGACCATCGGTCTCGTTTGTTCCACTACGACGGCCAGTGACAGATGTAGGTGGTGTAATCGGAGCACTCTGAATTATAGTATGGTGAGTATTCTGAGCAGCATTGCTGAGCGTACCGAGCGGAGTTGGTAGAGTAGTCGAGCTCAGCTTTTTGAATGACAGCGGAGAAGACATGGGAGACGAGGTCAAAGGCGACCGATTCTCGACACTTTCGTGCGGAGACGTCTTCGCGCGCAGAGGACTAAAGTGATCTTGGTTTGGTGTACGAGGCTGCTGCATTGCTTTGTCTCCACGTACGGTCTTGCTGACAACAGTTGGCTGAGGTAAGGGGGGAAGTTCAATCTCCTTGCTCATTGCGCTTCGGCTGGAACTGGGTCGGCCACTGGCTGCGCGAGACGGTAGAGGAGGCGGTCCCATCGTACCAGTGGATGGTCGCACACTGTCACTGCCCGAGGAGCGAGGTGACGACAGACGGGGAAACGGGAGCTCACATCTAGGCGGTGGTGTCTCAGCGCTATCGGGACGATTAGCAGTGCCGGGACGGTTGGCACTGTCAGGGCGATTGGCGCTGCTAGGGCGGTTGAAGAGCATAGCAGTATCTGGTCGCTCAGTAGACAAATAAGGGGTCCCTTCGACGGCGGACATTTGCTGATCTGATGCAGGCGAGGTGTCAAGATGTGAACGCCCTAAGATATCTGAGGTAGCTGAGGTAGGCCGGGCGAACAATACAGGAGGAGCAAGAGGGCCTGATAAGGAGGCCGACATGCCTACATATTCTCTAGCGTATGCTGGAGTGGCAGATACTGGACGAGGGAATGTCCCTCCTTGTAGCTGGGAAGCTGTGTTGGAGGAGGCACTGTGGCTAGTATAGGGACGGCTTGAGATCTCTGCTAGCCGCGATGGAGGACACGACAGTCTGCCTGCGGGAGATCTGTTAGAAGGCTCCTCAGGACACGCAATAGCTTTCGGACTCGGTCTGGAGGGTGATGCTTGTGCTGGCGATGGTAAGGGAGCTGTTAGCTTCGGCTTGGACAGAGCTCCTTTCGTTCCACTCATGTGCAGGCCGAGTTGAAGGAGGTAGTTAGATACAGTGTCGAAGTCCCTGTCTGACTTGAACCTCATTTGGACACGCCGGAGCTTGTTGTTGGCCAGCTGCCATCGTATGGCCAGCAGAGGGGAGCGTACAATGGCAGTAATGGGGAGCTGGTCGGTCTGTATCTGCACCCCACGTTCTTGATACAGACGAGTCATATTGTTTCCCTCGTTGATCAGTCTCTCAATCTCGATAGTTTGCTGTGAAAGATCGGTTAGCCAGCACGTCATTTGCAGCAGTTTATCAGCTCGAGTCGGTGAGGCATCAGTTGTGCATGCACCGTACCCGAATCTGTGAGCCTTGAACCACTTTCATAAGCTGGAGGCCATCGCGTGAACCGTAGCTGTCGACAACGAGTGTGAGATCCCTCGTCTCTTTTTGCCAGATGAACTGTTGCTCACTGGCGTCGGTGTCCCGGGCCGTTGACAGGGTCGCGAGCGGAAGTGAGAGCATCGTGGTTAGTGCTGGTTATCTGTTAGTCGAGATCAATCAGCTTCATCTAGCGGTGGACGAGCTGTGTCGTGTCGAAGACACTCGCGTAATGCTGGAGGAATGTGAGAGACGGTCGGATGAGACCTGGGGAAGTTGCAACCGGCCAGGCCAGTCACATGATGTGGCCCGTGCGGGTCAACGCGAGGGACTTGGTGCATTCTGGAGTTCTGGTGTTCGCCCATCCATCATCGCGACCGACGCGCGCCGCGCATTCACAAGCAAATCCACCATTGTGCCAGGCACACAGCTGAAATCACGCATGCGTCGCGATCCGTTTCCGAGTAGCCCCGAGTGAATGCGACAGCCGCAACATGGCCCCAAACAGACCGGAGGAATCATCCGTCGAGCGCACCCAAGAATATGAAGACTTCCTAAACACTTTGGCCGAATACCACGAAAAGCGCGGGTGGGTTTTCTTGCTTGTGGCACCGCAATGAGCGCATATTGACCCGACGTGTAGCACTGTTCTGGACCGTGAACCCAAGGTCGGGAGCCGACACATCGACCTTTTGCGGCTCTACAAACGCGTCAATGAGGAGGGAGGCTACGATAGGGTTTCAGATACCAAAAACAACAAGCTTGCGTGGCGCAAAATCGCGACCGAGTTCCTTCCCAAGAGCCCCAGCATCACAACCCAGGCCTTTTTGGTGAAGACAGCCTACTACAAGAACCTTGCGTATGTGAATGGTGAAAGAATCCGTTGCGCCTGACACCTGTTAATGCTTGCTTTAGCGCCTACGAGATATCTACCGTCCACAAGCGCGAACCGCCGCCGCCCGAGATCCTCGAGAACGTATCTGCCAAGGGCGGAGACCTCCTAAACCGAACCGTCGACAACTTCTTCCCACCCAGCAGCCGAGAGGCAGAGCGATTAAGAGGAGACGAAGACTCGGAAGACGAAGACGACGTCGAAAAGACACCAAAAGACGACAAGATGGATGTGGATGACCCTGGTAGCGTTGGTCGGTCGACAAGGTCCCTCCGCCATGCACCGCCGCAGCGCGTACTCTTCCAGCCCGAGTCTTCAACGCGACAGACGCGCCAGTCGACAGGCCATCTGACCTCGTCACAAGCAAATGGTTATGGCACCAGTGGAGCAGCCATGACGATCGCGAACTACGAGCCGCGAACCGCCGTACCAGCCACCATGAAGCCCGTCGTTACTCCGTCAAACTCCCTCGATACGTACATACAGTCGCGCAAGAAGTACATCCTCAACAAGAAGAACAGGCCAGTGCCGCTCAAGGGCATGATGCTGCCTGGTACCGGGTTCCCGGGACCCAGCATCTACATTCGTGCTCTGAATGCGCTGCGTTCCAAGGAGCCGGAGGAGGAGGCATACGCGCTACACCACCTGGTCAAGATCTCGCACGAGCGAGGGGACAAGTATCGCTTCGACCAGTTCCCGGGGCTCGCAGAGGCGCTCATTGCCAAGGTCATCGATGTCTCCGCATTGTTCTATGACGTGAACTGGGACATATCCTATGTCGAGGAGGAATTCAATCAGCCGCAAACACTGAACGGACTTTCTGGTACCCGCGACCTACTACAGCGCATCAAGTCTCTCCGCATGCTCGACATGCAAGATAACCTCCTGCCGGAGCAGTCCGCAAAGGCCCTCAACATGATCAACGAGGCTGCGCTGATTATCAGGAACATGGTGATGCTGAAGGAGAATGCCATTTTCGCTGCCTCTGTGCCAACCATCCAAGACATGATTACCATCGCACTCAATCTACCACACCACTCTACTATTGTGGAGCTGCAACACTACGCCCTGGAGATCGCCGAGCAGCTGACCAAGTATTGGATATTGGACTCGCAAAGCCCGCTCTACCGCTCTTTGCTGGCCCAAGTCGACTCAGACGACCGTGGCCGCATCATCACATCGTTGAGAGCACTTGCGCGGATAGCAATGAACCTGGAGGCTACCAACAAGCTTTCGGACGTGCCAATCAAGACTCTCAAGTCGATATGTGACTGGCTGTTGGTAGAAGACGAAGACCTCCGCATAGCATGCCTGGACTTCCTCTATCTATTCACTGGATTTCCTGATAACGTCGAGAAGCTTGTACACGAAGTTGACATTGAAGGCGTGATAAAGCAGCTAGTCCGCCTACTACAGTACGGTGCGGTAGCCTACGAGGAACGAAGAAGTACTGCGAAGACTGCGAAGACCTCCGCGCCACCAGAGAATGCGCCGAAGCTGTCGTCTGCTATCATAGATCACCTAGTGACTCTTGATGAGCCAGAACGGAGTTCACAGTGGCTGAAGACTTGTTTCGAAGAGGATACAACAGGCGAGATCACACAGATCCAGTTGTGGTCAGCATACAACGCCGCCTTCTCGGAGCACATGACGAACAACCCAGCCAACTTCAAAGCGCTTATGCCAGCAAAGGACTTCATCACCAACGTCTCAACAACGTTTGGCGGTGCTTCCGCTCAGGTGTTGACCGTGGGTGGGCAGCCAAAGTATACCATAAGAGGTATACGGCCACGATCCGTACCAGTCGACCCAAGCACCAAGAGGCCGTACATGCGGTGCTGCTGGCATCCGCCGAGCCTGCTCAACGGACATGCCGACTCGAAACATTCGACTGCGAACATCGAGTGCGGCGAGTTCGCTTCTGGTGCGCGCTCCATGTGGGAACACGTTGTAAGTGTCCATCTCCAAGTTCCTCGCGACCAGGAGACCGGACAGTGGTTGCTTGAGCCCAAGCTAGACATCAAGGACATTATGGAGATCGAAAACGGTTCTGCCACCGCGGCGACAAAATACTACTGTCACTGGGGTGGCTGCACACGATTTTCGCCTGACGGCACAGAATCTGCGTTCGAAGCTGGACAGCATGTCAAGACGCATTTGCCTGATACCAGCATCAAGCATGCCATACATGCAAAACACAACCGCACGCCTTCGGAGTCACGGCCCTTGACTTCATCTGCACAAGGACGGCATGAAAATTCCCAGCCTCAATTTGCACAGCCTGCTGGGCTAGGCAGCTTGGGCATGGGCGGACGACACCAAAGTTCGTCGAACAGTTCCGCAAGTAGATATGGCGGAGGTCGAGACGATGCAGCAGGAGCGCAAGCAGCACCCAACTTCCGCTACTACAATACCGCAACTGACGATACCAACGACGCCGCTGGTCTTCCTCTGTCCGCCGTTCTTGTTCTTCGTAACCTCGCTCGCCAACTCAACAAGATCCCGCCACCTACTTCTGTCATCGATGTCACTTCTCCATCATCTCCGGTTCACAAGCGGACATTTAGTGCCAGCGAAGGTAGTCCCGAAGCCGCGAGACGAGCCACAGCTGGTGCCAAGAAGCCACGTCTCAGCGATGCGGCGGCGGAGCAAAGACGAGAGAACGAAGAGAAGGAGGAAGAAGAGGCGAAGAACGCCGGATGGGTGCCCCGTATCTTCGCCCCTCTACGAGACCAGATTGCCTTTACAGCCAGTCATAATCTTACTCTGAGGAATTACATTGTTGGGCTACTTAAGGCCGTCGCTGAAGGTGGTGGCTAGGTGTAATGTGCTTGCAAGATATTGTTTTACAGAATGGCGTTGATGAGCCTACAAAAGAGCGCTTGCTTTTTGACTGTACGAGCGATAGGGTGTGTTTGGAGTTTATACATGTACGCAAGGGACTGTACACTTAGATATCTTACTAGTTCTATGACACCGCACGACTCAGGTATGGGTCGGGTTTGTGTATGCTTACTACCTGTTACTTTCAACGAGTCTACGTCCTCCACCTTCTTCATACCGTCATCTCGTGTCACGACTTACTTGGCGTTCGCGCCCCATTTCGGCGACCGAGATATTTCATATTCTAGATTGAGGATAACTTGTATTTGCATATTTGAAGTGGATCTGATATGGAGTTCAACTTGAATTGCGGCTTTATCACCTAAGGTCTTTCGACCAGTGCATGACAAATGTCTCAAAGGCGGTAAGAGTCTTACAATATTCAAGCGTTGAGTGTGTGGCTGACGGGCTTTTGTAATGCGCTGACATTGCCGCCGCTGACCCTCTGCGCATCATGTCCTCAGATCCGAAAGGAGCATGACACATTTCAACCCATTCAAAATGGACTCTAGCAGATGGATCCAAGAAGGCTAAAGGGTACGCCGAGAGCTTGACGGTAGGACAAGATGCGGCGTGAATCGGGCTCTACGTAAGGAAACGGTGATGCTGAGCACGACTAAGCCCGTAAAATTGCTTCATAGTGCTTCACTGCATGTAGGCGTTTCTCGGCGGGCTGGGTGTTCTGGCGGCAGATACATAGAGCCCAATCAGTACAGTGTTTGTTCGGAGGAAAGTGAGATGCCGCTGGCCGCTGTAGATAAGAATTTTTCTCGTTCTGATAGCCCTTGTGTGGAGTAAGATTGAGTAGGAAGTTTAGTTCGGTACCCGAATGTCGCTCTCTTCTTGCGGAGGTTCCGTCTCCTCGCCGACGACATTCATAGTTGGTGCGACACTGAGTATAGCATAAGGGTAGACTGGCGCCGACGTGGGCTGCTGAGTATTCACAGCTGCTGGGTAAACTGGGCGTGGGGAGACTACTTTGCCTCGCGAGTAGGCGGCTTCGTACTGGCATGTCAACCCCCGGCGGATACAGGTCTCGCACCTTACCCATGCCTGCTCAATACGGCGCCTTTATGTGGCTCTGACGTTCGTGAGAGCTGCGATCAGAGGCCAGCTAGATAACGAAAGAGGGGGCGTATCCAGATGGTGTCGCATGCCGCGAGAGCATTCGCCCACCATGCGCTCGCGTGCGACCTGGGTCAGCCGGAGAAGGGGGGCCATACGTCTGCGGTAATTGAAGGCAACCTTGATTCACATCCCATAGTCAATTCCTTCTCTTGCTTCTTTGTATAAATATCTTCCATAAAAAACATCGAGAAGGCTCGACATAGATTTCGTGTTAAATATAGAAGGACCCGGGTATAGAGCCGCCAACCGCTTCCACAACTCAAAATGGGAGACTACGCCGGTACGTAC